>Ga0208849_1000051_pt1 | contig 112725 bp, 104 predicted proteins | sample NGESurdeep072012_10_FD_184470 | JGI IMG/M metagenome (GOLD analysis project Ga0208849, IMG submission 184470) | Arctic peat soil microbial communities from Barrow, Alaska - NGEE Surface sample 53-3 deep-072012 (SPAdes) | ecosystem: Environmental > Terrestrial > Soil > Wetlands > Peat ... | reverse complement strand
CCGGCATCACGGCATGCAACCAGGGACCCAACGAGCTACGCCCGCCGCCGAACAGGCCGCGGCCTGTTCGAAAGTGCAATAGACACAGGGACCCAGGGGACCGCGCGCCACGGCTGCAACAACGTGCGTTGGCGCACCCTCGCGGCCGCTTCCGGTCCCCTGGGTCCCGGATCGTCGCGCTGAAGCGCTCCGTCCGGGATGACGGAAAAGCTGGTGGGGCGCCTCAGGTCGCGGTGTCGGCGGCGGCGAGGGCGGCGCGCTGGCGCGCGGCGAGGGTCTCCGCGAGGGCCCTGGCCATGGCCGTACTCGAGGCGGGGTTCTGGCCGGTGAGCAGGGCGCCGTCGGCGACCACGTGCCCGGCGCCGGGGATGAGCGCGTGCTCGAAGAGCGCGCCGGCTTCGCGCATCCTGGTTTCGAGGAGGAACGGCACGACGGCGGCGAGGCCGGCGGCGGTCTCCTCGCCGTTGGTGAACCCGGTGGCCTTGCGGCCGGCGAGGAGGGGCCGGCCGTCGGCGGCCCTGGCCGCGACAAGCGCCGCCGGGCCGTGGCACAGAGCGGCGATCGGCTTGCCGGCCCGGTCAAAGGCCTCGATGAGGCTAGTGAGAACCGAGTCCTTGGCCAGATCGACCATCGGCCCGTGGCCGCCTGGGATATAGAGGGCGTCGAAATCGGCGGCCGAGACCTCGGCGAGGGGGATGGTGGCCGAGAGCGCCTCCAGAGCCGCCCGCCACTGGAGCTTTGCCGCCTCGTCGGGCGCGGTCTTCGGATCGATCGGTGCGGCGCCGCCCTTGGGCGAGGCGACCGTCGGGACGATCCCGACCTCGGCCAGGGCGGTGTAGGGGATGGCGAACTCCTCGAGCCAAAGGCCCGTGGGATGGGCGGGCGCGAGGCTCGCGGCGCTGGTGACGACGATGAGGATGTTCATGGGCCGGTCCCGTTCCGCTTTTCCGCAATGCGCCAGCCCGCCGTGGCGTTCCGCGCCGGGCCGGCGTGTCGGAACGGCGGCGCCCGTGCGGCGTTGTAGCAGCGCTTGCGACCCATTTTTGAAGTACGAGGAACGAACTCATGGACGAGAACGGAATCGAAGGCGCGGTGAAGACCGGCGCCGGACGAATCCAAGGCGCCGCCGGCGCCCTGACTGGCGATACACGGCTGGAGGCCCGGGGGAAGCTCAACGAGGCGGCCGGATCGGCCCAGCAATTCTATGGCCGGGCGGTCGATCAGGTCAAAAGCGCGGCGGGCAACGCCGGTGATCTCATCTCCGACCAGCCGCTCGCTGCGGTCGCCGTGGCGACGGTCGCCGGCCTGGCGCTCGGCCTGCTCATCGGGACCGCGCTCTAGGCAGAGGGTTTCCCGGAACCTCTGTTGTCAGCATCTCGACCCCCTTTGGAAAGGCATTCCTCGGGGCGGTCGGGGTGGTTGCGCGCGGCGGTGCTCGGCGCCAATGACGGCATCCTTTCCACCAGCAGCCTGATCCTCGGCGTCGCCTCGGCGGCGGCCAGCCATCACAGCATCGTGCTCACCGGCGTCGCCGGCCTGGTGGCCGGCGCGATGTCCATGGGGGCCGGCGAATATGTCTCGGTCAGCTCGCAATCGGACGCGCAGAAGGCCGATCTGAAACTGGAAGAGAAGGAGCTGGCCTCCCATCCTCGCGCCGAACATCGCGAGCTTTCGGCGATCTATGTCGAGCGCGGGCTCGACCCCGACCTGGCCCGCCGGGTCGCCGATCAGCTGATGGCGAAGGATGCGCTGGGGGCCCACGCCCGCGACGAACTCGAAATCTCCCCGACGACGGCCGCCCGGCCGGTCCAGGCCGCCCTGGCGTCGGCCGCTTCCTACAGCGTCGGCGCCGCCCTGCCCTTGCTGATGACCATCGTCTCGCCGCAGGCACTGCTGAAGCCGGTGGTCGCGCTCGCCTCTCTCGCATCCCTTGCCCTGCTGGGCGCGATCGGCGCCAGGACGGGCGGGGCGAGCGTCCCCAAGGCCATGCTGCGCGTGACCGTGTGGGGCGCCCTGGCCATGGCCGCCACCGCGGCGATCGGCGCCCTGGTCGGAGCGACCATTTAGCGCCGATCCGGATGCCCCGTTTTCCCCACGAAAGTGGGGCCTGCGCGGGGAAGACCCGAACCTTATCGGAGAGCCTAAGTTCCCGACCCAGCGGCGGAACCTCGCCTCGCCGCGGAGAGTTTCCCTCCTTGAACCAATTCGCCTGTCGCAACCCTGAACGCGAGGAACACCGCCCCATGGCCACCACTTCCACCCAGGCCCGCGCCGCCGCCAACCGCCGCCGCCGCGCCCGCGATCCCGAGGCGATCCGGCTGCTCAAGAAGGATCACCGCGAGGTCGAGGGCATGTTCGACGAATACGCGCAGCTGGAAAACGAGAACGAGAAGCTCGCCCTGTTCAACAAGATCGCCCTGGCGCTGAAGGTCCATTGCCAGATCGAGGAGGAGATCTTCTACCCGGCCGAACGCGGCGAGATCGAGGAAGATTTGCTCGACGAAGCCCTGGTCGAGCATGCCGGGGCCAAGGGCCTCATCGCCCAGATCGAAGGCATGGAGCCCGGCGACGAGCTCTACGACGCCAAGATCAAGGTGCTGGGCGAATACATCACCCACCACGTCAAGGAGGAAGAGGGCGACATGTTCCGCCAGGCCAAGAAGGCCGACCTCGACCTCGAGGCGATCGGCAAGCGGATGGAAGCCCGCAAGCTGGAGCTGACCGCCAAGCTCGCCGGTCCCGCGCACCACTGAGCAAGTCGGCGCCTCCTCCCCCCTCGTGGGGGACGTGGATCGGCGCGGCAGGCGCCGAGACGTAGTGCGGCGAAGGACCCCACCCGTCCCGCTTCGCGGTTCACCCTCCCCATTGAGGGGAGGGAGGGCATGCGGTGCGTTCAGCGCACGGCTTCCTTCGGATCGGGTTCGGCGGTGACCGCCGCGCCGGCGTCCTCGAGTGGAGCGACGAAGTTGTAGCGGCGCAGCGCCAGAGCCCCGGAGGCGCACGCCTGGGCGTCGAAGCGATACTCGGTGACCCCGCAGTTGGCGACATCGCCCTGCCGGTCGATGGCGAGAATCTCCGCCTCGTAGAGGTTCTCCAGCAGATAGCGCAGGCAGAGCACCACCACCTGATGGGTGACGACGAGCACCCGTCCGCCCGCGTGGTGGAGGCTCAAGGTGTCCAGGGCGCTGCGCAGCCGCAGGATGACGTCGCACCAGCTCTCGCCTCCGGGGGGGCGATAATAGAACTTCCCGAGCGTCTTGCGCGCCGCCGCCTGGTCGGGATGGTATTGCTTGATGCCGGCGCTGGTCAGGCGATCGAGGATCCCGAACTCCCGCTCGCGCAGGCGCTCGTCGAGCGCCAGCGGCGGCGCGCCCGGCGCGAGGCCGCCGGCGGCGGCGATGATCTCGCCGGTGCGGCGGGCGCGAACATACGGCGAGGTGAGCACCGCGGATGGCCGCTCTTCGGGGGCCATGGCGGCGAACCAGGCGCCGAGCGCCCGGGCCTGCTCTTCGCCGAGCGCGCTCAAGGGGACGTCGACGTCACGCTCGGCGATGTCGATCCGACCCTGGCGCGCGGCGTGCGCCGCGTCCCTCGCGACATTGCCGGCGCTCTGGCCGTGACGAACCAGCCACAGGCGCTCCGGCCAGCGCGCCGCCACCCCTAGCCCCCCTTGTAACCGCCGATGATCGGCAGGATTTCGCCGGTGATGTAGCTGGAGCACTGCGCCGAGGCCAGGAAGACGTAGGCCGGGGCGATCTCCTCGGGCTGGGCGGGGCGCTTCATCGGCGTCCTGGCGCCGAACTCGCTGACGTCGGCGGCCTGCTTGTCGGCCGGGTTGAGCGGCGTCCACACCGGCCCGGGGGCGACCGCATTGACCCGCACCCCGCGCGCGACGAACTGGCTCGAAAGGGAGCGGGTGAAGGCATGAATGCCGCCCTTGGTCATCGAATAGTCGAGGAGATCCTTGTTGCCCTGCAGGCCGGTCACCGAGCCGGTCATGACGATGGCCGCGCCCCTCTTCAGGTGCGGGGCCGCCGCCTTGGCCATGTGGAAATAGCCATAGAGGTTGGTCTTCAGCGTCTTGTCGAAATGCGCCTCGGTGATTTCCTCGAGCGTCCGCGCGTGTTCCTGGAAGGCGGCGTTGTTCACCAGGACGTCGAGTTTGCCGAAGGCTTTGATGGTCTTGCGCACGGCCTTGTTCGCGAACGCCGGGTCGGAGACGTCTCCGGAGATCAGGATGCACCGCCGCCCTTCCTTTTCCACGGCCCGCTTGGTCTGTTTCGCGTCTTCGCTCTCGTCGAGATAGACCACCGCGACGTCGGCGCCCTCGCGCGCGAAGAGAATAGCCACCGCCCGGCCGATCCCGGAATCTCCGCCGGTGACGATCGCGGCCTTGCCTTGAAGCTTTTCCGAGCCCTTCCAGAAAGGCGCGTCGTACATCGGCGCCGGATCGAGCATGGCTTCATCGCCCGGCTTGGGCTGGTGCTGCCTGGGGAAGGGCGGCGAGGGATAGGGCCGCGCCCCGGCCTGCATGGCGCCGTTGCGCTTGGCCGATCCGCCCCGGGATATGTCCTTGGCGTCGGTCCTGGCCTGGATGGAGCGCTGCGCGCCCGCCGCGCGCCGGGCGCGGCTGGACGGGGTGTTTTGGGCCTTGCTCATGGTCGTCCTCTCGCGAATTCGGAAGATCGCTGGTCCAGCCAATTCTCAGCCCGGCTGGTTGGTTCCGCTGCTTGGCCGGCGGCGCTTGGCCAGGAGCGCCGCGAGCTTCAGGGCGTCGGTCGCCGCCGCGCCCGAGGCGGTGTTGTCGAACACGCACCAGGTCTCGGCCGCGCGCTCTTCGCCGAGCTGGATGGCGAGCCGCTCCAGAAAGTCGCGTCCATAGGCCGACCAATAGGTGCGCGGCGAGCCGTGAAGGCGGAAATAGGCGATCCCACCCCAGCCGCCCGGCGCCAGGCCCGCCGGCGATCGCGGCGGGTCGGCGGCGACGACTCCGATCCCGCGCTCTTCGAGCAGGCGCTCGCCGGGCGGGCCGAACCAGCTTGGATGGCGTGGCTCGCAGACCACGGCGCCTTCGAACCGGCGCCGCAAACCGTCGAAGAAGGTTACGGCCGAGCGTTCGTCGAAGGCCAGGCTCGGCGGAAGCTGAACGAGCAGGGCGCCGAGGCGAGGGCCCAGAGCCTCGACCTGTCCCAGGAAGATCTCCAGGAGAGGCTCGACCTCGACCAGTCGCCGCTCGTGGGTGATCGCGCGCGGCAGCTTCACCGAGAAGCGGAAGTCGAACGGTACGCAGGCCGCCCAGCGCCGATAGGTGTCGTTCCGGTGCGGGCGATAGAAGCTCGAGTTGATCTCCGCGGCGCTCAACAAAGAAGCGTACCGCTCGAGCGTCGTCCCCTCCGCCGGGAACGCGTGCGCGCTGGCCCGCGGGATCGCCCATCCCGCGGTTCCGACCCTGATCACCCCGCGCCCGTGCCGGCCCTCGGCGATCCGACCCAGGGAACCGAAAATCCGCCAGTGACGTTAATTCGCCCGAGCCTCATGGCGCTGGGCCGAAGCAGGCTTGGAGGAGCTATCATGTCAATCATCGGTTGGCTCGTACTGGGCCTGGTCTCGGGCTTCATCGCCAGCAAGATCGTCAACAAGACCGGCGAAGGCCTGATCATGGATATCGTGCTCGGCGTGGTCGGCGCGTTCGTCGGCGGATTCGTCTTCAGCCACTTCTTCGGCGCGAACGGCGTGACCGGCTTCAATCTCTACAGCATGTTCGTCGCCGTCGTCGGCGCGATCATCGTGCTGCTGCTCTATCACCTCATCTTCCGTCGCCGGACCGTCTGACCCGCACCGACGGCTGACCTTATCGCAGGGCCGCCCCGAACCGGGGGCGGCCCTTGGCGTATGCGCCGCTCCTCGCCCCTCGGCCCGCGCCACGCAAAGAAAGAGGGCCGCCCCGTTCGCGGCGGGGCGGCCCTTCGATGGAGTTCTGAGCGCGGCAGCTACTGGCCGGGCGCGGCCGGAGGGGCGGCCTGCATCTGCTTGATCATGTCCAGGTGGGCCTGGATGGTGGGCAGGGTGGCGGCGGCGAAGGCCTTGATGGCGGCGTTGTCGCCCTTGTCGGAATAGCCATGGAAGAGGGTCACCGCCTCCTGGTGGGCGGCCGCCTGCTGGTCGATGTAGGTCTTGTCGAAGTCGGCGGGCTTGGCCGAGTTGAGGTTGTTGATCAATCCCTTGCGGCGTTCGTCCAGGTCGGTCGGGGCGGTGGCGCCGACGCCGGGTCCGGCGAGCAGGGTCTTGAGTTTGGCGGTGCTGGCGGTGTGGTCGTGGAGCATCTTCGCCGCGAGTTTCTTGACCGCCGGGTTGGTCGACTTCTGCGCCGCGATCTTGGCCGACTGAATCTCGTACATGTCGCTTGTGGCCGCACCGGTGACGAAGCCGGGGGTGGTGATGGTGGTCGCGGCCGACACCGCGCCGACGCCGGCGGCGGTAGCGTCCTCGGCCCCGGCGACCGTGGGACTGGAGCTGGCAACGGCGTTGTTGGCGGCGTCGGTGGCTGCAGGCGCGCTGCCGCCGGACTTGTTGCAAGCCCCCAGAGCGGCGAGCGAGGCGACCAGGGCCGTTGTCAGGATCAGATTATGGTGGCGCATGAGCTTTTCGAGCCCTCCTTGTGAACCGATCCTTGAAAACCGATGGCGGGGACTTTCGTTCCTGCTCCGACAGCGAGCAACCCGGCGGCTCACCACATCCGGACGCGGTTCGAAGGAGCGAGGCAGAGCCGCTGGCCGGGCGCCGGATGGAATGCGGCGTACCAGCCGTCGCCGTCGCCGGCCGGCGCGCCATGGCGTGGCGCCAGGCGTCATCACCCACCGCCAGCCCAGCGAGGTCGGCGATGTTCTCGCTCGGAGTCTGGGCGCCGTCGACGGCGAGATCAGGAATCCGTTCCGGCGAATTTGGCGCCACGAGGTCCGCGAAGACCACGAGGGCGGTTGTCAAGGCGCTCGACCAGCCATCGGCGCCGTGCTCGCCTCGGCGTGACTTGGCCGCGTACCGGCGATATCAGCAGCCATGGCCTTCGCGGATCCGACGAAATCGCCAGAGATGGCCCTCATGGGCGCCCGGCAGACGATCCGCGCGATCCCGCTGGAGAACATCTCGAGCCTCGCCAGGGGCGGCTTCGAGGGTCCTGATCTCATCCCGCTCTGGTTCGGCGAGAGCGATCTGACGCCGCCCGCGTTCATCGGCCAGGAAGTGGCGCGGGCGATCGACGCCGGCCACGTCTTCTACACCCATCAGAACGGAATTCCGGCGCTCCGCGAGGCGCTCGCGGCATATCTGAGCGGGCTTGGCGCGGCGCCGATCGCGGCCGACCGGATCACGGTCACCGCCGGCGGCATGAACGCGCTGATGCTGGCGATCCAGCTGATAGCCGAGGCGGGCGACAATGTGATCGTCGTCGATCCGGTGTGGCCGAACCTCGGCGGCATGGCGCGGCTCGTCGGCGCGCAGGTGCGCCCGGTGCGCATGGAGCTGGGGCCGGGCGGCTGGCGGCTCGATCCGGCGAAGCTCGCCGCCGCGATGGACGGCCGCACGCGCGCGGTGTTTTTCGCCTCCCCCGGCAATCCGACCGGAGCGATGATTCCCATGGAGGTCCAGGGGGAGCTGTTGGCGCTCTGCCGGGCGCGCGGGGTGTGGCTGATCGCCGACGAAGTCTATCATCGGCTGGTGTTCGGCGTCCGCTGCGCCCCCTCGATCCTCGATATCGCGGCGCCCGAGGACCGGTTGCTCGTCGTCAACACTTTCTCGAAGACCTGGGCGATGACCGGCTGGCGCCTGGGCTGGATCGTCCATCCCGCTTCGCTGGGGCCGACTCTGGCGATGATGGTTCAGTACACCACCAGCGGCGTCACCACCTTTCTCCAGCACGCCGGCGTTGCGGCCGTCCAGGACGGCGAAGACTTCGTCGCCCAGGTCCGGGCCTACTGCGAGCGAGGGATGGAAATCGTCTGCGCCGCCTTGGAGGGCGCCGGGCGGGTGCGGCTTGGGCCCAGGCCCGCCGCGGGGATGTACGCCTTCTTCGAAGTGGACGGGATGACCGACTCCCGGGCCGTCTGCCTGGAGATCCTGCGCCGGACGCGGGTGGGCGTCGCGCCGGGCCGGTTCTTCGGACCTGGGAGCGAGGGCTTTCTGCGGATTTGCGTCGCCCGTGCGCCAGAGGCTCTCGCCGAGGCGATGGCGAGGCTGGCGACGATCTTCGCCTGAGCCGATCCTTCCTAAGAACGAAAGCCTTCGCCCGACCGGTCGGCGCGGCTTGCCTTCCGGCTCGGTGAAGGCTTATTTCTCTTCCCGGCGTCCGTGAATCGGCCGCGCGCGGGGGGCGCGAGTTCGCCGCTCCCGCCGACCGACATGAATGACGTCGCAACGACGCCTTGAAGGGACAATGACCATGACCTCACGCACCGTCCGGACCCTGCTCGTGGCCGGCGCCGCCGTCGCGGCGCTCTCGGTCGCCGCCTGCCAGAAGAAGGACACGGCCGCCGCGGACGCCGCGAATTCGGCCGCCAACTCCGCGGCCACTTCCGCCGACTCGGCGTCTCAGGCCGCGACCACCGCCGCGACCGCCGCTCCGGCGGCCGCCGACGCCGCCGCCGCCAATTCAGCAGCGATGTCCGCCGCGGACGCTTCCAAGGCCGCCGACAGCGCCGCCGCTTCGGCCAACAACGCGGCTGCTCCGGCGCCCGACAAGAAGTAGGCCTTTTCAAAGGCATAGTTTCAAGAGGGCCGTCCCGCCGGGGCGGCCCTTTTTCCTGAAGGCCGCCGAACAAGGAGCCGCGGACCATGTCGCCTTCGCGCGCCGATCCAAAGGGGCCGCTCGCCGGCCGCGTCGCCCTCGTCACGGGCGCGAGCAGGGGCATCGGTGAGGCGATCGCCGCTCGTCTCGCCATGGAGGGGGCGAGGGTCGCGGTCAGCGCCCGGACCCTCGAGGCCGGAGAAAGCCGGCTTGCCGGCGCCCTGTCCGAGACGGTCGAGCGCATCAGGCGGGCGGGAGGCGAGGCGACGGCGATCAGGGCCGACCTCGCCCAGGGTCCGGAGCGGGAGCGTTTGGTGGAGGCCGTGAACGACGCCTATGGACCGGTGGACATCCTCATCAACAACGCGGCCATCACCTATTTCAGCCCGGTGCTCGCGTTCACGGAGAAGCGGTTCGGGCTGATGATGGAGGTCCAGGTCCGCGCGCCGTTCCATCTGGCCCAGCTCGTCCTTCCGGCGATGCGCGAACGCCGGCGGGGATGGATCGTCAACATCTCCTCGGGAGCCGGCCTTCACCCCAAGCCGCCGTACCCTCGCGCTGGCCGCGGGGGAACCGTCTACGGGATGTGCAAGGCCGCGCTCGAGCGCTTCACAACTGGCCTGGCCTCGGAGGTCTTCGAGGACGGCATCGCCGTGAACGCCGTTTCCCCGGGCCTGGTGGCGACCCCCGGTGTCGCCGTGCATGGCCTGATCAACGAGACCACGCGCGACCGCGTCCAGCCGATCGAGGTCATCGCCGAGGCCGTCTACAGGCTCGCGAGCGGCGATCCGGCCACTCTGACAGGCCGCATCGCCTATGCCGAACCCTTCCTGCAGGAACTCGGCGTCAGGGCTTCGGACCTGATCTGAGGCGAACGCTGATTTCGCGAGCGTCCCGCGCGTTTCGACGTTAGGATCGGCGAAGGACAGATCGGAGTGAAACCGGATGAGGACGTTTTCAGTGGCCGTCCTGGCAGTGCTGATGGCCGGCGGCGGCGCCGCCAGCGCGGTCGCGCAGGACCAGGACCAGCGCCAATACCAACAGAACAACGCCGCCTATCGGGATCAACAAAACACCTACCAGCAGCAGCGCCAGGACTATGACGCGCGGCGCGCGGACTACGAGCGGCGGCGCGCCGACTATGAGCGCGCAAGGGCCGATTACGACGCGCATTACGGTTCGGGCTCATACGAACGATATTATCCTCGTCCCGATGACGGCGTCCCGCCGCCACCGGCGTACTACGGCCCGCCGGGTGGCTCCCCGGCCTATGCCGAGGATTGCGCCGCGCACAGGGCCGGCGGCGCCGTCGTCGGCGGCGTCCTGGGCGCCGTGGCTGGCGCGGTCATCGGCTCCAACGTCGCCGGCGGCGATGATCGCGGTAGTGGCGCGGTGGTCGGCGGTGTGCTCGGCGGCGCGATCGGCGCGGGGGTCGGTTCGAGCGCCGCCCGGTGCGATGACCGCGGGGCCCCCGACGGAGCCGCCCCTCAGTACTATCGCGGACCGGGGTGACCGCGAGCGAACCTCTGGCCCGCTAGGATGCGCCGCCTCATGCCAGAAGGTCCGCGTGCTCCGGGCGGCGGGCCAGCCATGCGGCCGCATAGCCGCAGATCGGAGTGATCCTGCGGCCCTCGGCCCGAGCCTGGGCGGCGAGCGCCTCCATCAGCCGCCCGGCCGCCCCCGTGCCGCGGAGAGCATCAGGCGCTTCGACATGGTCGATGATCAGGCGTTGGCCGATGCGGCGATAGTTGGCGAAGCTCGTGTGACCGGCCTCGTCGATTTCGAAGCGATGGGCGGCCGCGTTGTCTCTGAGTGGGCTCATCAGTTTCTCCCTATCCATTGTAGATAGGCTCAAACCAGCGGTTTCCGTTCCGGTGAATTCGGAATTAGGCTGCGGATTCGCTCCCGGAGGCCCGGCGCCTTTCGAAGGCAAGGAAGGTCGCGATGCGAATAGTCCAACTGGCCTGCTTGACCGGCTTGACCCTGTGCGCCTGTCACAAATCCCCGGGCGCTGGCGCGTCGTCAGTGACGGACCGCACGTCGGCGGAAGCGTCCACGGCCGGTCGTTTCCCTGCGCGCCGGCCAGGTCTGTGGGAGCAGACCATGAGCTTCGACGGCAAGGACATCGGCCTGGGCGCCAAGATGCGGATGTGCATCAGCGCGGCGACCGATGCCGCCATGTCGGGGTTCGGACAACAGATGGGCAGACGCATCTGCGCTCGACAGGTCGTGACCAAGGATCTCGGCGGAAGCGTGCGCTTCAGCTCCACCTGCGCCGTCGGCCGAGGGGGAACGACGACTTCGACCGGCGTGGCGCGCGGCGACTTTTCCTCGGGTTATGTGATTCATATGGAGAGCGACACGACAGGCGCGGCCTACGCGGCGATGAACGGCCACCACGTGACCGAACTCCACGCGACCTACGCCGGCCCTTGTCCGCCGGACATGACTCCGGGAGATGTCGACGCCGGCAACGGAGTGAAGGTGAACATCGATCGCATGGCGCAGGGCGGGGCGCCCGCCGTTCCCTGATCAGAGGCTCTCCAAGGTCCAGCCGCGCTTCACCGCCACGGCCGGCTAGAGACGTTCAACAGCCATGGCCACCGCTTCGCCCCCGCCGATGCAGAGGGCCGCGAGTCCGCGCGAGGCGCCACGGGCCTCGAGCGCTGCCAGAAGCGTCGCCAGAATGCGCGCGCCGGACGCGCCGATGGGATGACCGAGGGCGCATGCGCCGCCGTTGACGTTGAGCTTGTCGCGGTCGATGCCCAAGTCCCGCATGGCGATCATTGCAACCACCGCGAACGCCTCGTTGACCTCGAAGAGGTCGACATCGTCGGTCGACCAGCCCGCACGCTTCAACGCCTTTCGCATCGCCGGGGCTGGGGCCGTCGTGAACAGGCCAGGCGCCTGGGCGTGAGCTCCGTGCCCGGCCACGCGCGCCAAGGGACTTACGCCCAGCACCTTGGCGGTAGATGCGCGCATCATGGTCAGGGCCGCCGCGCCATCGGAGATCGAGGACGCGTTGGCCGCGGTGATCGTCCCGTCCTTGGCGAAGGCCGGTTTGAGCGTCGGGATCTTCGCTGGATCCGCCTTCAGTGGCTGCTCGTCCACCGCCACGCGTTCCACGCCCTTGCGTGAGGCCACCTCCACCGCGACGATCTCTTTGTCGAACGCCCCGGCTTGTATCGCCCGTCTCGCCCGAGCAAGGCTTTCAGCGGCGTAAATGTCCATGTCGGCCCGGGTGAACTGATAGACGGCCGCCGTCTCCTCAGCGAAGGCGCCCATCAGCTTGCCAGGCTCGTAAGCGTCCTCCAGGCCATCCAGGAACATCGAGTCCAATACCCTGTCGTGGCCGATGCGCGCGCCCCCCCGATGCTTTGCGAGCAGATATGGCGCGTTGGACATGCTTTCCATGCCGCCGGCGACGATGATCCGAGCCGATCCGGCGACCAGGGCGTCATGGGCGAGGATCGCCGCCTGCAGCCCCGAGCCGCACATCTTGTTGATGGTCGTGGCCTCGACCGACTGGGAGAGCCCTGCGCCCAGCGCCGCCTGCCGAGCCGGCGCCTGACCCAGCCCCGCGGGCAGCACGCAGCCCATGAAAATCTGGTCAACCGCGTCGCTGTCGATTCCCGCCCGCTCAACGGCTGCCCTGACCGCGCACGCCCCCAACTGTGTCGCGCTCGCACCGGAGAGCGCGCCCTGAAAGGCTGCCATGGGCGTGCGCGCATAGGAGGCGATGACGATCGGATCGGAGTTCATCGGGTGGAGTTCCAACGGCTGGCAAGCAGGGATTTGGCCCTGGGCTGTGCGCGGTGCAAGGCCTCCGCCCTAACCGTTCAGGTCGCGGCGCCCGACTGGATGAGACCGACCTCGGCGGCGGCGGAAACACCGGCGATGAAGCCGCCGCCAAGGACGCGGCTGGGCGAGGCGGCCTCGTAGAGCACGCAGGCCTGACCGGGTGCGACGGCCTCCTCCGGGGTGTCGAAAACCACCCACGGCTCTGCCTCGCGCAAGCGCAGGAAGGCCGCGGCCGGCTCGCGGGTCGAGCGAACGCGGGCGAGCACGGCCACCCCCTCGGCGGCCGCCGCCCGCAGCGAACGTTGGTCGCCCAGCCAGTTGGTTTCTCCCAGTCGCAGGGCGGCCGTGAGCAGTGCTTCGCGTGGTCCGACGACGACTTCGCGCCGTTCGGCGTCCAGGGCGATGACATAGAGGGGATCGCCGACCGCGACGCTCAGGCCCCGACGTTGGCCCACGGTGAAGCGTGTGACACCCTCGTGCCGGCCCAACACCCTTCCATCGAGGTGGACGATGTCGCCCGAAGACTCTGCTCCGGGGCGGAATTTGTCGATCACGGTCGTGTACCGACCGTGCGGAACAAAGCAGATGTCCTGACTGTCGGCCTTGTCGGCGATTGCCAGGCCCAGGCTGGCGGCGGTGGTCCGCACCAGGGTCTTGGAGAGGTCTCCCAGAGGGAACCGCAGGAAATCGAGTTGATCGCGGGTGGTGGCGAAGAGGAAGTAGGTCTGGTCGCGCCCCTGGTCTGTCGCACGGTGGAGACGGACTCCGTTCTCACTTTCGGCTCGGCGCGCATAGTGACCGGTTGCCAAGGCCTCCGCGCCGAGGTCGCGGGCCACTTCCAACAGATCGCGAAACTTCACGGTCTGATTGCAGCGCACGCAGGGGATCGGGGTCTCGCCGCGGATGTAGGTGTCGACGAAATCGTCCATCACCGCGGACCGAAAGCGGCTCTCATAGTCGAGCACGTAATGCGGAATCGCCAAGAATTCGGCGACCCTGCGGGCATCCTCTATGTCCTGGCCGGCGCAGCATGCCCCCCGACGCGCCGTCGCCGCGCCGTGGTCGTAGAGCTGCAGCGTCACTCCCACGACGTCATAGCCGGCGCACTTGAGCAGCGCGGCGGTCACCGTGGAGTCCACTCCGCCGGACATAGCAGCCACCACCCGTGAACCGGGCGGCAGGCCACAGGCCTGGCGCGCCGCCGAAAGGGCGTGTCCGTCCTGGTGAAGGCGAGCAATGGTTGGAGACATGGAAATTGGGTGACCTGGCGAAGAGAGCCCTTGTAGCGATCAGGGCGCCCAATGCGAAGGGTGGGGATTGGCGGCTCGCTCGCGGCCCATTCGACGGATCGACCCAGGGATTCCTGAACAATACTATCAGATAACATCGTCAGACAGGTATTTATCTATATATACAAGTTATACATTTTGGTTAATACCTGGTAACAGCTATGTTTCGATCCATTTAAATCTGTAAACAGCTGGTGAACACTATATTAGTCAATTTTTTACTATCGGCATTAAGTCGTCGTTATCGCTCGGCCGCTATGCTGCACGCAACGATGGTGAGAAGGGCGCAAAGCCAATGTTGCAACAGCAGCGAACCAACAGCAGGGGCGATCGTTACGTCGTCGGTCCGACGGGCACGTTCCTGACATTGGCTGATCTGCCGCCAGCCAATACCCAGCGATGGGTGATCCGGCGCAAGGCGGAGGTGGTGGTGGCGGTGCGTGGGGGTCTGTTGTCCCTTGATGAGGCGTGCGAGCGCTACGCTCTCACCAACGAGGAATTTCTCGCCTGGCAAGAGGCCTTCGACAAGCACGGACTGCCCGGACTACGCACCACCCTGCAGCCGGAAAAAATCTACCGCTGACCTCCCCAAGGCTGGCGACCTCGCGGCCGCGCTCCCTTCGCCGGGGGCGCGGTCGCTTCTTTTGCCCGCGAGGCGTGGCGAGGGCTGTCTCGGCATTGCGGCGGCGCACGCACGCTGATAGCCATTCGCCAGGACAATCCAGAGACGCCAGCCGGAAGATTCGCACCCATGGGTCCAGGCAGGGGAAGTACGCGCGGCGGCCGTCGCCGGGGCCGACTTTGGGACGCGCTCACTTTCGAGCGGATGGTCACCGGGCCGGTGATCCATATGGTCTATTGGGCCGGTCTGGGCGTGATCGTCATCGCCGCCTTTTCGGTGGTGGGCGCCTCGATCGGAGTGGCGTTGCGCGAGGGAAGTTGGGCCGCCATCCTGCTGGCGATCCCGGTCCTGGCGGTCGGCCTGCTGATCGTCGGCGCCCTGGGCCTGCTGTGGCGAGCGTTCTGCGAATTCTATGTCGTCGTCTTCAAGATCGGCGACGATCTGGCCGCCCTCAGGGAAGCCTCTGAAGTCGAACAGGCGCGCACGCCTTCATCCATGTCCTAAGGTTTCAGGGCGGCCTCGATGGCGGCGAGCGCCGGTTTGGCGCGCAATGAGTTGTCGAAGAGAAGAGGGGCGTCGTCGGCGTTTCGGCGCAGGAGCCACGAGTCCCGGTCGCGCAGGCCCCAAACGGTCATGGCGAACCGCTGCGCCGAAGGAAGCTCCATGAGAGCGCCGGCCGCCTCGGCGTAGAGCGCGTCCCGCCGGGAGCCTTGGTCGAGGCCAGGTATTGTGAGGCCCCGCATCCGAGCCGACGAGACGTCCATTTCCGAAATGTGGATCGGTAGCCCAAGTCTGGCCAGGTCGCGGACCGTGGTGGTGATCGCGCCGTCGGCGAGATCAGTGTTGACGTGCGTCTGGCTCCCAAGGCCGCCGAGGGGCGCGCCTGCGTTGAGTAGCGCCTCGGCGAGCCTCATGAAGGTGGCCCGTTTGGCGGGAATGGATTCCAGGTTGTAGTCGTTGAGCAGAAGCACGGCGTCGGGATCCGCCCGCCGCGCCAGTTCGAAGGCGAGACGGATGTGTTCGAAGGCGCCCAGCCGCTCGCTCCATAGACTGTCCCGCCAGCCGTTGCCGTCTTCGGCCACCGCTTCGTTGACCACGTCCCAGCCCACACACCGGCCCCGGTAGCGCCCGACGACCTGGGCGATGTAGTTGGCGAATGCCTGGTGAAATGTGGCGCGGTTGGGATCGAGGCCGAGGAAGGCCGCTGGTCTTTGCGCATGCCAGACCAAGGTATGTCCGAAGAGTCGCAAGCCCCTATGCGCCGCGAAGTCGGCGATCGCATCCGGGGCCGTGAAACGCAGACTGCCGTCCCCCTGAAGAATGTACTCCATCTTCATCTGCCATTCCGGCGTGAGCTGCGAGAACTGGGACGCAATCAGAGCGGCGAGGGAGGGAACGCCGAGTTGCTCGGCCTGGACGGCCACGCCCACCGGAAATGGCGCGACCGACTTCAGAGGTTGCGGCGAGCTCTCGAACGCCCGCGAAGCGCCGGGCCGCTCGCATGCGGCCAAGGCGAGAGCCGACCCGATCACCTCGCGGCGAGTGGACCACGTCATTTGATTCACCAGACGCCTGGGATCAAACGGTAACGGACCTTGGCGGCATAGGCGCCGTAGCCGCTCAGCGCATTTCGAAGTACCGCCTCCTCCGCGACCGCCCTGGCCGCCACGCCGACAACCAGGACCGGGCTCAGCATCAGACCGACCCACGATCCGAGCAACAGCGGAACGCCGACGAAATAGAGCATGGCGCCTGCGTACATCGGATGGCGAACGAGCCTGTAAGGCCCTTTGGTGATCACATGTTGGCCGCGTTCAGCCTGCACCTTCACCGTTGGAGCGGCGAAGGTGTTGAAGCGGAACGCCAGCCAGCAGACCGTCATGCAAAGCCCGATCAGGACGGCTCCGACGGCCTGAAACGGAGGGGCCACAGCGCCGCGGTGGGTGCGACCGGCATCCCACCCCATGATCGCAAACCACCCGCAAACGGCGACCAGGGCGGCGAGCATGAATAGGCGGTCCCAGCCCGTCTGATTTCGGCTGACGGGCGGGCTCAATCGCTCCGCCAGCAACGCGGGGTCCTTCGCCAGCAGCCAAAAGCTGATCAGCAGGCTCGAAAGGCCCATTTCGGTGATGAAAATCCACCCTGCCGGCCAGAACATCGTTCCGGCCGCTCCAAACAGCAGCACAGCCATGACCAGCAGCATCATCACGGTCTGGAAAAGCAGCCTTACGATCAGCATTTCGCCTGGCGCTCGGACCTTCGAAATTCTTCGGCGTCCGCTCCGCTCACGGAAGATTCATCGCCACGCGACGCGCCTGGGCATGGGCTCGCTTGATCAGCTTCGCCAAATCGGATTAACGATTCTCCCCTAAGATCACCATTAACCGGTCTTAAATTAACTCGTTGGCAAGGTGGCCGGCGGGCTTGCGGTGGCTTTGCTTTCAAAGCGTGGAGCGCCGCCCACGGGCGGGGAGAACTTTTGGCGATGCGGGTGCTCTTGATCGAGGATGACAGCGCAACGGCGCAGGGCATCGAACTGATGTTGAAGTCCGAAGGCTTCAACGTCTATACGACCGACCTGGGCGAGGAAGGCATAGATCTCGGCAAGATCTATGATTACGACCTCATCCTCCTCGACATGAACCTGCCTGACATGAGCGGCATGGACGTCCTTCGCACACTCCGCGTTGGCAAGATCAACACCCCGATCATGATCCTTTCGGGAACCTCCGAGATCGAAACAAAGGTCAAGACGCTCGGCGGCGGAGCAGACGACTACATGACCAAACCCTTCCACAAGGAAGAGTTGGTGGCTCGCATTCATGCAGTCGTGCGCCGCTCCAAGGGACATGCCCAGTCGGTGATCAAGACCGGCGACATCATTGTCAACCTGGACGCCAAGACTGTCGAAGTGAATGGAATGCGAGTACATCTCACCGGCAAGGAATACCAGATGCTGGAGTTGCTGTCTTTGCGTAAAGGCACGACCCTGACCAAGGAAATGTTTCTCAATCATCTCTACGGCGGGATGGATGAGCCGGAACTCAAGATCATCGACGTCTTCATCTGCAAACTCCGCAAGAAGCTGAAATCCGCCGCCGAGGATCATCATATCGAGACGGTATGGGGCCGCGGCTACGTCCTGCGCGATCCCCAGGAGAACAAGGTCGCGGCTTAGAAGGTCCGCTCCGCCGCGCACGCCGCACAAGGCCTCATCTCAGTCGGTCGCGCAGCCGGTGAGCCACTGAACGCCCGGCGCTCTTGCCGCGGTTGGCGGCTGAAGAAATGCTTCCGTCGGCGAGACCCACGATCAGGCGCCTGGCGATGATGCCTCGGGGTCCGCGTTCCCAGTGATCAGCCGACTGATCCTCCGCGACCCAGCCGGGCACTGGAATGAGTAGGTAGTCCCCCAGGCTCGTCAACTGCGGCTCGTAGGTCGCGCGCACCGCCGCCAGCGTTTCCAGCGCCGAGGATCCGCCGTTCCAGACCAGGCCGGCGGTCTCGAACGCACCCAGTATCTTGTCGAAATCGCCGGGGTTGAGGCGAGGTGGGTCGACGATCTTGGCCGTGGGGACGCGCAGCGACCGCGCCAGTTCCACCACCACCTGGCGCAGCATGGCGAAGGTCATCCGGGCCTGCAGGGGCTTGATGTCCTGCACCCCGATCAGGATCAAGGCGCAGGTGTCCATGATCGCGGCGAGCGCGCCGAGCCACGACTGATCGTCGTGCTGAGAGCGATAGTAGGCGAGCATCGGGTAGGACAGATGGCTCTCCAGGAGTTCCGCGCCCCAGATCTCCCAGGCCCGGAGCAGATCGTCGAGTTTCTCCAGACCGCTGCTCTCGGCGTGATGGCAGAGCATCGTGGTCGCCGTCGGAGGCGAGCCGGCCCTCCCATCCAGTTGAATGACGTGCGCCTCCCGGCGCGAGAACAGTTGATAAAGCACCGGCAGGTAGCCGATCACCACCGCGATGAGGCCAAATCCGGCGCCTGCCTCGACCACGGCCAGGACCCGGGCCGGCGGCGTGTGGGGCACGACATCTCCATACCCCAGGGTGAAGAACGTCACGCCGCTCAGATACACCTGCTCGCGAACATCCGAAGTCGGAGCCGCCCCGCCGGCTTGCTGGGCGACCCACTGGATGAGCCCGAACGCCAGGATCAGAGTTGCGGCCCAGAGCGAGAACAACAGCATCATCGAAAGGGCGCCGTAGATGCTGAGGAAGCGCTCGCGCCGAGGGCCGGCGGGGATCAACTTGGCAGTCAGAGTCCAGAACGCCCAGGTGACCTGGAAGTAGACGCCGGTGAGGCGCCAGCGGCGCGTGACGCGCCTGGGTAGCAGCATGACCTCGAATGCGTCCTGGAGGACGAACACGAGCAGGCCGACACCGAGCAGGAGAGTGAGTGCGACGGTCACCGCCAGCACCGCCCGAGGCCGCCGCCTTGATGACGGACTCGTTCCGAACGTGCTCCGCGGCGCGCCCCCGCAGGATACCGACGCATCGCCCTGATCATGTCATTGAGCTATTGAAAACCGCAACCTCGGACAAGCGGTCCTATTGAGGCGGATCTTGAAAGAACGCAGTTCGCCAGAAATTACGACGCCCGGCTCCCGCGGGAACCGGCATGTCACAATCTATCACAATCCCGCGTGCGGGACCTCGCGCAACGCGCTCGAGGCCATACGCGGCGCAGGTCTCGAACCCCAGATCGTCAGATACCTCGACGTGGGCTGGCGGCGCGAGCAGCTGATAAGCCTGCTGAAACAGATGGGGCTTGGCCCGCGAGACATTTTGAGGGTGCGCGGAAGCCAGGCCGAGGCGCTGGGGCTCACCGGTTCCGAGGTCTCCGACGAGGCGATCCTTGGGGCGATGGTCAACCAGCCCATTCTGGTTGAACGTCCGATTGTCGTGAGTTGGAAAGGCGCCGCACTGTGCCGCCCCTGGCAGAGAGTACAGGACTTGCTCTAGGTTAGACACGCTGAGTCGCTTACGGGGGCGTCGACGGCGCCTCTTCCTCACAGGCGGGCCGCCACCATAGATACGACAAAACAGAACCTGCCGCGCCGCGTGTGGTTTGGCCTCGCACTTTCGACGGCTTTGAGCGGCGCCTGGTTGGTGAGCCAGGCCGGTCCTCACGCAAATGACACGCTCAGGGCGGCGACGATCATCCTCAGGCCCGGAGAAGACCTCGAGGCCGCGGCGCTTCGCGGCGGAGTCGGGCGCGACGACGCCGCGGCGGCGGCCCGGCTGATTGCAGAATCTGCCCCGGCGGGGATGCTCGCCGGCACGCCGCTCCATATCGCCCTCGCCGAGGGGCGGAACGGTGGGCGGCGCCTGATGGCGCTGTGGATCGGCGGCGGCCAGGGCGCGGCTCCTAGCCTCACCCTGGGGTACGATGGTCGCTACCGCTTGGGGGCCGATCAACGAGCTGTTCGCGATGTGGTGACGGTGGCCGACCTGCCGATCGCGGGTTCGGTCCTGGACACGGCCGAACAGGCGGGCGCCGACCCAGCTCTCATCGGAGAGGCGACGAGGCTTCTGGCGGCCAGGCTGGATTTCGCCCGAGACATTCGCCCAGGCGACAGATTGCGCCTGGTCTTTGTGCGCAGAACCACCGCGGCGGGGGCAACCGTTCAGACTGGCGCCCTGGTCTACGCCGAGGTGGTCGCCAGGGTGGGCGGTGTGAAATTGTTTGCCTTCAACGACCACGGTCATACGGAGTTCCTGGACGCACAGGGTCGATCGGGCCAAGCGCAGCTGCTTCGTACTCCGGTCGCCGGAGCGCGGATCACCTCGCCCTTTGGCATGAGGAGCCATCCCATCCTGGGCTTCACGCGCGTGCACCAGGGAGTGGACTTCGCGGCCGCATCGGGAACACCAATTCTTGCCGCCGGCGACGGGGTGGTCGTCGAGGCTCGCCCCTGGGGCGGCTACGGCAATTGGCTGCGCATACGTCATGCAGGCGGCTGGGAGACCGGATACGCCCACATGGCCGGCTATGCCGCGGGCATTTCGCCCGGATCGAGAGTGAGACAAGGCGAGGTTGTGGGCTACGTGGGCCGGACCGGCCTCACCACCGGGTCCCACCTTCACTTCGAACTCTGGGAAGGCGGGGTTCGCGTCGACCCGGCGCGTTCACCGCCGGTCGCCGCGCCAACGCTCGATTTGGAGGGTATGGCCCGGTTCGCTGTGCAACGAGGGCGAATCGAGCGCCTGCTCGCTCTGGCCTCACGCGGTGCGCCGCCGTTGCAGCCCCCGGAATCAGTCGAAAACGCTCGCTTGGACGCCGCCTCTCCGTCACGCGACGGACTGCGCCTCGTGCGGCTGTAGCGGCGCACCGCCTCAGGTTTGAGCGCGGGAGGCCGACCGAAGAGGGCGTGGCCAGGATCGCCCAGGCCCTTGACGCCGCCGCAATCGCAGTTGAAAAAGTCTAGGCTCTCGAAGCTTTCTCGGAACCGTATGTGAGCGCGTTCGTTCAATCACGCCGAGGACGGCTCGCTTCTCAAGGAGAACTTTCGTGGCCAATTTGAAGACCCTGCTCAAGACCGGCGCCCTCGGCGTAATCGTCGCAGGCGGCGTGCTCGCCAGCACGGCCGCATCCGCCGATATCGCCTGCAACCGCTGGCATGAGTGCTGGCGCGTCAAGGAACGCTACACAAACTATCCGCCCGCCGCCCGCGTGGTCTTCTACGGCGACGAGTGGCGCGCAACCCACGCGCGCGGCTACCGTTGGCGTCGTGATCGGGACGACGATCACGGTTACTACCAAAACGGACGCTGGATAGCCTTTGCACGTTGACGGCGGCGCCGAGCGGCGACTTTCGTCGCTCGGCGGGTCTGCTCAGTAGCGCCTAGGCGTCGAATACGATCACTGACCGGGCGATCTGGCCGGTCTTCATCTCGTCGAACGCATCATTGACTTCTTCGAGCTTGATGCGCCGGGAGATCATGTCGTCGAGCTTAAGCTTGCCGGCTAGATACATGTCCACAAGACGGGGCATGTCGACCGGGAAGTGATTGGACCCCATGAGCGACCCCACCAGCTTCTTCTCGCCCAGGAACGCATAGCCCGGGATCTCCACCGACTGGCCGATCGGTATCATGCCGATGACATAGGCCGTGCCGCCGCGGCGGAGCATGCCGAAGGCCTGTTCGGTGGTCTTCTTCATTCCGACCGCCTCGAAGGCGTGTTGGACGCCGCCCTTGGTCGCTTCGAGGACCTGGGTCACCGGATCGCCCTCGGCGGCGCAGATGAAGTCGGTCGCCCCGAAGTGGCGGGCCATGTTGTCCTTCGACTTCGACATGTCGATGGCGATGATTCGCCCCGCGCCGGCGATCGCGGCGCCGTTGATCGCCGCCAAACCGACTCCCCCGCAACCGATCACGGCGACCGTCTCCCCTGGGCTCACCTTGGCGGTGTGGAAGACCGCGCTCGTTCCGGTCAGGACGCCGCAGCCGATCAGCGCGGCGCGATCGAGCGGCATGTCGTTACGGATCGTCACGCAGGCATGTTCATGAACCAGCATCTGCTCGGCAAAGGACGACAGGTTGAGATACTGCTGCATCTCTCCCTTCTCTGAACTCAGGCGCGGTTCGTCTGCGGCCCCGCGCTTGGTCTCGGGGCTCACGCACAGACTCATGTGACCGGTGAGGCAGTACTCGCAATGGCCGCAAAACGCCGAAAGGCAGGTGATCACATGATCGCCGGGCTTCACCGTGCAAACTTCCGATCCAACCTGCTCGACGACTCCAGCGCTCTCGTGGCCCAGCACCGCCGGCAGCGGATGGGGATAGGAACCTTCGATGAAGTGAAGATCGGAGTGGCAAACCCCTGCCGCCGCCGTCCGAATCAGCACTTCGCGCGGGCCCGGCTTGCCGATGCGCACGTCCTCGATCTGAAGCGGGGTCCTCACTTCTCGCAACACAGCGGCCTTCATCGATTCAATTCTCCGTGGTCCTGGATGGCGGCGCCCTTGGCCAGGGTCCGTCGTTGGCTTATCGCCGGTAAGGGTGGGCCAGCCAAGGTGTTTCGACGGCAGCCTGGGTGGTGAAGGTCAGAGCATCGTTACCGGAGATTGCCCGCTTCGTCCGTCCGCCGTAGGCTAGGGCCATGAAAAGCCTTGTACCGATCGCCCTGCTCGCCCTTCTCGCGTCGGCCTGCGAGGAGACTCCGATGGGTCCGGCCGCGACCATGGGGCCAGCTCCTCTGGCGAACCCCTATGCTCCGCCCTACGCCAGCGTGTTCCGGGAGCGGGACTTCGCCTGGTCCACGGAACCTGGGTCGGCCTCCATCGTCGGCGCCGTTGGCTATCGCAACGGACCGGTTCGCTATTCCTGCTCCGGCGAGGACGTGATCTTGACGCCCGAGACGGCTTGGTCGCGCCGGAGGATGATCATCCTCTACGGCTCCGATTTCAGCGCCGCGGTCCCGGTAGGCGTGGTCCGCTCGCGGATTCCTTCAGCACCGAACGGGGACTACGTCCGCTTTGTTCGCAAAGCCAAATGTGATGGCGACAACCATTTCACCTTCACGAACCTTCCGGACGGGAGCTGGTTCGTGATCACAGTGGCCAAGCCGGCCGATCCTGGCGCGGATACAGTCGCGCTGATGAGGCGCGTTCAGACCCGCGGCGGCAGGCGCTTCGTGAGTCTGAACTAGCAGCGCCAACCCCAAACGCCGTCCATGGCTTTCAGCGACATTCTGTATGAGGCCGTCGCCGGAGGCGTCGGCGTGATTACTCTCAACCGGCCGAACTATCGAAACGCCCAAGGCTACCGGATGCTCGATGAGATCGACGCCGCATTTGCCCTGGCCGGGGCCGATCCGATGGTGCGCGTGGTGATGGTGAGGGGCGCCGGAGGCGTCTTTTCGACGGGCCACGATCTGGGCACGCCCGAGGACAAGGCTTATCGCGCCGCGCTGGGCGCCAAGCCCGGCGTCGAAACCTACGATCAGTTCAAGCGCTACAATCTCGATCTTCTGCTCAAGTGGAGGAACTTCGCCAAACCAACCATCGCCGTTGTCGAGGGCTGGTGCATCTATGCCGGCTGGATGCTGGCGGCGGCCATGGACGTTGTCTTCGCCGCGGACGATGCGAGATTCCTCGCCGGCTTTGTGGAGTACATGTCCGTGCCCTGGGATATCGGGGTTCGTCGAGCCAAGGAGTTGGTGTTCGAGAGCCGTTTCTTGTCGGCCGCCGAGGCCGCCGCTCATGGACTGGTGAACCGCGTGCTCGCGCCGCAGGATCTGGAGCGCGAGAGCTTCGCATGGGCGCGCAGGGTCGCGGAGAACAGCCCCGAAGTCCTTCGACTTGCGAAGATCCAGATGAACAAGGCGCAGGACGCCCAGGGGTTCACCCGTGCGCTCGAGGACTCGCTCGGCGACTATGTGGCGATGATGAACATGCCGGGAATCGAGCTGCGCACGGAGGGCGGCATGAGGTTGCTCGCGGTTGATCTCGCCCTTCGCGCCCGGCGCGGAGAGCGCTTCGCCCAGGCTGCAGTCGCGGCGCAGCAGATGGGCGCGAGGACATGACCTTCCGAGGCATCCGCCTTTTCAAGACCGAGGGTGGCCAGGAGACCCGCTTTCTGGACCTGACAGACGACGACTTGATGGACGGTGACGTGACAATGGCGGTCAGCCATTCGACGGTGAACTACAAGGACGGCCTCGCGCTCACCGGACGCGCGCCAGTAGTGCGGGTCTGGCCCCTCACACCCGGCATCGACCTGGCAGGTGTCGTCGAGACGGCGTCGCATCCAGGCTTCCGCCCGGGCGACCGGGTGGTGCTCAACGGATGGGGCGTGGGTGAGACGCACCATGGCGGCTTTGCTCAGAAGGCGAGGGTCAAGGGCGAATGGCTCGTCAAGCTGCCGGCGTCGATTTCCAACGCCCAGGCCATGGCCATCGGCACAGCAGGCTACACAGCCATGTTGAGCGTTCTGGCGCTGGAACGACTGGGGGTCACGCCGGACAAGGGCGATATTCTGGTAACCGGAGCCGCGGGCGGTGTCGGTAGCGTGGCGATCGCCATCCTCTCGGCGCTCGGCTATCGCGTTACGGCGTCCAGCGGCCGTGGCGCGGCTCAGAGCTCCTACCTCGAGGGCCTCGGCGCCGCGGAGATCATCGACAGGGCCGAGCTGGCAGGGCCAGGGCGGGCGCTGGGCCGCGAACGTTGGGCCGGAGCGATCGATTGTGTGGGCAGTCACACGCTCGCCAATGTTCTGGCGCAGATTCGCTACGGCGGCGTGGTGGCGGCATGCGGACTGGCCCAGGGCATGGATCTGCCGGGCTCGGTGGCGCCCTTCATTCTGCGCGGAGTCACCCTGGCGGGGATCGATTCGGTGATGCGGCCGATTGCCGATCGCGAGGAGGCCTGGGCGCGACTCGCAAGGGACCTCGATCCCGGCAAGCTCGCCGCGATGACCACCGATGCGACCCTCGCCGAGGTCCCGGCCTACGGCGAAGCCATCCTGGCCGGCGGCGTCCGCGGCAGAGTGGTCGTCGACGTCAACCGCTGAGCCTCGTTCAGCTCCGGTTCAGCTCCGGATCTTTACCATTTGGCCATCACTCGCACCGAGCCCGGCGGCTCCCTCGAGCGTTCCGTACGTGCACGAAAGTAGGAGGTTCGAAATGAACAGGATTCTCACCACCGGCGTGGCTGCCCTTACTCTGGCCGGTTCGGTCCTCGCGACGGCCGCTCCGGCGGCCGCAGAGCGGGGCGGCGGCGGCGGCCATTTCGCGGGCTCTGCCGGTCGTGGCGGCGGCTTCGCCGATCGCGGCGGCGGCTGGCGCGGCGATGACCGCGGCGGGCGAGGCGACGACCGTGGCTGGCGCGGCGATGACCGCGGCTGGCGAGGCGGCTGGGGTGGTTGGCGCGGCGGCTGGGGCGGCTGGCGCGGCGGCTGGGGCTACGGTTGCTGCGGTTGGGGCTGGGGCGGATTCGCCACCGGCGTTGCCGTGGGCACTGCCCTTTCGTACCCCTATTATGGCTACGGCTACGGTTACGGATACCGCGGCTGCGTCGGCCGTCGCAACGTCTGGGACCCCTACGCCCACCGTTGGATTGTCAGGCGTTTCACCTACGCCTGCTAGGCGCCCGCAAGGCCAGTCGAACATCGAGCCCCGCGCCCACCGGCGCGGGGCTTCGTTCATTTCTGGCGACAGATCCCGGCGATCAGTGCACAGCGGCCCTGCCGATCACGAGACCCTCGCCGCCGGCCTTGACGTCGATCAAGGTCCCGTCCGCGAACTCGCCCGCCAGCAGCTTCCTGGCAATCGGGTCGATCAACTCCTTCTGGATCACGCGCTTCAGCGGGCGCGCGCCATACACCGGGTCGTAGCCGCGCTGTCCGAGCCAGTGCAGGGCGCCGTCGTCCACGGATATCGCCATGTGGCGGCCCTCCAGCAGCTTGTCCACCCGCTGAAGCTGAATGCTCACGATGGAGTCCATCTGCTCTCGGCTCAGACGCTTGAAGAGGATGATTTCGTCGATCCGGTTGAGGAATTCGGGTCGGAAATGGCGGCGGACGATCTCCATGATGATCGGGCGCAAAGCCTCGGGTTCAGCGCCTTCGCTCTGCGCGGCCAGGTGCTCCGAACCTAGGTTCGAGGTCATTATGATCAAGGTGTTGCGGAAGTCGACCGTGCGACCCTGACCGTCGGTGAGCCGCCCGTCGTCGAGCACCTGCAAGAGCACGTTGAACACATCGGGGTGGGCCTTCTCGATCTCGTCGAAGAGGACCACTTGATAGGGCCGGCGACGCACCGCTTCGGTGAGGGCGCCTCCCTCGTCGTAGCCGACGTAGCCTGGAGGCGCGCCGATCATCCGGCTCACCGAATGTTTCTCCATATATTCGCTCATATCCAGGCGCGTGATCGCCGATTCATCGTCGAACAGGAACTCCGCCAACGCCTTGGTGAGTTCGGTCTTGCCCACGCCGGTGGGCCCGAGGAACATGAACGAGCCAACGGGACGGGCCGGATCCTTCAGCCCGGCGCGCGCCCGGCGAACGGCATCGGAAACGGCTCTCAGCGCCTCATCCTGGCCGACGACGCGGCCGTGAAGGGAATCCTCCATGTGGAGAAGCTTGTCGCGTTCCCCCTCGAGAATTTTTTCGACCGGAACGCCGGTCCAGCGCGAGACCACCGAAGCGATCTGTTCGGCGTCCACCGTCTCGGGGGTCAGCGTCTCGGTCTCCGCCGCCTCGTCGGAGGCGAGCCTCCTCTCCAGGGACGGAATCTCGCCGTAGGCGATTTCGGACGCACGCTGCAGATCGCCTCGCCGCTGGGTCGCGGCAAGCTCGGCGCGGAGGCGATCCAAAGCTTCACGCGCCTGGGCCGCTTGACCCACCTTTTCTTTCTCCGCGCGCCAGCGGGCGGTTAGTTCGGCCGACTTGGGTTCGAGTTCGCGCAACTCGTCCTCGAGCTTTTCCAGTCGCAACTTCGAGGCATTGTCGGTCTCCCGACCGAGCGCCTCGCGCTCGATCTTGAGCTGCACCGCGCGACGGTCGATCTCGTCCAGCTCCTCGGGCTTCGCATCCACCGCCATGCGCACCCGACTGCCCGCCTCGTCGATGAGATCGATGGCCTTGTCCGGCAGAAAACGGTCGGTGATGTAGCGATTCGAGAGGGTCGCGGCGGCGACGATCGCGCTGTCCGATATGCGCACGCCGTGGTGGACCTCGTACTTTTCCTTCAGGCCTCTTAGGATCGAAATCGTGTCCTCGACCGTCGGCTCGCCCACGAAGATCGGCTGAAACCGGCGCGCCAGCGCCGCATCCTTCTCTACATTCTTGCGGTACTCATCGAGGGTCGTCGCCCCAACGCAGTGCAATTCGCCCCGCGCGAGCGCGGGCTTCAGGAGGTTGGAGGCGTCCATCGCCCCCTCGGTCTTGCCGGCGCCGACCAGGGTGTGCATTTCGTCTATGAACAGGATGATACCGCCCTCGGCGGCGGTGACTTCGCCCAGAACAGCCTTGAGACGCTCCTCGAACTCGCCGCGGTATTTTGCGCCAGCGATGAGCGAGCCCATGTCGAGGGCCAGAAGCTTTTTGTCCTTCAACGATTCAGGGACATCCCCATTGACGATCCGTTGCGCCAAGCCTTCCACGATCGCGGTCTTGCCAACGCCGGGTTCACCAATGAGGACGGGGTTGTTCTTGGTGCGTCTGGCGAGCACCTGGATCGTTCGTCGGATCTCCTCGTCGCGGCCGATGACGGGGTCCAGCTTCTGGTCGCGGGCGACCTGGGTGAGATCCCGAGCATAGCGCTTCAGGGCGTCATAACCCTCCTCCGCCGAGGCTGTGTCCGCGGTGCGGCCCTTGCGTAGCGCCTGGGCCGCCGCCTCGAGGCCGGCGGCGTTGGCGTTCGCCGCGGCGAGGGCCTTGGCGGCCTCGCCGCCTTCCTTCGCCAGGGCGATCAGCAGCCGCTCGGTGGTGACGAAGCTGTCGCCAGCGGCCTTTGCGCCGTCTTCGGCGGCGGCGAGGACCTTGGCGGTCTCCGGCTTCATGTAGATCTGGCCCCCGCCGCCATCGACCTTCGGCGCCTTGGCCAAGAGCGCTTCGGCCGCCTGATCCGCGGCCTCAGGCCGGCCGCCCGCGCCTGTGATCAGGGCGCGCGCCAGCCCGTCCTTCTCCTCCAGAAGAACCTTGAGCAGATGCTCCGGCGCCAACTGTTGGTGGCGTCTGGCGATGGCGAGGGATTGGGCCGACTGGATCGCCTGTTTCGCGCGGTCGGAATAGAGATCGATGTTCATGGGCAACCAATGGAGAGCGTGATTGGCGTGATGTGGGTGTTGCGGGAAAGCCACACAAGGGGCCCGTCCTTTGCGGCGCGCGCGAGCTTCAGCAGCGGTTCAACTTGTGTCGGCTACCCTCGTTCCAATGTTCCAATGGCAGGGGAGACGCGCGGGAGAACCCGGCGACGTGATCGGCGTTAGAGGACATGAAACGGCATTCTGAACCCGAGAGGGCGGAAAGAGTGAGGCTAAACCGGCCCAAGGGAGTGCTGGCGCTCGGATGGGCGTGCGTGGAGTCGGCGGCGAGTGGGCGCGCCGAGCATCGCCCCACCCCTGCGGATTACCCGAACGACACGGTCCGCCGGATCAGCTTCACCGCCGCGGGCGGGACCGGATGGCGTGTTTCAGCTTTAGCGAGCCCTCGGCCCACGCCCGCGGCCTGGAAGATCGTCGTGGTCACCGGGGCTCCGTCGTGGGCGGAGTACTGGGCGCCGGCGATCGCGGCGCTTCCGCAGGACCGCGAGATGGTTGTGGTGGACCGTCCCGGCTACGCGTGCAGCGAACCGCTCAAGTGCGTTCCCGATATTGCCGCACAAGCGCGCGCCCTCAGCCCGCTTCTCGAGGCGGCCCCCGGCCAGAAGCTCCTTCTTGTCGGCCAATCCTACGGCGCGGGGGTGGCGAGCCTGATGGCGGCCGCCCAGCTTGGCCGGGTTGATGTCCTTGCGCTCCTATCCAGCTACCTGGGCGAACCAGGACCCACGGCCCGATGGCTCGTCGCGATGGGCTCGAGATTCCTGAATGTGATTCCCCGTGATCTCCGCAACGCCGTGCAAGAGATCAGCGGCCAACCCGCACAGATGCCTCTCGTGTGCGAAGCGCTGCGGCGAGTGCGCGCGCCGATCCACGTGATCCATGGCGACAAGGACGACTTCGCCCCCATCGAGGTCGCGCGCCGTTTCGCAGAGGAGACCGCTACTCGTTCGCCGATGCGCTTTCACTGCGTTCGGGGCGCCAACCATTTCCTGAACGATGGTCCCGTGAGCACTCTTCTCGAATCGCTAGAGAACTGCATCCACGAACTCGGGACGTCGAACGGCCGGCGGTGGCCAACATGGAGCGCCATACTCCGGTCGAGACCGCTCTCTCCTCTGGCGCTTCACCGTCCGGCGACCGAGGCCGGCTAGCTATCTCCGGATTCGGCCGAAGTGGGAGAACTCTCCCCGCCTTCGAAGGATCGTGGCGCCCGCCGTCTGCGCGGTCGGCGGGGTTCGCCAGACGATTCCTCCCGAGGCTCCGCGGGACGGACCTGCAGAAACGCCGGGGCGTGACTGACCTCTCCATCATCGGCCCGCAGCATTGAAGAAACAGGCTCGCTGGACCGCCCGGCGGCCAGAGGCGCCGACTCGCCCCCGCCGGACGATGAATTGTCCGGCCTTGCCTGGTCGAGGCGCAGATTCGGAGCCTCATCGCGGCGCTCGACACGGTCGGGCCTTGGGCGATCGTATCGAAACGCGCGCTGCTGCCGATCGTTCTGGAACCGGTCGTCCCGCGGCCTTTCGTCCCTCGCTCGATCCTCGCGAGGCCGCTCATTCTGGCGCGGCTCGAAGCGGTCCTGGCGTTCGCCCTGACGCGCCTCGGTGCGGTCCGGCCTCTCGGCGAAAGCGTCCGTGACCTCGCCGTCGCTCTCAGAGGCATCCAGATTGCCGCCCTCATCCTCGAAATCGATGTCATATCCCGAGACGAACTGGTCGCGGCCGACGATCTCGGACACCGGTCGCTGAGGCTGCATCGCCCGCATCACACGGAAGTAGTGCTCCGCGTGCTGCAGGTAATTTTCCGCCACGACGCGGTCGCCGGCGGTGTGGGCGTCGCGCGCGAACTGTTGATAGCGTTCGTAGACGTGCTGGGCGGCGCCGCGCACCTTGACGCCGTCGGGACCGTTGGAATCGAACGCGCGGTTGGCGTTGTGCTGGGGTCGTCCACTCCCGCCACCGCCGCCACCGCCATTGCGGTTGCGACCGCGCTGCCGTTTCATACCTTTGAAATCTCTCATTTTTTTTACCTGTTAGACATCGACGGTCAAAGAAGTGGCGTGCTTAGGGGTCTCCGCCGAACTGTACGGCTTCCGCACCCACCCCAGCCGTAGCCCAAGAGAGACCGCACTTCCCTCCGGTCTCGCCCGACAAACGATCGCCTCCGCGAGAATTCGTCGTGCAGGCTCCTGGAGAAGTCGTTCCAGGCGGCGGTAGCCGCGCCTCAGACCGATCCGGTCATATGGCTGGAGAATCTGAAGACCTAGCGGTTCGCGCATCATTCTCCAAGGGCTTTCTTGGCGCCCCACACCACTCGCTCGCGGCCGGCGAGGTCCCGTATGACGGCCAGTTCCACGGCGCCGGCGGCTTGCGCCAACCGCTCCACCGGCTCTCTCTGTTCGCGCCCGATCTCCAGGGCGAAAGCGCCGCCTGGGCGTAGGACTCGGAGAATCTCGCCAGCCAGCAGCCTGTAGGCGACCAGCCCTCCCCGGCCGCCGTCGATAGCCACGCGCGGCTCGTGGTCGCGCACCTCCGGGGCGAGACCCGCGATGTCCTCGGTAGGAATGTAGGGCGGATTGCAGACCACCAGATCGAAACAATTGGACGCCAGTCCCGAGGTCCAATCGCCTCGGACCAGGGCGATCCGGCTCGCAAGGCCGAGGGCGGCCGCGTTCATGGCGGCCACCGCCAGCGCCTTTTCGGAGATGTCGACGCCGAGGCCGCACGCACGCGGCCGCTCGGTGAGGATGGTCAGCAGCAGGGCGCCCGAACCAATGCCGAGGTCGAGGACGCAGAAGCGACTATCAGGGTCGAACTTCGCCAGCACGACGTCAAGTATCGTCTCCGTCTCCGGCCGAGGCGTCAGAACGTCCGGCGTGACGGCGAGCATGAGCTTCCAAAAGCCCTTGCGTCCCAGGATGTGGCTCATCGGCTCCCGCTTTTCGCGACGAGCCAGCATCGCCTCCAATTTGTCGCCTTGCGCCGAGGTGAGCAGACGATGGGGATCGGAAATGAGTTCCGTACGCGACGAACTGGCGGCGGCCTCCACCAACAGCCGCGCATTGATTACCGGACTGTCTACGCCGGCCGCCTCGAGCCGCATCCTGGCCGCCGTCCACGCCGACACCAGCGTGCGCGCGGCCAGGGCGGCCTCCACTTCCGCTCGGTTGTCGCGCTAGGCCCGAACGCCGGTCAGGGGCGAGGAGCCGAAGGAACCAGCCTTTACCGAGCCACTCATCTTGTCGCCGTCGACGTTGACGGTGAAATCGAGGGTCAGGGGAAAGGGCGTCGTGATCTGCGCCGTCCAGGTGAGGGTGTCGCCGTCAACCTTGCCGGAAATATCCTGGCTCCCCGCGCGCCCCGACATCTGGCCGGTGAAGGTGTCCCCGCTCGTGGTGATGTTGAGCGTACCTTCCTGCACACCCATGGGTGAGTTGATCGTGGTCTTCCATGCGCCATCGGCGGACATCTGCGTCTCTCCGGTCATGAATGGAGCTTGACCTAATCAGGCGGGCCGCGGCGAGGCAAGCGCCGCATGGCCGAAGTCTATTCCGCCGCCTGGATCTCGGCAGCATCGGTCGCGGCCAGTTCGGCTTCGATCTGCGCCGACCTGATCTCCATCAGCTCGACGATGTGGTCGATCATGTGCGCGTTATCCATCTTGTGATCGGCCTTGCCGGCCAGGTAGACCATGCCGCTGCCGGCGCCGCCGCCGGTGAATCCGACATCGGTCATCAACGCCTCGCCAGGGCCGTTGACCACGCATCCGATGACCGAGAGGCTCATCGGCGTGGAGATGTGCTTGAGCCGCTCCTCGAGCGCGCCGACGGTCTCGATCACGTTGAATCCCTGCCTGGCGCAGGACGGGCAGGCGATGATGTTGACGCCCCGGTGGCGCAGGCCAAGCGACTTCAGAATGTCGAAGCCGGCCTTGACCTCCTCGACCGGATCGGCGGCGAGTGAAACGCGGATGGTGTCGCCGATCCCGGCCCAGAGCAGCGAACCCATGCCGATGGCCGATTTGATCGTCCCCGACCGCAACGCCCCGGCCTCGGTCACACCCAGGTGGAGCGGACAGTCCACAGCGTCGGCCAGGAGCTGATAGGCGGCGACGGTCATGAACACATCGGACGCCTTCACGCTGATCTTGAACTCGTGGAAGTCGTGGTCCTGGAGGATTCTGGCGTGGCGCAGGGCGCTTTCGACCATCGCCTGCGGGCACGGTTCGCCGTAGCGCTCCAGGAGGTCGCGTTCCAGAGAGCCCGCGTTGACCCCGATCCGCATCGAACAGCCATGATCGCGCGCGGCCTGGATCACCTCGCGCACGCGGTCAGGCGAACCGATGTTGCCCGGATTGATTCGCAGGCAGGCGGCGCCGGCTTTCGCCGCCTCGATGCCGCGCTTGTAGTGAAAGTGGATGTCGGCGACCAAGGGAACCGTGGCCGCCTTGGCGATCGTCTTCAGCGCGGCGGTGGCGTCGGCATCCGGGCAGGACACGCGCACGATGTCGGCACCGGCTTCCTCCAACTGCCTGATCTGCTCGATCGTGGCCGCCGCATCACCGGTGATCGTGTTGGTCATCGACTGCACGGTGATCGGGGCCTCGCCGCCGACGGGCACGGAGCCGACGTGAATCTGCCGGCACTGGCGGCGATCGACGGATCGCCACGGTCGCAGACGGGTGTGATCTTGAACTGCCATGATCGGTCCAGACTAGCCGAAAAAGGTCGCCGCCCCAAATCCCGTCGGGCCGGGGTATGTCCAACAAACGCGCCGACGCGCCCCTGAGCAAGGTTGGCGGCCGGAGCCGACACTTGCGCCGCTTCGAGCATACACAGCCGACGCCGCGGTCAGGCATGCGGCGCTGGCCATCTAGACTGCGACGTAGAGCTTCCGCGCCAGCGCCTCGACCTCGCCCCGCACTGATCCGGCCGAACTCTTCAAGAGATTTTCAATCCCCTTTCTGGCCGCCTCCCGGTCGCAGGACAGAACCATCTGTTTCACCGGCCCGATGCCGGCGGGCGGCATGGACAGTCGGTCGAATCCCAGACCGACCAGGGCAAAGGCCTCCAAGGGCCGTCCGGCCATTTCGCCACACACCGAAACGGGGGTGCCGGTGTCTTGGCAGGCTTGGCGAATGGCGTTCAGGGCGCGCAGCGCCGGCGGGGAGAGGGGGTCATAGCGGTTCGCGACCCTGGGATTGCCGCGATCGGCGGCAAACAGATACTGCATGAGATCGTTGGTGCCCACCGACACGAAGTCCGTCATCGGCAGCAGGGCGTCCAGGTGCCAGATCAGGGATGGCGCCTCGATCATCGCCCCGACTTCCAACCTGGACGGCGCCGGCCGGCCCCGGCGTTCCGCCCAGGCGAGTTCATGGTCCACCAGGCCGCGGGCGGAGCGAAACTCCTCGACGCTCGCCACGAGCGGAAACATGACCCGCAGGCGCCGGCCCGCTACCGCCGCGATCAGGGCGCGCAGCTGAAGGCGTAGGAGAGCCGGGCGGTCGAGTCCCATTCGGACGGCGCGCCAGCCAAGCGCGGGATTGTCTTCGCGCTCCGCTTCCAGGTATGGCAGCACCTTGTCCCCTCCGAGATCGAGAGTGCGAAAGGTGACCGGCATCTCTCCCGCCGCCTCGAGGACGCGTGAGTAGAGGGCCGCCTGGGCGTTGAACCGGGGAAGATCCTCAGAAACCATGAATTGAAATTCGGTACGGAACAGTCCGATGCCTTCCGCGCCGGCCTCGGCCAATATCTCCAGGTCGACCGCGAGACCTGCGTTCATGAGCAGGGTGATCTTGACCCCATCGCGGGTGAAGGCCGGCGTGGCTCGCAGTTTTGCGAATTCCGCGCGGCGCTGGATACGCACACCGATGCGGGCGGTCACCGCCTTGACCACGTCCGGCCTTGGGCGGAGGTAGGCTTCGCCGGTTTCCGCGTCGACGATGACCGGGTCGCCCTCGTTGACCTTGTCGCGAAGACCCGCCAGGCGTCCGACACAAGGAATGTCGAGGGCCCGGGCGACGATAGAGGCGTGGCTGGCCGAGGACCCTTCCTCGAGCAGCAATCCGTGCAGCCGCGAGCGATCGTACTCGAGCAACTCGGCCGGTCCGAGATTGCGGGCTATCAGGATCGCGTTCTCGGGCAGAATTCTGGACTTGCCGCCGTCGCCGGCGAGATGCCGCAACAACCGGTCGTTCAGATCCTCGAGATCATGGACTCGTTCGCGCAAATAGGGATCGCGCGCCTGTCCGATGCCGGCGCGGTGTTCGGAGCGAACGCGCTCCACGGCCGCTTCGGCGGTGAGTCCGGAACGCACCGCCTCGTGGAGCGAGTGGTTCCACCCGCGGCTGTGGGCCAACATCTTGTAGCTCTCGAGGACCTCGTACGAGGGACCGAGAATCCCCTGGTGACCGTCGAGCATGCCGTCGATCTGGCTCTGCAACCCGGTGATCGCGGCGGCCAATCGCAGCGCCTCCGCGGCGGCGTCGTCGGACAGCAGCCGGCTTGCCGCGACGGGCGCCTCATGGAGGACCGCGACGCCGAAAGCGAGGCCATCGGCCAAAATCGCGCCCTTGACCCGTTCGGGCCGGTGCGGGGCGATATCGACGTCCTTGAGGTCGCGGCGATCGAGGACGTCGCCAGCGGCGACCATTTCGGCAAGCACCATGGCGATGATCTGAAGATCCTCGACTTCGTCTTCGCCATAGGTCCGGCTGGTGCGGTTCTGCACCATCAGGACACCGATGGCGCGACCGCCGCGGAGCAGAGGGGCGCCCAAAAGGGCGTGGAACGGATCCTCGCCGGTCTCTGGCCGATAAGAGAACGCCGGATGGTTAGGAGCGTCCGAGAGGTTCAGTGGCCGGCCCGAGCGCATGATCTCCCCGACCAGGCCCTCACCGGGTCGAAGGCGCGTGAGATGGACGGCCGAAGGGTCGAGACCCTCGGTGGCGAAAAGCTCCATCTCCCCCGACGCCCGGCGCAGATAGATCGAGCAGACTTCCGCGACCATCGAGGCGGCGATCGTCCGCACGACCATGGTGAGCTTGGCCTGGGTTGGCCCAGCGCCGGCCATGGCTTCCCGAATCTGCCGGAGCAGACTTCGCGGTCCCCTTATGGTCAACCCTGGCGTCGGCATGGCGGCGTGGTGTTTCGCAAGGCTAGGTTGGCGGGCGCGCCTATAGCAGGTTTTGCCAGACGCACCGCGACCTGGTTGGCACGCCGCGACTTTCGTTCCGGAAAGCTCTCAATGGGAACAGCCAACGGCGCCGTCAGGCCGGCGACATGGGCGTCCAACCGTGCCACCGTCCTCAACGCGTTTGCAGAGGAGTTGGCGAATGGCCGACCGGCTGGGTCTGTTCGTCGTGGGCTGGTTGCTCATCCTTTCGGGGGGGCTGATGGCGCACAGTGTCCAGACGGCCGGCGGCACGCGGGTTCTGGATGTCCGCTATCCAGGTCAGGCGCGGACCGTACTCTCGGCGCTCCTCTATGTTCCGCGGTCGGCCACGCCACGCCGGCCAGCCCCCGCGGTGATGGTAAGCCACGGCTATATCAACACCCGCGAGATGCAGAGCCCCTTCGCCATCGAACTGGCGCGGCGCGGTTTCGTGGTCCTGGCGATCGACATGACCGGCCACGGCTATAGCGGCGGATCGGCTGGAGCAGACGACGGCGGCGGCCCCGAAGGGCTGAGATTCCTTCAGAGTCTGGCGTTCGTGGACAAGACCGAGATCGGACTGGAGGGCCACAGCATGGGCGGCCTGCCTATCGTCGGGGCGGCTCTCTCGCAACCGGGCGGATACCGTTCCATGGTGCTTGAGGGCTCGACCACCCCCGAGCCTGGGCAGCTCGGCGCCGGCACACCGAGCTTTCCTCGGAATTTGGCCTTGGTGTTCGGACGTTACGACGAATTCGCGCCGCTCATGTGGCACGAAGCCAGAGGCTCCGACGTGGGCCGCGCGCCAAAGCTCGAAACACTCTTCGGCTCGGCCCGACCGGTTGTTCCCGACCGCCTCTACGGTTCCCTTGCGGGCGGCACGGCGAGGCTGTTGGTCAATCCGGGGATCACTCATCCGGCGGAGCATTTCTCGACAGCCGGGGTCGCCGCCGCTGTGGACTGGTTTCAGCGGACTTTGAGGGGCGAAGCCTCGCCTCGGGCGCCCGGCGATCAGATATGGCCGTGGAAGGAGGTGGGGACCGGTGTCGCCCTTGCCGGCTTCGTGGTGCTGTTGCTGGGCGCCTTTCGCTTGTTGTTGGCCACGCCGCTCTTCGCAGGGCTGGCTGAACCCGGGGTCGCCACGACCGAACGACGCGGCCCTCGCTGGTGGGTGGCTTTCATTCTCACTGCGGCGATTCCCGCCCTGACCTTCTACCCGTTCATGACCCTCGGTCTCGCCTTCCCTCCGTCGAGGTTTTTTCCGCAATGGGTGACCAACCAGGTCCTCGTATGGGCGCTGCTGAACGGCGCCATCAGCCTCGGTCTGGGTTTCATCCCCGGCGCCCCGAAGGCCGCCTTCGCCCTTCGTCCGGCCAAGTCGCTCCTGATCGCCGCGGCGACGGTCGGGGTGGGCTGTCTGGCGCTGGCGCTCTGTGATCGTCTGTTCAAGGTCGATTTCCGGTTCTGGGTGGTCGGGCTCAAGCCGCTGGACGGCCGCCATTTCGCGATTTTCATCGCCTATGTGGCGCCCTTCACGCTCGCCTTCGCCGCGATGCTGCGCGCGGCGAATGTGAACCTGGCCGTTCGGGGCGAGAAGCCTGCACTCGCCTGCGTTTGGGCGATCTGCGCCATGGCGCTGGGCTTTGTGATCCTGCTCGCAGCGCAGTATGCGACACTGTTCTGGAGTGGAAGACTGATAACCCCTAAGGAAGCGCTCTCGACCATCATCGCGATCCAGTTTGTCCCCATTCTCGTATTCGTCGGACTGATCGGATCCTACGCGTTCCGGCGAACCAACAGCTACGCGCCGGGGGCTGCAATCTGCGGGCTGGTCGTCACCTGGTATATCGTTGCGGGAACGGCGACCCACTGGTCCGAGGGCTGGCGGCCGCCCAAGACCGCCGGCCTCTATCCGGATCGGCCGGCCTCGATGGCCACGGTCTCGGGAGTGCATCGACTCGGGCGCTTTGCACACTGAAGTGGCCCCGGATGATCAGCCTGCGCCTCGCGAGCTATCGTCCGCGCACTGCTCGCGCGGGCCGACAAGAGCGTCATACGCGGTCCAACCCGTAGGCGGCGTGCAGGGCCCTGACCGCAAGCTCGGTGTAGGCCGCATCGATGAGGACACTGATCTTGATCTCCGAGGTCGAGATCACCTGGATGTTCACCCCGCGTTCGGCCAGAGCGCCGAACATCGTCTTGGCCACTCCCGCATGGCTGCGCATGCCCACGCCGATGACCGAGACCTTGGCGACATCCTCATTGACCGCCACTTCTTCGAACCCGATCGACGCCTGGGCGGAGCGCACAATCTCGAGTGCGCGCTGCGCGTCACGCTTGCCGACTGTGAATTCCATATTGGCCGCGCCCTCGGAGCGGGCGTGGCTCTGAACAATCATGTCGACATTAACGTTTGCGTCGGCCAGGCGCCCGAAGATCTCCGATGAGACGCCGGGGTGATCGGGAAGACCGAAGAGGCTGATCTTCGCCTCATCACGGCTGAACGCCACGCCGCTCACGATTCGCTTTTCCACGATTTCCTCCTCGTCGCAGACGATGGTCCCCTCGCCGCCCTCGGCGCCGGGCTCGGCGAAACTCGACAGGACCCGTACCGGCACTCCATGGGCCATCGCCATTTCCACCGAGCGGGTCTGCAGGACCTTGGCGCCCAAGGACGCCATCTCGAGCATCTCCTCATAGCTGATCCGCGGCAGTCGGCGGGCCTTGGCCTCGATCCTCGGATCGGTGGTGTAGACACCGTCGACGTCGGTATAGATGTCACAGCACCCAGCCTTGATCGCGACCGCGATGGCCACCGCGGTCGTGTCGGATCCACCCCGGCCCAGCGTCGCCACGCGCCCGGACCGGGTCACGCCCTGATAGCCGGCCACGACCACGACTTCCCCGGCGTCGAGCGCCTGATCGAGCGCGACGGACGGGATCTCTTCGATGCGGGCCCGGCCATGGGCGTCGTCGGTGATGATCGGAATCTGCCAACCCAGCCAGGAGCGCGCCCTGACCCCGAGATTGCGAAGGGTCATCGCCAGCAGACCGGCAGTCACCTGCTCCCCCGACGCGACCACGGCGTCGTACTCGTCGTCCGAAGGCTCGATTCCCATTCGCGCCGCGCCGGCGCCGTCAGTCCACGCCACGAGTTCGTTGGTCTTGCCGGCCATCGCGGAGACGACCACGGCCACGCTCGCGCCATCGGCGACCTCGTGAGCCACGATCTTGGCCACGCGGCGAATGCGCTCGAGGTCGGCCACCGAGGTGCCGCCGAATTTCATCACCAGCCGGGACACGACGCGCCGCCCTCGTACGACCGGCGAGGGTTCTAACGAGCGTGCCTCAGCCGGGCAATCTCGGCCCGCGCGTTTTTGAGCCCGACGCCGTGCGTTGACGACGAAACAGGCATGGTCCAGCACTGGCGCAATGAACGACCCAGCCCGTTCTTCCACCGTCGACCCCTCGGAGGTCGCGAAGCTCTCGGCGACAACCGGCGAGTGGTGGGACACCAGGGGAAGCTTCGCCCCCCTTCACGCGATGAACCCCGTACGCCTCGCCTTCATTCGCGAGAGAGCATTGGCCCAGTTCGGGATTGAGCCAAACACTCGGGCGCCGTTCGTCGGACTTCGCCTGCTCGACATCGGCTGCGGCGGCGGATTGCTGTGCGAACCGATGGCGCGGCTTGGCTTTGCGGTGACCGGCGTCGACGCCTCGCCACGGAACGTCGAGGCCGCGCAGGCGCACGCCGAGCAGGGTGGTCTGGCGATCGACTACAGGGTCGCCGCGAGCGAAGATCTGATCGCGGGGGGCGAGACGCCGTTCGATGTGGTCCTCAACATGGAGGTCGTCGAACACGTGGCCAATCCGGAGGAGTTCCTGCGTGACTGCATCCACCTTGTCGCGCCGAGAGGGTTCATGATCGTCTCCACCTTGAACAGAACTCTCAAATCGCTGGCGCTCGCAAAGATAGGCGCCGAGTACATTCTACGCTGGACGCCCGTTGGCAGCCATGACTGGCGGAGGTTCGTTACGCCCAAGGAGTTGGGCGCTATCCTCGCAGCTGCGGGTTGCGAGGTGGAAGGACCGTTCGGCGTGACCTTCGACCCCTTCACCGGGCGCTGGTCTCGCTCGGGCGACCATCAGGTGAATTACCTGATGACCGCGACGCGTCCGCCGAACGGCGCATTGCGCGCCCGGGCGGGCCAGCGCTAAGCTGGTTCTTTCGTTAGGAGGGATTCACCCGATGCGCCTGCTCACCTTCACGACTATCCTCGCCCTGAGCCTCGCGGTCGCCGCCTGTCAGAAAAAGGACAACGCCGCGGACGCCACGGCGGCGAGCACCGATGCGGCGGCCGCGAGCAACCAGGCCGCCGCGGCGGCCAGCCAGGCAGCCGACGCCAGCGCCAATGTCGCCACCGCGCCAACGGATGCGACCAAAGCGGCAGCGGGAGATGCCGCAGCGGCGGCGGGCGCCGCCGCCGAAAAGGCTGGCGACGCAGCGAACAAAGCCGGCGAAAACGCGAAAGACGCGGCCCACTAGGACTCGCGCCATGGGCGGGCGGGCCTCTGCGCGCTATCTGCCTAACCAAGCCTCTTCGGCGCCCTATAGATAGACCGCGCTCGAGATCGCCATTCTCCGGCGCAACACTCCGTCGTCTCCCCGTGCGGCCAATCGTCAGTCGAGACCTTCGCCGCGGCCAGCCGAATCGAACCTGGGACTGTCGTCATAGCCGTGCCTGGAGGAGTAGAACGCCAACCACATGAACACCCCGGCCAGACCGCCGGTGGATAGCACCCCACCGACGATGATGAGGACTATCGCGGTCGAACCGGCGCGGAAGTTGAGCGCGCCGGTGGCGTAGAGGGCCCACGCCAGGCCGCCGACCACCACGACGACAACCGCGAGTGCGAGGATTCCGCCGACGATCTTCATCGATTTCCTTCGAGATTGAGACATTTTCTTGAGAAACGCCGCGGGTGGCGGGCGCGTTCACTTCGCAACCGGCGGCTCAATTGACCTCGGTCCTCTTGGGAGACGCTGGTGGGAGCGGCGCGACTGGGACCCCATCGGCGACCAAGGCCTTGACCTCGACGCTGCTCGCCTCGCCATAGATCCCCCGCTCCTCGGATCGGCCTTCATGGATCGAGCGCGCTTCGGCCGCGAAGGCGTCTCCGACATAGTCGAAATTGTTCTCGACGTGACGACGGACCCGGCCCATGGCCTCCATCATCATCGCCTGCATCTTGGCCGGCGTCGCGACCGCGGCGCGCGAGGCGGTCGAGGCGATTGCCGGGGCCATGATCTGCTTGCGCACCGCCGCGGAGGCGCAGATCGGGCAGCACAAGAGACCACTTGCGGCCTGTCCGTCGTAGTCCCCCGAGGCGCTGAACCAGCCTTCGAATTCGTGTCCTTGGTCGCAAACCAGGGCATAGCGGATCATGGGTCCGCGAACGTCCTGGCGTTCTGAAGCGCCGGAATGGCGGCGCGGGCTCTCGAGACCTCCTCGAGGTCGATGTCGGCGCAGAGCACACATGGCTCGTCATGGTCGGCCATGACCACCACCTGGCCCCATGGCCCTACCACCATCGACCGGCCCCAGGTGGCTCGCCCATCCTCGTGCGTCCCGCCTTGCGCGGCCGCGGCGACGAAAGCCCCCGTCTCTATCGCTCTGGCGCGAAGAAGCACTTCCCAATGGGCCGCCCCTGTCGGCCGGGTGAACGCCGAGGGTACAGCGAGAATTTCGGCCCCGGCCCGCGCGAGAGCCCTGTAGAGGGCTGGAAAGCGCAGATCGTAGCAGATGGAAAGGCCGAGCTTCGCCCCTGCCGCGTGGGTCACGACCGCTTGGCCGCCAGGCTCATAAGTCGCTGATTCTCGGTGTGTTTCGCCTGTCGGAAGGTCGACGTCAAACATGTGCAACTTGTCGTAGGACGCCTGGATTTCGCCGTCGGGATCGACCAGGAACGAGCGGTTGGCGGCCTTGCCGTCCTCGCGCCTCACCATGGCCGAGCCGATCAGAATCCAGACGCGAAGGTCCTTGGCGAGACACCGCATTCCCACCACCGCTTCGTCCTGTTCGGCCCGGACAATCTGAGTCAGGAGTCGCGCGCGGTCCCGCTGGAGAAGATTGCTTCCCTCCGGCGTCACGACGAGTTTCGCTCCGCCGGCCGCGGCTTCGCGCACCAGGGGCGAGAGACGGCGCAAGGCCTCTGACTGCGTCGCGGGGGTGCGCAACTGAACCAGTGCGAGCTTCACCATTAGGCGCGCAGCAACGCGTCGAGCTTTCCCTCGCGTTCCAGCTCCATCATTTCGTCCGACCCGCCGATGTGCTGGTCGCCGACGAAAATCTGCGGGAAGGTGTTGCTGCCCGAACGACGAACCATCTCCGCGCGCTGCCCCGGGTCGAAACCGGCCTCGATCTCTGTGAACTCCGCGCGCTTGCGACCCAGGAGCGCCAACGCTGTCGCGCAGTAACCGCAGAAGGGGCGCGTGTAGATGGTGACGTGGGCCATGGCCTCGGCGGTATGGGTTGGATGCTACCGGTCATATAGGATGCCGCGAGGATTGCTAAGACCTCCACCCCATTGAGGCGTCAGGCTCGGACGCGTCGTCCCGTCGCTTTCTTCTCGTGTTTGGGGGTCGCCTTGGATGGCCCGCCGCGGCGGGCCGCGCCGTCGCCCGCGAGGCTCGCCCGCAGAGCCGCCATGAGATCTATCACGTTGGTGTCTTGCGGCTCCTCGACCGCGACCGGCCGGTGACCCTTCTCCTTCGCGGCGATCAGAGCCTTCAGGGCATCCTCGTATCGGTCCGTGAACTTCGAAGGATCAAAAGGCCCTTCCTGCTGTTCAATGATCTTGTGGGCGATGGCGATCATCGCCGGATCGACCTTCACATCGGGAATCGAAGCGAATGCCTCGTGAGGGTCGCGGACTTCATCGTGGCTGCGCAGCGAGAATGCGACGATTCCACGCTCGCGAGGCTCCAACGCCACCATGCGCTCGCGCGTGGACATCACCACCCTGCCAAGCGCAATCTGTCCCGAAGCCCTCATGGCCTCGCGGATGACGCTGAATGACTCCGCCGCCATCTTTCCGTCGGGAACCAGGAAGTACGGATCCTTCCAGTAGAGCCGGTCGATCTTGTCCGCCGCCACGAACCGCTCGATGTCGATGGTCTTGGTGCTCTCGAGCCGCACCGACCTGATCTCCTCGTCGGTGAGCAGGACGTAGCGGCCACGCTCCACTTCATAGCCTTTGACGAGCTTCGAGCGGTCCACCGGACCGGCGTCCGGATCGGTGGTGATCATTTTGATGCGGTTGTTGGTTTCGGGATTGATGAGGTTGAAGTGGACATCGCCAGCGGCCGAAGTTCCGGTGTAGAGAGCCACCGGACAGGTGACCAGCGACAGGCGCAGATGTCCTCGCCAAGTGGGGCGGCTCATCGCCATCGAAAACGCCACTCCCTGAGACACCCGAGCAACCGCATTCAAACGCGGCGCGACGCACATTGGTTCACCGATCAGCAGGGCGTTGCCTGGGTTTCCTCAAGATCGACGTTGAAACAGTGCTGCTCCCCGCTTTCGGCGTCGACCACGATGATCCTGCAGGCTTCGCCGATTTCCGGCCATCGTTCAGCGAACAAGACGGCCGCCTCTTCGAACGAGTCCGCGGCGGTGACGAAGTCCGACCGGTGACTGCCCTCGTTCGAGCAATGGGCGCTGAAAAGGCGGCTCGCGGCGGCATTCATCCGGCGTCTCCCGGAAACCACAACGCGCCGGGGAGCGAAAGGATTCACCGGCAGGTTGGGCCGGCGGGATCCGTCTCGCCTCTCGCCGCCGGTCTGGAGGGCGCGGCCGAGCGAAACCGCCGTTCCAGCTCGGAATTGATCTCGGCGCCGGCGAGAATGATCACCGCGGACAGCCACAGCCACATCATCAGGCCGATCGCCGCTCCCAGGGAGCCGTAGGTCCGATCGTAGTGAGTGAAGTGGCCCAGCAGATTCGAAAACAGCGCCGAGGCGGCAAGCCATCCCGCCGTCGCGAGTGCGGTCCCCCATTGGAACCAGCGCCGGCGCGCCGCGCCGCCACTGGGGCCGAACCGGTAGAGAAGTGAAAGACCGGCACCGAACGCCACCACCAACAGCGGCCATCGGATGAAGTCGAACATGACCATCGCCGGCCTGCCCAACACCGCTCCAATGACAGCGCCCGCGCCGAAAACCGCGACAACGAAGGTCAAGAACACCAGAAGCCCGGCGGTGAAAGCGACCGAAACCGTGTTGAGGAGGAGAAAGCCGCGCTCCTCACGGGTCTCTTGGGCGATATTCAGGCCGGAAAACATCGCCCGCATGGCGCCGTTGGCGCTCCAGAAGGCCACGGCGGCGCCGAGAGTCGCGGCCAGAGAAAGCCCCCCAGTCCGGGCCTGGGCGATCCTGGTCATTTCCTCGCCGATCGCCTTCACCACATCGGTCGGCAGGATGATCGAAAGCATGTGGAGTTGTTGCGGAAGTTCGGCGACCCTTCCGACCAAGCCATAGATGGCGACGAACGCCGCCATGGCCGGAAGCAGGGCGAGCAAAATATGGAACGCGACGCCGGCGGCGACGATCGACAAATGATCTTCGTTGAACGCCGTCCACGCCCTGAGCATCGGATCACGCCAACTCGGGCGAAGCTTCGCCACCAGGCTCTCCGCCAGCTTCGCCATCACGTCGCGGACCGACGCGGGCGGCGCGACCCTGGAAACGATGGGGATCGAGCGATCTCAAATGAGTTCGCCGCTGTGTGGGATCTGATCATGAGCAGTGAACGCACAGTGTCCGCCCGCAAGTTCCCGGCTGACCGCGCATGGAGACGTGACTTCGCCCGGCGCCACGGTTGGCGGCTCGGGCGCCGCGAACCAACTTCACCTGGGCGTCGACAACTCCACCTTGGCGATCACCGCCACGTCCACGGCAGCGGCGCCGGCGGACTTCAGGGCTCGCGCGCAGCCCTCGACCGTGGCACCGGTGGTGAATACGTCATCGACCAGCAATAGCCGACGCCCCTCAATTCGAGCGCGCCACCCAGGCGCCACGGAGAACACCCCAGCGACGTTGCGGCGTCGTCCAGCCCCACTCTTGCCGCCCTGACTTGCGGTGGGCCGGGAGCGCACGAGCCCATCGGGCATGTAGGGCGCCCTCACGAGGCGGGCCAGTGGCCTGGCAATCTCCGCCGCCTGATTGTAGCGGCGGCGCAGAAGCCGCAAGCGATGCATCGGCACCGGCGCGATCCAATCGATACTGGGCAGGACGTCGGCCGCCGCCCGGGCGAGCCACCGAGCGAACAGCCCGCTGAGGTCGGTGCGATCGGCGTGTTTGAGTTTGAGGATCAGGTCCCTGGAGTATTCGTCGTACAGGCAGGCCGCGCGAAGGCGGTCGAAACCGCGTTTCCTCGTTTGGCAGGGCACACAAAGCGCCCCGGAACCGAGGTCATATTCGAAGGGCGACCCGCAAGCCTCGCAGAAGGGCGCCTCTATGAAACGGATTCGGCTCCAACGCTCCGCGCTGAGGCCGCCCGCCTGAACGGCGGCCGGCGCGCCCATCGCCTCCTCGAGCAACCTGGGAGGCAGCGCGAGATCCACGATCGCCCTGACCACCTGCCGCGCGCGCGGCGACGCCAGCGATCTAGTGCGCGCGACGGGCTTCATATGCGGCGGCGCTCCTCTGAGGTCTCTCGCGAGCTTTGCACGGGAAAACCCGTTGGAGTAGGCCTCGCCGCGCCGAGCTCCCGATGACTGAACTCCCACGCATTTTCGACCGCGCGTTGCATCGCCGCCGCCTCGATCGGGCCGCGAGGCGTTTCGGAGGCGCGGATTTCCTCGTCGGCCGAGCCGCAGTCGATCTCGCGGCGCGTCTGCGGATGGTGAACCGTGCCTTTCCGATCGCGGTGGAGATGGGCGCCCGCCAGGGGGTGTTGAGGCGGGTGCTGGAGGGCGAGAGGGCAAGAGTGGGGTTGCTCGTCGAAACCGCGCTCTCCGAAGTGATGCTCAGACGAACGGGAGGCATTCGGGTGGTCGCCGACGAGGAGCGCCTGCCGCTGGCGCCGCAAGCCGTCGATCTGATCGTTTCGGCTCTCTCGCTCCACTGGATCAACGACCTGGTCGGCTGTCTGATCCAGGTTCGCCGGGCCCTGAGGCCAGACGGACTCTTCATCGGTTCACTGCTGGGCGGGGCGACATTGACGGAACTGCGCCAGGTTCTGCTCGAAGCCGAGATCGAGATTCTCGGCGGGGCTGGCCCCCGGGTTTCGCCGTTCGCCGACGCCTATGATTGCGCCGCCCTCCTGCAGCGGGCGGGCTTCGCTCTCCCGGTGGTGGACGTCGACACCGTGAGGGTGCGCTACGATCACCCGCTGAAACTATTGGCGGATTTGCGCGCCATGGGAGAGACCAGCGTGCTCGTGCAACGGCCGGCGGCTCTGAGCCGGGAGGTCCTGCGGCGCGCCTGCGAATTCTATCTCCGGCGCTTCTCAGGCGCCGACGGGCGTATCACCGCCACGTTCGAAATCCTCGCTCTCACGGGGTGGGCGCCGCGCCCAGGCCAGTGAGAGCCCGCCAAGAGAGACTCACGTCACGACGATGCGAGCTCCGAGTTCGGGGCGGCGCCGAGCGGCGGCGACTGGGGCCTTGCGTCAGGAGCTCGCGGCGCCGACGGAACTGCTGATGTTGTTGAACATCGTCGTGGCGTTGGACGTGAAGAAGGTGATCGACGACACAATCGCCAGGAAGATCACCGTGACGATCAGGCCATACTCGACCGCCGTCGCCCCGCTCTCGCACGACAGAAAGCGTCTCAGAGAAAATCGCGCAGCCACGCCACGAGGGGCCGGTCCGCCGGGGGCATCGGGTAGTCCTCCAATTTGTTTGGCTTCACCCATGCGATCGCCTCATGTTCGCGCGCCGCCGCAAAACCTTCCCATCGCCGGCACAGATACAATGGCATGAGCAAGTGAAACGAATCGTAACCGTGACTGGTAAATACAAAAGGCGCCAAGCACGCCTCAGTGATCCCTATCCCTAATTCTTCGTTCAGCTCACGGATGAGGCAGGACTCGGGGGTTTCCCCTTCCTCAACCTTACCGCCGGGAAACTCCCACATCCCTGCCAGAGATTTACCTTGTGGCCTCTTGCCGATCAGGATTCGTCCATCGGCGTCGACCAGGGCGCACGCGACCACGAGAACTATCTTGACCAACAGGGCCTCACCGGGCCGGGTGTGAGCTGTGGCAAATAGAGCGCTCCGGTGGGCGAGAAAGGATCGGCGGCTTGACTTTAACGGCTCCAAAGCCGATTTGCAGTGCACGTTCCAGAAAGGCTTGGGGCGTTATCGGCGCTCCAGCCGCGTGAGGGACGTTCTCAGTCCCAGCCTGTCGAGCGCCAGTAGTTTCAAATTCTGATCGCCCGGCCACGCGGGGCGTTCTCCAACAAATCCAGCGCCCAGGGGGCCTCACCAGCGGTGAGGGCTCGTGCGCGCACTTGAAAGTACGCATTTTGACTCAATTCAACGAACTCGGCTTGGCCAAGCCCCTCTTGAAGGCGCTCTCCGAGCAAGGCTACAGCCACCCCACCCCAATCCAGAAACAGGCAATTCCCAGCGTCCTCTGCGGCCGCGATCTTCTGGGCATCGCCCAGACCGGCACCGGCAAGACGGCGGCCTTCGCATTGCCGATCATTCATCGGCTGGCCGCCGATCGCCGACCCGCGCCCAGGCGCGGGTGTCGGGCGCTCGTGCTCGCTCCAACCCGCGAACTGGCGAGCCAGATCGCCGAGAGTTTCCGCGCCTATGGTCGCCACATGGGGGTCACGGTCGCGGTCGTGTTCGGCGGCGTGAAATATGGGCCGCAGGTCCGCGCCTTGGCCGCCGGCGTCGATGTCCTTGTCGCGACCCCTGGCCGGCTGATCGACCACATCAACGAGAAGGTGGCCAACCTTTCCGCCACCGAAGTGCTGGTCCTGGACGAAGCCGACCAGATGCTGGACCTCGGGTTTCTTCCTCCAATCCGCCGGATCGTCGCGACCCTCCCGCGAAATCGCCAGAATCTGTTCTTTTCCGCCACCATGCTCGGCGAGATCGGCAGGCTCGCCGGCGAGTTGTTGGTCGACCCTGTCCGCGTGGCGGTGGCGCCGGCGGCCACCACGGTCGTGCGCGTCGAACAGCGGCTGCTGTTCGTCGAGGCCGACCGCAAGCGCCCCTTGCTGGCCGAGCTGTTCGACGACCCCCGCATGGCGCGCTCGCTGGTGTTCACGCGCACCAAACGCGGCGCCGATCGGGTCGCCCGCTATCTGGCCGCCCAGGGGGTCGCCGCCGACTCGATCCACGGCGACAAGTCCCAGGGACAGCGCGAACGCGCCCTGGCGGCTTTCAAGGCCGGCGCGGTGCGCGCGCTTGTCGCCACCGACATCGCCGCCAGGGGCATCGACATCGATGCGGTCAGCCACGTGATCAACTTCGAACTTCCCAATGTTCCGGAAGCCTATGTCCATCGGATCGGCAGAACTGCTCGCGCCGGGGCGGCGGGGGTGGCGATCAGTCTCTGCTCCGACGACGAACGCTCCTTGCTGCGCGACATTCAGAAACTCACGCGCCAGACGATTCCCGCCTTTGACCGTCGCAACGATCGATCGCTTGGGGCCACCGCGGCCCTCGAACCGAAAATCGTCGCCCGGCCGGCGGCGCCCGTCGGTCGGACGGGGCGTACCGAGAACGGCCCCCTCGGCGCCCGGCAGAAAAATCGCGGGCGGCGTTCGTTCCCGCGCCGCGGCGCCCGAACGCCAGGCTTGGACTCTCGCCCCGGCGCTGCGCCGGTCGGTCGCCGCCTCGAGGCCGCCAGCCGATGGAGTCCGGTGGACTAGCTCTTCGCAAAGAGCGGTGAACCGCCGGAGACCGTTTTGGCGATTCACCGCTCACGAACGATAATCGCCGTTGATCGCCACGTACTGCTTGGTGAGATCGCAGGTCCATATCTCGCAGCGACCGCGGCGGACGCCGACGTCGATGGTGACGGAAAGCTCGGCGTTCCTCATGTAGGCGCTCATCGCTTCCTCGGAATAGCCGTCGGCGATCTGGCCATTCCTGGCCGCCGCCAGCGGTCCGAAGGCGATGGACAGACGGTCGCGATTTACCGGCTCGTCGGCGCGCCCGACCGCCATCACGATCCTTCCCCAATTGGCGTCCTCCCCGGCGAAGGCGGTCTTGACCAGCGGACTCTCGGCGACCGTCCTGGCGATCTTGCGCGCCGAGGCGTCGTTCCTGGCGCCCTGAACAGTGATCTTCACGAACTTCGAGGCGCCTTCGCCGTCTCGGACGAGTTGCAACGCCAGATCGAGCAACACGGTCTCGAGTTTGGCGCGGAAGTCGGCCAGTCGCCGGTCCCCGGCCCTGGACATGCGCGGCGCTCCGCTGCGGCCGGTCGCGAACATCATGAGCGTGTCGTTGGTCGACCGATCGCCGTCGACCGTCACGCGATTGAAGGTCGTCTCCACAAAGCGGCTGATGAGACTCTGCAACGCGCGCTGGCTGATTGCCGCATCGGTGACGACAAATGCGAGAACCGTGGCCATGTCGGGCGCCACCATGCCCGAGCCCTTGGCGATGCCGCAGATGCGCACGGCATGGCCATCGATGTTCGCCGAGGCGCAGGCCCCCTTTGGGAAGGTATCGGTGGTCATGATGGCCCGCGCAGCGCCTTCCCACGACGTCGGCGACAACGCGGGGACGAGCCGGCGGAGAGACGTGTTGATCTTTGCGTGGTCGAGAAGCACGCCGATCACGCCGGTCGAGGCGAGCATCACTTCGCGGGATCGGCAGCCGAGGAGCTTCGCCGCCGTTCGGGCCACCAATTTCGTGGCCCTGTCTCCAGGTCTTCCAGTGAACGAATTGGCGCAACCGGCGTTGACCACCAGCCCACGCGCCTGCGCGCGGCGGCCGAGCTGACGTTTACACCAGTCGACTGGCGCGGCCCTCACGGCATGGCGGGTAAAGACCCCGGCGCACGACGTGCCTGGGGAAAAGCGCATCAAAAGCAGATCGTCTCTTTCGTGACCGTAGAGTCCGGCCCGGCCAGCAGCGAGTTCAACCCCCCCGATCGGCGGTAGGGCCGGAAACGGGACCGCCAGCGGGGACAGCGGCATGGCGGCGGCGCTCATTGCGGCGCAGCCTTGCCGGCAGCCGCCGTGGGCGGGGACAGAGCCGCCGCCGCGGGCGCCGAAGCCGGTTCGGTGGGGGCCCCCGGAAGGGCTTGAGGCGGGCCGATGAGCGAGCGCACCTTTGCTCTGCGGCGGAGATCGAGGACCAGATCCTTCACCTGGTCGAACGTCAGAAAGCGGATGATCTGCGGCCGGGCCGCTTCGCGCGTGATCGGGGGTTCCTGTCGGCGTTCGTCCAGGCGCACGATCACCCAGCCGGTGGAAGTCTTGAACGGCCCCACCACCTGCCCCGGCTTTGCGTCCTTGAGAGCGGCGGCGTAACCGGCCGGCAGCAGATCCTCGGTGAGCGGCGGCAGGGCGCCTCCCTGAAAACGCGTGTTCTCGTCGCGAGATCGCTCGGCGGCCAGAGCTTCGAAGGTCGCCCCGCCAGCGAGCAGCACCTTCACTTGCTCGGCTTCAGCCTGCGTAGGCGCCACGATCTGGCGCAGGCCGATTTCCTGCGACGCCTTCGTATTCTTGAGCATTTCCGCATAGAGTCCGTTGATCGCATCCTCGTTCACCACCTTTCCCACGGCGCTTTCGAGCACGATATCGCCGAGGACCCGATCCCGCGCGGCGGCGAGGCGGCGCTGAACGGCCGGGTCCTTGTCGAGCCGACGGCGGACGGCTTCGGTGGCGAGCAGTTTCTGATCCACCACCTCGTCGAGAACCTGCCGGAAGGATACCGAAGAGGTATCGAGCGGCTCGCCCGGCCCGATGAGGCCCTGGGCGACCGCCTCCCGCTTGACGTCCGAAGCCCAGACGACCGCGCCGTTCACCGTGGCGACGGCGCGGTCCCCCGGCTGAGGGGGAATGGCGGTGGTCTTCTTGTTGCCGCAGGCAGAAAGGACCAGGACGCAAAGCCCGGCGCATGCGATGCGCCTTGCCTTCGCAAAACTTGCCTTCATGGGAGTTTCCGTCCTAGGCGTCTCGAAGGGGCGCGTTGCAACGATCACGGCGCCCCAGAAATGTGCAGGCGGAGGCGGAAGCCATGAAATTCTACAATTCCATCGGGCCCAATCCTCGGGTGGTCAAGATGTTCATGGCCGAGAAGGGCCTCGAAATCCCCCGCGAAGAAGTCAACCTGATGGCCGGCGAAAACCGCCAGGCGCCGTATGTCGCCAAGAATCCGTCCGGCCAGATGCCCGCCCTGGAATTGGAAGATGGCTTCGTCCTGGCCGAGACTACGGCCATTTGCGAGTACCTCGAGGAACTTCATCCCGACCCACCACTCATCGGATCGAACGCGAGGGAGCGCGCCGAGACGCGCATGTGGGTGCGCCGGATCGATCTCAACATCGTCGAGCCGATGGCGAACGGCTTTCGGTTCTCGCAAGGGCTCGCGCTCTTCAAGGACCGCATCCGCTGCATTCCGCAGGCGGCTGATGAGCTCAAGGCCACGGCGCGGGACAAGCTCACCTGGCTGGACAGCCAGATCGCCGGCCGCGCATTTGTCGTCGGAGCGAGATTCACCCTCGCCGACATCCTTCTCTACGCATTTCTCGATTTCGGCGCGCAGGTCGGCCAGCCGCTCGATCCACAGAACAAAAACCTCGCCGCCTGGTTCGAGCGTGTGAAGGCGAGGCCGAGCGCCGCAAGCAGCGCCTAGGGCGGTCCCGTTAGCCGAGGCGGCTGATCCGGCCCAAGCTGGTTTTCCGGAGCGAAGCCGATTGGAATTGGCAAACTGCGCAACTTCGTGGGTTCTTCCCGCCGCGCCGTTAGGTGAGACCTCCCCGCGTTGACACCGCGGGGCGCGCTCCCTAAGTCTCGCGCGCGCTTCAATGAGCGGGTTTTTCCAAGCCGGCGATTGGCTTTGCCGCGCCCGGCGCCAAGCCTTCAACGGGACGCCGCTTTCTCTTCCATGGTCGATTTCAAAAAGCTCTTCGGCTCCTCCAACGACCGCAAGGTCAAGGCGATGACGGCCAAGGTGGCCAGGATCACCGCCCTGGAGCCGCGGATATCCGCCCTTTCGGACTCGGAACTGCGCGCCAAGACCGACGAGTTCAAGGCCCGTGTGGCGGCCGGCGAGAGCCTCGAGGACCTGATGAACGAAGCGTTCGCGGTGGTCCGCGAGGTTTCCAGGCGGACGCTGGGTCAGCGCCCCTACGATGTCCAGTTGGTTGGCGCCATGGTCCTGCACAGAGGCGGAATCGCCGAGATGCGAACCGGCGAGGGCAAGACCCTGGTCGCGACCTTGCCCATCTATCTCAACGCCCTGGCGGGCAAGGGCGTCCACCTGGTCACCGTCAATGATTACCTGGCCAGTCGGGACGCCGAATGGATGGGCCGGATCTATAGCTTCCTCGGCCTCTCGGTCGGGGTCATCATCAACGGCCTCTCCCATGGCGAGCGCCAAAAGGCCTACGCCGCCGACATCACCTATGGGACGAACAACGAATTCGGCTTCGACTATCTTCGCGACAACCTGGTCTACGACGCATCCGAGATGGTCCAGCGCGGCCATAACTTCGCGATCGTCGACGAGGTGGATTCGATCCTGATCGACGAGGCGCGAACGCCACTCATCATCTCCGGGCCCACCGAGGACCGTTCGGAATTCTACCGCACAATCGACGTGCTGGTTCGCGACCTCATCAAGGATCCGACGATCTTCGAGCACGATGAGAAGCAGCGCCAGGTCCTTCTCACCGAGGAAGGCTCCGAAATCATCGAGGAGACCCTCGAGAAAGCCGGTCACCTCGAGGACGGTTCCGCGGGGCTCTATGATCCGGCCAACATCTCGGTGGTCCACCACGTGAACCAGGCGCTGCGGGCCAACGTCCTCTACCAGCGGGACCGCGACTACATCGTGCGCGACGGCGAGGTGATGCTGATCGACGAATTCACCGGCCGCATGATGCACGGTCGGCGACTCTCGGAAGGTCTTCACCAAGCCATAGAGGCAAAGGAGGGGGTGGAGATTCAGCCCGAGAACCAGACCCTGGCCTCGGTCACGATCCAGAACTATTTCCGACTCTATTCCAAGCTTTCGGGGATGACCGGCACCGCCGCCACCGAAGCCCAGGAGTTCCTCGACATCTACAAGATGGACGTCGCGGAGATCCCGACCAACCGACCAGTGGCGCGCGTGGACGAGGACGACGAGGTCTATCGGACGGCGGCGGAAAAGAACCAGGCGATCATCGCCCAGATCGAGGACTGCCACAGGCGCGGTCAACCGGTCCTTGTGGGCACGGTGTCGATCGAGAAATCCGAACAGCTTTCCGAGCTTCTCAAGGCGCACCGCTTCGAGATGGACGGCAGGACCGTCACCGGCCTTCCGCACAGCGTCCTCAACGCGCGCTACCATGAACAGGAGGCCTTCATCGTCGCCGAGGCTGGAGTTCCAGGCACGGTGACGGTCGCGACCAACATGGCCGGCCGCGGCACCGACATTCAGCTCGGCGGCAATCTCGACATGCGCATGGCCAGGTTTCGGTCGGAGCAGAGGGGCCTGGGCATCGAGCCGACTCCTGAGGACGAGGCGCGCGAGCGCCTCTCCATCGAGGCGGAAATCGAAGGCAAGAGGGGCGTGGCGCTCGCCGCCGGCGGCGTCTTCGTCCTTGGAACCGAGCGCCACGAGAGTCGCCGCATCGACAATCAGCTGCGCGGGCGCACCGGTCGCCAAGGCGATCCGGGCAGGAGCAAGTTCTTTCTCTCCTGCGAAGACGACCTGTTGCGGATTTTCGCCGGCGATCGCCTTGACGCCATCATGCGCACCTTCGGCGTCGAAGAGGGCGAGGCGATCACCCACAAGTGGCTGAACAGCGCCATCGCGACGGCCCAGAAGCGAGTCGAGCAGCGCAACTACGAGATCCGCAAGAACCTCCTGAAATACGACGACGTCGTGAACGACCAGCGCAAGGCGGTGTTCGAACAGCGCCAGGAGTTCATGGAGTCGACCGACCTCTCACAAATCGTCAGCGAAATGCGTCACGACACGGTCGAGGATCTCGTCGCTCGGCACCTGCCGCCCAAGGCCTATGCGGACCAATGGGATGTCGAGGGGTTGGATGAACGGGTCAAGGCGCTGCTGGGCCTCGAGCTGCCGATAAGGCAATGGGCGGCCGAGGAAGGGATCGCCAACGAGGAGATCCAGGAACGTCTGCTCGCCGCCGCCGACTCCCGAGCGGTCGAAAGGGAAGCGGTGATGTCTGCGGAACAGACCCGGATGATCGAGAAGAACTTCCTTCTGCAGATGGTGGACATGCAGTGGCGCGAACACCTGATGCACCTGGACCATCTGCGCAACGTCATCGGGCTGCGCGGCTACGGTCAGCGCGATCCGCTCAACGAGTACAAGACGGAGGCCTTCTCACTGTTCGAAAAGCTGATCGGGGATCTCCGTCAGAACGTCACCCGCTGGCTGATGACGGTGGAGATACAGTTCGCCGAAGCCGAACCACCCCCCGCGCAGATGTACGAGGTGCATCTCGATCCGCTGACCGGTGAAAACGAACGCACGCTGGAGATGGCCGGCGCGGCCCTCGCCTCGGGCTCGATGGAGGAGCGGGCGGCCCTGCCGCTCACCGCCCTTCCGGCCGGCTTCGAGCGCACCGGCCGTAACGCCGCCTGCCCCTGCGGCTCGGGCCGAAAGTTCAAGCACTGTCACGGGCGCCTGACCTAGGTGACAGATCGGTCGTGAGCCCGACTGACTGGCCGTTCCTGCCCGGGCGATCGCCACGGATAGTGGGCGGCGAAGGCGCCTGGCTGATCGCCGACGACGGGCGGCGAATCCTGGACGCCGCCGGCGGCGCGATCGTGGTCAATGTCGGCCACGGCCGCGCCGAGGTCGCGCAGGCGATCGCGCGCGCCGGCGCCGGAGCCGCTTTCGTGGTCCCCACCTGGCGCACGCCCGAGCGCGAATCGCTCGTCGAACGGCTGCGCGCCGACTGGCTGCCCGATGGCATGCACCACGTGCACTTCACCTGCGGCGGGTCGGAGGCAATGGAATCGGCGCTCAAGATCGCCTTGCAGCATTTCGCCGCGCGCGGCGAGACGCGGCGAACGCAGATCATGGCGCGCGACCTCTCCTACCACGGCACCACGATCAGCATGGCGGCGTTCTCCGGACACCTCGGCCGCAAACGTGGACTGGAAGGTTTCCTACCGCGGTTTGCCTGCGCGCCGACCCCATGGGGACTGCGTTGCCCCCTCGGCCCTCACCACCCCGACGCCGGGCGACACTACATCGAAGCCACCCGCCGGGCGATCGATGAAGCCGGCCCCGAGACCGTCGCCGCCCTGGCCATCGAAGCGATCACCGGATCGAGCGGCGGTGCCATTGTTCCGCCGTCGGACTATCTCTCTGGGATCCGCGCACTTTGCGACGAATACGGAATCCTGCTGATCGTCGACGAGGTGATGACCGGCTTTGGGCGGACCGGCGCCAGGTTCGCCTGCGATCATTGGCGGCTGAAACCGGACATTCTGGTCGGCGGCAAAGGCCTCGCGGGGGGATACGCGGCCATCAGCGGAGTCTTCGCCACGGCGAAGGTCGCCGAGCCGATCCGGGAGGCCGGCTACGATGTGATGTTCCATACCTTCGCCGCCCTGCCATCCGCCTGCGCTGCGGCCGAGGCGGTGCTCGGGATCATCCAGCGCGAGAAGCTCATCGAGCGCGCGGAGATTCTCGGCGCGCGTCTTTCCGCCCGGCTCCAGGATCTGCTCGGCCAACACCCCCATGTCGCCGAGGTTCGCGGCATGGGGCTGCTGCAGGCGATCGAGATCGTGCGCGACCGCGACAGCCTCGAACCGTTCGATGCGGCGGCGAGGGTCACCAACAAGATCGTCGCCCAGGGCCTGGAGAACGGGGTCTTCTTCTATCCCGGCGGCACCGGCGCGGTGCGCGACATCATCTGCCTGGGGCCGCCGTTCATCTGCAGCGAAGCCGAAATCGATCTGATGGCCGAGGTTCTGGCGTCCTCGGTGGCCGAAGTCCTGTGTTGACCACCCCATCGGGCAAGCCCCGCGCCCGCGCCATCGGCATCCCCTTCGAAGGCGAGCCAGGGCCGCTCAATGCGATCACCGACGTTGCGGGCGTCGAGGTCGGGTACCGCACCCTGATCAGTGGTTCGGGCGCGCGCAAGCTCGGCGAGGGCCCGGTGCGCACCGGGGTCACCGCGATCCTCCCCAGGGGCCGGGCCGGCGCGGACCAGGGGGTGTTCGCCGCGATGTTCAGCCTCAACGGCAACGGCGAACTCACCGGCTCGCACTGGGCGCGCGAGGTGGGCCGCTGCGATGGGCCGATCACCCTCACCAACACCCATTCCTGCGGAGTCGCCCGGGACGCGACGATCAAGTGGCTGGTGAAGCGGTTCGGCGGGATCGGCAGCTGGGCTCTGCCGGTCGCCGGCGAGACCTATGACGGCTGGCTCAACGACATCAACGGCTTCCACGTCACCGAGACCGATGTCTTCGCCGCCCTCGACGCCGCAGCCGCCGGGCCGATCGAGGAGGGCAGCGTCGGCGGCGGCACGGGCATGATCTGTTACGGCTTCAAGGGCGGCTGCGGCACGGCCTCGCGCACGGTCGCCTTCGCCGACGAAGCCTACCTGGTCGGCGCCTTCGTCCAGGCCAATTTCGGCCGCCGCGAGCAGCTGACCATCGCCGGCGTCCCGGTGGGTGCAGCTCTGAAGGACTGGTCGCCCGATGCGCGGACGGGCGCCGAGACCGGGTCGGTGATCACGATCCTGGCCACGGACGCGCCGCTGCTCCCCCACCAGCTCGAGCGCTGCGCGCGACGCGTCGCCCTGGGGATCGGGCGGGGCGGGGCGATCTCGGGCCACGGTTCGGGGGACATATTCCTGGCTCTGTCGACGGCCAACGCGGCGGCGCTGAATGCGCGCGAGTCCCTCGCGAATGCGACCTTCGTCCCCGACGAGGCCCTCGATCCGTTGTTCGCCGCGACCATCCAGGGCGTCGACGAGGCCGTGCTCAACGCCCTGGTCGCCAACGAGACCATGACCGGGGCAGACGATCACGTGATCCACGCCCTGCCTCACGACGAGGTGCGAAGATTGCTCGGATGCTGAGGTGATCGGCCGAAGTCAGATCGGATCGAAGAGGGCGTCCTTGGATGGATCGCCCCCGTCGTCCGCGGCCAACGATCCGCCCCCATGGAATCGGGGTTTGACGAGCTGCGGGACCGCGAATCCTACCGATTCTCGGACCGCTACGGCGCGCAGATTGCGCGAACGATCTGGTCGTCAAGGCTTGCGGCGGTGCAGGGGTCTCCCGCGCCCGCCTATGCCCCTCGCCAATTGCCGTGAAAGCCGAAAGGAACCCGACGGGGAACCTTGGCGGTCGCTATCGGGCCGGCGGCGATGTCCTGGGCCTCGAAGACCACGAAGTCGCTGCGATCCTCGGCCGCGCGATAGGCCAGGGCGACCAGCCAGCCGTCGCCCTCCTCGGCATTGGGGCAGCGCGGAACGAAGACCGGCTCGCCGGGAACGTCGCCGGCGGGGAAGTCGTAGGTGACGCGCTTGCCGGTCGCATGATCGATGTGGGCGATGGCGTTGAAGCGCGCCTCGAAGCTCGCGCCGGCGACCGCCGCGAACCAGCCGTGGCGATAGGCAAGTCCGGCCCGGCGCTCGTCGAACCTCGGGAACTCTCCAGCCAGATCATCCAGCGGATCGCGCTTGACCCGATTGGTGTCGGCGTCCAGATCGAAGGTCCAGCGCACCAGCCGAGCGACGACCTTTGCGCCGCGGCCGCCGTCGGCATTGGGAAACAGCGGCGCGGCCGGATACTCCATGACGTCGGCGAAGATCCGCCGGCCCTCTTCCCAGGCGTTCATCGGGTGGAAGACGTAGCACGGCTCGGTCTCGAACCAGCGAATCGTCTTCACGCCGGCGTCGCGGGCCATGACCCCGATGAAGGCCCCCTTGTCGGGCTCCCACGCAAAGGCCGGGCCCCCGCTCATGGCTCGCTGCAGGCTGCCCGTGAGCGGCAGAATCGGAAACAGCACGTGGCCGCTGGTGACCAGGAAATCGTGGACCATGCTGCAGAAAGGCGCTTCGAAATCGTCCCGGCGGACAACGGCGCCGGCCGCATCGGTGAGGCCATAGGAGACCTGAGCGTTGAGCGGCGTCGGTCCCGACGAATATCCGAACCAGACCATTTCGCCGGTGGCCGGATCGACCTTGGGGTGCGCGGTGACGCATCCCCGATACGCATCGAGATAGCCGCGGGATTCGAGGCTCACCGGGTCGAGCTCGAAGGGTTTGTGGCCCTCCTCGAGGGCCATCAGGCGCCCGGCGTGCCAGAGGATGTTGGTGTTGGAGACGCCGCCGTCCTTGCCGATCACCGAAGGATCGCTGGTCATGGGGTTGCCGAGGGTCCCATAGAGCGACCGGCCGGCGGCGTTCTCGGTCAGCCATTTCGGCGTGCGCACGAAGCGGTTGCGATAGGAGACCTTGCCGTCTTCGACGAAGAAGCCGTGGATCATCCCGTCGCCGGAGAACCAGTGATACTCATCCCTGGAGTCGAACTGGGGATTGGGGCCGTTGCGGTAGAAGGTCCCCGCAAGGCCTGCGGGCATCTCCCCGACGACCTCGAGTTCGAAATCGTCTTCGCTGCGCACCGGCGCAAAATTTCCGACGAGATAGGGGTTGATCGGCTGCGATCCGTCCATGGGCTCGGCTCTCCAGGCAATGTTAATTCTTACGTTGTAAATTTATGGCGTAAGCGATAGACCCACGCAAGCGGATTTTCAGATCAGGCGAGTTTTCGTGCCCAGAGCCCTTTCCAGCGACGACATCGCCGACTTTCGTGAGCGGCTGTGCGATGCCGCCGAGACGCTCTTCGCCGAGCATGGGACGGAGGCGGTCACCATCCGCCAGCTGGCGGCAAAGCTCGGCGTCAGCCCAATGACCCCCTATCGCTACTTCAAGGACAAGGACGCGATCCTCGCCGCCGTGCGCGCCCGAGGCTTCGATCGCTTCGCCGCAGCCCTGGAGGGCGCCCACGGCAGACGCAGGCGGGATCCCGAAGGGAGGGCCCATGTGATCGGCGAGGCCTACGTCCGCTTCGCCTTCGATAATCCGCAAGCCTACAAGCTGATGTTTGACATCACCCAGGCCGGAGAAGAGCTGTATCCCGACCTTGTCCGGGCCGCCGAACGGGCCCGGGCGACCATGACTCTTCACCTCGAAGGACCGGCGAACGGCGCGGCTCGCGAAGACCTCAATCTCATTGGCCATGCGTACTGGGCCGCGATGCACGGACCGATCATGCTGCAGCTCTCCGGAAAGCTCGCGCCGCCGGTCGATGCGAGCGCCCTGATCGACGTCCTGACCGGGGCTCTGGCTCGGACGACCGGCCTCCTCAACCGCGACCCTTGACCTTTGCGTGCATGCCGGGCCAGCGTCCGATACTCGCGGAGGCGCCAATGGCCGGCATCGAACCCTTCACCGTCGACTGGAGCGACGCCGCCGTCGCCGATGTCCTGGCGCGGGTGCGCGACTATCCCTGGCCGGCCGCGCCACAGGTCGACGACGGCTGGGCCTACGGCTGCGATGGCGTCTACCTGCAGAGCCTCGCCCGCCACTGGCTTGCGGGCTACGACTGGCGCGCCGCCGTCGTCGAGCTCAACCGCTATCCGCAGTTCATCGCCCGGATCGAGGATTTCGACATCCACTTCGTCCATGTCGTCGGCGAGGCGGGCGGCAGGCGTCCGCTCATCCTCAGCCACGGCTGGCCGGGCAGCCACTACGAGTTCTGGGCCGTCATCGAAAAGCTCGCCTGGCCGTCCCGGCACGGAGGCGAGACGGTCGACGCCTTCGATCTGGTGATCCCTTCCCTGCCCGGCTTCGGTTTCTCCTCCAAGCCGCGGCGGCCGTTCGGCCAACGGGGGACGGCGCGCCTGTTCGACACCCTGATGACCCAGACGCTCGGCTATGATCGCTATCTGGCGCAGGGCGGAGACTGGGGAGCGCTGGTCACCTCTTGTCTCGGTTTCGATCACCCCTCGCACCTGAAAGCCATTCATCTCAACATGATTGGTTTTCGCCCAGCTGGCGGCGCGACGACGGCGGAGGAGTCCGCCTGGATCGCGCGCCAGAATGGCATGATGGATGTGCTGGGCGCCTATTTCCGGCTCCAGGCCTCCAAGCCGCAATCCCTGGCCTGGCTCGGCGCCGGCAATCCGGTCGGTCAGGCCGCCTGGATCGTCGAGCGGTTCTACGACTGGTGCGACCGGCGCGAAAAGCCGTTCGAGAAGGTGTTCACCAAGGACCAGCTCCTCACCAACATCATGATCTATGTGATGACCGGAAGCTTCACCACCGGCGCCTGGTATTACCGCGCCCTCATCGAAGAGGGCGGGGTGGTCCTGAAGATCGGCGAGCGGTGCGAGGTTCCCACGGCCTTCGCCAACTTCCCCGGCGAAGCCCTGTACACCGCTCCTCCCAGGTCCTGGGCGGAGCGGGCATACAACATCGTGCGCTGGACCGACGCCTCGAGCGGTGGTCACTTCGCGGCCATGGAGGAGCCCGACCTCTTTGTCGACGAACTGCGGGCGTGGGGGCGGGAAGTCGCGTGAAGTGAAGGAGAATCGATCATGACGACCGCTGCCGGCGGCTGCCTGTGCGGGGCGATCCGCTACGAGGTATCAGCAGAGCCAATCTTCCAGCTGGCCTGCTTTTGCCGCGATTGCCAGTACACCTCGGGCGGGGCGCCGACCCTGGCGGTGGCCGTGCCCAAGCCGGCGCTGAAGATCACCAGGGGCGAGCCGCGCACCTATTGGGTGGCCGCAGACAGCGGCGCGAAGGTCGGCCGCAGCTTCTGCGGCGCCTGCGGTACGCCCCTCTTCTCGGAGCCGTCCGGCATCGGCGAAATCGCGGTGATCAAGGTCGGCAGCCTCGACGATCCCTCGATGTTCAAGGTACAGGTGGACATCTGGATGAAGAGCGCCCAGCCGTGGCATCGGCCGCACGAAGGCGCGGCGCAGTTCGAGACGAGCCCGGCCACGCCGGGTCGCTGAGGTGGCGGCGCGCTACGATTTCGCGTCCGACAATGTCGCCGGAGCAATGCCGGAGGTTCTGGGCGCCCTGGCCGGGTTCAATTCCGGATTCGCCGCCGGCTATGGCGAGGACGAGATCTGCATCCGAGCCTCCGAACTGATCCGGGGCCTGCTGGACGTGGACGCGGAGGTGCGCTTCGCCGCCTCCGGAACGGCGGCCAATGCCCTGACCCTGGCGGCGCTGGCTGAGCCGCACGAAGCGGTGCTCGCCCACGAGCATTCTCATCTCGCCACCGACGAGACCGGGGCGCCCGGATTTTTCGGCGCCGGCATGGGCGTGATCCCTCTCGCAGGGGCCTCCGGCCGCATCGATCCTGGCGCCCTGAAGAAGGCGCTGCAGGCCCCCGATCAGCCACACTGGCAGTCGCCCGCAGCGCTCTCTCTTACCAACGCCACCGAATACGGCGCCGTCTATTCACACGACGCGCTCGCAGAGCTCATCGAGCCGGCCAAATCTCAAGGGTTGAAGATTCATCTCGACGGCGCGCGTCTGGCCAACGCCGTCGCGGCCGGCTTCGAGCCTTCGGTCCTGGGGCGGCTGGGCGTCGACGTGGTCGTGCTGGGCGGCACGAAGGCAGGCTCGACGCCCACCGAGGCCATCGTGCTCATCGACAAGACGCTGAGCAGGCGCTTCGGCGCGCGGCTGAAGCACGCCGGTCAGCTCGTGTCCAAGGCTAGGTTCCTCGCCGCCCCGTGGATCGGAATGCTCGAAGACGGGGCCTGGCGCACACGCGCGGACCACGCCAACGCCATGGCCCGACGCCTCGCATTGGCATGCCCCTTGGCCGTCACCCATCCGGTGGAGGCCAACGCCGTCTTCGTGGCAATGGATGAGGCAACGCTGACACGCCTCCATCAGTCCGGCTGGTTCGTCTATCGCTTCATCGACGGCAGCGTGCGGTTCATGTGTTCCTGGGCGACCACGGCCGAGTCCGTCGACGAACTCGCCACCGCGTTGAAGGCGGTGGCTGAGTCCCCTACTCCGCCGCCGCCTTCGCCCGCGCCTCGATCATCCCCTCCAGCCGCCCGCGAATGATCGCCTCGGCCTCGGCGACGATCCGGTGGATCAGCTCGGCGCAGCTCGGGACATCGTGGATCAGCCCCTGGATCTGCCCGGCCGACCAGATGCCATGGTCCGGATCGCCCGTCTCATAGACGACCTTGCCCCGCGTTCCCGCGACGAGTTCGCGCACGTCCTCGAACTTGGCGCCGCCGCGCTCCAGCTCCACGACCTGCTGGCTGATGGCGTTCCTGGCCACGCGGGCGGTGTTGCGCATGGTGCGGAAGATGAGATCGGTGGCGCGCTCGTCGTTCAGAACCATCTGCTGCTTCACGTTCTCGTGGATCGGCGATTCCTTGGTGGCCATGAAGCGGGTGCCCATGTTGATGCCGTCCGCCCCCAGCGCCAGGGCCGCGACCAGGCCGCGCGCGTCGCCGAACCCGCCCGAGGCGATCATCGGTATCCTGAGCTTGTCGGCGGCGGCCGGGATGAGGATCAGGCCCGGAACATCGTCCTCGCCGGGATGGCCCGCGCACTCGAAACCGTCGATGGAGAGGGCGTCGGCGCCCATCCGCTCGGCCGAAAGGCCGTGGCGGACCGAGGTGCATTTGTGGATCACCTTGATCCCGTGCTTGTGGAATTCGTCGATGTGCTCCTGCGGCTTGTAGCCGGCGGTCTCGACGATCTTGATCCCAGCCTCGATGATCGCGGCGCGGTATTCGGCATAGGGCGGCGGCTTGATTGACGGCAGGATGGTGAGGTTGACGCCGAAAGGCTTGTCGGTCCAGTCGCGGCACCGGCCGATCTCCTGCTGCAGGGCCTCCGGCGTCGGCTGGGTCAGGGCGGTGATGAAGCCAAGCGCGCCGGCGTTGGCCACCGCCGAAACGAGCGTCGCCCGCCCTACCCATTGCATCCCGCCCTGCGCGATGGGGTGTTCGACGCCGAACATTTCGGTGAAGCGGGTCCTGATCATCGACGGCTCTCCCAACACGCGTTTGAATTGAGCCGCCACTTAAGGGGACTTTCCGCGCCTCAGGCAAGATGCGGAGGGAGAGACCCGGTTCGCACCGAGTGATCCGCTTTTGGTTAGATGGTTCCGATCTCCGGTTGGCTATGCGAGAATATCCTGCAAGGCCCTTGGAGGCGGCATGCCGAAGGTGACGGTCGGTAAGTGGGGAAACAACCTTGCGGTGCGAATCCCGCATGCGGTCGGCCGGGCGACGGGCCTCAAGGACGGCGAGCACGTCGAGGTGGAGGCACACGAGGGCGACATCCTGATCCGAAGGCCGGGCGCCAAGGCGCGGGCGCTCGCGGAGGCCAGGGCGGCGGCGCGGGAAATCATCGAGGAGAGCCGGCAGCGCTTTCTGGGCGATGTCACCATCGGCGCATTGCTCGAGGAGGGTCGAGGCTCATGAGCCTGGTCCTCGACGCCTCGATGACCACTGCATGGCTGTTCGCCGATGAACGCCAGGCAGCGGCGCACGATGTCCTGCAGCGCGTCGCGTCCGAGGGCGCGACGGTCCCTACGTTCTGGCGCCTCGAGGTCGCCAACATCCTCAGCAACGCGGTTCGGCGGTTGCGCTGCGACGAGGCCTACGCCGAGGTCTCGCTGGCGCGCCTCGGCCGTCTCTCCATCACGGTCGACGCGGAGACCGATGGCCAAGCCTGGAGCCGAACACGCGCCCTGTCGCTCGAAGAGGGGCTGACGGCTTACGACGCCGCCTATCTGGAAATGGCGCTTCGCCTCACCCTGCCGCTCGCCTCGTGCGACGCCGAGCTGATCGCCGCCGCGAGACGCCGAGGCGTCGAGGTGTTCGCCGCCTGAGCACCCGGCCAGGCGATCGACGACCGAGGACCTCGCCCCGTGCCAGAAACGACAACACCTCTCCCGCGGTCCGTCCTCTCCACACCTCGGCTGCTTCTGAGACCAAGCGGCGCCGGCGACGCCGAGCGTGCATTCGAGATCCAGTCGAACTGGAACGTCACGCGCATGCTGCGAATGGCCGCATGGCGCGCGAAGCGCCACGACATCGCCGCTTGGTTCGCCTCGCATGAGCGGGAATGGATGGAGGGCTCGGCCTACCGTTTCGCCATCGTGCTTGCGGAACGAATGATCGGGCTCATCGACTTGGACGAGATCGGCGATGGGTCGGCCGATCTAGGGTACTGGCTCGACGAGGACTTTTGGGGTCGCGGTTTCGCCCAGGAGGCTGGTCGCGTTGTGGCGCGCTTCGCTTTTGGGCAGGCGGGGCTGCGTGGCCTGCGTTCCAGTCACGCCAGCGACAACCCGGCTTCCGGCCGAGTGCTGCTCCAGCTGGGCCTCCATTTCACAGACGAGATCGGCCTCCCTTCGCGCCCCCGCGAGTCTAATCCGTCAGAGGCGGTACCGACTCGCGCCCGCGAGCGCCACTATCGGCTGACAACCCTTCTTCATCCCCGCCCGATCGCGATGAACCTCTCGGCGCGCTGGCGGCGCAGTGCGTCCGGCGAAAGCGGCAGCAGCGTCTTCAGCTCGGCCTCTACCGCGTCGCCGACCATGCTGACCGCCAGCGCCGGATCGGCGTGGGCGCCGCCCACCGGCTCTGGGATGATCTTGTCGACCACCTTGAGCACGATGAGATCCTCCGCGGTGATCTTCATCGCCTTGGCCGCGCCTTGGGCCAGGGCGCGATCGCGCAGCAGGATCGAGGCGCAGCCCTCGGGCGAAATCACCGCATAGATGGAATGCTCCAGGATGAGAACGCGGTTGGCTGCGGCGATGCCGATCGCCCCGCCGCTCATCCCCTCGCCGGTGATGGTCGCGATCATCGGGACGCCCAGGGTGAGGCATCGCTCGGTCCCGCGGGCGATCGCTTCGGCGACGCTGCGCTCCTCGCCGCCGACGCCGGGATAGGCGCCTCCGGTGTCGATGAAGGAGAGCACCGGCAGATTGAACTGCTCGGCGAGATCCATCAGCCGGACCGCCTTGCGATACCCTTCCGGCCTCGCGGCGCCGAAGTTGTGCTTGATCCTGGTCGTGGTGTCGTGGCCCTTCTCGTGGCCGAGCACCATCACCGGCATGCCGCGAAACCGCCCCAGGCCGCCCAGAATAGCCTGGTCGTCGGCGAACTTGCGGTCGCCGCGAAGCTCCACGAACTCCTCGATCAGGCCGGCGACATAGTCGATGAAGTGCGGCCGCTCTGGGTGGCGGGCGATCTGGGTCTTCTGCCAGGCGTCGAGGTTGGAATAGGCTTCGGCGCGAAGTTCCGCGACCCGCTCGCGCAGGGCGGCGATCTCGGTGTCGAAGGCGCCCGGCCCGTTGATCTCCGAGAGCTTGTGCAACTCCTCGATCTTGGCCTCGAGTTCAGCGATCGGCCGCTCGAATTCCAGATAGTGCCCGGCCATTGTCCTCTTGGTGTCTTCCACTTCGTCGCGGTTCGCAAACTAGAGATCGAAGCGGGCTGGGGGCAAGTTGCGGACGCGCCGCCCTTCGGACTGCGATCATCGCACCATCGCTCGTCCTGTTACAGAGCCGAAAACCGCGCGCCTGGCCGCGGCCGGGCCGGTACGAACGCCCTCTCCTGGGGAGACACGTTATGGGTTTTCGCATCCTGGGCCTCTCGCCCGAGCCGTTCCGCCATCTGTTCGGACTTGCCGACGACGAACTGGCCGCGCGCGGAGCGAAGCGCCATGTCGCCGGGGCCAAGCCGGGCTTCCCCGACCGCGTCGAGCTGCGAGACGCCGAGCCGGGGGAGGCGCTGATCCTGGTAAACTACGAGCATCAGAGCGCCGACACGCCCTATCGCTCGCGGCATGCGATCTTCGTTCTCGAAGGAGCGACGATCCCCTATGACCGCGTCGGCCACATCCCGCAGGCTCTGCGGCTACGCCAGATCTCACTGCGCGCCTTCGACGCCGCCCATATGATGATCGACGCCGAACTCGGCGACGGCGGCGATCTCGAAGCCCTCATCGAGAACCTGTTCGCCAACCCGGACGCCGCCTATCTGCATGCCCACTTCGCCAAAAGAGGCTGTTACGCCGCGCGCGTCGAGCGCGCCTGACGGTGGCGAGTCGGATGTCGGCGATTTTCGCCGCCCTCCTCATAGGGAATGCGGCGCGGCCCTTCACAGTCCATAGACAGCCGCCATCAGCGGATCCTTCGCCGCCACCTGGGACGCCAGATCGACAAGGACCTTGGCCTGTTTCCAGGTAGCGTCGTCCTGCATTCTGCCGTCGAGCATCGCGACGCCCGCGCCGTCCGGCATGGCAGCGAGGATCCGGCGCGCGAAGGCGACCTCGGCGGGATCGGGGGAAAAGACCCGCCTGGCGATGGCGATCTGGCTCGGATGCAGGCTCCAGGCGCCGGCGCAACCGAGCAGGAAGGCGTTCCTGAATTGCTGTTCGCAGCCTTCCGGGTCATCGATGTCGCCGAACGGGCCATAGAAGGGCTTGATCCCAGCGGCGGCGCAGGCGTCGATCATTCGCGAGAGTGTGTAATGCCAGATGTCCTGCTGGACCGAGGCGCGCGCGGCGCCATCCTCGTCCGCATCGGCCAAAACCCGATAGGCCGGGTGGCCCCCACCGACACGGGTCGTCTTCATCCCCCGGCTGGCCGCGAGATCGGCGGGCCCGAGGCTCATCCCCTGAAGACGCGGGCTAGCGGCGGCGATGGCTTCGACATTGGCCACGCCTTGGGCGGTCTCCAGGATGGCGTGGAGCAGGATCGGCCGCTCGCGATGGTGGCGCGCCTCCAGCACGGCGAGGAACTGGTCATAGTAGTGGATGTCCCATGGCCCCTCGATCTTGGGGACCATCATCACCTCGAGCGCCTCGCCGCACCCGGCGACGATCTGCGTCAGGTCGTCGAAGTGCCAGGGCGTCGCTGGCCCGTTGACGCGCACCCAAAGTCCGGTCCCGAGGGCGGCGAAATCCACCGCCTTCGTCATCTCGATGAAGCCGGCGCGGGCCGTCGCCTTGGCGTTCGCCGGGATGGCGTCCTCGAGGTTGCCGCACAGGACATCGACTTGCCGCGCCGTTTCGCCGGCCTTGGCGCGCAGCTTTTCTAGATGCAGTGGTAGGAAGTGGATCACCCGCTCGAGCCGCGGCGGCAGTTCGCGAAGAGGCTCGGGGGCGCCGTTCGCCAAGGAGGAGAAGAAGGCTCTCGGGGTCCGGGTGGGCGACACGATGCTAGCCGCGGCGGCGGGCGAGAGGGTGCTTGGTCTCCACCACCTCGCGCAACCGATCCTGGGTGAGGTGGGTGTAGATCTGGGTTGTCGCGATGTCGGCATGGCCGAGCAGCGTCTGGACGGTGCGCAGATCGGCGCCACCTTCCAGCAGATGGGTGGCGAAAGCGTGGCGCAGCACGTGGGGGCTGACCCTGGTCGGATCCAGACCCGCGCCAAGCGCCGCCTCGTCGAGGAGCTGGGCGAACCGGCGGGTCGTGAGCCGCCCGCTCCGAGCCCTAGACGGGAACAGCCAGGGGCTCTCCTTCATGCCGTTGGGCAGGAAATCCGCCCGCGCGGGAAGATAGGCACGGATCGCGGTTCGGGCCGTCTGATTGAGCGGGGCGATCCTCTCCTTGCCGCCCTTGCCCTTGACGAACACGTAGGCAGGGTCGCCCACCACCTGGGCGAGGGTCAGGCTGATCAGCTCCGAGACCCTGAGGCCGGAAGCATAAAGAAGCTCGACCATGGCCCCCAGGCGCAAGCCCGCCGCGCCATCGCGAGCGCCGGCCGCTGCGACGAGGCGCTCGACCTCTTCCCGGGTGAGGACCTTCGGCAGAGGGCGGCCGCGGCGCGGCGCCTCGAGCCGGCGCGAAGGATCTTCACCAAGCCAGCCTTCGCCCATGACGAAGCGATAGAATTGGCGAAGCGCCGCCCGCCGCCGTGCGGCGGTCGCTGCCGAGAGGCCGCGCGCGCCGAGAAACAGGAAATAGGCTTCGATATCCTCGGCCGAGGCGTCGGAGAGGTTCCTGCCCTTCGCGGCGAGAAAGGCTTGGCTGTCAGAGAGGTCGCGGGCGTAGGCGGCCAGGGTGTTGGCGGCCGCCGCGCGCTCGGCGGCCATCATCTCCAGAAAGGCCTCGACCCAGTCGTCGCTGGTCATCGGCGTCAACTCCCTTGCGCGAAACTTGGCGCGCATGCCGCCGCTCGTGTAAAGGCGCATTTCCGCCATGCCCGCCTTTTCGCCACTGAACCGCAAGACCATCGCCCTCGTCGGACTCATGGGGGTTGGAAAGAGCAGCATCGGTCGCAGGCTGGCCGCGGCGCTGGCGATGCCCTTCAAGGATGCGGACGCGGAGATCGAGGCGGCGGCCGGCCGCTCGGTCGCGGATTTCTTCGAGGCCTACGGAGAGGCTGCCTTCCGCGACGGCGAGCGGCGAGTGATCGCTCGCCTTCTCGACGGCCCCCCGCATGTCCTGGCTACCGGAGGCGGTGCCTTCACAGAGCCTCAGACCCGGGCGCTCATCGCCCAAAAGGCCGTATCGGTCTGGCTCAAGGCCGATCTGGAGGTGCTGGCGCGCCGGGTTGGCCGCAGGGAAACCCGGCCTCTGGTAAAGGGCAAGGACCCCCTCGAGGTGCTCGAGGCCCAGGCGAGCGAGCGCTATGGCGCCTACGGCGAGGCCGACATCATCGTCGAGACCGGCGAAACGGCGCACAACGTCGCCGTCGATGCGATCATAAGGGCGCTGACGGCTCTGGCCGCGCAAGCGCCGCCGTGACCTCGACCGTCACCGTCGGCCTTGGCGATCGCGCCTACGACGTGGTGATCGGCGAGGGCGTGATCGCCGAGGCGGGGGCTCGGATCGCGGCGCTCGCGCCATCGGCGCGGTTGGCGGTGGTCGCGGACGAGACGGTGAATGCCTTGCATGGGGCGCGGCTTCTGACCTCGCTGCGAGAAGCAGGTGTGTACGCGCGGGCCGTTCTCGTCCCGCCCGGCGAAGCGACCAAGAGCTTCGAGGCTTTGAGCCGGCTCTGCGACGATCTCCTCGAGCTCGATCTCGATCGCGGCGATCTCGTCGTGGCGTTCGGCGGCGGGGTCATCGGCGATCTCGCGGGACTGGCGGCGGCGATCTACAAGCGGGGTATCGGCTATATCCAGATCCCCTCCACTCTGTTGGCGCAGGTCGATTCCTCGGTGGGAGGCAAGACGGCCATCGACACGGCGCGCGGCAAGAACCTCATCGGCGTCTTCCATCAGCCAAGGCTCGTGCTCGCCGACCTCGACCTCCTCGCGACCCTGCCGCCGCGCGAGATCGCCTGCGGCTACGCCGAGGTGCTCAAATGCGCACTTCTCGGCGACGCGCAATTCTTCAGCTGGCTCGAGAACGATGGGTGCAAGGTCCTGGCCTTGGAAGGGCCCGCGGTCGCCAAAGCGGTGCGACGAGCCGTGGAGATGAAAGCGCGGATTGTCGTGGCCGACGAGCGCGAGGCGGGAGCTCGGGCTCTGCTCAACCTGGGTCACACCTTTGGCCACGCGGTCGAAGCGCTCACCGGCTTCGGCGGGGCGGTGAAGCACGGCGAGGCCGTGGGCCTGGGCTGCGCCCTCGCATTCCGGTTCTCGGCGCGGCTCGGATTCTGCGGCGACGAAGATGCGGCCCGCGCCAGCCGCGCCGTCTCCGCGGCCGGCTTGCCCGCCGGCCTTGACCAGATCGCCGGCCATCCTTTCGCCGCCGGCGCCCTCCTCGACCAGATGGCGAGGGACAAGAAGTCTCGCGCCGGAAATCTGCGTCTCGTCCTCGTGCGCGGCGTCGGCGAGGCCTTTGTCGCGCAGGACGTCGATGGCTGCGCCCTGCGCGAATTTCTCCTCGCCGAGGGCGCGGCGCCATGATCGGCGCCCTGCTGGCCGTCGCGCCTATCATCCTCGCACTCCTGGCGGTGTCGGCGATCTTCTCCGCGGCCGAGACGGCGCTGACGCGGGCGAGCCGCGGCCGCATGCACCAGCTCGAGCGTGACGGCGACAAAGCGGCCGGGCGCGTCAACCGCCTGCTCTCCGATCAGGAGACGATGATCGGGGCGGTGCTCATCGGCTACAACGTCATCAACATCCTGTCCTCGGCCCTGGCCACCGTGGTCATCACCAAGCTCATTCCCGGGCCGCTGGGGGTGGCGGCGGCGACCACCGTCATGACCATCCTCGTCGTCGTCTTCGTGGAGGTTCTACCCAAGACGCTGGCGATCGTCCGGGCCGACGCCGTGGCGCGCTCGCTGTCGGGTCCGATGCTGCTGGTGGTCCGAGTCCTCGGGCCGGTGATCTACGCGATCCAATGGATCGTTCGCCACACGCTGCACTTCTTTGGCGTCGACCTGGACATGGCCGTCGATGTCCTGGCGGCCCACGAGGAAATCCGCGGGGCGGTGGAGTACCACCACGCCGAGGGACTGGTGGAGAGCGGCGACCGCCGGATGCTCGGCGGGGTGCTTGATCTGTCGGACATGGATGTCGCCGAGATCATGGTCCACCGGAAATCCATCTCGATGATCGACGCCGGACTCTCGCCGCGAGACGTCATCGCGCGGGCGTTGGACTCCGAACACACCCGGCTGCCGCTCTATCGGGACGAGCCCGAAAATATCGTCGGGGTGTTGCACGCCAAGGACCTGCTGCGCGCGCTTGCCGACGCCCAGGGCAGAACCGACGAAATCGACATTCCCGCGATCACCCGCGAAGCGTGGTTCATTCCCGAGACGACCAAGCTCAAGGACCAGCTGAATGCGTTCCTCAAGCGCCGCAGCCATTTCGCGTTGGTGGTCGATGAATACGGCGCGCTGCAAGGGCTGGTGACGCTCGAGGATATCCTCGAGGAGATCGTCGGCGAGATCGAGGACGAACATGATGAGGCCATAACGGGCGTTCGCCGCCAGGCCGATGGCTGGCTGCATGTCGACGGTGAGGTCACGGTGCGCGACCTGAACCGGGCGATGGACTGGGACCTTCCCGACGAGCACGCGGTGACGGTGGCTGGCCTGGTCATCCACGAAGCCCAGACGATCCCGGAACAAGGACAGACGTTTCTGTTCCATGGGCGGCGATTCGAGATCCTCCGGCGCCACCGCAACCAGATCACGGCGCTGCGGATCAGCCCCTCTCTGGCGCCGGACGAGGAGAGCTGAACGGTTGCTCCCTGCGCCCGCGGCGCCTAGGTTGCGGAATCGTCACGACCACGGCAGGCCGGTTCATGGGGGGGAGCAACGATCACGCCGGCAGCCGAGTCCTCGTCGTCGAGGACGAGGCGATGATCGCCATGCTGGTGGGAGACATGCTCGCCGACCTCGGCTGCACCGTGGTGGGACCCGCCCATTGTCTCGACGAAGCGCTCGCGGTGGTCGGCGACGGCGCCGAGCTGGATGTCGCCCTGCTCGACGTCAACCTCGGCGGCCAGCCGGTGTTCGCGCTGGCCGATGCGCTGCGCGCCAGGGGGGTGCCGGTGATCTTCGCCACCGGCTACGGCGACGCCGGCCTCAGGGACATCGATCGCGCCGCGCCGGTTCTGCAGAAGCCGTTCCGCGGAGAGGATCTCGCCCGCGCCCTGACAGAGGCCCTCGGCGCGCCCTAGGATTCGCTTGGGCAAAGGGCCTTTACCGACAAGGCGTGGACCGGGCCGCGGAGTTCCTCGGCAAGAAGGCCATAGACAATTCGCTGGCGCTGAACCGCGCCGAGCCCCTCGAATTGGGCGCTCGCCACGATCACGGTGAAGTGGCTCTCACCGCCAGAGCGAGCGCCGGCGTGGCCGACATGGCGGTGGGAGTCGTCGATGACCTTGAGCCGGGTGGGGCGAAGTCCCTGCCGCAGTTTCTTAGCGATGGCGTCGGAAACTTCGCCCATATTTTCGCCCCTCCCGCAGTCGCTTGTCAATTCTTGAACCCGAGCATTTTTCACCGCTTAATTGGGATCGATGAAAGCCGCATTTCAATATCGCCCGCGATTCGTCGACATCCGCGTCCGTCCGCCCAAGCCGCAGGACGAACCGGACGCCGCCGCGCTCGATCTCAAGCCCGGCGAGCGGCTCTGCGACCACCTGGGATGTCGAGCGGCGGGCGTGACCCGGGCGCCCAAGTCGCGAGCGCTTCTCGGCGAGCACTATTGGTTTTGTCAGGCGCATGCCGCCGAATACAACCGCACCTGGAACTTCTTCGCCGGCATGAGCGAGGGTGAGATGCGGGCCAAGATGGCCGATGAACTGGCCACCGGCGGCAGGCCGACGTGGTCGTTCAAGGCCGGCGCGCGCAACCGGGAAGCCGCCGCCAGCCGCGGTTTCTTCCGCGATCCCTTCGGCATATTCGGCCCGGCGAAGGCCAGGGCCGACGACGAGCGCGCCGCCTTCGACCGGCGACTGGGGCGATTGGAGCGGGCGGCCCTCGCCGATCTCGATCTCGACGCGACCGCCGACAGCCCCGCGATCCGCATCCGCTATATCGAACTGGTGAAACGCTGCCACCCCGACGCCAACGGCGGCGACCGCTCGGCCGAGCACAAGCTCCAGCGGGTGATCCGCGCCTACAAGACCCTGCGCAGAGCGAAGCTCGTGTGAGGGCCGCGCAGCGCGGCCAGCCGGGGACGTCCAAGCCCTACACGCTCCCCGTCAGCCTGGCCGCCCCGTGCCAGACCACCGTCCGGGCGAGTTGGCCGGCCATCTCCGCCTTCAGCCGCTCGGGGGCGAGGATCCGCACCGTCTCGCCCCAGGTGAACAGGTGCCAGGCCAGTTCGCGCATGCCGCCGGCGCGGAAGCGGACCATCACCGAGCCGTCCTCCTGCTTTTCCACCTTCTGCGTGGGATGGAAGCGCCAGCCGAGCGCGTCCTCGGCGCCCCCCGGCGTCACCTTCAGCACCACATCCTCCACCTCGTCCTGGAAGATTCCGAAGGAGCGGGAGGCGTATTCGGTGAGGGAGAAGCCTTCCGGTCTGACGGCGAAGGCCTCCAGCACCTCCAGTTTCTCGATCCGGTCGAGCCGCCAGTTCACTGGCCGGCCCGCGCCCTTCACCGGGCCCACCAGATAGTTGGCCCGGCCGAAGATCATGCCGTAGGGAGCCACGGTCCGCGCCACGCCCGGCGTTGTGCCGCCCCGGTAACAGAAGCGCACGGCCCTCTGCGCCAGGATCGCCTCGCGCAGCTGGGCGATCATCGCCGGATCCTCGAACGGCCTGGGTCCTGGCGCGACGGCGATCATCTCGGCCCGGGCCAGGGCCTCGACGTCGGGGGCCATGCGGGCGAGGGTCGCGCGCCTCACCGCCCCCTCGATCTTGTGCTGCAATTCCTCCAGCATGCGCGCGCGGGGCTCGGCCCCTGCGGCGCGCAGAGCCGCCGCCGCCTTGCCAAGCTCGGTCAGCTCCTCGGTGCTCGGGGCATTGAAGAAGCCGTCCAGGCCGGCCGGGATGCGCCATCGCTTTGAGCTCCCATCGGCCGTCTCCTCCATCTGCGGGAAGAGATCGGCCAGGGCGTCGCGCATGCGCTCGGCCGTCCGCCTGCCGACTTCGCAGGCCTCGCCCATCTCATCGAGGGTCAGGCCCTCGGCACTCGCCGCCAGCCGCCGCGCCAGTCCCAGCAAGGCCCCGGCTTTTTCGTGGCGCATCGTCCTCCCTTACGTCCGCTTCTGACGCATCGGCATCCTAAAGTCGCTCCCATCAACCAACAAGGAGCGCCGCCAATGAACCCGACCCGCCTCACCCGCCACGCCGCCGTCCGCGCCAACCAGCGCGGAGTGACCCACGAGACGGTCCAGGCCGTCATCGCCTGGGCCGATATCGAACTGCCCGCCCGCGACGGCTGCACGGTCCTGCGCTTCTCGCGCGAACGCCTGGCCGACCGCGCCCTGCGCGCCACCCTCGGCGCCCTGGCCGACCGCGTGCGCTCCCTCGCCCTCGTCGTCGCCGGGGACACCGGCGAGGTCGTCACGGTCCTGCACGACCACGGCCGCGCTCACGGCCGCCACTACCGCCGCGCGGCTTGAGGGGGGGGATCACCGTGCATTTCCTGATGTTCCTCACGGTCGGCCTCGTCGCCGGGGTCTTGGCGCTGGAGGCCTTCTTCCGCTTGGCCCGCCTGCTCTCCGCAATTCCGCCCTTCGACGCGGAGGGCGCCCGATGACGTCATCGATCGAAACCTTCGGCGGCGCCCTCATGGACGGCCTGCCAAAGCTGGGCATCATCGCCGCCTACGCCGCGGCGCCGGGAGGCGAGCTCGCCCGTCTGGCGAGCCCGAGATCCTCCGCCGCCCTTGTCGCCAACGCCTTCGGCTTCTTCCTCGAGGCGCCGCGGCGCCTTGCCCTGCCCAGGCCCGCCCTCGCCCCGGGCGGAGCGAGATCGGTGGCGCTGGAAGTGGAGATGCGCCTTCCCTGGACCCGCGGCCGGCATCCATGGCTCGACGTGGCGATCGAGACCGCCGACCTCCTCATCGGCATCGAGGCCAAGCGCTTCGAGCCCTTCGATGCGCGCCAGCCGCCACAGTTCTCGAAGGCCTACGACCGCAACGTATGGGGCTCCGCCATGGGCCCGTACCAGGCCATGCGCGATCAACTGCGCGCCGGCCGACCCTTCCGCCGACTCGATGCATGCCAGCTCGTCAAGCACGCCTTCGGTCTTTCGCACGAGGCGCACCGGCGCGACCTGAAGCCCGTGCTTCTCTATCTCTACGCCGAGCCCGCCGCCTTCCCGGGCGGCCCACCCATCGCCGCCGAAGAGCACGCCCGCCACCGCGCCGAACTCGCCGGCTTCGCCGCCGACGTCAACGATCCGGCCCGCGAGGTCGCCTTCGAGAGTCTCACCTGGCGCGAGCTCCTCGCCCACTGGGCGATCGATCCGGGCCTCGCCGCCCACGCCGGCGCCATCGCCGAGCGCTTCGATGTCTGAGCCGTGGTCGCCGATCCGCCTGCGCGTGGTGGACATCGAAACGACCGGCATTGTCCCGCCGGCCGAGGTGATCGAGCTGGGCTTCGTCGATGTGGAATGGCGGCCCGCCGACCACCGAATTCGGCCGCCTGTCACCCGACTATTCCGGCCTCGGAACGGCATCCCGCCTGAGGTTTCGGCCATCCACCACATCACGGCCGCCGATATCCCCGCCGACGCGCCCGTAGCGACGCCGGAGCGCCTGCGCGAAGCCCTCCTCGCCCACCCCGCGCCCGATATCTTTGTCGCCCACAACTGCGCCTTCGAGCGGCGTTTCATCGGGCCGCGGGCGGACGGCGGCCTGCCATGGATCTGCACCTTGCGGGCCGCCCAGCGCATCTGGCCGCGCGCCCCCAGCCATTCCAACCAGGGATTGCGCCAATGGCGCGGCCTCGCCGTCGACCCCGCCATCGCCACGCCGGCGCACCGGGCCGGGCCAGACGCCTACGTCACCGCCCATCTGCTGGCCGAGCTCCTCGCCGCCGCGCCCATCGAGCGCCTGATCGCCTGGAGCAACGAGCCGCGGCCCCTCGCCGCCATTCCCTTCGGCAAGCACCGCGGCCTCGCCTGGACCGCCGCCCCGCTCGACTATCTGCAGTGGATGTCGCAGCAGGCGGAGATGGACGGGAATGTCCTGAGGCACGCGAAGGCGGAACTGGGGAGGCGTGAAAATGTCGGCCTGTCCTAGTCGGATGCGACTCCCCGAGCCCCGCCGGGGATCATTCCCGTGAGACATTCCAGCCTGCTCTCCGCCGTGGCTGCGGTCCTTGCCATCTATCTCATCGTCCGCGGTCTGCTCATCGCCGCGGTCTGGATAGTGGCATTGGTCATTGCCTTGGCGTTCCTGGTTGTCGTCGGGCTCGCGCGGCTCGTGGTGTTGCCCGCCTCGAGCCGCCGCGCCGGCGCGCGGAGTTTTGAACCTTCGCCGCCTGTGAAGGCTTTGAAAGGCATGGAAACCCGAGAAAAGGTCCCGTGAGCCTCCACCCCAACACTGCGGCCGGCCTCTTCGCCGGCGTCGACGACATCATCGAACGCTCCCTGGGCATCGGCGATATCGGGACACGCCAGCCGCGCGTCGCCACGCGTTCGGCTGCCCAGCGCCTCAGCGGCCGCCCGCCGGCCAAGTTCGGCGGCGAAGCTCTCATCGGCGAGCTTCTCGCCCGCATCGAGGCGAACTGGGGTCCCGCCGGGTCGGCGCGCGCTCCCTCGAAGGAGAACTGGCGCCTGACCAAGCAGCTTTTCATCTCGCAGCACAACACCAGCCCGGAAAAGACCCTGGAAAAGGCGATCGCCCGGGTGAGCGGCGAAGCCTGGGCCAATCAGGTCCCCACCGCCTCGGGGCTGCTCTCGGGCACGAGCGACAAGCGCCGCAACATCGACCTCGTGTTCGATCGACAGGTGGGAGCCTTCGAGCTGATCGAACTGAAGCACGGCAGCGACACCCCGCTCTTCGCCGCGGTGGAGGCCCTGCTCTACGGCGTGCTCTATCTCGTCTCCCGCCGGCACTATCCCACGCTCGGCGGCCGGACAGGGCCGCTCCTGGCCGCCCGCGCCGTCCATCTGCGGGTTCTTGCCCCAGTGGACTATTACCATGGCTGGAATTTCGCTTGGCTGGAGGCGGCGCTCAGCGACGGGCTCGCCCGAACCATCGCCGGCCGCCGCGAGTTTCCCCAGCTGATGGACTTCGCGTTCACGGCCTTTCCGGCGGGATTCAGGTGGCCCTGCGGAGACGAGGCGCTGGCTGTGGCGCTTGAGGATCGTCGCTCGGCGCGTTGGGGAACTTGAGCTCAGACCAGCAAGGGAACCGGGTCAGACTCCTCCCGCCACACTATGCCCCGCGACCTACGGTTGCAGGCCCCCGGCGACCGCTGGCCGCAACCAGGCACGCATTAATTTGCGCCCAGGTAAGCGGGCGGCCGTGGGCTAGCTCGTTCCGCCCCTCCCGGAAGACCTCCAATAACCGCTTCAGGTTGGGCACCCGCTCAAGCTGAGCCGACAATGGACCCCAATCCAGAGACTCAACATCTGGGCCAGAGCGGATCGGATCCGGCCGCAGTGTTCGCCGCTCTTGTTCGATAATACTTAGGCGCTGACGCTCGATCCAGGGCAACATCATGGTAAGCTGACCGCGCCACACCCGCTTGGTCAGAACTGCAGGCTTGTTGGCCGCGAGCCAAAGGGCGTGTTCGGCGTCTTCGCCCCCCCAGCTATCAAGGCAGCCGCGTTCCCAGGCCAGCGGCACGCCCCGCCAGCCATCTTTGCGCCCGTCGTCCCAGCTTTCCACGCACAGGTCCGGCCGGACCGCCCTTTCGATCGGCAGGACGGTCAGTAGGTCGAGCAGGCTCACGTCCCACGCCGCTACCTCGATCGCCACCGACGCCACGAGGCGCCCTTCCAGCGGCCTGGCCGCTCTTGGCATAGCTGCGGCATAAGCCGCCCCGTCCAAGGGACCAAAGACATCACGCACGTTCTCGGTGCAGCAGTCATCCATCCGGAAGGCTCCGTCCTCGCTGACCACCACGAGGATCGGCCCCTCGCCTGAGGGCTGGCGACGAACGAGACGGGCGAAGGTCGCCAAGTCGGCCTCCACCGGGCCACAGCACAGGATCACGAGGGCCGCATGGGCCAGGGCTGGCGACGTGGCGAGGCTGGCTGGTCCGGAAGCTCGGACGCCCGCCTCAGCCGAAAGGGCGCTGCTGAACGGTTCTCCGGTTCTCTGGTCGAGGCGAATTACCGAGTAGCCGATGTCGTTCACGAGGTGGTCGTGCAACGCCTCGCTGAGGGCTTCGGGCGAGTGCGGTGCGTGGAGGACCGTGACCTTCTGCCGGTTGGCGACGCTGCACGCACGGGTGACGAAGCTCGCCGGCCCAGGCAGCGTCCATGGCTTGGGGCGCCACATGATCAAGAGTGCTGCGAAAGCACCGTCGCCACGAAAGGATTGAGCGTCAACCGCGTGCCATCACGTCCCGGCGTGCGCTCGAGGATTCCCAGCCGCTCCAGGTGGCCAACCACTTTCTCGGCCCGCTCGAAACCCATGCTCTTGAGGTCAGCCGCCGGGTCGTCCGATTCGTATTGCGCCACAATGCGGGCCGCCGCCTGGAGCCGCTCGTCGTACAATCCGAGGGCTGTCAGGGTTGCCGGCGCGGCGACATGGCCGTCATGCGCCTCCTTGGCGCTCTCAAGGATATCAGCGCTGCGGCCCAGTCCGGAGAGGAATAGGGGATACCCTCCGGTGAGGATTCGCAGTTCGTCGTGAAGGGTTTCCGATGCGCCGCGGGCGCGGAGCCATTGCGCGAGCCCGCTGCGCCCGAGGGTTGACAGGCTCAGGAGATCTGCCCCCCACAGTCGATCGTGCTCGTCGACCTCATCGACAGACGCCCAATCAATCCGCGTTGGAGCGATGAGAACACGAAGGGTGCCGATCCTCCCACCTCGCCGCGTGGCCGCATCGAGCGCAAGGTCGACCATTTCACGCCCCAACCAGGGCCCTGTTATCACCAGCAGGTTGCGGCGGCCGGCGCGGAGACGTTCGACCGCAGTTGATAGCTGTTCGGCGAACCCGCGAGCCGTTCTGTAGGTCCCGGTGCGGATCGCAAGCTCGTCGTCCTGCAATTCCGACAACGACGGCGCGACTCGGTCGAGCCCCAGCGCCGAAGAGCCCAACGCCAGGTGGACGCTGGGCACGGCCCCGGCCGGACCGAGCAGTTGGGCCTCCTGCCGCGATGTCAAGGGCGACGGCGCCTTGGTGTTCTTGTCGAGTCTACGGAGGCTGCCCGTGTCGAGCTTCGCGGGACCGGGGCTCGCGCTCAGGTCGACGAGCTCCTGTACGATCTGGTCCTCGCCGCCTAGCATTGCGGCGATGCGCGATGAACGGATGGCGTACCTGTCGCCAGAGGCGACGAGTACCCCTAGGCCGACCATCTCCTGCAGTAGCCCCTGAAATGCGTCGAGTGAGCTGTCCTCCTCGAAACCCTGCGGCCACCACTCCCGCGCCAGCGCCTGCACCTCGACGTCGGTGAGAGAGGGCGCGACGCTGGCTTGCTCTCGCCGGTCAAGGAATCGCTGCAGCATCGCCAGGGTTATCAATCGGTAGCGCTCATCCAAGGAGAGCGTCATGCGAAACTTGAAGCGGATGTTTTCTTTGAAATATGGATCTTCTAGCGCGTTCTCCACGTCGTGCTCGGTGACGACAATCGGGAGAAGGGATGAGGGAGTGAGTCGACCATTGGCGCTCTTGTTGACTCGGTCGATCAGGGTGGTGCCGAAGGTCTGCAACAGCGAGGGATAGAAACCCACGGCGCTCAATATCCTGCTGGGTAGGGTGGGGTTTTCAAACACGATCCCCGCAGCCGCCATGGGGCCGACGACCATCTCTCTCGCTTCCCCCAAATCCTGGCCGAATAGAGGCCCGATGCGCAGTGGTGTCCCAAAATGCAGCAGCGGCGAGTTGGGCGCGCGCGCCAGCCGCTGGACGTTGTGCAGTCCGGCAAAGACAAATTTGCAGCGCCGCCCGGTCGACTGCATCAGATCGCGAACTTTCGCCAGCGACCTGTAACCGGACTGCATCTCAGCCTCGAGGTAGGTATCCGCCTCGTCGACAAGAACGAGGATCCGCCTCGCTTCGTCTTGCCCAAGCCACTCGCGGATTCCCGCTTCGACAGCGGCCCCGGAGTGCCCCTTGATGTTGACGGTCGCTTCGCTGAGTAGGCGCCCCGCCATGCGCCAGAGATCAGTGTCGCCCTGCAAGCTGCCATAGACGACAATCTGGTCGGGCGGGCGATGGTGGCGCAGGCGCACCTGTTCGAGGAGCGCAGTCTTGCCCAGTTGCCGACCGCCAAACACTAGGCAGGACCCATCGGCGCGCCAGAGTTCCGCGAGCTCGGTTGAGCGACCAAAGAACATCTCGGGCGATGTTCCGCCGCTAGCGTCCGAGTAAGGCTGCACGCCGCCACTGGGAAGCGCAATCGCGAAAAAGTCCGATCGGCGGCGCCCGGGCCAGCTGGCAAGGAACAGGATCCCGACTTCATCCAGCAGCGCGCATGGCACAGTGGCCGCGTGACGTCTCGCCTCCTTCATGAACTGGATCCGCCGGCCGCTGGGTAGCATACCCTTCACGATCACCAGCGACGGCACGGTGGTGCTGTTCTCCAGGCTCTTGACCAAGCCATACAACTCCACCCCATTGGTTACGCTGACCGCTTCCACGACGATCACTTCCAGGCGGCCGTTCGAGGCACTGCCGAACGCTGGCACGGGACAGTCCCCCCGATCGCGCGTGGGATCGCAGGTCACCGAGTAGCGGCGGCCGCTCGGCAGAGGGCGCTCCGCCGTGATCTTGACCTTGCCAAGCCGCAGCTCCGCGAGAAGGTCGCGAAGCGCCGGAGATTCCTCGCCCGCGCGTTTGAGCTTGAGCCAGGCCGAAAGCAGGCCTTCCGCGACCTGGACGTCTCCATCGGGCAGGATGGAAAAGTCCACCAGTCCCGCACGACGCTGTTCCTTGGCCGCTTGCAGAAGCTCGGCGACATTTCGCAGCTTCGGATCCGTCTGCGCAAAGCCCGGAGACAAGAACGGGTCTGCGAACCGTCGGAGAAGCTTTTCCTGGTACCCCGCGAGGTCGATCTCGGCGCCTGCCTTGACGCCGTTCATGCATTCCCGAAGCGCGGTGAGCTCTCCCTTAGCCGCCAGGTCTTGGAGCAACTGCACTGGGCATCCTGCCGCCTCGAGTGCGTGGATCTCGCGCTGAAGCGGCGCCAGCAGGAGATCGCTTCCGTCGCGGATCTTTGTCTCGAGTCCGTCGAGTTCCACCTCGACAGCTGGAAAGTCGGTCCCCTGCAAGACTTCGGCCTGATGCTCTGAGCTGGTGAGCCTAGCCTCAAGCCATTCCAGTTGCACTAGGCCGGCCGGATCGATCCGCCCCTCGGTGTCTGCGCCCAGGAGGTCATCGAGCTGGCCGCGAAGCCGCGTCGCTCGCGCGGCGACGCGGTCCAGGCGCTCAAGCCGCGCGTCGGCGATCTCCTGAGCCAGCCGATCGCGGTCATCACCCTGGCGCCCAAGCCGGTCCCCGGCTTGCGCCGCCTCTTCGAAACGGCCGGCGTCGAGCAACGACTTGAAGGCGGCCGCGAAATCTGGCGACCGACCAAGAACCGCCTCGGCGCCCGATAACAGGCGGAGCGCGCTTTGCACGGTCAGCTCTCGCCGGCGAGCCTCAGCGGGGTAAGGCTCAATGAGCAACAAGTCTCCGTCCAATAGCGCGTCCACTGTCAGGTCGGCCAACGTGGAGTTCGGCTTTCCCTGGAGGAGAGCCGCCACCTCGCCCAAGACGCGGGCTGCGGAGCGAGCTGGAACCGACAAGAACTCTCGCTGCGCGCATTTTTCCAGGTCCGTGATCGCCGCAGCAACGAGACCGACGAGGATCCTTTTGGTTTCCGCAGTGTGTGTGCTCTTGGGTGCCGCCGCACGCCGAGCCACAGCGGCATAGGCCACGAGCAGGTCGGTCAACTCCCGCAGTAGGCCAAGCAGCCATTCCAGCGCCTTGCCTTCTAGCCAGCCGTCGCGGTTGCGTTTGGCCGCCCGGTCGAGCTCTCGGACTTTTCGCTCAAGATGGTGTTCAAGCTCCTCTCCGGCCAGCTGCGCAAGCGCGCCGGCGTTGGGCGCGTTTTGGCGGAGTGCGGCGATCGCGCGGCTGACGGCGACATCCCTCACGAACAGATCCCGCCATATGATGGTTGCGCGCTGGAAGACGGCCTTTCTTGCAGGCGCTCCATCGGCCATTTCGACGAGCGCGGCGCGAAGGGGTTCAAGGTCGTCGGCGGAACCTTGTTCCTCGGACCGGGCGGATAGTGACGCCAGATCAATGGTGCCGCCGCGTTTGGGCAACTGCTCCACGACGAACTCAGTCAGCGCGTGCAGATTGGGGCCCAGGTTGCCCACTGCGGCCGCGCGGATTGCCTCGGCTGCCGACGTCTGGGCTGAGAAGAGCGCCGGCTTGATGGCGCCGGCGAACGCGAGGAGGCGGACGCTCTCCGGCGCCTGCGACGCACCCGCCAAGCTCGCGAGCACCTTATCCAGGACGCTGTCATATCGGGACTCGGCTGGACCCAACCGCGACACCGTGATCGAACTACCGATGCAAAGCGCTTCAAGGACCGGGCTCTCGATGGCGCCGCTGCATGGGTCGGCGGAGACCACCTCGACGGCGCGCTGCAGATGGGCGGCAAGGCCATACCGGCCTTCGTCGAGCGCGCGCCGCACAAGCTGGCTGTAGACAGCCGTGGTTTCCTCGGGCCGGACAACTGCCTCGTCTTCGGGCTCTATAACGTCCTCCCGAACCATCGGGGCTTTCGCCACCGGTTCGCCGGGCGGGGCGGGGTCTAACTTTTCTTCCCCGGTTTCCAGATCCGCCAGCACACCGACGACCGATGGAGCCAACTCCGGTGGAGCAGGGCGGCCGGCTTCATCGCTTCCAGGAGTCTGGCCCCTTGGGGTCGCAGCGTCCCTCAGAGCGCCGTCAATCGTATCTTCGACTAATCGAGAACTCTCGACCGACTCCCGTTCATCATCGGCGGCGCCAGGCTCGGGTGCATCCATAATCTCGTGTTTGAGCGATTCTCTGTCACTCTGCCCACCCGCACGGACCACCGGGTCGAGGGCGGGCAAGAGGCGGTCGAGCCATCCGGCGGCTTGGCTGTCGATCTCCTGCCACAAGCGCCTGCGCTCGGCGTTCGCCCCAGCGAGTTCTTGCACGGCCTCGTCGCTGTCATCGGCACCGGCGCGATCTAGCGCCGCTCGTCGGCGGCCCTCCGCCGCATGTGTCTGACGAAGGAGATCCTCGGCCCAGTCAGCGCATGATTTGAGAGTTTCTACGCCTTCCTGGTCCGGGTTGAGGCGCGCCGCAGCGCCCACAACACCCTCACCCCAGGCCACGCTTCGGTCCAGCGCGGCCAATGCGCCAGCGAGCCGCTCAACGTGCTCGCTCGCGAGTTCGCAAAGGCGGGTGGTGGTCCGAGCCGAGCGCGCCACTGCGCGCTCGGCAAGTGGACGTAGGTCGTCTGCGCCAAGGACCAGACGCTCGATCAGGATGGCGGAGAACTCCTCGGCGCTATCCAGCTCAGCGCGGAGCCTCGTCAGGGCGGCTGCCCAGGCCCCACGATCTGCCTTGAGATCGTCATCCACGCTCTCGTCACTGGGCGTCACGACCCTCGCGTCGCTCGCCGCCTCCGCCATCGAATGTCGAACTGCGGCGGCCGGATCGGACTTTTCCTCAGCCTGATCCTCCCCCGTTTGCGCGAGCCAATCTGTCCAATAGTCGCCCAGGGCCGCCCTAAGATCGTCATCGGCTTTCAACAGGGTGACGACATCCTCGTCCGCCAAGTCTGGTCTGGATGCCCAGGCAAGATCCTCGAACGCCAGCCAGGCAGCGAGATCGACTTCTCCTTCCCGCCAGAGCGTCCTGATCTTGGCTGCGGTGTCGTCTCGCTCGTTCTCCTCGCCTAACAAGGCAATGGCGCGCCGTTCGAGGGCGCGGATGAGGCCACGGTGCTTGACCTCGTCAGCCGCCTCCACCAAGTGCTCCAGGTGACTCAGGCCGCCCGGCACAGCGAGAAGGCGCGCGATGTCGGCGTATAGATCTGCCTCTGAAGCGCTTAGCGTCCAGCCAGGAAAGGCGGACCGTCTAGCGGCCTCGCGGAACTGGCGCTTGATACTATTGGCCCAATTCAACAGGCCCGCCAAGGTCGTCGCCGTTACGAACGCCGGCAGCCGAAGGTCCGCGCCTGCACGACTAGCTTTCACGACCTTCCCCTGGCGTTGACGCGCGTCCATCCTATGATTTTCCGCCCGATGCTCAACCTGCCGTCGCCGCTATGCCCCCGGCACCGCTTCCGCGACAAAGAACGTCCGAGCGCCAGGCGCGACCCGGAGACCGGTCTCAAGCCGCCGCAGGCGGCTGGCCTGTTCGGGCGGCGGCGCCCGAAACTCAAAGCTCGTCCCCCGATCGCATCGCCAGGGTCCGAGGCCTTGGTCGAGAAGTATTTCAACACGCCGACCGCTGGCGAAGGCGACCGTCAACCGTCGGGCGTGACCGGCGCTGTCGGTTCGCCAGTCCAGGACAAGGGCCTTGGAAACCGCCAAAGCCCGGGCCACTTCGGCGCGATCGGTTTCACTTTTCCAGTCATTGTCCAACCACCGCGGGATGTGGTCCTTCGGCTCCAGCGGGATGGTCCTGACGGCGACCGGGGTCGTCTTTCCCGACCCGAGCGCTAGACCGCCCAGGGCATCGATCAACAGCCTTACTGTCAGCGGAGACCGCAGATAGCGGTCCTCATAGTCGAGGTTCGCCACTGCATCGTCGTTCTGCACGCCGAGCTGCAGGACCAGTCCACGAATCGTGGCCGCCATCCGTCCGCCGAACTCGCCAATGCGGCCATCCAACTCCCGCGAAACGTGGAGAACCTTCGCCCCCGGGTCCGGCTGCAGGCGGCCGAGCGGGACGGCTACTCCGGTCCAAGCCGGACCGCTTTGGCCGAACCGCACCACAGGCGCGTGGCTCGGTCGACCCCAGCCTTCGCCGCCGTCTAGCGCCACGGCGTCGCGCGTCGCGAATACGGTGGCGTTGCCATCCTCGTTCGTGATCTCGGCGAGGAACGCCGATCCGTTGGCGAACGTTGCCGCCTCTCCCGCCTCGATCGCCACGCCCCAGCGATTGGCGAGATCGCGCAGGCCGAGCTTCTGGGCCCCGTCAAGAGCGGTCATGCCACCCATATCGATGGCGAGCACGATCACCCTGCCCCGGGAGCGCCATCTCTCCACCAAGCTCACCGCACTCCAATGCTCGAGCGCGCCCGGGTCGATTGCACCCGCCAGGCGCAGCGTCATTCGCTTGCCGCCAGCGGCCAAGGCGCGATCGAGTTCGGCGAGAACGTCGCGGCTGAAGCGCGCTCCCGTCGCGGCGCGATCGATATCCTCGGGCGCAGCGTCTGCCCGGAGCGTCTGACGGATGAGCTGCAGGGCCGGTCCGCGGTCGATCCCCTGGGCTTGGTCTTCGGAAAGATCGCCCACAAGGACGCAAGCTGGGCATGACCTCAGGCAACCGGGGACATTGCAATCCAGGATATCTTCGGCGTCGGCGATGAGCTCGGCGAAGAGTTCCTCCGCCTGAATGGAAAACCCGGCGCCGCCAGTGGCCTTGTCGTGCAGGAAGATCGACATCGTCTGGCCGCCGAGCTGATCTCGACGATGGTTTGCGCTCAGGCCCATTTCATCTGGCTCGATCCCCAGCCTGCGCGCCAGAGCCTCTCGCAGCGCGACCGCCAGCGCAAGCGCTCCGCCGGGCTGGTCCCATCCGGCCGGTTGGAACTCGAAGACGTCGGTGTGGATCTCATGGCCGAGCCGCAAGCCGTCCTTGCGGGCGAACGACCTAAGCGAGCCTTCGCACTCCCCTTTGCCGAGGAGTTGAGCGTGCGGCACCCCTATGGCGGCGTCGGCCCGCCCGCAGGCCAGACAAATGGCGTAGCCGGTTCCGTTCACTCCAGCGTTACAATAGAAGACCGATCCTTCCCGCGCCGACCGGTAGCGACCACGCGCCGGGTCGAACAGGGAGACCCAGGGAGCGCCGGCTGCTGAGACCGCCGTGGGCTCCGGGGCGACGTATGTAACGATATCGGCGTCTGCGTGGGGTTCGGCCCGCAGGTCCACGGCGAATCCGGCGGGCTGAAGGTACTCGAACCACTCCGTACTACCCGATCCGCAAGCCGGGCATTCTCGATGATCAGGATCGAAATGCCGGATCGTGCCGGACTCGCCACACAAGGGGCAACGCCAGCGCCACATCAGAGCCTGGATCTCGCGCACTCCGCTCTCCGACGCAGGCTGCTTCCAGTTCAGGGTGACGCCGGCCGATTTGTAAACCAGGCCGTCTACGACCACTTCCGAGCCGGGAGCGTATTCGCGGATCGCGGAGTCCAGTGAGCGTTGTGGGTAGGCGTTGAAGCGGTTGGTGTCCTCGGGCTCGGAGGGGTCGCGCGTCCGCCGGTTCTCCTTTCGGATGACGAACGAGACCACATCCGTCGGGAAACCATGCCCTGGCAGAAAACCTCGCGAGGGGAGCACGCGCAGCAGGAACTCCTGGCAGAGACGCCGCAGATGGATCTCCAGCCGCGTGCGCGCAGCCTTGTCGTTTGCGCCGACGCCGCCTGCCAAGTCCTGGATGACGCTCCATTCGGCAGCGAACGCCTCCCGGGCCTGATGCAGGGCGGCGGCGGCCGCCTCATAGATGCCGAGATCGACCTCGAGGGCGGTACCAAGGGTGAGCGCCACAACCTGGGGGCCCAAAACCTGATGGGTATCCGGGCTCCGTATCCAGTCGACCATGCGAGCCGCCGCGTTGTCCGCGTCTTCGATGGCGCCGATCGCGTCGCCACAGCCGAAGAACGGGCCAGCCTGCATTTTCATGGCGTTGCCGCCATGCTCGCGCATGTAGCCGGCGAAGAGGAGGGCGTTGACGTGGCGCTGCACGATGACGCTGCTGCTCAGGGCCACCTGCGGCGCCCGGACTTCGCGACCGAGGTAGCGCAACGGATTGAGGAAGGCGTCGCGATCTAGGGGCCGGTCCTTGCAGAAGGTGAAGGCCATGGAGAGGGGCTGACCCCGGCGGCCGGCGCGCCCGACGCGTTGGCGGTAGTTGGCGATGTTCGGCGGCAAATTGGTCATCATAACGTGGGAGACCGAGCCGATGTCGACGCCCATCTCCATGGTGGTCGAGCAGTTCAGCACGTTGATCGCGCCGGCCTTGAACTCGGTCTCGTAGCGGCGAAGCCTTGCGGGCTGTTGCTGCGCCGAATGCTCGGCCGAACGGAAATAGTCCGAGAACAGCGCGATCCTGTCGCTGATGTCGCCCCAGGCGCCTCTTGCGCGCAGGTCGGCGATAGCCGAATCCCTCTCAAGCCATTCCTTAATGGTCGCCTGAGCCTCCTGCGCTGGTATGCCTTCTCGCTGGCCGGCGTACGGCAGCGGATGCCGCGGCATGCCCAGGAGAACCGCCGGAGTAGGCGGCGCGCCGCGCGTCTTGGCGCCGTAGGGGCTCAACCCCTTCAAGGTCACGTCCAGTAGCCGCCGGGTCACGGGACAGAGCCAAGCGGTGGTGACGGGCGCCACATGCACCTTCGCGAATCCGATCTGGCGGCTCACGGCTCCGGGCAGTGTGATGATGTCACCGAGCGCCGCCCAGGCGGCAGTGAACACGTCCTGGAAAGTCTCACGAAGTAGCGGCTCGTCGAGCGACCGACCGCTCGCCTGCTCCAGGAGGTTGACGATCATCGGGGTGTTTCCGACGGGCCGAGCGCCGAACCTCGGCCAGAGTACCTCCCAAGTGGCAAGAGGCGCCTGCGGGGCGAAGGCTAGATCCCTTGGCACGACGCCCGGTGTGATCCAGTGAAGCGTTTCTTTCGGGACCCTAAGCGCATATCGGCCGCGCATAAGGAACGTAGTCAAGAGACACAGATAGTCGCGCCAATCCTGGGCAGAGCCACCCAGTTCCAGAAAGGCGCTCGGCGTGGCAGCGTCCGGAATGCTGTCGATGCCCTCAAATCTCAACCGTGCGAGGCCCAGAGTTTCCGGGCTTACCGCGCGCGGGGGACGGCGAAAGAACTCACGGAGCAATAGGAACTCCGCCAACTTAGTCTCGCTTTCAAAGCTCGAGTAGCGGCGCGCCCAGACCCGTTTGATCCAGACCCTCACCTCTGGCCGCTCGGCCAACCTCTGAACCATCAGGTCCCAGGGCAGCCCGGCCTCTCCTTGGCGTTCGATGGAAGCACGTTTGGCTACCTCGTCGGCGAGCATCTTCTCAAGCGCCGGGTTGGGAGTGTTCTCCAGTACGTGCCGAAGCGCCAAGATCCTCTCGTCCTGCTGACAGCGCTCGCCTGAGTCGACCGCTTGGGCGAGCACGTCCTGGACCGCGTGATAGATGACCGACCGCGCAAAGTTGCGTTCCGACCCGGTCTGGAGTTTCGCGGCGAGCCGTGCCGTGCCCTGGCGGCTGTCGGTGAAGGAGAGGAGCTGCCGGCCGCGCAACGGCGGCGGCGCGCCTTCGACCCAATGGGCGGGATCGGCCGCTTCCCCCGGATGCTCCGCGCCGTCAAGGAGGATCGGCGTCGCATTTCCCAGAATGAAAGGCGCGCCGAACCGGAGCGGGCGAATGATGTCAATTCCGTTGCCCGCCCGCGCCGCGCAGGCCGGACAGGTCTCCGGTGTCGCCCGATCGTAAGCGAAGAATGTCGTAACGCCGGCCGCGCCCTCGCGATCATGAACGAGGCCCGTCGCCCCCTCCACGCACAGGGAGCGTGCGCCGGGGCCTTTGAGAGGCTTGAGCGCGATGAGCTTGCGGTCGGCGGGCGGCTGGGGCGGCGGGGCGGCCTCATCCTCGTCGACTTCGGGCGCGTCGGCGTCGGCGTCGAGGGCGAATTCGTCGATAACCACGCCCCGCCGCGGCGCGACGAGCCTTTGGTTGGGCGTCTCCGCCACGTCGAGAAAGGGCTCGCCGCAAGACGAACAGGAAACGATTTCAAACAAGGGCGCGCCGCAGCCACAAACGTCAGCCGGCTGATGATGGATAGAGCCGAAGGGCCATTCCGCCGGTCGGTGGCGGCTGCAGGCGGGATCGAGACAGCTCCAAAGGCCAGGGGTCGCCCGGTGGAAGCTGTGAACCCTCAGCGGGGCCAGATTCTCGTCTGTGGTGGATCGGGCATGGGCCAGCTTCAGCGCCAGATCCGCCGGATCGGCACCGACCCTATCCGCCACCGAGCGCACCGCCGACCACGCGATGGGACCCTTGAAGAGGGCTTCGAGTAGCGGCCGGATCGCAGGGTGGCCGCCCAAGTGGGCGTAGTGGGCTTCCTCGCCGATCGGCCCACCGGCGTGCAGGGGCGGAAGCGTTGGCTGCTTCTGGCGACCTGTGATCACATGCACATTTTCAGCCGGCGCGCCCGATACGTCCGCGAGGAATTTGCCAAGCGAGGCTCCCACGTCGTCACCGCTGCCGATGGTGGCCGAGGTGGCGACAAACCGCACCTCCGACGGATCAACGCCGAAGGCCAGGCAGACGCGTCGCAGCAGGAGGGCGATCTCGGCGGCCTGGGCGCCGACGTAGGAGTGAGCCTCGTCGAGCACCACATAGCGCAGCTTGCCCTGGGAGGCGGTCAAGATCGGCACGTCCTGCGGCCGCAGCATCATGTATTCGAGCATGGTCACGTTGGTGACCAGGATTGGCGGCGGTGCTGCGCGCAGGGTCTTGCGGTCGGCCACGCATTCCGGCCGGGCGCTCGCCTCGGCCGCCCTGAGCTGCTCGGGCATCATCCGGTTGTAGAGTCCGAAACGGACCTTGCCTCCGAACGGCTCGGTCCAGGCCCGGAGCCGCTCCTCCTGGCTCGCGATCAGGGCGTTGAGGGGGTAGAGCATGATCGCCTGCACCCCCTGAAGCCGCTGATTCGAGGCGGACGCCTGGCGCGCAAGATCGTTGAGGATCGGAACCAGGAAACACTCGGTCTTGCCTGAGCCCGTGCCGCTGGTGACGAGAACGGATCGCTTGGTTTCCTGGTCGTTCAGGCGGCGCCAAGCTTCGAGCTGGTGGGCGTAGGGATGCTGGGTGCGCCTGAAGCGGTAGGGCCGGTCGGGCGTCTCAGCCCCGTCGAGCGCGTCGACGAGCGCTGGCTCCAGAAGCTGGCCCGACAGATCGTCCAGGGTTTCGTCGGCGGGGACGTAGGGCAGCGCCGCCTCCAGGACAGGCTCCTGAATCACGCCGCCTTCCCGCGATTCGGCGCAGGCGAACCGTCGCCGGATTTCGGCGTTGAGACCCGCGTGGTTCAGGCCGCTCTGGCCGATGATCGCCTCGGTGGTGCGGGCGCGGAGTTCGTCGATGGTCGCGAAGGGGTTCAGGGTGTTCATGGCGGCTCAGCAGGCCAGGGCTCGCCCTTGGGCGAGCGACAAGAAGGCCGCGGCGAACAGGTCAGCAAAGGAAAGGGGCTCCTGCGCTTCGGCGGCTCGGATACGTTGTATGTGTCTCGGTTCCAGGCGGGCGAGGCCGGCGGCCGCGATCGCCGCAGCGCAGGCGGCGTCGAGACCCTCCCACTGACCGGTGTGAAACGGCCAGGTTGCCGGCAACCGATCGCGCACGAGGCTGTCGATGGCCCGGAAGCAAGATGCCCTAGCCGGATCGATCTGCGTGTCGGTGGCGTTAGTGGCCGCCGCGGACTGATCGCCGGACCGCCGCAGACGATCCTGCGCGGCCTCGGCGAGGGATCGGTTGAGGCCTTGGCCACCCGTGTGGGTGTAGGACATGAGGGGCAACGAGAGCATCGGCTCGAGGCTCACGAGGGAACGCGCCCGGACTTTGATGGTGTCCTTGACCATCAAGTCAGCCTGGTCACCGACGAAGAGGCCAGCAGCGAGCGCCGCCCTCAGTTCGACGCTTTGGGCATCGAACGCCCTTGCCCAATCCTCGAATGGGATCAGCGCCCACATTAACGGCAGTTCGCGGTCGAGCTTCCAAATCTTGCCCTGCGTCGATTCATCCAGGGCCGCTGCCATCAGAGCCGCCTGGGCAACGGTGTTCGCGCTTAGCCGCTCGAGCATATTGAGGGCGGCGGCCGGGATGCCATCAAGTGCGGTAACCAGTGACAGCAGGTAGGCGCGATCCGCGGCGGCGGCCGGCGTTGCATCAGCGAGACCGTCCAGTGCCTCGTCGATTGCCGATTGACGGGCGAAGAAAGTGTCCACGAGGGCAGCGTGCTGCAGGCGGCAAAGGCCGCCCACTTCCCGCGGGCTGTGACCGACGAACAGCGTCGGTCGTCCGATCACGCGATCACCTTCCCGCAAGAGCACCAGGCCCGGTCCCTCAAGGTCATCAGGCAAGGTCCATGTGGGCTCGAGCAATCGCTCGCTCCAGGAGCGACGATCCAGAACTTGAGCGGCCGGGCGCAGGATCGGAAACCACTCGAGGCTGCGGATAGTGGCATTGTCAGCAGGGACCGGTTCGTCCGTGATTGAAACCTCTCGCCCCACGAGCATCACCTGGGCCGCATAGCGGCCGATCTTCAGCCGGCGGCCCTCGGCCTGCCCCAGTTCGGCCAACACGGTGTGATCGAGATCGCCGCCGCCCGCGAGGAGCCTCAAAATATCCTCGGAAAGCGACCAGAGTGCCAGTTCGTCGGTAAAGGCGAAGTGGGCCTTGTCGCCGGAACTGTTGCGGAAATAGACGCGGTCGCGGCCGTCGGCGAAAGCCACCGAGCCGCGCAGGTCATCGAGCATGACGTGGTCATGGGTCTTGAACAGGCTGCCGTCGACCCTAGCGAAGCCGCCGTTCTTCAATCGCGTCCGAGCGACGATAGCGATCGGCTCGGACCCCAACTTGGCAAGCGCGACTTCCAGCCGACGAAGGGGCTTGGCTTCGAAGCGTATGATCAGGCCGGTCTCCGTCGCCTCGGACGCGATTGCTCGATCAGCCGGCCTGAGCGTCCAACCTGCCATCTCTCGCAGCTCGTATTCGACGCCCAGGGGGCCGGAAGGCCGGGCGAGCACCTCCGCGCCGTCGGGCAGAATGGCCACGACACGGCGGTCGCGTTTGACGTTGGCGACGGGGTCGCGCCAGACCACCTCGACGAGCCCCTCGCCCACCTGGGGCGGCTGGCCAGCCCAATCCTTCCATTGCCCAGCGGGAAGACGACGCCACTGCACCTCGCCCGCCTTGGCGGACTGCCCACGATCCCCCGTGCGGACGTGGAGTTCCGGCCTACCGGCGAACATCTCGACGCGGCGGTCCTTGACTTCGGCACCGCGAAACGGCGTCCCTCGGAGGTCGAGCTGCTCGACCTTGTCCTGATCCGCGCCCACCTCCACGCGGTAGCGGTCCCCTTCGGAGGTGCCCGCATAGACTGAGGCCGTCACCTCGAACAGGCGCCGCTGGCCCTCCCAAAGGGGTGCGACCGCCATCCCGCCCTCCTTGTGGGTCACGGCGAAATCCCGGGGCGCCCAGAGGTAGACGTGATGTCGGCGCGTGCTCATAGACCCTGTGCCAATCAGGACCAATTCGTCGGGCTCGGTGGAGACCTCATCACCTCTGTCGTCGGCGAAGACCAGCAGCTCGGACCGGCGCGGCCCGCCCTTGGGCCAGACGAACGGGATCGGCGCGGCGTCGCCTCCTCGCAGCTCGACGGCCACCGGCTGGGCGAAATCGAACGGCGCACGGTGACGGCTACCGCCCCGAGGTCGACATAGCCAGTGCTCTCCTGCCTCGGTGGGCGGCTCCAGCATCGCCAGTTCGCCGGCCAGGACGTTGGAGAGTTCGCCAGCGGCGAAGGCCCGCATACGCCCGACCGATGGATCGGCCGCGTTGATGGGAATACTGACCTCGCCGCTCACGCCGATCCCCACCGCCGGCTCCCACCCTGTCTCGGATCGGATCAGAAGCCTCTGGCAGACCGCATCGCTGGCGAGGCGCTCCATGCGCGCGCTGACGAGGTCGTCCAGCAGGCGCGTGGCGCCGTCACCGGACAGACTGATCGGCAGCTCACCGCGCCAACCGGACTGGGCCGCATCCAGCCACACAGACGCGGAAACGCCGGGTGGCGCCTTGGAGTGGACCAGCCGTCTGAGCGCCAGGATGGCGAGAGCCAGCTCGGCGCAGAGCAGATGGAACCCCTCATGGTCGAACGGGCCTAGGTTCGTCAGCGAGGCGCGTGAGAGAGCGAGCGCATCCTCGTCCGTGGGGTCCGAGCGCGCCTCGAGGCGCGCCAGTAGGCCCCGCAGATGAGTGGCGATGCGGCCGTGCTCTCGGGACTCGAGCAGCCGTGTAGGGAAGCCCCCCTCCAGGATCAGAGACTGGAGACGAAGCTCGAGGGATCCCGAGCGGCGCGGCTTCAGGCCCCACCACTTGAGCCCGCCCTGGGTAAGCATCTTCGTTTCGGCGGGCGAGAGCGATCCGAAGATTTCGGGATACGGCATTCGCCACGCGTAGTGGCCTCCCTGATACTCACGACGGAACCACTCGGCACAGTAGAGGACGAACACTGGTCCACCATGGGCGACCAGCCCATGCGCACCGTATTCCCGTGGCAGCTTTTCGATCTCGGCCTTGAGCTGCCCGAACCGGACGTCCGAGACGCGGTACCGGTGCAGAGGGCGACCGTCGGCCTTCGCGAGCCCGCAGTCAGCCAGAACACCGGTCAGCACCCCAGGACCACCGGGCGGCCGAGCGACCGCCTTGGCCGGCCGCAGTGCCAGAATCGCCAGCATCACATCGCACTGGAGATCCGCCGCCTCGTCGCTCGTTTCCGCTCGGAGAGCTTCATTCAACGCTTCGAGAATCGTGATGTTCGACCGGTTGGCTTCGAATCGCTCTCGAAGCTCCGCAAGCCACTCCAGATGCCCCACCTCGATCCTGGAGTCCCGCAGCACCATCGCGTTCCGCCTTCATCTACACGTCCACCAGCCGGACGATTGACGGCTGACGAAATTCAATCTAGTTTCCTTATGGGTTTAAAAAGTAGACGCGTCAAGCAGGCCGTTGGGAGTCGTAGTGTGCTGAGTCAGATGGAAACGACGCGGCGTGCCTGGGGCGTAAAGCAGCGCCTTGAGTTTATTGAGTCCCGCGCCTTCTGGGAGGGCGGAATCAATCGCGCTGACCTTTCCGACAAATTCGGCGTCTCGACCCCCCAGGCCTCGAACGATTTGGCCCAATATCGCGCCATCGCTCCGGATAATCTGAACTACGACGCCAGCGCCAAGCGGTATGTGGCGTCCGCCAACTTCGTCCCGAAGTTCGGCACGCCCAACGCCGACCGGTATCTGAGTCAACTCAAAGCCCTGGCAGAAGGGGTGATTGATCTGGATGACACCTTCATCGGCTCGCCGCCGGTGGCCGTGGCCATGCCGGTCCCCAACCGACGCGTGGACCCGAACATGCTCCGACACATACTTGCCGCGGTTCGCGGGGGGCTATCTGTGGAGTTCCGCTATCAGTCGATGAACGCCGCCCGTCCCGTGCCCCAATGGCGCCGGGTGACTCCCCACGCTTTTGGGTCGGACGGGCTGCGCTGGCACATTCGCGGCTATTGCCACATCGATCACCACTTCAAGGATTTCATCCTCTCACGCGTGAGCGGAGTTCGAGCGATCGGCCCTGCCGGCCCCTCGGCGCGCGAGGACGAGGACTGGAGCGCTATGTTCGACGCAGTGCTGGAACCCAACCCCGGCCTGTCCGAAGGTCAGCGTGCGGCGGTCGCCTGGGAATATGCCATGCCGGCCGGACAGGTGACTCTTCCGGTGAGGCGGGCATTTCTCTATTACCTGCGCAGGCGCCTGCGCCTAGACGTCGAGAATGACTTGCCAGCGGAAACGCCGGTGGTCGTCGCCAACCGCTTTGAGTTCGACGTAGCTCTTAAATCGGCCAAAGGCCTGGTTGCCGAACGGGTAAACCCACCGGCGGGTCAGGGAGTCTCGCTGACCTGCTAAGCCGCATAGCGCTACCCGGCGCGGAAGGTTTGCGTCGCCAACAGCGTCGCGATAGGGAACCGGCGATCATGAACGCGTTCGCCGATCCGGCCGAAGACATCCTGACCACCCTCGTCCCCGACCGCCATGTCTCGGTGCGCGAGGCGTTCGGCGTCGATTCCGACATGCTCGTCCCGGCGTTTTCGACTCGCGACAGCCACGTGCCCGACCTGGACGACGCCTATTGCTTCGATCCGCAGACCACCCTGGCGATCTGCGCCGGGCTCGCCCACGACCGCCGGGTGATGATCCAGGGCTATCACGGCACCGGCAAGTCGACGCACATCGAGCAGGTGGCGGCGCGCCTGAACTGGCCGATGATCCGGGTCAATCTGGACAGTCACGTCAGCCGCATCGACCTGGTCGGCAAGGACGCCATCGTTCTGAAGGAAGGCAAGCAGGTCACCGAGTTCCGCGAAGGCATGCTGCCGTGGTGCCTGCAGCGGCCGATGGCGCTGTGCTTCGACGAGTACGACGCGGGGCGGCCGGACGTGATGTTCGTGATCCAGCGGGTTCTCGAAGCCCAGGGCAAGCTCACCCTGCTGGACCAGAACCGGGTGATCCGCCCCAACCCGTACTTCCGCCTGTTCTCGACCACCAACACCATCGGCCTTGGCGACACGACGGGCCTCTACCACGGCACCCAGCAAATCAATCAGGGTCAGATGGACCGGTGGTCGATCGTCACCACCCTCAACTACCTCGCCCATGACGTCGAGGCGCAGATCGTCCTGGCCAAGGCGCCCAACTACGCCAAGACCGCCGAGGGCAAGCGGAAGATCGCCGCCATGGTCCGGGTCGCGGACATGACGCGCAACGCTTTCATGAACGGTGACATCTCCACGGTGATGAGTCCGCGCACGGTGATCACCTGGGCGCAGAACGCGGAGATTTTCGCCGACGACCTGGCGCTCGCGTTTCGGTTGACCTTCCTCAACAAGTGCGACGAGTTGGAGCGTCCGACGGTAGCCGAATTCTACCAGCGGGCCTTCGGCGGCGATCTGCCCGAGAGCGCGGCGCGGGTGAAGGTGGTCTAGGAACGAGGCAACCACGGCCCGCGCCGGGTGTTTTCCTCCCGTTGCCGCAACCAGGTTCGGGAGACTTTCATGATGAGACTGACCTACCGCCGCGGCGCGGGCGGATTGGTCGCCGCGCTGTGCCTGTGTGGCGCTTCGGCGGCGAGCGCCGAGGACAACCAGGCCGGCCAGCCCCTGGATCCCAAGGATGCGGCGGGCGCCTGGACCCTGCAGTCCCAGGGCGCGACGATCTGCGTCGTGAGGCTGAGCGCCCGCCGAGCGGCCAGCGGCTTCGGCTTTCAGGGCTCGCCGCAGTGCGGCGAGGCCCTGCCCCACGGAGCGGTCGGCTGGAGGCCCACCGCGGACGGCATGGCGCTGGTGGGCGCGGACGGCGCGAGCCTCATCGCCTTCGGCCGCTGGAGCAACAGCCTTTTTGTCTCGCACCGGGCGAGCGGGATCGATCTGCAGCTGAAGCGCGGCCTGCCCGGCCCCTCGCCGGCGGCCAACTAGCAGCCATCGCCGGCCACCGCCCGCCGCCTTTGCGGCCCCCGACCTCCGGCCTATAGTGAAGCTCGTCGAGGATCTGCGAAGCCCTGTGGGGGGAGATCATGGCGTTCAGAACCCTGGCCGTCGTCGCCATCGCCGCCATGGCGCTCCTGGGGGGCGGGGCGCGGGCCGAGGACGCCGCCGCCGCTGCGAACAACTATGCCGACAAGGCCGACTGGCTCTGCTGGCCGGGGCGCGCCGGCGACGCCTGCGATGTCGATCTCGCCGCCACCGTCGTCGCCGGCGACGGGGCGATGAAGGTCGAGCGGTTCAAGGCCGATCCGCACCCTGCCATCGACTGCTTCTATGTCTATCCGACGGTCTCCACCGATCCGGGGGTGATTTCGACCATGGCCGTCGAACTCCAGGAGCGGCGCGTCGTCGAACAGCAGTTCGCGCGCTTCGCCTCGGTGTGCCGCCTCTATGCGCCGGTGTACCGCCAGTTCACCCTCACCGCCCTGGTGGCGAGAATGCAGGGCAAGCCCCTGGGCGGGGCGGCGGGCGCGGCGCCGCCGCAGACCGGCTATCACGACGTCGTCGACGCCTGGAACTATTATCTGGCGCACGAAAACCACGGCCGAGGGGTCGTGCTCATCGGCCACTCCCAGGGTTCGGGAGTGCTCACCCAGCTGATCAAGAACGAGATCGACGGCAAGCCGGCGCAGCGCCTTCTCGTCTCGGCGATCCTGATGGGCACGAGCCTGGCGGTTCCCAACGGCGGCGATGTCGGCGGCGACTTCAAGACGGTGCGCCTGTGCCATGCGTCGAACCAGCTGGGCTGCGTCATCGCCTACGCCTCCTACCGCGACGACAGTCCGCCGCCGGCGAATGCGTTTCTGGGCCGTCTGCGCACGCCGAGCGGCGAGCTGGCGGCGGCGTGCGTCAATCCCGCCGATCTGGCCGGCGGCTCTGGCGAGCTGAAGCCCTATTTCGCCTCCAGGAACGAGGCCATCGTCGCCGCCGCCGCGCCTCCCACGCCGTGGGTCGCCGGCAAGACCGTGACCACGCCGTTCGTCACCCTGCCGGGCATGCTGACCGCCCATTGCGTATCGGCGCCGCCCTTCACCTATCTGGCGATCCATGTGAACGCGAACCCGGCCGGGCCGCGCGTCAAGGACATACCAGGCGACGTCATCATCGGCGGCGCGGTGCAGAAGAACTGGGGGCTGCACCTGATCGACGCCAACCTCGCCATGGGCAATCTCGTCGCCATCGTCCGCGACGAGGGCGAAGCCTGGGTCGCCGCGAAACGCTGAAGGACGCCGGCGCTCAGGCCGCGGATCGCGCGTTGACACACCGCGCCCTCGCCGACAGGAGGGGCGACCATGGCGTCGCGAACTTCAGCCTCCTGCCGGATCTGCGGCCACGCCGGGGACAACACCCGCTACCGCGTTCGCGAAATGCTTCACGGCACGCGCGAAGCCTTCGACTATTTCGAGTGCGCCGCCTGCGGCTGCGTGCAGATCGAGGACATCCCCGACGACCTCGGCCGCTTCTATCCCGCTGACTACTTCTCGTTCAAAGCGCTGCAGGGGCTCGACCGCAATCTGGTCCGCCGGCTGATCGATCCGCGCCGGGTCAAAAACAGCTTCGGCCAGGCCGACCTGATCGGCCGCGCCGTCGAGGCCGTGAGCCGGCCGCTCGACTATGTGAGCTGGCTCAAGGACGCCGGACTGGGGCCGGACGCCTCCATCCTCGATATCGGCTGCGGCCAGGGAAAGACCCTGCTGTGCATGGCCCTGGGCGGACTTCGCCCCTGCCACGGGGTCGATCCGTTCATCGCCCGGACCATCCGCTACCGCTCAGGCGCCACGGTGCACAAGGCCGAGCTGGCGACGTTCGCGCGCGATTCCGCCGAGCGCTACGATTTCATCATGTTCCACCATTCCCTGGAGCATGTCGTCGATCCGTTGGCCGCCCTGAGCGACGCGCGGGCCCTGCTGGCGCCGGGCGGACGGATGCTGATCGTCGTCCCGGTGGCGGCGAGCGCCGCCTGGGAGATGTACCGCGAGGACTGGGTCAACCTCGATCCGCCGCGGCACATCCATCTGCTAACCGCCAGGAGCATGGAGATTCTCGCCGACGCGGCCGGCCTCGAGGTGGCCAAGGCCCGTTCGGTGGGTGGCGTTTCCCAGTTCACCGGAAGCGAGCGATATCGCCGCGACATCCCGGCTACCGACCGCCGGCCCGACCGCAGCCTGTTCACCGCCGCCCAGCTCGCGCGGTTTCGCGACGAGACCGGGCGCTGGAACCTGGAAGGCCAGGGCGACCAGACGATGTTCGTGCTGCGCGCCGCCGAGGCTTCGCCAGGGACGCAGCCGCCTTGAGGATCTCGGTGCTGGGCAAGATCGCCAGCGTCACCCATTGGCTGGAGGATTGCGTCCAGGCGTTGCGCGCCGACGGCCACCAGGTGGGCGTAGCGATCACACGCAATCCCGCGTTCCATCCCGCAATCGAAGGCGCGCTGCTCTCGGAGCGCCTGGGCGCGCCGATGGCGTCCGCGGTCGCCAGGGCGGTCGCGCGCTTCGCGCCCGAGCTGATCGTCGCCATCGGCGCCTATGAAATCCCCTTGCCAATCCTCGAGCGCGTCGCCGCGCTGCCCGGCCGCGCGCCCTTCTACGGCTGGATCGGCGATGTGTTCACCCGTTCGGCGGCCCCCGTCGCGGCGATTCTGGACGCCGTCGCCTATACCGACAGCGGCCTTGTCGCCCGCCACGCGGAGCTGGGATTCGCAGCCCCGGCGATCTACCTGCCGCATGCCGCCAACGCCCACCTTGGGCGCCCACCGGTCGCGGACCGGCGCGCGATGATGGTCTTCGTCGCCAACCCCACCCGCCATCGACGCGCGGTCGTCGAGGCGGTGGACCATCCCCTGGCGATCTTCGGTCCGGCCTGGAGGCGCTCGCCCGCCGGCCACGAGATTCACGCCAGGCGCGTGGCGCCCGAGGCGCTGGCGGACCTCTATGCGAGCCATCTGGCGGCTCTGAACATCCGCAACGAGCACAATGTGCTGATCGGGCTCAATCAGCGGAACTTCGATCCCTACCTCTTCGCAACTCCGGTGGTGACCGATGATCAGCCCGATCTCGCCAGATGCTTCGAACCGGGCGCCGAGGTCCTGGTCTATCGCGGCGCGGAGGAGCTCAACGCGCACTACGCCCGCCTGCGGCGCTCTCCTGGCGAGGCGGCCGAGATCGGCAAGCGTGGCATGAAGCGGGTTCTCTCCGACCACACCTATTCGCGCCGCCTCGAGACCTTGGCCAGGCTGGCGTGAGCTTCCTCTTCGAGTCCGGGGGCGCTTGGGTCTAAGAGGGTCTCCGCCATGTCCCAGAAAGAAAGCCAAGGCGAGATCTTCAAGCGCGCCCTCGCGCACGCGGCGAGATCCTTGGCCGAACAGCCCGATCTCGAGGTCGTGTTCTCGGGCGAAGGGCCCAGCCTCACCGGCCACCGCGCCGTGCTGCCGCACCCGCCGCGCGAACTCTCCGGACCCGAGACGACGCGGATCCGGGGCTTGGCCGATCAGATGGCGCTGCGGGTCGCGCACCACGACGGGGCCGTACACGCCAGGGCCAAACCCAAATCCGCCGAAGGCGCGCAGGTCTATGACGCGCTCGAGCAGGCGCGAATCGAGGCTATCGGCGCCAACGCCCTCATCGGCGTGCGCGACAATCTGGCGGCGGTGTGGGAGCACGCGGCGCAACGCAAGGGCCTGAACGCCGCCGTCGATCCCGCCAGCGCGCCGATCTGCGACGTGGTCGCCCTCATGGTCCGCGAGCGGCTGACCGGCGATCCGCCCCCGGCGCTGGCCAGGGCGCTGGTGGACGCGCTGCGCCCGCGGATCGAAGCCAAGGCGGGGCCGGACCTCGATCGCCTCACCGGCGCGGTGACGGACCAGAAGGCGTTCGCGCGAATCGCCCGGGCGATTGTCCGCGACCTCTCCATGGGCGACGACCTCTCGGACGCGCCCGACCAGGACGCGGAAGATGACGACGAAGGCGAGGCGGAGTCCGGCAGCGACGGCGAGGGCGAGAATGAGGATCAGTCGGAGCCGAGCGCTTCGACGGAAGACGGGGAGAAGAGCCGCCGGGAATCGGAGAGCGCCGAGAGCCAGCTCAGCGAGGCGGAGCAAGACGAGAACGCCGAAACCTCCGACGAAGAGCTCGACATGAGCGAGGGCGACCGACCCGCCCGCCCCGATCTCAAGGATCCCGGCCGCGCCGAGCCGGCGTACAAGGTGTTCACCGCCAGCCACGACGAGATCGTCTCGGCCGACGAGCTTTGCGAGCCGGAGGAACTGACGCGGCTGCGCGCCTATCTCGACCAGCAGCTGGCCAATCTCTCGAACGTGGTCTCCCGCCTGGCCAACCGCCTGCAACGCAAGCTCATGGCCCAGCAGAACCGCGCCTGGAGCTTCGATCTGGAGGAAGGGGTGCTGGACGCGGCGCGCCTCACCCGGGTGATCGTCGATCCCACCTCGCCGTTGTCGTTCAAGCAGGAGCAGGACACCCAGTTTCGCGACACCGTGGTCAGTCTGCTGATCGACAACTCCGGTTCGATGCGCGGTCGGCCGATCATGGTCGCGGCGGTATGCGCCGACATCCTGGCGCGGACCCTCGAGCGGTGCGCGGTCAAGGTCGAGATTCTCGGCTTCACCACCCGCGCCTGGAAAGGCGGGGCGACCCGCGACGACTGGCTGAAGGCCGGCAAGCCCCCGGCCCCGGGGCGGCTCAACGATCTGCGCCACATCCTCTACAAGTCCGCCGACGCCCCTTGGCGGCGCGCGCGCAAGAACCTCGGGCTGATGATGCGCGAGGGCCTGCTGAAGGAGAACATCGACGGCGAAGCCTTGATGTGGGCGCACCAGCGCCTGATCGCGCGCACCGAGCAGCGGCGGATTCTGATGGTCATCTCCGACGGCGCCCCGGTGGACGATTCCACCCTGTCGGTGAACTCCGGCCATTATCTGGAGCGGCATCTGCGTCGAGTGATCGCCGAAATCGAGACCCGCTCGCCGGTGGAGCTGATCGCCATCGGCATCGGCCATGACGTCACCCGCTATTACCGGCGGGCGGTGACCATCGTCGATGTCGAGCAGCTGGGAGGCGCGATCACCGAACAGCTCGCCGCCCTGTTCGAGGAGGAGCCGCGCGCGGTCGCCAGAATTCCGCCCGGCCTGCTCCAACCCCTGCCCGTGTTCCAACCCTCCGCAGCCGCACCGAAGGTGACCACCCTCGAGGCCGTCCGCGAGGCGATGACGTGACCATCGCCTGCGTGGCCGACTATCGCGCCGCCGCGCGCCGGCGGCTGCCAAAGGTCCTGTTCGAATACATCGATGGCGGCAGCTACGCCGAGACCACCCTGGCCGCCAACGTCGACGACCTGGAGCGCCTGAAGCTGCGCCAGCGGGTGCTGCGCGATGTCTCGAAGCTCGCCATGGGCACCGAACTCTTCGGCCAGAACCTCTCCATGCCGGTGATCCTGGCCCCGATCGGGCTCGGCGGCATGTATGCGCGCCGCGGCGAGGTCCAGGCGGCCAGGGCGGCCAAGGCCGCGGGCGTACCCTTCGCGCTCTCGACCGTGGGGGTGTGCACGATCGAGGAGGTCGCCGCGGCCGCCACCGCCCCGTGGTTCCAGCTCTACATGATCCGCGACCGGGGGTTCATGGCCGAGGTGCTCGCGCGCGCTCAGCAGGCCCGCTGTCCGGTGCTGCTGTTCACCGTCGACCTGCCCCTTCCCAGCGCCCGCTATCGCGAAGTCCGCAGCGCCCTGGCGGCCACCGACCTTCGCTCTCAGATCCGCCGGGCCGTGGACGGGCTCGCCCACCCGGCGTGGCTCATCGACGTCCAGCTTCGCGGGCGTCCGCACAGCCTTGGCAACGTGGCCGCCGCCGGTGGCGAGCTGAAGAACCTCGGCCAGTTCCAGCACTGGATCGGCCGTAACTTCGATCCTTCCGTCACCTGGCGCGACATCGCCTGGGTGCGCGATCGCTGGAAGGGGCCGATCGTGCTCAAGGGCATCCTCGATCCGGAGGATGCGCGCGAGGCCGTGCGTTGCGGCGCAGACGGCGTGCTTGTCTCCAACCACGGCGGCCGACAACTGGACGGCGTGGCCTCCTCGATCAGCGCCCTGCCGGCGATCGTCCAGCAGGTGGGAGGAGAGCTGACGGTGCTGATGGATGGCGGCGTGCGGTCCGGACTGGACGTGCTCAAGGCCTTGGCCGCCGGCGCCAGGGCCTGCCTTGTCGGCCGGGCCTGGGCATGGGCCCTGGGGGCCCGCGGCGAGGCTGGCGTGGCCCATATGCTCGCGATCCTGCGGCGGGAGCTGCGGGTCGCGATGTCGCTCACCGGCTGCACCGACGTGCGCCAAGCCGGCCCTGAACTACTCGAGCGTTGAGGGCGCGCGCGCCGATCAGGCCTCTGACGGCGCGGCGACCCTGGCCTTGACCTGCCGCTTGATCCGACGCGCCCGGGGGGAGAGAGCTTCGTCCTTCGCCCCGAGCAGGAAAATGTCGAGGCCGCCGCGAAAATCGAGCGTCCGGCGCGCGGCGTTGGAGATCCGCAGGCGGTAGGTCTGGCCGAGGCTGTCGGACTGCAGCGTCGCCGGCGCCAGCGCCGGCAGGAACCGCCGCTTGGTCTTGATGTTGGAGTGGCTCACGTTGTGGCCGGTCATGGGACCGACCCCGGTGAGTTCACATCGGCGCGTCATGGCGCGGGACCTTCAAATGGGCGAATGGGGGGTGGCGGCGGACCGCCGAAGGGCCGCGATATAGGGGAAGGCGGTCTGGAGCGTCAAGCTTGGCCGGCGCCGCTGAGGGGGCGGCGAGAAGCGGCGGGGCGGGCCGCATCGTATGCAGGGTCCGTTTTTTTTGCTTCGCACCTCCGCCAGCGAGCCGCGAGAGAACCGCAAACCTTTGCCCGGCAAGGCGGAGAGCGACGCCTGGCGGTCGCGAGCGGGACTCCGCTTCCGTCCCGATTCGTTCGTTTTCTTCCCGTTTTGTCCGCGAATCCGGCAATTTTGACGGGCGATTTTGCTCGAATGTTGGAATTGCGTGCTGAAACTTTCGCGTTCGTCAGGGGCGCGCCGAGCGTCGCGCGTCAGCAGGTTTCCAAAAGGCGCGGCCAGCGGAGATTGGACTTGATTCCGAGTCGACATAATTGCAATATGCAATTTCTCGCGACCGGAGTCAAGGGGCGCGAGCGGACGCGGCGGCGGCGGCGCAGACCGGGGCGGGCGGGATCCCTGCGCGCGGCTTCGATTGTGGTTAATAGCGTTGTGGATACAATAGCTTGTAGGGAACAAAGTCCGAATTGGCTGAAGTCGCCGATTCGGTCATGATTCGTTGCGCTCCCGTTCAGGGCCGTTAACCACGCCCCTTAACCCGCGAGTCGCGCGCAACCCTATTCCGCCGAAGCCGAGGTTGCCGGCGCGCCGATGATGCTCCAAGTTCCGGGCTCTGATGCGCACCGCGTCCTGGCCTCTGTCCCCCTCCCGCGTCGTCGCCGTCCTTGGGCCGACCAACACCGGCAAGACCCACCTGGCGGTCGAGCGGATGCTCGGCCACGCCTCGGGGATGATCGGCCTGCCGCTGCGGCTCCTGGCGAGGGAGATTTACGACCGCATCGCCAAGCTGCGCGGCGCGGGCGCGGTGGCCCTGGTCACCGGCGAGGAGAAGATCATCCCGCCGCGCGCGCACTACTTCGTCTGCACGGTGGAAGCCATGCCGCTCAGCCGCGAGGTCGAGTTCCTGGCCGTCGACGAGATCCAGCTCGCCGCCGATCCGGAGCGCGGCCATGTCTTCACCAGCCGCCTGGTGGGCGCGCGCGGGCGGTTCGAGACGATGTTCCTGGGCGCTCAGACCATGGCGCCGCTGATCCGCAAACTGCTGCCCGGGGCCGAAGTGACCGGCCGCGAGCGTCTTTCGAAGCTCGACTACGCCGGTTCGCGAAAGCTCACGCGCCTTCCCAGGCGCTCGGCGATCGTCGCCTTCTCCGCCGAGGAGGTCTACGCCATCGCCGAGCTCATCCGCCGCCAGCGCGGCGGGGCGGCGGTGGTGATGGGTTCGCTCTCGCCGCGCACCCGCAACGCCCAGGTCGCCCTCTACCAGTCCGGCGAGGTCGACTTCCTTGTCGCGACCGACGCCATAGGCATGGGCCTGAACATGGACGTCGGCCATGTCGGCTTCGCCGGCCTCGCCAAGTTCGACGGCAAGCGCCGACGGTTGCTGCATCCGCACGAGATCGCCCAGATCGCGGGTCGGGCCGGCCGGCACCTGAGCGACGGCGCCTTCGGCGAGACCGGGGCCTGCCCGCCGATGGAAAACGACGTCGTCGACGCGGTGGAGAACCACCAGTTCGATCCGGTGGCGGCGGCGCAATGGCGCAATGACGAACTGGACTTCGGCGACCTCGGCCGCTTGCTCGCTTCCCTGGCTCTGCCGCCCAGACGTCCGGGGCTGCAAGCCTCGCCCGAGGCGCTGGACGAGCGCACCCTGCGCACACTCGCCTCGAACGCCGAAATCGCCGACCGCTGCGCCCCCCGCGGGATCCTGTCGCGGCTGTGGGAGGCCTGTCAGACCCCCGACTTCCGCAAGACCACCTTCGACGACCATGTGCGCCTGGTCCGCGACCTCTTCGATCACCTCAGCGCCGGCGTGATGCGGCTTCCCGACGACTGGATGGTGGCGCAGTTTCGTCCGCTCGATCGGATCGACGGCGAGATCGACACCCTCTCGACGCGCCTGGCCGGGGTGCGCACCCTCGCCTATGTCGCCCATCGCCCCGACTGGCTGGCCGACGCCACCCACTGGCAGGGCGAGACCCTGCGGCTGGAGGATCGCCTCTCCGACACCCTGCACGAAAAGCTGATGGCGCGTTTCATCGACAGGCGCACCAGCGCCATCCTGCGCGGCCTGGGTCAGCAGGGGGATCTGCTCGCCGGCATCGCCGCCGACGGAACTGTGACTGTCGAGGGTCATTTCGTCGGCCGCCTGCGGGGTCTCGACTTCGAGGCGGCGCGAGGCGCCGGAGCGTTGGCGCAGAAGGCGCTGCGGGCCGCCGCCCAGAGAGCGGCCGCGCCCGAGGTGGCGCGGCGCCTCGGGGCGGTTGCGGCGGACCCCGACGAGTGCTTCGCCGTGACGGCCGAAGGGGAGATCCTGTGGCGCGGCGAAGTCGCGGCCGTGCTCGCCGGGGCCGAGCCATTCGCGCCGCGGGTCCGGCTCCTGGGCGAACTCGGGCCCGAACCGGCCCGCGCCCGCGCCGCGCGTCGGCTCGAGGCGTTCGTCGCCGGCGAAGCCGGTCGCCGTCTGGCCGTGCTCAAACGGTTGAACCGGGCGGTCGGCGAGGGAGCGGTAAAGGGACTGGCCAGAGGCTTGGCCTGGCGCCTGGAGCAGGCCGGCGGCGTCCTGGCGCGCCGCGAGGTCGAGGACGATGTCAGGGTCCTGAGTCGGGCCGAGCGGCGCACGCTTCGGGCCCTGGGCGTGCGCATCGGCGCTTACAGCCTCTTTCTTCCGGGCCAGTTCGACGAGGCCGACCGGAGTTTCGCCCGGGCCTTCGCCCTGCAGACCGCCCCGGGGTGGCGGCCGGTGGGACCAGGTCCGCACCCGCTTGCCTACCCGCCGCCGCCGGATCGCGCCCTGAGCCTGCGCGGGCTGCTGAGGGTCGGATCCCTGGCGGTTGACGTCCGCGCGCTCGAAAAGCTCGACGAAGTGCTGCGCGTCGCCCCGCGCGGAGGGGCCGGACGCGTGGTCTCGACCAAGGCGATGGAGAGCATCGGCTGGACAGTGGCGGAGGCCGAGGCGATCCTTCGCGCTCTGGGCTACCGTCGGCAGTCCGCGCCCGGGGAGCCCGCGACCTGGCGGCGCGCCAGGGCGGAGGTTGCGCCATACGAACGTATCGAGCGGCAAGGCGTCTCGCCATTCGCCGCCCTCTCCACGCTGGAATTGCCCGCGCGACCGGGGCGGCGAAGGGCGGGACCCGCGAAGAGTCGCCGCGGCCGTGGCTGAGGAGACCTGCCGGCTCGATGTCTGGCTTTGGCGGGCGCGTTTTTTCAAGACCCGCGCCATGGCCGCGCAGGTCGTCGGCGCGGGCGCCATTCGACTGACCCGCGCCGGAGCTCAGGAGCGGGTGAGCCGGCCGGCCAAGACCCTCCACAGGGGCGACGAACTCGTTTTCGCCTTCGCGGGCAGGCTGCGGGAGGTTCGGGTCGAAGCGTTCGGACGGCGTCGGGGACCGCCAACCGAGGCCCGCGCCCTCTATTCGCCCCTGGAGGATTCCTGAAAGCTGCGGAATCCGGCGCTTGCCATTGACAACGGGACGGGCCGCCTCAAGAACACCCCCGCATTTCGCCAAGGCGCTCTTCGAACGCGCCACGAGCCCTTGATGACCTATATCGTCACCGACGCCTGCATCAAGTGCAAGTACATGGACTGCGTCGAGGTGTGCCCGGTGGATTGCTTCTACGAGGGCGAGAACTTCCTCGTCATCAGTCCGGACGAGTGCATCGACTGCGGGGTTTGCGAGCCGGAATGTCCGGTGGACGCCATCAAGCCGGACACCGAGGACGATCCCGACGGCAAGTGGCTGCGGGTCAATACCGACTATGCGCGGCTTTGGCCGAACATCACCGTCAAGGGGATCGCTCCCGCCGACGCCGAGGCGTGGGAACGCGAGACCGGCAAGCTTGAGAAGTATTTCAGCGAGAAGCCCGGCAAGGGGTCCTGAGAACGCGTCCAGAGGGCTTGTCGAGAGCCCGACGGCGATGCTGCATTGCAACCTTCCCGGGCGCCCCGTCTTGTGGTAAGATCGGCTCCGACGGTCGCGGTTTCCACATGATCGGAGTCGTCCGCCGCCTTCACCGGGGATGGGTTGTTCTGTTCCCGGCGTTCGGTTGAGGCGGAGGCCCCTAGGCAGGGCCCATTCGGCAAGTCCAGACGGCGCGTTCCGCCAGAGAGGCGGAGGGGTTCGCGCCGTCGCCGGTCTTTGGAACGCACTTTGGCGCCTCGGCCCCGCGGCGGGCCGGCGCACGGAAAGGAAAGTTGGCAAGCATGAACATCCGGGTCGACCTGGAATTTTCTATCGGCGATCACGTCGTCTATCCCGCGCACGGCGTGGGTGTGGTCGTGGGCGTCGAGAACCAGCTGGTCGCGGGCATGACCCTCGAGCTCTACGTCGTCACCTTCGACCACGAGAAGATGACCCTCCGGGTGCCCACGAAGAAGGCGCGCGGCGCCGGACTTAGAGCTCTTGCCGAAGGCAATGTGGTCTCCCAGGCGCTCACCACGCTGAAGGGCCGCGCCCGGGTCAAACGCACCATGTGGAGTCGCCGGGCCCAGGAATACGAAGCCAAGATCAATTCCGGTGATCTCGTTTCCATCGCCGAGGTCGTCCGCGACCTTCACCGCTCCGAGAGCCAGCCCGAGCAATCATACTCCGAACGCCAGCTCTACGAATCGGCCCTGGACCGGATGGCTCGGGAGGTCGCGGCCATCGAGCGCATCGATCGCGACGAGGCCATCAGCCTGCTCCACAAGTCCCTGCGCAAGGCGGCCTAGCCGGCGGCGAAATCGACGTCCCGCCGTTCCGGGCCAAAAAGGGTGAGCGCGGCGATCACAACGGCGACCGCGCCGGCGACGAGGGCCAGGGCAAAGCTGTAGTCGTCGCCCCTGGCCTCGGCGATCTGCGCCTGCCAGACCGCGTTGCCCGAGGCCAGGAGGTTGCCGACCTGATAGGCGTAGCCGGGAAAGGCGCCCCGCGCGTCGGGCGGCGAGAGTTCGTTCAGATGCGCCGGGATCACGCCCCAGGCGCCCTGCACCATCGCCTGCATGGCGAAGGCGCCCGCCGCCAGCATTGCGACGGTGTGCGAGAACGCCCACAGCGGCAGGATCACGAGCGAGCCGAGGGCCGCGATGACCACCGCGCGCCGCCGGCCGATCCGCTCCGACCAGGCGCCGAAGGCCACGCCGCCGATGATCGCGCCGAGGTTCATGATCGCCGCGAGAATGCCGACCGTATGGGTGTCCAGGGCGTGCTGCTTCTGCAGGAAGGTCGGGAACAGGTCCTGGGTCCCGTGGCTCAGGAAATTGAACGCGGTCATCAGGGCGACGACGTAGAGCGCCAGCTTCCATTGTCTGCGGAACGCCCACAGCCCGATCAGCGCGATCGGCGCATCGACGAAATAGACCCAGCCGAGCATGCTCGCGTTGTCGTGGGCGCCGGCGAGGGCGGGGCCCATGGCGACGGCCAAGGCGCCCAGGCCGATGACCGCCAGGAACCACGGGCCGCGCCGAGGCCCTGTGGGCTTGCGGGCCTCGAACACCGGCGATTCCTTCACCCCCATGCGCAGCAGCACCACCAGCAGCGCCGGAACCAGGCCGACCATGAACATCCCGCGCCAGCCGATCCGGTCGAAGAGCAGGAAGAACACCACCGAGGCGAGCAGATAGCCGGCGGCGTAGCCCTCCTGCAGCAGGCCGGAGATGAAACCGCGCGCCCTGGGCGGGATCGACTCCATCGCCAGCGAGGCGCCCACGCCCCACTCCCCGCCCATGGCGAAGCCGAAGGCCGCGCGCAGGATGAGCAGAACCGCCAGGCTGGGGGCGAAGGCCGAGGCGAATTCGAGCGCCGAATAGAGCAGGATATCGACCATCAGCACCGGACGACGGCCGAAGCGGTCGGCGAGCATCCCGAACACCAGGGCCCCGAATGGCCGCGCCGCCAGGGTGAGAGTGCTGGCGATCGCCACCGCCGCCACCTTGGTGTGGAACTCCCTGGCGATCGCGGTGAACATGAACACCATCAGGAAGAAGTCGAACGCATCCAGGGTCCAGCCCAGGAAGCTCGCCGTGACCGCGCTCCACTGCTGGCGGGTGAGACGCCCTTCCTGGTGGACCACTGACGTCAAGACGGCGCTCCCCCGCTTCGCCTCTGGCGGCGTCGGGAGCCTATCGTCCCGACCGCTTCGCGCAAAACGTCTTGCGCGAAGGGCCGCCCGCCTTATGAAAAGAGCCGCCCGTCCCGTTAGCTCAGCAGGATAGAGCACCAGTTTCCTAAACTGGGGGTCAGAGGTTCGAGTCCTCTACGGGACGCCAGGGCTCAGCTTGTCCAGCCCGGATATGGGTGACGGAACGTTCCTACGAGATGGGTGACAACCTCGGGCTGAACGGGCGGTCAAAGTCGCGAGGCCGGGCGATCCGCCCATAGGGTCTGACGGGAAATTCCGATAAGAGAGCGCGACGGCCCTGGCAAATCGCAGCTTGGGGAACCTGGTGATGAGAGGGCGCGGGTGAAGACCGCATCGGGCCTGGCCGGATCTCTGGCCCTGATCGCCGGCCTCGCGGCGGCGTTTGCCGCCGCGGCGAGGGCCCCGGTGATCGATGCGACCGGGGAGGTGGCCGCCGCCCTCTATTCGGCCTCGGCGACGCAGGCGGCGTTCGAGAAGTCCGAGGACGCCAAGCTGCGGGCCGAACGGTCGCGCATCGTCCTGCTCACCACCCAGATGCGCGCCGGGGACCTCCAGCATCGCGCCGAGCTGGCCGCGGTCGAGGAGCAGTTCGTCGGCGAACTTGCGGCCAAGGACCGGGCTTACGGCGAGGCGATCGCGGTCTTCCGCGGCGCGGTCACCGACATCGCCTCCAGCCCCGAAGGGGCGGCGGCGCTGGCCCGGTTCAACAGTGGCGACGAGGCCGGCGCCCTGGCGATCCTCGACAAGCTGCGCGCCGCCAACGATCGGATGCGCCAGAAGCGCGCCGACATCGAGAGCGCCGCTGAAGGGCGGCGCATCGCCCGGCTGGCGCTGGAAGCCGGCGCCCGGGGCAAGCAGACCGCGGCCCAGGTCATCGCCCGGTTCGAGGAGGTGGTGAAGCTGGACCCCGGGGTCACCAGCGACTGGATACAGCTCGACAAGCTCTACCAGGTGGCCGGTCGTCTGCCGGATGCGCGCAGGGCGGCGCAGACCGCCGCCAGGATCGCTCGCAACGACCACGAGCTCGCCGCCGCCAGAGGCGAGCTGGGCGACATCCTTACCCTCCAGGGGGACTTGCCCGGGGCCCGCAAGGCCTATGAGGAGAACCTCGCCGTCCATCGTCGACTCTCGGCCGCCGCCCCTGGCGATGTCGGGATGCAGCGCGCCGTCGCCGTCGGGCTGGAGAGGATCGGCAACACCCTCGCCGCCCAGGGGGGCCTTGGTGAAGCGGACAGAGCGTACGAAGAGAGCCTCGCCCTGCGCAGGCGCATGGCGGCCGCCCGTCCCGGCGACGCCAGCCTGCAGCGCGAAGTCTCGGTCGGCCTGGTCAAGACCGGCGACGTCCTGACCGCGCAGGGCAACCTTCGCGCCGCCCGCGCCGCCTATGAGGAGAGCTTGGCCATCTTCCGCCACCTGGCCGCCGGCGATCCGGGCAACGCCAGCCTCCAGCGCGATCTTTCGGTAGGCCTGGGTCGGATAGGCAACGTCCTTACCGCCCAGGGCGAGCTCGCCGGGGCCCGAAAAGCCTATGAGGAGGGGCTCGCTATCGTGAGGCCGCTGGCCGCGGCCGATCCGGGCGCCGCGGGCCTGCAGCGCGATGTGGCGGTCAGCCTCGAGAAGGTCGGAAATGTGCTCGAGGCCCAGGGCGATCTCGCCGCGGCGCGCAAGGCCTATGAGCGGGAACTCGCCATCACCCGCGCCCTCGCGGCGGCCGATCCGACGAACGCCGACATCCAGCGCGCGGTCTCGGTCAGCCTGCAGTTCGTTGGCGATGTCATGACCGCGCAGGATGATTTCGTCGGAGCGCGCAAGGCCTATGAGGAGAGCCTGGCCACCGCCCGCCGCCTGGCGGCGGCGGACCCGAGCAACGCCGCCTTCCAGCGTGATGTCGCCGTTGGCCTGAACAAGCTCGGCGATCTGCTCACCGACCAGCGCGCGCCGGCCGACGCTCGCAGGGCCTATGAGGAATTCCTCCAGATCATCCGCGCTCTGGTCGTCACCGATCCAACCAACGCTGGCCTGCAACGCGACGTCTCCGTGGCGCTGGAGAAGATCGGCGATTCCCTGGCGGCCCAACGCGATCTCGACGGCGCGCTGAAGGCATACGCTGAGGAGCTCGCCATCACCCGTCGCCTGCTCGCCGCCGACCCGACCAATATCGCTCTGCAGCGCGGCGTTTCGATCGTTGTGAACAAGCAGGGCGACGTGATGATGGCCCAGGGCCAGCTCGACGGGGCGCGCAAGGCCTATGGAGAGGACCTCGGCATCGCCCGCCGCCTCGCGGCCGCCGATCCCAGCGACACCGTCTTCCAGCGCGACGTCGCTGTCAGTCTGGAAAAGACCGGCAATGTCCTGACCGCCCAGCACGATCTGGCTGGCGCGCGGGCGGCCAGGGACGAGCAGCTCGCCATCGTCCGCCGCCTGTCCGGCGCCGACGCCAGCAACATCGGTCTGCAGCACGATCTCGCCGACAGCCTCCATGACATGGCCGTGGTCCTCGTCGCCCAGGGCGATCTCGCCGGCGGCCGCAAGGCCCAGGAAGAGAGCCTGGCGATCGTCCGCCGCCTCGCGGGCGCCAACTCGCCCGCGTCGGCCCCGGGCGCGCCACGACCGTGAGTTATCCAGGATAGGTATTCGGCGCCGGGCCGGCGATCTTCCGCGTTCGGGGCGCTATTTCGCGGCGGTCCTGGGCGGCGCTCCGGCGCAGGTCTCGTGCTCGACCGTGGATTTCTCTTCGACCTGGCAGACCGCCTGGCCGGAAAATCCGCAGACCTCGCCCGATGACGATCTGGAACACGACCAGGCGTCGGCGCGGGGCGCGGCGGAGACGAAACGAAACAGCGTGCCGGCGGCAAAGCCGCGGCAGAGCCGCTCCGCCTCCGGCCCCGCGCGGGCCAGGGCGCGGGTCCGCGCGGTGTCCTCGGTGGGCGCCGAGCCCCCCTCCTGGGAGACGTAGATCACCAGAGAGCGCGTCGCCGGCGCCCAGACGGTCTGGTCGGTGACCCGGCGGGCGGCGAGAAGGTCGGCGGCCTCGCTGCGATACGCCCCTTCCGGGAACCGCTCGATATGAGTGCGCAACGCCGGGCAGCTGCCTGGTTTTCGCGCTTCCCACGCCTGCCGCTCGATTCGCGTCGGCCGGTCACCGAGATTGAGCGAGCCGCACGAATCCGACAGCGAGGGCTGCAAGCCTGGCGTCGTGCAGATCGAGGAGGCCACGCCGAAGGTGTTGAGCATGATCGCCGCGAGAGTGGCGATGGCGGCGCTCGAAAAGCTGCCCAGGATCAGCCGTCGCGCGACCCGTGAGCGCGGACCTCGCGGCGTCGGATTTTCCGCGCCCTCGAGCTTGCTCGCCACCGACCGGGCGAGATCACGGAAGAAGGGGTTGTTGAGCGCACCCTTCCAGGCCGAAAGGTCGACGCCCTGGACCTCGCCGAAGCCGATCGGCGGGGTGACCTTGTCGATCAGGACCGGAATCAGGGCGCCGCGGTCCAGACCGCGCCGCGCTTCGTCGCGAACGGCGTGTCCTCGCGGGCCGACGCTCGCCGTCGACCAGACGACGATCACGCATGCGGCTTCCTCGAGCTTGGCCTCGACGACAGCCTGGAGATTCTCCCCGACCGGAGCGACGCGATGCCACCACACATCGATGCCGACCTTCGCCAGGGCGCCGGCCAGGCGCGCCACGCGGGCTTCGTCACTGTGCTCATAGGCGACGAACGCGTAGGCCACTTGAGGTCCCTCGGAGTGCGCGACGCTCCGCGTCTTTGCGGTCCGGCCGAAAGATTGTCAAACCGGGCGCGGCCGCGGGCGATGGCGTATCGCGGTTGGATCGGCCGAGCGCCGCCGGCGATATCTGCTAGGGTGGCGGCGCCGTGGCCTCCAGCTCCTCGCGACGCCGGGACGCGGACGTGATCGGGAGGGCGCGATATGAAGCCCGGCTGGACAGTGACCCGCTCGCTGGCCGTGATCGTCGGTGGCGCGATGGTGATCGCAAGCGCCCAGGCCCATGCCGCGATCGTCGACGCTCACGCCGAAGTTGCGGCGGCGCTCTACGCCGCTTCGGCGACGCAGGCGGCGTTCGAGAAGTCGGCGGACGACAGGCTGCGGGCGCAGAGGGTGAGGATCGCGGCGCTCACC
>Ga0208849_1000050_pt1 | contig 113185 bp, 112 predicted proteins | sample NGESurdeep072012_10_FD_184470 | JGI IMG/M metagenome (GOLD analysis project Ga0208849, IMG submission 184470) | Arctic peat soil microbial communities from Barrow, Alaska - NGEE Surface sample 53-3 deep-072012 (SPAdes) | ecosystem: Environmental > Terrestrial > Soil > Wetlands > Peat ... | reverse complement strand
GCTTCGCGGTCCCCCTCCCCCGCAAGAAGGCGGGGGAGGATGAAGCGAGGATTATCCGCCCCCGCGAAGCGGGGGAGGGGGACCGCCCCGCCGAAGGACGGGGTGGTGGAGGGGGCGCAAGGGGACGGCAACGGTCACCCATCAGAATTTCGGCATCCCCGGCAGTCCCGCCAGCGGCCCGGCGATGTCGCGCATGACTTCGGCCTGGCGAGCGTCGAGTTTCCGGCGGGCGTCGGCGTGGGCGGCGATGACCAGGTCGGCGACGATCTCGCCGTCGCCGGGGGTCAGCAGCGTCTCGTCGATCGTCAGACGGGTCAGTTCGCCGCTTCCGCGCAGGGTCACGCGGACCATGCCGCCGCCGGCGGCGCCATCGACCTCGCTCTCGGCGAGCATCGCCTGGGCGTCGCGCAGCTTCTCCTGCATCGCCTGGGCCTGCTTCATCAGTGACGTCAGATCCTTCATCTTCAGCTCAATCCTCTTCCGGGGCGGCGATGGCGTCGGGCATCGCCATCTGGCGGACTTCCACTATCTGCGTCCCCGGGAACGCCTCCATCACCGCCTGGACGAACGGTTCGGCCAGGATCTCCGCGCGGGCGACGGCGGTCTCCCGTCTCTGGCGCTCGAGCAGGGTCTCGGCCCCGCCGCCGCCCTCGGCCGCCACCAGCCACGGCTGCCCGGTCCACTCCTTCAGCCGCGTCACCAGCCGCTGGGCGAGGTTCGAGGGCGCGCCGGGGGCCGGCTCGAAGACGATGGCGCCGGGACGAAAACTGATCGGCCGCAGATATTTTTCCAGATCGAGTTTGAGGCCGATGTCGCGCCGCTCATCGACGAGCCTGACGACATCCTCGAACGACCGCGGATTGGCCACCGCGGCGGGCGCGGGGAGGGCGTGATTGGCCGGCGCCCGCTCGCTCGCCGCGCCGCCGCCGCCGCCGGCCGGCCCGCGGGGACCGGACCCCGGCCGGGCCGGCCCCTCGCCGGCCCGCAGAGCTTTCAGCGCCTCCTCGGGTCCGGGAAGATCGGCGGCGTAGGCCAGCCGGATCAGGCTCATCTCCACCGCCGCCGCCGAATCGGGCGCCCGGCGCACCTCGTCGAGGGCCTTGAGCAGCATCTGCCACAGCCGCGCCAGGTTGCCGGCCGAGACCGCCGCGCCCACCGCCGCCAGCCGCGCCGCCTGCTCCTTGGGCAGGATGAGGACGTCGGGACCCAGGGTCTTGGCCACCGTGGCGCCGTGGCAGTGCTCCAGCAGGTCGAGCATCACCGTCGCCGGATCGGCTCCGAAACCATGCAGCGCCCGAAACGCCCGCAGCGCCGGACCGGCCTCGCCGCGGATGGTCTTTTCGAACAGGTCGATGGTCTGGGCGCGGTCGGCCAGGCCCAGCATGTCGCGAACCGCGGCGGCGCCAATCGTCTCTCCGTGCTCGGCCTGGACCAGGGCCTGGTCGAGCAGGGACTGGGCGTCGCGCACCGAGCCCTCGGCCGCCCGGGCGATCAGGGTCAGGGCCTCGCCATCGATTCGCGCGCCCTCGGCCTCGGCGATCCGCGACAGGTTCCCGACGATCACCGACGGCTCGACCCGCCGCAGATCGAACCTCTGGCAGCGCGAAAGGATGGTCACCGGCACCTTGCGGATCTCGGTGGTGGCGAAGATGAACTTGGCGTGCGGCGGCGGCTCCTCCAGGGTCTTCAGGAGGGCGTTGAACGAGTGTCCGCTCAACATGTGCACCTCGTCGATGACGTAGACCTTGTAGCGCGCCTCGACGGGCGCATAGCGCACGCCATCGAGAAGCTCGCGCATCTCCTCGACCTTGGTGCGGCTGGCGGCGTCGAGTTCCAGGACATCGAGGTGACGGCCCTCGACGATCGCCCGGCAATGGCGGCCCTCCACGGCGAGATCGGCGATGCTGGGCTGGTGGACGGTGTCGCTTTCGTAGTTCAGCGCCCGGGCCAGCAGCCGGGCGGTGGTGGTCTTGCCGACCCCGCGCACGCCGGTGAGCATGAAGGCGTGGGCGATGCGGCCGGTGGCGAAGGCGTTGGCCAGGGTCCGGACCATGCCCTCCTGGCCGATCAGGTCGTCGAAGGTCCGCGGCCGATACTTGCGGGCCAGCACCGTATAGGGCGCCGCCGCGGTCGGCCCCAATGCTGGCGCCCCGGCCGGCGCGCCGAACATGTCGGACGTCGCCGGGTCACGCTCGGCGGCTTCGATCTCAAGCGCGGGGTCGTGGTCGGTCATGGGCGGTGGAATGCGCGAGCTTGAGGGTGGAGACCGGCAAACGACCCGGAGCTAAATCTCGTTACGGCTGCTTCCTTCCGGACCTGACCGGATTGGCGAGGTCTCCGCCCATCGCCGATCTCCGCCCCCTATATCGCGTGACCGCCGCCACGGCGCAAGCGCGGGCATGACGGCTCGCGCGGGGCGCGCTAAGACCCGCGCCATGGCCCTTTCCGCCTTCCTCAACACCTTCGCCGGCAATCCCCTGGGCCGCGAAAGCTACCGCCGCGCCGACGAGACCTGGCTGGCCGAAAAGCTCGCCGCCGCCGATTCCCTCGCCGTGGCGATGTGGAACGGCAAGCCGCTCATCGAGGACGGCGAGGGCGGGGCGCCGCGCCTGGCCTATGTGCGCGCCGACATGGCCCGCCATCTCGCCGGCGGCGCCGAGCGGCTGCTGTTCCTGGGCCTGTGGCGGGAGACCGCCGTGTTCGCCGTCGATCTCGAGGGCGCGCCCGATCCGGCCGATGGCCCGCTCGAAGGGCTGGGCCGGTTCGAGGATCTGCGCGTCATCGCCCTCACCCTGCCGGCCGGCGACGCGGCCATCGCCGCCACCGCCAAGTCGATGTTCGAATGGCGCCGCCGCCACCGGCACTGCGCCGCCTGCGGCGAGGTCAGCGAGGTCGCCGAGGGCGGCTGGAAGCGCATCTGTCCGGCCTGCCAGGCCCAGCACTTCCCGCGCACCGATCCGGTGGTGATCATGCTCGCCGCCAAGGGCGAGAAATGCCTGCTCGGCCGCCAGGCCGCCTGGCCCAAGGCCATGTACTCGGCCCTCGCCGGCTTCCTGGAGCCCGGCGAATCGATCGAGGAGGCCTGCGCCCGGGAACTCTTCGAGGAGGCCGGCCTGCGCGCGCTCAGCGTCCGCTATCATTCGACCCAGCCCTGGCCCTATCCCTCCTCCCTGATGATCGGCCTGATCGCCGAGGTCGAGAACGACGACGCCGTCGCCGACCAGGTCGAACTCGACGAAGTGCGCTGGTTCTCGCGCGCCGAAGCCCGCGCCCTGATCGCCGCCGGCCTCCCCGACGCCAAGGCCCCCGGCGCCCTGGCCATCGCCCACCAGCTGATCAAGGCCTGGGCGGAAGGGGGATAGCGGCGCGTGCCCGACGCATCCGCGTGCTTTCCCCGCGTCACGACGGCCCACGTCCTACCCGAACAGCGCCAACACGCACCGCGCCGCAAGGGCGATCAGCGCCGCCGTCCCCAGCACGTGCGCGGCGAAACGTAGCAGGACCACGTTGACCGTCGCCTGGATCAGGCTATGGGCCACGCGCGTGGCGACGTAGGCCCAGGCGAGCGCGGTGTTGGCGGGGTTCTGCTGGCCGGCCAGATAGGCGTAGAACACCAGCGCGTAGAAGATCGTCGGCTGCTCCATGAGGTGGTTGTAGTTGTAGGCCACCTGCCGGACCTTCAGCGGCAGGGCGGCGAGCGACGTGGGCTCGCGGGCGGCGGCCGGATCGATGCCGGCCTCGCGGATGGCCGGAATGCGGGTCGTGTACATCCATGCCCACACGACGAGCGACCAGACGATCAGCGCCAGGGCCGGCGTCAGCAGCGATTGCCAGGCGCTCGCGTCACTGGTCATCGACGGACCAGGCCAGGAGGACATTGGTTTCCGGCCCCGCCGAGGCTGCCAAGCTGTCTTTGATCGTGGCGCGCAATCATCGACCCCCAGCGCCACGAATGTCATGAGAACGGCGCCCATGCCAAGCCCCACCGTCGGCGATCATCCCGGGCTCGGCCGCGCCCGACCGCTCCGGGCGGCGCGATCGGCTTGGGCGCGACGCGGCGGCCTTCATTGCAGGCGGCGCTTGCCGGTTCCGACGCGGTGGGGCGCCCAGAGGCACTGCCACATTTTTCGTGGGCCATCGCCAGGCGGCGGCCAGCCGTCGTCGGTCCAGCGGCTCCAGTCGGGATGGAGGCCGAGGTCTTCACAGATCGCCGCCACCGTCTCCCTGAAAGGACGGTGGACGAAGTCGTCGTAGCGCTCACCCTCGGTCAGCCGCTCGTGGAGGGCGTCGAGGATGTCATGCGCCGGAATGAGTTCGGTGATCTCGCGGTTGATGACGTCGAAGACGGCGTCGCGGATACGGTTGCGGTGCGCGGAGGGATGGTCGGGCGACAGCAGCCGATAGCGGCCGTCGTCGTCGTCGCCGCCGGCGAGCGGGCTTTCCGCGGCGCGGCCCGGTTCGCCGGTGACGAGGGCGCTCAGCTCCTGATCGACCCTGGCTTCGAGCGCCAGGGTGAGGCGCACGGCGCGCGACAGGCGGGCGAAGGATTCGGCCGGATCGTGGCGTGGGCCGGGGACGGCCCTGGATGCGTTTCTGGGGGCGGCATTGGGGCCGGCGTCGGCGTCGGCCGCCGGCTCGGCCTCATCCGGCGCTTCCAGGGTGCGGCGCGCGAGGTCCCGCGCCAGGGCCATGCCGAGTTCCGCGAGATCGCGCAGCATGGCCAGTCGCTGCTCGGCGCGGACGATCCGCGGATCGGCGGCGGCGCCATCCTCGCTCCCCGGAGGGACGCCGCGCGGCGGGAGTGTCAGGGGGGCCTGTTCCGACATCACGAAGGCATTTGCATATTGCGATGGAAGAGTCAAGAGGGAAAGCAGAGATCGTCGGGGTAGCCGGGTTCCTCGCGACGCAGCCAAGTCGCAGAAAGCAAGGAGGGAGAGGTCCGGCGACGCGGATCGGCCCGACCGCGTGCGACTCCGCGCGCCAGCCCCGCCGCGTCCGGGTGGGGCAACCTTTCTTGCGGCCCAGACTGATCGCGAGTCGGAACCCTAGATGGGGACCGCGCGTGCCGGCGTCCCGACCACCACCTCGGTCTTCACCGAATTGGCGATGAAGCACCGCTCGTGGGCCGCCGTGTGCAACGCGGCGATCGCGTCGGCGTCGGGCGGGGGGGCGGCGAAGGCGATCGTCGGGCGCAGGGTGACGCGGGTCATCGCCATCCGGCCAGGCCCGATCCGGGCCAGCACCCCTTCCGCCTCGTCGCGATAGGAGGTGACCGTGAACCCCGCGCCGGCCGCGAGATCCAGGAACCACAGCATGTGGCAGGCGCTGAGCGAGGCGGTGAAAGCGGCTTCCGGGTCCAGGGCGTCGGCGCGCGAAAGCGGCGCGGGCACGATCCGTGGCGACGGCGATCCCGGAACCGTGAGACCGCCGTCGAAAGCGAGGGAATGGACCCGGCTGTAGCGGCGGCCCGGGAAGTCGGCGCCGTCCCATTCCCAGGCGACGGCGGCGCGATGAATGCTCAATGGTTTCTCCCGCCTGAAGTGAGGGGTTGGCGAACGCCAAGCCGGTGAGACATTATCGGGCCGATGCCATGCGGCGAACCCGGCGCCAAGACCGAGCCGTTTCTCCTGGAGAAGACTCCGAGATGATCCGCTTCATCCTGCACGCGGTCGCCGCCGCGATCGGCTTCTGGCTGGCCTCGAGGATCGTTTCGGGCGTTCACGTCGGCAGTCTGGAGAGTCTGCTCGCCGCCGGCCTGCTTCTGGGCGTCGTCAATGCCCTGGTGCGGCCGGTGCTGGTGTTCTTCACCTTTCCCCTGACCATCGTCACCCTCGGCCTCTTCCTCCTGGTGGTGAACGGCCTGATGGTCAGCCTGGTGGTGTTCTTCATCCACGGCGTCCGCATCGACAGCTTCTGGCACGCCATCCTGGTGGCGGTGATCGTCGGCCTGACCAGTTGGGCGGCGAGCGGTCTGATCAGGTCGGCGGAGAAGAACCGGCGGCGGTAGGCGCGGCGTTTGCGACGATAGAGGGCGTGGGACTGTCGGATGGCTGAATCGGATTTGGTCGAAGGCCTGATCGGCGGGGATTTCGATCTGGAGGGGACCCCCGACCTCGCGTCGCCGGGCGCCGCCGAAGGCGCGACGGCCGCACCTGCGCCGGGCGAAGCAGCGCGGAGCCCCGAAGTCGCGCAGGCGACGCTCAAGTTGCTACGCAGACAGGCCGCGGCGGCGGACGCGCAGCGCCGTCTGCTCGAGATCCAGGGCGAGCACCTGCATGAGCAGCGGGATCTGATCCTCGGCCATCTGCGCACGCGTCGCTGGCGCGATAAGCTGCAGCTGGGATTGCTGCTGCTCTCGGCCGCCGTGGCTCTGTTGGTTGGCGCGGGGCTGGTCCTGCTTATGGCCGGCGCCGTCGCCTCGCGTTCGGTGGTGGTCGATGCGTTCGGGACACCTTCAGCTTTGGCCGCGCGAGGGCTTGGTGGTCAGGTCGCGGCCGCCGGCGTGCTCGATCGACTGAACGACCTGCAGACGGCGACTCGCGCGTTGGACCCGGGCCTGACAGCGCGCTCCGCCTGGTCGTCGGACATCAGGATCCAGGTGCCGGAGACCGGCGTCTCGCTGGGTGAACTCGAGCGACTGCTCCGGGACCGGTTCGGCCACGACCTGCACATCGGCGGCGATCTGGTGCAGAAGGCCGATGGCGGTCTGGCGCTCACTGTGCGCGGCGACCAGATCGCGGCCAGGACCTTTTCAGGCGGCCCCGATGGGTTCGACAGTCTCGCGGCCAGCGCCGCCGAGTACATCTACGGCCAGGCCCAGCCGGTCCGCTACGGCCAGTTCCTCATGGACGCCCATCGTGGAGCGGACGCCCTCGCCTTCCTGCCCGCCGCCATTGCCCGGGCGCCCGCGGCGGCCGAACAGGCGGCTCTGCTGGAAACCTGGTCGGAAGCCGCCTCGTTTGCCGGCGACAACCCGATGGCGGTTCGCAAGGCGCGCTCGGCCATGGCGCTTGCGGCGCCAGGGTCGAGAGCCTGGTGGTCGTCCTGGTCCCAGCTGGTCAATTCGGCGCCCGACGAGGAGAGCATGTGGCGGCGGGCCGCCGCCTTTCTGGCCGCGCGCCGGGACGCCCTGATGCGCCATCGGCCCGGGCCGCCGCCCGGGATGGTCGGCGCCATGCTGTCGAACACCCGCGACCAGGTCGGCGCGCTGGATGCGCTGAAGGCGGACGCGACCAGCAACGGAGGGGCCGGAAGCATCTTCGTCGCGGCGGGACCGCTGTTCGCCGACACCTATGGCTTGATGCATGATGACGGCGAGGCCCAAGCCTACATCGAAACCGCCGATCCGGCGGATCGGTACGCGAAGGTGGAGGGGTTGCTGGTGACCGCCTACGCCGCCCTCGATCGGGGCGATCCGGGCGCGGCCGTCGCGCCGCTGCAGGCGTTCTGGGCCATGTGGCGAGCCGACAAGGCAGTGCAGACCGCCTGGCCCGACTATGTCTGCGTGCTGCCCCACGCTCTGGCTCTCGTCGGCCGGTTCAGCGAAGCGGCATCGTCGGCCGGGCAGATGCCCCCCTACTCGCAGTGCGCCGCCGCCCGAGGCGAAGCTCTGGCGCTGTCCGGCGACCTTACGGGCGCGCGCCAGGTGTGGGCGCGGAGCCTGAGGACCACGCCCTCGCCGCCGTGGGTTTATATGGCGCGGGGAAACATCGAGGCCGCTGGTGGCGAATACCAAGCCGCCAAGGCGGACCTCGCCGCGGCCAGCGCCCGCGCCCCCCGCTTCGCCGACCCGCTCAAAGCCTGGGGTGACCTTCTGGCCCGCCAGGGTCGATGGAGGCAGGCGCTGGTCAAGTACGACGATGCGATGAAGTACGCCCCCGCCTGGACGCAGCTGCATGAGGCGCGGCGGATCGCCGCGAAAGGCCTGCGTTGAGGGCGTGGTAGCGCCAGAAGCACGAGTGTGTTATTTCCCACACCCCTCGGGGCCGGAGAGTGCGAACCATGACGCAGCGTTTCTATCCGGCGGTGCTGGAACGCGACCCGCGCGGGGTGTTCGCGGTGTGGTTCCCGGACTTCCCTGACTGCGTGACGGCGGCCAGATCCCAGGAAGAGGCGATGGCCAAGGCGCAGGAGGCTCTGGCCACCGCCCTGCAAGAGCTGGCGGAGCGCGACCAGGCCCTGCCCGAACCGACCGGCTTCGACGCCATCGCGCTTCCCTCGCAATCGGACTTCGTCGCCTTCGTCGCGGTGGGCGCGGCGCCGCCGGACCCCTCGGAGCGCGTCAATGTCTATCTGCCCAAGAGCCTGATCAAGCGGGTCGATCGCGCCGCGGCGGCGTTCGGCATGAGCCGCTCGAGCTACTTCGGACTGGCGGTGACCCGGATGCTGAGTTGGGGATCGAGCCAGTCACCCCTCACCATACCCAAGGCCCGCTGACACCACACGAAAAACCCCCGGCCGTTTCCGACCGGGGGCTGATTTTCGAGAAGCGAGGGGTTGGGCTGGACTAGAAGTCCATGTCGCCCATGCCGCCGCCCATGCCGCCGCCGGGCATGCCGCCGCCGCCGCCCGAGCTCTTCTTGGGGGCTTCGACGATGGCCGCTTCGGTGGTGATCATCAGGCCGGCGACCGAGGCCGCGTCCTGCAGGGCGGTGCGAACCACCTTGGCCGGGTCGATGATGCCGGCGCTGATCATGTCGCAGTACTCTTCCTTCTGGGCGTCGAAGCCGTAGGTGGCCGAGGGGTTCTCAAGCACCTTGCCGACCACGATGGAGCCTTCGACCCCGGCGTTCTCGGCGATCTGACGGATCGGCGCCTGCAGCGCCCGGCGGACGATGGCGATGCCGGCGTCCTGGTCGGCGTTGTCGCCCTTGAGGCCGTCGAGGGCCGCCGCCGCCTTCAAGAGGGCGACGCCGCCGCCGGCGACGATGCCTTCCTCGACCGCCGCTCGCGTGGCGTTGAGGGCGTCATCGACGCGATCCTTCTTTTCCTTGACCTCGACTTCGGTCGAGCCGCCGACCCGGACGATGGCCACGCCCCCGGCCAGCTTGGCCAGGCGCTCCTGCAGCTTTTCCTTGTCGTAGTCGGAGGTGGTGTCCTCGATCTGGCGCTTGATCTGGCCGATGCGGCCTTCGATGTCGGCCTTGACGCCCGCGCCATCGACGATGGTGGTGTCGTCCTTGGTGATCGAGACCTTCTTGGCCTTGCCGAGCATCTCGAGGGTGACGTTCTCGAGCTTGATGCCGAGATCCTCGCTGATCAGCTGGCCACCGGTGAGGACGGCGATGTCCTCCAGCATGGCCTTGCGCCGATCACCGAAGCCGGGAGCCTTGACCGCCGCGACGCGCAGGCCGCCGCGGAGTTTGTTGACCACCAGGGTGGCCAGGGCCTCGCCTTCGATGTCCTCGGCGACGATCAAGAGGGGCCGCGACGACTGCACGACCGCTTCCAGCACCGGCAGCAGCGGCTGCAGGGAGGAGAGCTTCTTCTCGTAGAGCATGATCAGCGGATCTTCGAGGATCGCCTCCATCTTGTCGGCGTTGGTGATGAAGTAGGGCGACAGATAGCCGCGATCGAACTGCATCCCCTCGACGACGTCGAGCTCGGTATCGAGGCTCTTGGCCTCTTCCACCGTGATCACGCCCTCGTTGCCGACCTTTTCCATGGCCTTAGCGATCATGTCCCCGATTTCGGCGTCGCCGTTGGAGCTGATCGAACCGACCTGGGCGATCTCCTGGTTGGTGGTCACCTTCTTGGAGGTCGACTTGATGTGTTCGACGACCTTGAGGACGGCCTTTTCGACGCCGCGCTTCAGATCCATCGGGTTCATGCCGGCGGCCACCGACTTGGTGCCCTCGACGACGATGGCCTGGGCCAGGATGGTGGCCGTGGTGGTGCCGTCACCGGCCTTGTCGTTGGTCTTGGAGGCGACTTCGCGGATCAGCTGGGCGCCGAGATTTTCGAACTTGTCGGAAAGTTCGATTTCCTTGGCGACGGTCACCCCGTCCTTGGTCGAGCGCGGGGCCCCGAAGGACTTTTCGATGACCACGTTGCGGCCCTTGGGCCCCAGGGTCACCTTGACCGCATTGGCCAGGATGTTGACGCCGCGGAGCATGCGGTCCCGCGCGTCGGTGGAGAAATAGACGTCTTTGGCAGCCATGGTGTGAGGCTCTCTCTTTCAAAAAAGGGGGTTCTGGTGGAAGGCTCAAGCGAAGGTGGCGGCTATTCCAGCACGCCCAGGACGTCGCTCTCCTTCATGATCAGGAGGTCTTCGCCTTCGAGCTTGATTTCGCTGCCCGACCACTTGCCGAACAGGATGCGGTCGCCGCTCTTGAGGTCCAGCGGCTGAATCTTGCCGGCGTCGTCCCGGGCCCCGGGGCCGACGGAGATCACCTTGCCCTCCTGGGGCTTTTCCTTCGCGGTGTCGGGGATGATGATGCCCCCTTTGGTTTTTTCTTCTTCCTCGACGCGGCGGACGAGGACGCGGTCGCCAAGCGGACGAAACGCCATGGATATGTTCTCCGTTAGATCGTGATTCTGAAAATGAACGCGGCGGCTCCGCCCGGGCGGCCGTTAGCAATCGACCGGGCTGAGTGCCAACGAGGTGGAAATAGGCGCCGGGGCCTTGCGCGTCAAGGCGTGACAGGCGAGATATTCGGCGCCGGAAGGCGCTCTGTCGCCTGAACCATCGGAGGGCGTCTGACGTCGTGGGCATCGAGGCGTTTCTCAACCGGCTGATGGGCAAGGGCGCGCTGGAGGTCTCCCTGCCCGGCGGGCGAAGGCTCGTCGTCGGCGACGGCTCGCCGCCGGCCGTGTCGGTGCGGATCGCCGACCGGACGACCGTGGCGCGGATCGTGGCCAAGCCCTCGCTCGGGGTCGGCGAAGCCTACATGGATGGCCGCCTGGTCCTGGAGCGCGGCACGATCCACGACCTGATCGAGCTGTTTTCCCGCAACGCCCTGCGTTGGCCGAACCGAAGCCGCCCGGGGCCGGCACGGCGCTGGTGGGAAAAGCAGCTTCGCGAGCGCAATGAGCGGCGCACCGCGCGCCGCAACGTCGCCCATCACTACGATCTGGCGCTTGATCTCTATCGCCGGTTCCTGGACGCCGATCTTCAGTACTCCTGCGCCCTGTTCGAGACCCCCAGGGCCACCCTGGAGGAAGCCCAGGCGGCCAAGAAGCGCCACCTGGCGGCCAAGCTCTATCTGTCGCCCGGTCAGCGGGTGCTGGACATCGGCTGCGGATGGGGGGGCCTGGCCCTTACGCTGGCGGCCGAATCCGGCGTCGAGGTCGATGGCGTCACCCTTTCCTCCGAGCAGCTGAAGACCGCGACCGAACGGGCGGCGGCGGCCGGCCTGTCGTCACGGGCGCGGTTCTCGCTGACCGACTACCGGGATGTCGTCGGACCCTATGACCGCATCGTCTCGGTCGGCATGTTCGAACACGTCGGCCGGCCGCAGTACCTGGCCTTCTTCGACCAGGTCGCCCGGCTTCTCAGCGACGACGGCGTGGCGCTGATCCACACCATCGGACGCTCGGAAGGCCCCAGCACCACCGATCCCTTCACCGCCAAATACATCTTTCCCGGCGGCTACATCCCGGCGCTGTCGGAGGTCATGCCGGCCGTGGAGCGCGCGGGACTGAGGGTCACCGATATCGAAATCCTGAGGCTCCACTACGCCGAGACCCTGCGTTGCTGGCGAGAGCGCTTCGACGCCCATCGCTCGCGGATCGCCGAACTCTACGACGAGCGCTTCTGCCGGATGTGGGAGTTCTACCTGTCCGGCGCCGAGATGGGATTCCGCTACGGCAGCCATGTTGTCTTCCAGATCCAGCTCGCCAAGCGCACCGACGCCCTGCCCATCACCCGCGACTACATCGCCGAACGCGAGCGCGCCGCCGCGCGCGGTCGCCGCAAGGTCGCCTGAAAGTCATGCCACGACCCGGAACGCGCCGGCAGGGGTGGAATTTACTCTGTTAGTTAGCGCCCCGTAAACGACTGCGGCGTCTCCGTGCCCACGCGTCATGGGGGTGAGGGATGCACCGCAAATCGAGTTTTCGACTGGCATTGATGGCCTGCGCCGCGGTGATGACGACCGGCGCCGGCCTGGCGCTCGCGGACAGCCGGTCCGATGGTGATGGCGTGGAGCTCCCCAGGGAGGTGATCGCCGCCGCCAGCGCCTTCTCCTCCTACATGGACCACGCCGCCGACGTCGGCGGCAAGATCGCCTCGCCGGAAGCTGTCGCCGAGGGGCTCGACAGAGGCGCCGCCTATGAGCCGGTTCAATTCGAGGAAGGCATGATCGGCTATGCCGCCATCGCGGCGCTGCAGGAAGGGCGCTTCGTCGGCGGCGTCGATGACGCCGGACAGCGCGGCGATCGGCGAGCCCTGGCCGATCGGATCGCCGCCGATCCGGCCTTCGTCCTCCAGCTCGCCGGCGCCCGGGAGGCCGCGAACCGCGCCCAGGCGGCGCTGCGGATCCGCGCCGACGCCCTTTCGAAGACCGGCGTGTCGGTCAAGCAGGCGGCCTATGACGTCCAGAAACAGCCCTGGTCGATCGCCACCGTCGCCGACAGCGCCCAGCGGCTGGCGCGGGTCAAATCCCTGTCGGCGACCGCGCCCGCCGGGTCGGAAACCGACGATGCCCGCCTGTTCAAGATCCTGACGGAACGGCCCGCGCCGGCGGGCGGCGACGGCGCGACGGTATCGCCGGTGGTCGTCCGCGCCCTGGCGCTGGCGGCCGAGGCGGTGCTGGGCGCGGCCAAGGGGGCCGATCTCGCCGGCCTTGAGCCCCTGCTCGCCGAAGCCTCCAGCGCCCAGTGCCTGAAGATGTCGAAGCTCAACCTCTATCAGTGCATGGCCGTCGCCGGCCCGCAGTACGAGGACGTCTTCTGCCTCGGCCAGCACGCCCTGATCGACACCGGCCGGTGCGTCTCCGCCGCCGCCGGCGCATCCGCGGTCGCCGACCTCGCCTCGCCGGCCCCCGGCCGGACAGCGGAGCGCCCGTCTCTGGTTCCCGTGGCGCGCCGGACCATCGTGGCCAGCGGAAACTGATCGTCTGAGTTGGAATCGATCGCTATGAGTTCACCGGCGAATGCCGTGAGGTCGGACACAGCATCTTGGACCGCCAAGACGCCAAGGCGGGCAAGGCGCGAAGCGCTCCGTCCTGAACTTGGCGTCTTGGCGTTCAATGCCTAACCGGCGCGATCGGATCGCCACGACGGCAGTTCGACTACGAACGCCGTGACGCCGGGGCTTTCCGAGACGCAGGACACGGCCCCGCCGTGACGGGCGGCGATCTGGCGGACGAGGGAAAGACCCAGGCCCCAGCTGCCACCCGCTTCCGCCCGATCGCCCGGGCGGAAGAACGGCTCGAACACCCGTTCCCGCAGCTCCGGCCGGATTCCGGGGCCGTGATCCACCACCGAGATGGTGATTCGGGACGCCGGGCCGGAGCCCTCGATCCCCAGTCGGACCTCGACCGGCGGCTCTCCGTGCTTGACGGCGTTCTCGATCAGGTTGCGGATCATTCGCCTGAGAAGCCGGGCAGAGCCTTCGACCTCGAAAGGCGCCGATGAGGCTTCGACGGCGCCGACATCGACGCCGGCGCGGGCGGCTTCCTCGGCGGCGAGGGCCAGGCAGTCCACGCATTCCCGCCGGTCGATGTCCTGGCCGCTGTCCAGGCGGCTGGCGAGCAGGATTTCCTCCACCAGGCCGTCGAGCTCGGCGATCTCGCACCGGATGGCGGGCAACAGATCGCCCGTGGGCGCCGTCGCGAACATCTCCGTCGCCAGCGCCAGACGGGCCAGGGGCGAGCGCAGTTCATGACTGGCATGCGCCAGCAGGGTCTTGTGCGCCGTCAGCAGCGCTTCCACCCGATCGGCGGCGGCGTTGAAACTGGCGGCCACGGCGGCGATCTCATCCCGCCCGTCGATCGGCGCGCGGCGCGCCAGGGCGCCGCCGCCCCAGGCCTCGACGCTCGATCGCAGAGCCTCCAGGCGCCGCGTGATCCGCGACATCACCGGATAGGCGGCGCAGCCGACGACCGCGGCGACGGTGAGCAGAATGGCCAGACCATGGACGTGGGCTCGCGCGCCCATGACGGCGCCCCCGATGCCCGCGCTCCCGATACTCGCGCTCAAGGGTCGCTCGGAGATCCAATGCCACAGGCCGGCGCCCAGAATCGCGGCCAGAAGCAGGCTGGCGAGCAGGGTCAGATAGACCTGCCAGAACAGGCCGCGCTGGATCCCCGCGCGCACGTCAGACCTGGTCCTGGACCTTGGCGAACACATAGCCGGCCCCGCGCACGGTGATGATCCGGCGGGGATGGGCGGGGATGTCCTCGATGGCGGCGCGCAGACGCGAGACGTGGACATCTATCGAGCGATCGAAGGCTTCCAGCTCCTCGCCCTTGACCAGATCCATCAGCCGTTCGCGCGACATCACCCGGCCGGCGTGGCGGGCCAGAGCCAGCAGCAGGTCGAACTGATGGGAGGTCACCGATCTTTCGCGGCCATCGACGCGGACCGACCGCGATCCGCCATCGATCTCCAGCCGGCCAAACCGCAGGACCGAACCATCGGGGTCGCGCGGCCGGCGCAGGATGGCCTTCAGCCGGGCCTGAAGTTCGCGCGGATTGAACGGCTTGGGCAGGTAGTCGTCGGCCCCCAGCTCGAGGCCGACGATGCGGTCGGTCTCCTCCCCGCGCGCCGTGAGCATCAGGATCGGCACGTCGGTTTGTGCGCGTAGCCGGCGACAGACCTCCAGGCCTTCCATGTCCGGCAGCATGACATCCAGGATCACCGCGTCGAAACGACCGGCGCCGGTCGCAGCTTCGAGGCCGGCGCGGCCGGTGTGCCGGGCCTCGACCCCGTAGCCCGCCGCCGCCAGATAGCGCCCGACCATTTCGGCCAGCCGGACGTCGTCGTCGATGATCAGGAGGGTTTCGGCCATGCTCGCCGCGTGACTTCACGGATGCGCGTGATGCGCCTGTATCAGGCTCGCGAGCCTGGCGCGCTGTTCGGGCCGCAGGACCTCGGCGGCGTCGGCGAAGGCCTGGACCATGGTCCGGCTGGCCTGGTCGATCTCGGCGATGTCGCGGGCGCGAAGCTGCTCGAGGGCGCCGCGGTCGATGGTCGGCGCCGACAGGATGGCGTGGAGGGCGGCGTGGGTCTCCCCCATCCGGCCATGCAGGCCGATCATCGGCTGGAAGCCGGCGTGGAGGATCGAGGCGATTCTCGCCTTCTGATCGACGCTGGCGCCGATCTGATCGAGCATGCGGTTGACGTGCGCCATGGCCATGGCGTGCATGCCGCCGTGGTCGCCCATCATGCCGTGCATGCCGGCCTCCTGGGCAGAGGCCATCAGCACCGGCGCGGTAACGCCGCCGGCGACGAAGGCGGCCCCCAGCGCGGCTCCGACCAGCCAGCGCCGGCGCGCCGGCTTGCGGGACGTGGGGGCGCGGTCGGTGGATCCGTTCATTCTATTCACTCCTGCTCCGCCCTTCATGGGCGGTGTCGAGTCGAACCTAGACCGGCCGGCGTTTCCATCGATCGTGGCGGATGTGAACTTACGTAAAGGTCCCGCCGACTATCGCATCCCCACCGGCGCGCGCTCGGCGTCGCGCTCGGCCCGGACCCTGGCGTGCAGGTCGCCGTATTTGGCGAATTCCATGCGCGCGATGGTGCGATTGTGGACCTCGTCCGGACCGTCGGCCAGACGCAGGGTGCGCTGGCTGGCGTACATCCTGGCCAGACCGAAATCGCTGGTCACACCGGCCCCGCCGTGGGCCTGAATGGCGTCGTCGATGATCTTGAGGGCCATGTTGGGGGCGGAGACCTTGATCATCGAGATCTCCAGCCGCGCGGTCTTGTTGCCGGCTTTGTCCATCATGTCGGCCGCCTTGAGGCACAGGAGGCGGTTCATCTCGATGTCGGTGCGGGCGGCGGCGACACGCTGTTCCCACACCGAATGCTCGGAGACGTATTTGCCGAACGCCTTGCGGCTCATCAGGCGCTTGCACATCTTCTCCAGCGCCACCTCGGCGGCGCCGATGGTGCGCATGCAGTGGTGGATGCGGCCTGGTCCCAGCCGCGCCTGGCTGATCTCGAAGCCGCGGCCCTCGCCGAGAACCAGACTTTCCACTGGCACGCGGACATTCTCCAGCAGCACCTCGGCGTGGCCGTGCGGCGCGTCGTCGTAGCCGAACACCGGCAGCATGCGGACCACCTTGACGCCGGGCGTGTCGAGGGGGACCAGGATCTGCGATTGCTGCTGGTGCGGCGCGGCGTCGGGATTGGTCTTGCCCATGACGATGGCCACCTTGCAGCGCGGATCCCCGACGCCCGAGGACCACCACTTGAGACCGTTGATCACATAGTCGTCGCCGTCGCGCTCGATGCGGGTCTCGATGTTGGTGGCGTCCGACGAAGCCACCCGCGGCTCGGTCATCAGGAAGGCCGAGCGGATTTCGCCGTTCATCAATGGGCGCAGCCAGCGCTCCTTCTGTTCCAGCGTCCCGAAGCGGTTGATCACCTCCATGTTGCCGGTGTCCGGCGCCGAACAGTTGAACACCTCGCTGGCGAAGCCGACGCGGCCGAACATCTCGCAGATCGGGGCATATTCCATGTTGGTGAGCTGAATACCCTCGAACTGGAAGCTGTCCTCCAACGGCGGCACGCCGGAATGGGGCGGCATGAACATGTTCCACAGGCCGGTCTTTTTCGCCCTGGCCTTCAACTCCTCGACGACCGGGATGACCTTCCAGCGATCACCCTGGTGGGCCTGTTCCTCATAGGTCGGGACGGCGGGAATGATGTGCGCGTCCATGAACTCGGAGACGCGGCCCATCAGTTCCTTCTGGCGCGGCGAATAGTCGAAATCCATGACGGGGGCCTTCCGTTCAAACGGTTGTTTGAACGGTTTTCGCATGACGGGAGGGTCGGAACAAGCGGTTCGAAATCGGTCATTCGCGAAATCCGACCCGGACCCCCCGGCCCCGCCACGAGTTCACGCGCCAAATCCACGCCCTTCTCGTGGATGCGCTCTTCAGTCCGCCTCCCCCAAGATGTGCACGAGATGCGCAAGACCCGCTTCTCGCGCGCGCCTCGCCAGCTTGAGGTCCGCGGTCAGCAATTTGAGTTCACGCAGCTCCGCCAGGGCGAGGTAGGTTCCGTCATAGACGGAAAAACCGAAGGCGACGGCGAACTCGAAGGCGCGTGACGCCAGATCGGCCAGCGGAACACTCTCATCGATCATGCCCGGAGCGGCTCGAACGGCCTCCGCCGCCACCTCATGCGGCGACATGCCCCGGCGTGAGCGCTTGGCGGCAATGCTGGCCATCTCAAGGTTGAAGAGTGCTGGAGCAATCAGGCGGTCGGCCGTCCGCAACACGACCCGGGCCAACTCGGTCTGTTCCTCCAGGAAGTAGACTTTTGCCGCCACGGACGCATCGACCACCCATTCACCGGGCATCGCGATCCTCTCGGATAAGGGTGGCGCTGTCGGGTTCTCCAGGAGGCACGCGAGGTGCATTGGCAATCGCGCGATCGATCAGACGCCCCCGCCGCGCGACGGCCGCCTCGTGAACCGCTCGCGCGACGGCGGCGGCGAAGTCGCCATCCATCTCGGCGGCATAGTCGTTTATGAGGCGTCGGCCGGCAACGCTGAACTGATCCATGCCAACGGCCACCGAAGCTGCCTTGAGACTGCTCTCATCGCTCCTTGGTTCCGCGTCGGCCGCGAAAGGTCCGGTCCTGGCGAACGTGACCCGTTCTCCGGTCAGATCAACCTTTGAGGTTTTCCAGTCCAGGCGCAGCCAAGCTTCGGCATGGCTGTGAGACGTGGTGTTGGCCCACCATGCCTGATGTTTTCGTGCCGAAGGCGGGAGGCTACGGCCCAGGATGCCCTCAAGCTGCCGGAACGTCAGCATGATCTCGCCGAGCCGGCGATCCGCCAGGAATTTGGTCAGGGGTTCATAATAGCTCATTGGCTCCCTCCATCGAGCCGGGTTCGGCCTCGAGAAGAAACATGACATGATAAATGTATATATCAAGTCATTTGCGCCGCTCGGCAAAGAATTCCCTAAGGGTCGCGCCGCATTCCTCGGCTAAGTATCCCCCCGTAACCTCCGGCCGCCAGTGGCAGGTCGGCTGGTCGAAGAAGCGCGGGCCATGGATCACCGCCCCCCCCTTTGGATCAGCGGCGCCGAAGACCAGGCGCCCGATGCGGGCGAGGCTGATGGCCCCGGCGCACATGGCGCAGGGCTCCAGCGTGACCACCAGCGTAAGTCCGGTCAGCCGGTAGTTGCCGAGCGCGCCGGCGGCGGCGCGCAAGGCCCGGATTTCCGCGTGCGCGGTGGGATCGGCGAGGCCGACCGGAGCGTTGCCGGCGCGGGCGATGACCTCGCCGGTGGCCGGATCGACGACCGCCGCGCCGACCGGAACCTCGCCGGCCGTCGCCGCCGCTTGCGCCTCTTCGAGGGCGATGCGCATGCTTGTCAGATCATGGTCGGCCATCGCCAGCAGCCAAACCGCCCGATGCGTCCGGGTCAACCCTCCTCGGCGGATGGCGGCGACCGGGTGGCAAAGGCCCTGGCCAGGGCGGGCGTCGCCTCGCGCCGCGAGGTCGAGCGGCTGATCGAGGCGGGACGGGTGGCGCTGAATGGCGCGATCCTGACCACGCCGGCGGTCAAGGTCGGCCCAGGCGACATCCTCACCGTCGATGGCGCGGTGGTCGGCGAGGCGGAGCCCGCGCGCCTCTTCCTGCACCACAAGCCGGTGGGCCTGGTCACCACCCACCGCGACCCCAAGGGCCGGCGGACGGTGTTCGACGCCCTGCCGCCCGGCCTTCCCCGGCTGATCAGCGTCGGGCGCCTGGACATCACCTCCGAAGGGCTGCTTCTCCTGACCAATGACGGCGCCCTGGCGCGGGCGCTGGAACTGCCGTCAAGCGGCTGGAAGCGCCGTTATCGGGTCCGGGCGCGGGGCCGCGTCGATCAGGCCCGGCTCGACAAACTCATCGAGGGACTGGCCGTCGAAGGCGTCCGGTACGGACCGATCGAGGCCACCCTCGACAAGGCCAGGGATGGTCCGGCCGGCGCCAATCTGTGGATCGGCCTGACTCTCGCGGAGGGCAAGAACCGGGAGGTCCGCCGGGTGCTCGAGGCGCTCGGCCTGACCGTCAATCGCCTGATCCGCGTCGCCTACGGTCCCTTCGCCCTGGGCGCGCTCAAGCCGGGAGCGGTGGAGGAGGTCGGTCCGCGGGTGATCCGCGAGCAGCTCGGCGCCTTCATCGCCTCGGCCAGTCTGCCCAGGGGAGAGCGGGCGGCGTTCAAATCTCTCCTCCCGGTCCCGTCGCCGAGGCGGGAGATGAAGCCCGCGAGCCAGGGCGGGTCCGCCGATCCGCCGGCGCGGAAGACCTACAAGGCCGGCTGGGCCAAGCCGAAGATACGCGCCAGGCCGTCGGGGTCGGCCCAGGCCGGGCGTCCGACGTCTCGGGCGCGGCCGAAGGGACCCGGACCCAGGGGAGGCGGTCGCGGCTGAGGGCCGAGCCCAGCTTCAGCTGAATGTCCGCGCCGTCGCCTCGCGGCGAGTGAGATCCTCGATATGGACGCCCGCCCAGCGGCGCAGGGGCTCGATCCGCACCACCGCCTCGGTGATGATCAGATAGCCCGCGACCATGATCGCGTCTTCCAGCAGCGAGCCGGCCGAGAGGTCGCCGGCCGATTGCGTGGCCTTGAGCGTGAGCGGCTCGACGAACAGGATGATGAGTATGTTGTTGGCGGCGTGGACGCCGGTGGCGAACTCGATGCCGCCCAGGCGAAGGGTCATGTAGGCGAACCCGGCGCCCATCAGCGCCCGGGTGAAAAAGGCGCCCGGGCTGAAATCGAAGTGGAGGGCGGAAAAGACCACGGCGGTGAAGGCGATCAGCACCACCGGCTGGCGCGCGAAGGCCGCCGTTTGGCGCAGCAGCCAGCCGCGAAAGAAGGCCTCTTCCGCGGCGGCGGCCGGGATGAACAGCAAGGCCGCGAAGGCGTAGGCGGCGCGGCCGGCGAAACTGGGCGAAACGGCAAGGATCGGCAGGGCCGAGCCATCGCGGGAAATCTCGCGGTCCAGGAACAGCACCGGCGCCAGCATCAGGGCCGAGAGCACCAGGCCGACACCGATCAGGCGCCATCGGATTTGAGGCGCGGCGGTGATGTAGTCGATGAACCGGTGGCCGGCGAGGCGCGCGGCCAGGGCGACGAAGGCCAGCACGAAGGCTCCGTTGGTCGATGCCGCGACCAGCAGTCTCAGGGACGAGGCTCCAAGGTCGGTGGAGGGACTGTCCCGCAGCGAGATCGCCACGCGCCGCATCCCCTCCAGGCCGGCGCCCGCCTGCCCGGTGACGACGGTGTAGGCGATCAGCACCAGGATGAGACAGGCGGTGGCCGCCACGGCCCCGACCACAAGGCCGCCGATGATCGCGCCGATGATCCGCGGCACGGCGCGGTCCCGCTCGCCCAATCCGGCGAGAAAGCTCGAATCCGCCAGGCTCTCCACGATCCCCCGCCCGGCCATCCACCATGTCCCCGCTTTGCCTCGCCGGGCCTTCATCCGCTAGGGAAGAACAAATCCAAAGGACAATTGCATGCGCATCGTGGCGGGCGCGTTACGTGGACGCACTCTAGTGGCGCCGAAGGGACACTCGACGCGTCCCACCGCCGACCGCGCGCGGCAGGCGCTGTTCGACGTCCTCGAACACGCCCCCTGGTCCAGGGGACTGGACGGCCACCGGGTCGTCGATCTGTTCGCCGGCTCCGGCGCTTTGGGTCTGGAGGCGCTTTCGCGCGGCGCGGCCTGCTGCCTGTTCGTCGATGACGACCCGGCGGCCATCCAGGCGATCACCGACAACGTCGAGGCCCTGAAGCTGGATGGCCGGGCGCGCGTGCGGCGGGCGAACGGGGTCCGGATCGGCGCGATGGGCGCGGCGGATGGTCCCGCCTTCGATCTGGCGTTCATCGATCCGCCCTACCGGAAGGGATTGGCCGAACCGGCCCTGCGGGCGCTGTCGGCTGGAGGCTGGCTGGCGGCGGGGGCGATCGCCGTGGTCGAAGGCGCCGCCGAAGACCAGCCGCCCGAGATTCCCGGCTACCTGACCCAGGGCGTCCGCTCCTGGGGCGCGGCGCGCGTGCATTTTCTGCGGGTGGTTTCCGCGGACGAGCCTCCAGGCATCGAGGCGACGAAAGGGGTGCGGAATTGGCGATGACAGCCGCCGGCAAGCGCGTCGCGATCATCGGATCGGCGGGATCGGGCAAGACGACGCTGGCCAGGCGGCTGAGCGAGGTCCTGGGCGTGCCGGTGGTCGAACTCGACGCGATCAACTGGCAGGCCGGCTGGCGGTCGCTCTACGCCGACGATCCGGCGGAGTTCGGGCGGCGCGTGGACGAAGCGATCGCGGGCGACGGCTGGGTCACCGACGGCAACTATCGCAAGGCGTTGTCCCGCATTCTGAGGCGCGCCACCGACCTCGTCTGCCTGGACTTCGATCGGCAGGTGGTGATGAGCCGGGTGGTGCGGCGATCGCTGGCGCGGGCCTGGGACAAGCGCGAGCTTTGGCCCGGCACGGGCAACCGGGAGATGTTCGTCAAGTGGCTGGACAGGGAACATCCGATCCGCTGGGCCTGGGACACCTTCGCCCCTCGACGGGCGCACTATGATCTGCTGGCGGCCGACGCCCGGCTGACCCATGTCATCCAGCATCGCCTCCGCCATCCCAGGGAGACGCCGGCCCTGATCGACCGCCTGCTGCGCGAGGCGGACAGCCAAAGCTAGGAAGGCCCGCGGCCGGACCGAGGCGAGAAGCTCATGGGAGGGCGATCCCGGTCGAAGGGCTTCGTTCGCGGTTTCGTCCGTAGTCGACAGCGGACGGCGTCGAAGCTAGGCTCGCGGCGGCGGGGCGGCCTTTGGTCCCGGGGGAGAGCGCGTGTGCGGCCGAAGGCCAATGTTCAGGTCGGATGGGGACTGATCGCCTCGGCGATCGCGCTCATCGCCTTGGCGGTGCTTTCCTTCGTCCCCGATCCCTTTTTTCGCCAACGCGTGCTGACCACCACCTTCGATAACGTGGATGGCGTCACGGCAGGAGTTCCGGTCTACTTCCGCGGCGCCCCTCTTGGCGCCGTGCGGTCGGTACGACTCGATCCGCGGCGGCGAACCTTCGCGGTTCGGCTTGGGGTCGAACGCGATTGGCGAGCGTCCGGCTGTGTCTTCACACAGGTGTCGGCGGCCAACCCATTCACCACCCCGCGCATCGAACTCGTCGCGCTGGAGATCGCCCCTTCAGCCTGCCCCGCGGCCCGCCTGGCGGCGCACTGCCTGCCGACGCCGCCGGCGCGGGACGCCATCGGCGCGCGCGGCGTCGTTGGCTGCGAACGCCAGCCCGACCTGCTGGAGAGCGCGTCATTCGCCGTAGCTCAGGCCGCGGCCGCGGCGAAATCGGTGAACCTGATCGCCCAGCGCATCCAGGTCATGATGCAGGGGTCCGGCGCCGCCAAGCTCGACGTTCCGCGCCTGGTGGGCGACGCCACCACGACCCTGGCGTCGGTGAACGACCTCACCAGACGCCTCGACGACACCCTCGCTCCGGGCAAGGGTGACGCGGCCCTCACGCTGGGCAACGTCCGCCGCGCCTCCGAGCGCGCCGCCAGCCTGGACGTCGCCAGCCTCAACACCACCCTGGCGCAGGTGAAGACCCTGGTGAGCCAGAACCAGGCCAACGTCACCGCGATGCTGAGCCAGGGCAGCGCGGTGACCGCCCAGACCCGGGAGCTACTGGAAAACCTTTCGGGCTCGCTCACCACCGCCAGCGCCAATCTGCAGCGCACCACCGACAACCTCGACGCCCTCACCGAACGTCTGGCGGCCGATCCGACCTACGTGGTGCGCGGCCAGCGGTTCGTCGATCCGCCCAAGGAGGTGCAACCGAAGTGAACCGCGTCCTGATCATCGTCGTGGCCATGGCGCTCTGCGCCTGCGCCGTCGCGCGGGGTCCTGATTCGCCGAGAGTCCTGCGCCTGTCGCCGGAGTTTCCGGCGGTATCGACACCCCGCGACGCCGGGTCCCTGGCTGTTGCCCCCGTCCAGGGGCGCGGTCTGGCCGGACAGCGGCGCTATGTCTATGTGGACCGCGCGGCGCCGGCGGAGCTTCGGCAGGCGGCGAGCCTGTTCTGGGAGGAACCGCCGCCGGCCGTTCTCCAGCGCGCCCTGATCGGCGCCCTGCGTGGGCGATTTTCCACCGTCGTCGGGCCGGAAGCCGGCGTCGGCGCCGATCGCCGGGTAGTCGCGCGCCTGGATCGCTTCGAGGAGGAAAACGGCGGCGGCCGGCAGGCCCGGGCGGTGGTCGCCTTCGAGGTTGTCGTGATCGCGCCGTCCGCGCGCAAGCCGAGTTTTGGCGGCTACTACTGCGTCGGCGCGATGATCGCCGATGGCGCTTCCAGCAGCCGCGCGCGTGCTTTCGAACAGGCCCTCGCCGCCGCGGCGGCGGCCTTCGCCGCCGACCTCGCCACCGGCGCGCATTCGCGGACTTCATGCGAGGCGTCGTCTGGCGCGCCTTCCGCGCCGATTTGATCGGAGCGGGGCTCCGGGTTTTTGTTTTGTCGCGCGTTCTGGCGACGAACCAGCCCCCACTTCGTCGGAAAGCGCTCTAGTCGGTCAACACACCCCCCGCGAGGGTGAGGACGCGGGCGGCCATCCGCCGGGCCAGTGCGCCGTCGCCGGTGAGAATCAGGCAGGCGCACGAGTGACGGCCAAGGAGCGCCAGGACCCGCCGTTCGAGTTCGGCGGCGGCGGCGGCGTCCAATCCCTCGAAGGGATCATCCAGGATGAGAAGATCGGGATCGCGCAGGAACGCGCGGGCCAGCTCCAGCCGACGCCGCTCGCCCGTGGAGAGGGCTTCGACCAGACGCAGGGAAACGCCCTCTAGGCTGAAAGCGAGGAGAATCCGATCGATGCGCGGGCGCAGGCGCGCCAGACCGCGCCGTGTCGTCGCGCCGACCCCCAAGCGCAGGTTTTCCTCCACCGTCAGTTCGCTCAGGAGCGAGCCACCCTGGAGCACCAGGCCGACCCGCCCGCGCAGACGCCGCGCCGCCCGGGCCGAAGCGACCGCGAGATCGGCTCCGAAGAGCGAGACCCTTCCGGAGACGGGCGCGGCCAGGCCGATGGCCAGGCGGGCGATGATCGACTTGCCCGAGCCGTTGGCGCCGACCACCGCGGTTCGGTCACCGGCACTCACCACCAGGGTCACCCGATCGAGCACCCGTCGGCCGCCGGCGACATGGCCAACGTCCCGGAAGACCAGCGGGGCGTCCGGAGCGTTCACCGGAGTGCCGACCACAAGGCCGCGACCGCGAACACGCCCAGCAATCCACAGGTGAACGCCAGCGTCGATTGGGCGCCGATCGCCGCCGGGCCGCGCATCTCGCGACTGCCGATCACCGCCCCGACGCCGGCGGTGATGATGGAAAACACCAGGGCCTTGCCGACACCCAGCAGCAGGACCCGCGCGGTGGCGTCGTTCAAGGTCAGGCCGACATAGTGGGGCCAGGGCGTGACGGCGCCGGAGCGCAGGACCACGCCCACGGCCGCCCATGAGGCCACGAAAGCGGCCACCACGTGAATGGGCGCGGCGACGATGACGGCCGCCAGGGCCGGCGAAAGCACGTAACGGGCGGGGTCCTGGCCGAGCGCCTCAAGAGCCTCGAATTCCCGGCCAAGCCGCATGCCGCCGATTCGCGCCGCGAGCTCCACCGACACCCGGCCGGCGGCGAAAACGCCGACCAGCAAAGGGACGACATCTCGGGCCAGGGTTCGGGCAAGGGCTGGCTCGATGGCCAGTTCGGCATGGTATCGCCGCAGGACCTGCGAGGCGCCCAATCCCGCGATCAGACCGGCCAGGCCGGCCAGGACCACCAGCACCGCCAACGGCCGCCATACGAAGACCCAGAAGGCGGCGGCCAGCCGTCCTTGGGCCAGTTCGTCGCCTTCCATCACATCCAGGGCGAAGCCGCGCGCCCCGCGGGCCAGCAACCACAGGGCGGCGCCCAGTTCGCCAGCCCCGACCAGCAGCCAGGTCAGAGGTCCCATGGTGCGCCGACGATGCGACCGCCGGCGTCCAGGACCACGGTCGGCAGGTCGTCGGCGGGGGTCGAAACGGACGCGATCCTGGCGCTGGCCCGCGCCGTGAGCCAGGCGTCGCGCCGTTCAGCCGGCCAACCCTCTACGGGGAAGGCATGCAGGCGGTCGGCCTTGCGGATCGCGGCGGCGGCGGCGGCGCGCTCGCCGCGAGTCAGGCCGGCGAGCGTGCTTCCGACATTGGCCGACAATGAGATTTCGACCAGAGCGTCCGCCTCCAGTCCTCGGTCGATGGCCTCCCGGGCGGCCGGATTCTCGAAGTCCGCCAGCAGCACCAGGGCGCGATCGGGGTAACGCTTGGCGAAACCGGCCATGGCGGCGGCAACGCCGGCGGCGAAGGACGCCGCGACCGCGTCTCCCGGGGCCAGAATGATCACGAAGTCGCGGAGCGCCCGTTTTCCCGCGCGCCCGGCGAGCCGGGAGATCATCCGGATCTGTTCGCGATCGAGATCTTTGGTAGGTTCGTCGAGATCGTCGTAAGGCACGATGTCGGGATGCGCCTTGGCGTCATCGTCACGGACATCGCCGCGCGTCCAGCCGTCGAGCAGCTTGGCCGCCTTCCAGCGATCGTGCTCGGCGCGGGCCAGTTGCTCGAGTTCGTCGGCCGTGAACTCGAATCCGTCGCCGACGCCACCGACGAAGCGCGCGCCGATGTCGCGAAGCTTGAGTTCGTAGCAGTCGGCCACCAGCCGATTGTCATCCCGGACCTCTTCGGCCAGCATGTCCCATTCGGCCATCGAGAGTCGCGAACCGATGCGGTCGCCCTCAGCCAGCCGGCCTTCCAGATAGAATTCGTGGATCGCGCGGGCGAGGACATCGCTCTCCCGCTGGAGCAGCAGTTCAGGGTCGGCGAACTCCTCGAGGCCGCCGAAGGGAAAGATGGTGGCGCCCAGGTTATCCGCGGCGCGGTCCGTCATGTGCACGTGAATGGGGGGCGCGATCTCACCCCGGGTGTGGAACCAGGCATCGACAGCCAGAGCCAGAGGCAGGGCTCGGGATGGGACGAGAGGATCGATGATCATGGCGCTGGCCGGCCCATGGGCGGCGACGGCCTCGCCAAGGCTCTCGATCACCAGGACCGGTTCATCCACGGGAGCCGCCCGGAAGACGACGTCGGCGAGGGTCCGGGCGCCGGGCCGCCGGGCGTGGAATATCCGACGTTTGTGTTCCGCGTCGGCGTCGAGCACGACGATTTCCGGTTTGCCACCATCGCGGAAATGGCCGGCCGCCAGGAGGCGTAGCACGAAGGCCTCCGCGGTCGCTGAAAAACCCAAGACATAGACCCGTCTCGCGGCCTGGCCGGCAATGATGAAACCATCGAGCGGCCGGCGCAGGAACAGACGCCGGGCCGCAATGACCGGCAGGGACGCGAAGCGCAGCCTCGCCAGACTACGATCCCCGTTCCAGTCGAAGCGATTCTCCAGCGGCGCGCGAAGATCGGGATCGTCAATCCGGGCGATCACCGCGAGGGGGTCACCGGGCGCGCGGACCCTCAAGGCGGTCTCCATGGCCTTGCCCGCCAGAGCCACGTTGGCGGCGTCATCCGATCCGGCCAGCAACAGCCCGCGCGCGCGATCCAGGCCGAGCGCGGTCGCGCCGGAACTCGGGGTGTTTGGAACACCCAGATCGCCGGCCTGTTGCACCCAGGGCTTGGCTGGGTCGTCGATCCACAACATCACCGCCCGTCCGGCTTTGCGCTCGCCCCGGACGGTCATGGCGGCCAAGCCTTCGTCGCCGGCGATCACCAGGTGTTCGCCGCGCAGGCGAACCAGCCGAAGGCGGACTGGGTTACGGATCTGCATCCAGGCCAGGGCGACCGTCGTCCACAGAGTGAGCAGGGGAAGGCCCCATCGGGCGATCTGAAGCGGCGCGGGCAGGGCGCGTCCGCTCAGGTTCTCCGGGAACCGTCCGACCACCAGCTGAAGCGCGTCGAAGGCGTAGGCGAACACTCCGCCCCCGCCGCCGAGAGGGAGGTAGGCCAGCCAGAAGCCGTAGACGCCGAGGACGAATACGCCGGCGGTGGCCAGCATCCGGACGATGGGACCGGTGGCGTTGCTCGACATCGAGGGCGGCGCGGCGGCGCCTTCAGGCGCTCGTCCTGAGCCTCAGGACGGCGGCCGAGACCCCGGCCCCGGGCTGCGCTACCAGTCTGGCGCGAAGGGTGGTGAGGAACTGTCTCTCGGTGCCGTGGATCGCCAGGTCGGGTCCAAACAGAGGCCGGTCGGCGGCGATGGCGATGAGAATTTCGTCACCATACGGCGGGGCGACTTCGAAACGCACCTGACGTGGTCCGCCGACGCCGATGTCGGTTCGACGCGGCGACTTGCCATCGCCGCCGGGCTGCCCCCGGTAGAGTTCCACCGCGCTGCCGTCCGCCTGCAGATAGATGATGTCCAGATAGGGTCGCGCCGCCGAGGTTTCGGCGGTCACCCCGAAACGATCGCCGCCGCGCAAGGCCACCGGATCGCCGCTCATCGGGCCGCCGTCTGGTCTATCGACCCAGAGCTTCACCGGAGACGCCCTCAGGGCCCCGCTCAAGGTCAGTTCCGCCTCGCATTGCGGCCACGGATGGAAGGCCACCCGCCACTCGGCGCGCGCGTCGATCTTCGAGGCGGCGGCCATGGTCTCGTCGAGCGAATCCTGAAGGCCGCCGAAGCCATCGATCACCGCATGACCATTTTCCTCACGCACGGCGGCCGAGGCGCAGGGCATGGAAGCAGCCAGGACCCGGAGCTGGTCGAGCGGGGGCAGCGCCGGCGAGGGCGGCGCGACCATCGGCGCCTGCTTCGACGCCGGCTCCAGGGCGTAGGCCTCGCCGGCCAGCGCCTGGAAGGTGGCGTAGTCGATCCAGGCATAGCCGTGATCGCCCCAGTTCGGACCCCAGGAGTTGATCAGCCGGAACGCCTGGCGATCCTCGTCGTACCCGACGAGCGCCATGGCGTGCCAGTTGTCGCCGATCCGCTCGGCCTGATGAAAGACACCGTCGCCGTGCCAGCGTTCGTAGTCCTTGGTGATCGGCATCGCGAAGACCACCGGAACCCCGCGCGCCAGAGAGCCCTTGACGTCGTCCAGGATCAGCGGCGTGCGCCAGTCCTGGGGGGTTTCGCGATCCACCGCCCGCCATTCGGAGATTTTCAGACTGGCCGCCTTGATTCTCAGCCCCTCGGGCGCCGGCGACGCGCACTTTCCCGGCTCGTCCGGAAAATCAGCCACGCTGACCACGCCTTCGTTCTTCAACAGGTTCAAGGCATCGACCATCTGGGTCGAGACCGAACAGCTCGAGCCCGCCGGACGCAGGCGATTGTAGACGTAGGCGGGGCTGGCGAGTTCCTCCGACTGGATCGGCCGGTGGCCGATGTCCGCCGACATCAGGAACGATCGGGCGGCGTAGACGGTGGCCCATTCGACGCAATCGGACTCGAGCCCCTGACGGCCGGGCATCGGGAACCGGTCGCTCAGATCGACGGACCTGGGCAGCCATGCCCGGTGCCGCCGCACTTTGGGCAGCCTGGCGTAGAGCGCCGGATCCACGGGCTTGGCGCCGGTGGCGAAATGGGGAGGCTCCTCGGCGCCGAGAGAGAGGAAGGCCGCCCCCGCCAACAGGGCGGCGCACGCCCCGGCTTTCCACGACTGCCTCACACGACGCCCTCCCCATCGGCCTTCCGGCCGGCGACTAGAAACGATAACCGGCCGTCACCGTGGCCGCATTGTAGCTTCCCGAGTTGGTCCACATCAGCCCGAAGCGCAGCAGCTCGAACTTGTTCTTGAGTTCGGCCTCCCGGGTGCGAACGCCGACGCTCACGGCAAATTCGTGATAGTCGCGATAGGCGACCTGGTCGCCCAGAACCTCCGTGTTCACATAACTGAGCCTCACCGATGACTGGCGGCCGAACAGGCGTTGTTCGAGGGGCCACTGATAGGCCACGCCGTTGCGTAGGACCCAGTTGTGCTCGGCCGCGTAGAAAGGTTGGCTGACGATGCCGCTGTTGACCGTGGTGGTGTAGCCGACCATGTCGCCGAGAACGAGATCGCCTCGGCCCACCTGGGCGAACCGGTAGCGACTGGTCACCGAGCCAGAGAGTATTTCACTGTTGGCGCCGATGGCGGCGTTCGAGTCGGCCAGGCCATAGGCGACGCGGGGAGTCAGCGACCAGTTCGGGGCGACCGGAATCTCCAGTCCGGCGTTCACCGATCCGGTTCCCGCATAGCCGGTGGGCGTGGTGAACGTACCGGACTGGGAGGTTGTCGTGCTGCTGGGAAGGACGACTAGATTGACCGGCACATCCAGCAGCGCCCGGTCGCGGCTGCCGGCGAACGGACGCCAAGCCTTCTCGTAATGAGCATCGTAACGCTCACCGTCGGCGCCGCTGTCGTCGAAATAGGTGAAGGCCGCTCCGATGGTGTCCGAGTCACCCTGGGCGGTGAACCGCGCGTCGCCTTCGACGTCCACGTCGGCGAGATCGAGATTGCCTCTCTGAATCTGGAACTGGACGCTGTTCGGCGCTCCGTAGGTCGGATACCCGGCGTAGTATCCATAGGTCTGGCCGTGAGCCAGCATCGGCACGGCGACGGCCGCGATCAGGATCGGTAAGCGCCTCATCTCTATTTTTCCCCTCGACGGCCGGCCGAAAATGCCGCGCCGATTCTGGCCCACTCTTGGTTAACACAACCTGCCGCGCGCGCGGCGCAATTCCATGGCGGCGATCATCCTCCCGCCTCGTCGGGCCGCAGATCGCGCGCCACCCGCAGTCCGACGTCCTCGCGGCGCTTGCCGACGGGCACGACGAAACGGTTGGCCGATCGCAGCTCGCCCGGCGTGCTCTGGAACGACCCACCCCGCACGATGCGTCGGCCGCAGCCGGCGTCGGCGCAGCCATCGGTCCATTGCCAGACGTTGCCCTGCATCTGGAAAAGGCCAAAGGCGTTGGGCGGATAGGCGTTCACGGCCTCGGGATAGCCTCGGTAAGGCGCCGTCGGCGAGCCGTGATAGCTGGCGGTCTGGTCGTAGTTAGCCTGGCTGGGGGTGATGTCGTCGCCGAAAGCGAACGCGGTGGTCGCCCCGGCGCGCGCGGCGTACTCCCACTCCGCCTCGGTGGGCAAGCGATAGGCGAGGCCCGACTGGACGGTGAGCCAGGCGATATAGGCCTGGGCGTCCTCGAAGCTGATGTCACTGGCTGGAATCAGCGGATTGGGGTTCTCCTTGGACCAGTCGCCCACGGGCCGGCACGCACCGTCGAGCACGCAGGCTTTCCACTCCGCCACGGTGACGTCGAAGACGCCCAGCGCGAAAGGGTGCGCGATCGACACCTTGGCCTGCAACGGCTCATCGCGGCCGCGGCCCGGCTCGCTGGCCGGTGAGCCCACTACTCCGTCTCCCGCCGCGACCACTCGCATGTACGGGCAGCTCGCACAGTCGAAGAACCGATCGGTGCCGGCGCCAGGATCGCAGGAGACGAAGCACGGCGGATCGCCTTGCAGGCCGTAGTCGAACGTCGGCTTCTGGCGGATCGGTCCGGGACGCATGGCCACGCGGTCGGAGACGCGTTTCAGGGCGTCGGCCATATTCTGCTGCGGGCGGCGAATCTCCTCCGCCAGCACCTTCGAGAACACGCCATCATCGAAAGCCACCTGGTCGGGGCTGGTGGAGAAGGCGACCAGAAAACCCTGGTCGGGGCGCGACGCCAGCTCGGATTGGCGGGTCAGGCGCCGCAGCCCCTTGGCCCCGATCGTCTCGCTCGCCGCGCTGGATGGCGCCGCCCCGCTCGCCGCCGGGCTCGCCACCGGAGGCGCGCTGAGCACGCTGCGACACATGTCGAGCACGATCAATATCGTGCGCCCGCCCGACCTCAGGAGTGTCTTGGTGACGGTCGCGCGGCTCAAGGCCTCGGCGTCGCCGGCCAGGTTGGGCCCGGCGTCGATGGGAAGCAGCATGACGTCGCCGTAGCTTCCGAGCGCCGCGCCGTGCCCGGAGAAATACAACACGCCGAAAGCCTTGGGACCGGCGGCGGCGAGCTTGTCCTTGAAGGCCGCGATCTGCGCGACCATGTCCGCGCGCCCCAGGTCGCGGCGCGCGGCGACCGGCCCGCTCCCGGTCGCGTCCGTGAAGCCGACCCCGGTGAGGGCGGCGGCGATCTTGTCGCCATCGCCATAGGTGCCGCCGAGGCGGTCGAAGTTGGCGTAGGCGCTGTTGGCGATCACCAGCGCCAGCCGCGGTTCGCGCGGCGCGGCGGCGGCGTTCGGCGACGCGAAAAACTGGAATGCCAACGTCAGCGCGGCGAGCATCCACCAGGCGGCGACAGGTCGAGCGGTGAGGCTGCGCATCCCTGATCCCACCTAGGATCCCGCGCCGGCGGCTTTGGGAGAGAACTCGACCTGGGTCACGACCCGGTCCAAAGCGTCCGCGTGAAGGACGACGTCATAGCCGCGGGCGGATCGGTAGCGATCGCTCGGCGACGTGCGGAAGAGGCCTGCCAGCCAGCTGCCCAGGCTACCCCGAGCGGCGTCGCAATACTGCTTCACCGTCACCGTGCCGCCGCCGGCCTGCGCGGCCGCGAACCAGGAAGAGAGCAGCTGCGGCGGCGGACTCTTGTCGGGATAGGGTTCGGTGAGGTTCACCACCACGCGCCCACCGGAGCGGAGCCGCCTGGCCAGGGACCGATTGAAGCCGATGGGCGATCCCAGCTGAAGTTGGGCATGCGCGAACGGCCGGTCGCAGAAATGGATCACTGGCCCGGGAGAGGGCGGCCCCGCCGTGGGCGTCGCCGCCGGCGCGGAGCGCGGAGGCGCGGGTGGGGTATCGTTCGCTTCCGGCTCCAGGACCTTCACCCCGCGCGAAGTCTCCGGGGTGGGCGCCGGTTGCGCCGACGCGCCGCCCACAGCCAGGGATCCGGCCAAGGCGATCACAATCAGCAGACGCCGCGACAAAATACTCATCTCGCTCCCCAGGCGGACACGGGCCTAGACGGCTCGGCCGACGCCAGCCTATGAGCCTACAGTGGAATCGAGACGTGGGTGGGGTCAATGCGACAAGATCGACTATTGCGTGTCGCCGCCGCCACAGTAGCGATCTTTGTCTGCATGGTTTCGGCCGCGGCGCGGGCCGAGACGCGCGCCCTGCTGGTGGGGGTATGGCAGTTCAAGTCCAAGACGATCCCGGACCTCAAGGGTCCGCCCAACGACCTCGCCGCCATGGAAGCGCTGGTCCGGGCGCAGGGCGCAACCGACGTCACCGTTCTGGCCAACGAAAATGTCACCCGCGCCTCGGTCGAGACGGCTCTCCATGCCCTGGGACTGCGCGCCAAGGCCGGGGACTGGCTGTTGTTCTACTATTCCGGCCACGGCGCCGAGGCCGAGGCGGCCGTGAAAGGGACGAGCGACGGAGACCGCGATCAGTTCGTGCCGCTGCCCGGCTTCGACATCGACGCCCCGGATCCCGAACGCTACATCGTCGATAAGGACTTCTATGCCTGGATCGCCCGATATGTGGCGCCGTCGGTCGAGGTGCTGTTCATTGCCGACGCCTGCCACTCCGGAACGCTCTTTCGCTCGATCGATCCGCGCGCCTGGGCGTTCACGCCCCGCCTGGCGTTCAGGGGTGGAGGCGAACTCATCAAGCTCACGGCGCGGCCAGCGCCGAGATTTCCCAGCGTCCTGCGGAATTCCGCCGACCCGCCGGCGGCGGCCATCCAGCGCGCCGATCTGCCCAACGAGATCTACGTCGGCGCGGCGCAGGACGACCAACTGGCTCTGGAAGCCTCCCTCCCCGTCGAAGGGGCGCCTTCGCGCGGGCTCCTGACCTGGGCGTTCGAGCAGGGCCTGACCACCTACGGTCCCGACGGCCGCACCCTGGCCGCCGATCTCAATCACGACGGTGTCGTCACGGTGGGCGAACTGGCGGTCTATCTGGACACCCAGACGCGAAGCCTGACCGGACAGAGGCAGGAGGCCAGCGTGCGCTTCGTCTCCGCCAACGCGGATCTGGCCCTGTTCAAGGGCGTCACGGCGACCGCCGCCAGAATGACGACCGCGTCCCCCAGGCCGGCGGTTTTCGCCGCCGATCCCGCCGCTCTGGCGATGCTGGGCGGTCAGACGGACTGGCGCCTGGCGACAGCGCCGGAGGAGGCCGACTTCGTTTGGGACTTTCCCTCCGGTTCGATCCTGCGGCGGTCGGGCGATGTCGTCGCACGGCGGATCACGAGTCTGCCGGCGCTCCGCGGCGTGTTGGAGAAGTGGCGGACGGTCGAGGCGCTACGTCCGATGATGGCCGAAGCCTCCGGCCGCCTCATCGTCGGCCCGCGGCGCAATGGCTCGCGTTACGAGGCCGGCGCCAAGGTCGATCTCACCCTGACGACTCCGGTCACCGGGCAGGGAGCGGGGCCGAGGTTCGTCACCGTCTTCGACCTGGCTTCGGACGGCACCGTCCAGGTGCTCTATCCGCTGGCGGAGGACGGCGAGGGACGCATGCCGGCGGGGGGCGCCCTGCCGGTGCTCGCCACCGAAGCGGTCGAACCGTTCGGGGCCGACCACGTCGTCGCTCTGATCACACCCCGCCGACCCGACGCTTTCCGCGATCTGCTGCGCACCGTGGGCGGATCGCGCGGCTCGGCCCGACTGGTGGAACCTCTTCGCCAGGAACTCGCCGCCGCCGCCGGCCAGGGCGCTCTGTCGGTGGGCGAACTCTACACCGGTTCCTGAGCCTGCCGGTCAGTTGCTGAGAATCACCGCCCGGGTCGGCGTGTCGCTCCGATTGACGATCTCCACCTTGAAGGGGCCGGACGCCCTGGGATTGAATGTGCATACCGGCGCGTAGTCGCCGTTGTCGTCCAGGCAGACGACCTTGCCGTTCTGGTCGCGCAGCCGCATCACCATCTTGGTCTTCACATCGCCGATCGCTCCGATCTTCAGCGGCGTGCCCCCCCGCGCCTGGACGGCGAAGCCATAGATCGCGCGCGCCCCGACATCCTGCACGATGCGCACCAGCCCCAGACCGAAAGCACTGGACAGCACGCCGCGCGCGCCGGCCGATTCCGCCAGCCGAATCCGCGTCAGCAACTGGGGGTCGCCGCCCGCCAAGGCGCGCGCTTCGGAAAACAGACCCTCGGCGGTGAATGTCGCGGACTCGCCAGGCGAGGTCGCCGCGCCGGCGGAGCCGGCCGCCTTGTCCCGGAACGGCACCTCCTGGAGCATGCGGGCCGCCACCAGCAACGCCTCTGGATCATGCTGCCGCCGCCCGAAATCGGCCACGCGCTTTGCGGCCATGGCCTGGTCGAAGGCGTCAAACTCTGTTTCGGACTGGGCGATGGCCGGCGCGGCCGGCTGGGCTTGGGCCGCCTGGCCGCCGATCATCGCGATCGACAGCGAGGCGCAGCCCGCGACAATCATTCCTTTCACCATGCCCTGCCCTTTCGGTTATCAGCCGGCTGATCGCTTATAGATCGTGCGTCAGCGGCGAGCCACGCTTTCGGAGAAATCCCTTGGGAGACAGCCAGACCGCGGTGATTCGTTATCGGGCCTTCATCAGTTATAGCCACCGGGATCACGGGGTGGCGCGTTGGCTGCATCGGGCCATCGAGGCCTATCGTGTTCCGGCGTCCCTGGTCGGTCGCGAGACCGCGTACGGCGCGATACCGCGCAGGCTGAGCCCGGTGTTCCGCGACGAGGAGGAGCTGGCCGGGGCCGCCGAGCTCGGCCCTGTCCTCGAAGGCGCCCTGCGTGACTCGGCGGCCCTGGTGGTGATCTGCTCGCCGGCGTCGGCGGGCTCCCGATGGGTGGATCATGAGATCCGCTTCTTCAAGCGAGTGGATCCCAACAGGCCGGTTCTTGCCGTGATCGCCCAGGGAGAACCGGGATCCGAACACGAGTGCTTTCCCGCCAGCCTGCGGTTCGGGGTGCATGCCGACGGCAGTTCCGATCCCGAGGTCGATAGCGAGCCCCTCGCGCCCGACCTTCAGAAGCAGGATCGCGACAGCGTCAAGCTCAAGCTCATCGCCGGCCTTCTTGGGGTCGGCTACAACGATCTGGCCCGCCGCGATCTGCGTCGCAGCCGCCAGCGGATGGCTGCGTTCGGTTCGCTGGCCGTGGTGATCATCGCAGCGCTGAGCGTCCTGTCGATCGCGGCGTTCAGCTACGCCCGGATGGCCATCGAACAGCGGAATCTGGCCCGCAAGGCCACGGCGACCGCGCAGCACAATGCCGTGGAGGCCGAGCGGCGGGCGTGGCTCGCCGAAGTGGCGGCCCAGGAGGTCCGCCGGGATGCCGATCTGCTGGCCGCCGCCCCCCGTCGGGGACATCGCTAGCCATGGCCAGGGCGCTGGATCCCTCGGAGGTGGTGCGGGCGCGACTGACCGCCCCCGGCCCGAAGAGAATTCTGGCGATCGACGGCGGTGGCGTGCGCGGCGCCCTGGCGATCGGCATGCTCACGCGCCTGGAAGCCACCCTCCGCGCCCGGCTGGGCCGACCGAAACTGGTGTTGGCCGACTATTTCGATCTGATCGGCGGCACATCGACCGGCGCGATCATCGCCGCCGGCCTGGCCCTCGGCCGTGACTGCGCCAATCTCGAGAACCTGTACCGCCGAATGGGGCCGCGGGTGTTCGGGCCGGGCCTGCGCGTTCCCCTGGTGCAGGCCCGCTTCAATCCGGGCCGCCTGCGCGCCCTGCTCGAGGAGGAGTTGGGTCCCGAGACCCTGGGAACCGCGCCTTGGCAAACCGGATTCGCCGCCATCGCCAAGCGCGTCGATACGGGAAGTCCCTGGGTGCTGACCAATTCGCCGGCGGCGAAATACTGGCTCGGCGATCCCGGCGAGGTCGCGGCGGGAGGAGATCCGGACGCTCGCGCTGTGGTGGCCAACAAGGACTATCCGTTGGCGAAGGTGGTCCAGGCCAGCGCCGCGGCCCCGTTCTTCTTCGATCTGGTTTCGGTCGAGGTCATTCGCGGCCGGCCCGGTATCTTCTTCGACGGGGCCATTTCACCCCACAACCTTCCGGCCCTCCAGCTGGCCATGACCGCCCTCGTTCCGGCCTACGGATTTGGCTGGCGGGCCGGCGCCGACCGGCTGATGATCGTCTCGGTCGGCACCGGCCAGGCGAGACCTCGCCAGTCGCGCTGGGTCGGCCGCCGGATGCTGTCTCTATGGAAGGCGATGACAGCCCTGATGTCTCTGGGCTACGACTCCGGCCAGCTGGTGGTGAGCCTGATGCAGTGGCTGGGAACCTCGCCCCAACCGTGGATGATCAACTCCGAGGTTGGCGACCTTTCCGGAGTGGCGCCGGGGCCGCCTCTGTGGACTTTCGTCAGATATGACGCGCCCCTGGAAGAAGAGTGGCTGGAGAACGTGCTCGGAGCCGCGCCGTCGGCACGGCTCATCAAGGCTTATCACCGCATCGACGGGGCCGCCAACATCCCGGCCCTCGTCGCGTTGGGCGAAGCGGTTGGAGACAAGCTGATCAAGCCCGATCACTTCCCTGGCCGGTTCGACCCCCCCGAGCCCGCTTCGCCACCCGCGCCTGCCAAAGGCAAAGGGCGGGCGCGACGAAAAGCTCCATGATCAGGGCCCAACGCATGTTTCCGGGATCTCCGGCGATGAATACGCCGGCGAGGCGCGCCAGGCCGCCGCAGACGACGATGGCGGTGAGTAGGCGGATCACGCCCGTGCGCCGCTCGATGGCTGGAACGAAGGACCAGTAAAGAAGGCCGATGGCGAGCAGCAGGCCCGACAGATAGCGGACGTGGCTATCGGCCCCGCGGCCCGGCCAGCCGCCGAACGCCGCCGCGCCGAGGACGGCGCCGGCGAGGCCCGCGAATACCGGGACACAGGCGGCCAGAAGGATCACGCCTTGCAGCGCCCGACGCTCCATGGCTCATCCTTGCGGTTCCCCGGGCGCCGATGTCCATAGCGGCGCGGCATTGCCGGGCGATTTCGAACCCCCCATGTTCGGCTCGCCTGGCGGGAGATCGAATGACGGATTTCGAGGGACCGTGGGGCGCCCCGCCGCCGCCGCCAACGCCCGGCGGGCGCCGCCGGCTGGGGCTGATCCTCTGGCTGGCGCTGCTGGCGGTGGCGGCCGGGATTTTCGTGCTGCTGGTGTTTCTGTTTCCAGGCCAGCTTTCGGGCGAGGACCTGGTCTGGGCGCTCGGCCTCTTCGGCCTGCTGGCCCTCGTCTCGCGGGGGATGCTGGCGGCGCGGCGGCCTCATCTGGCGGCGACCGTGCGCTACGTCGCCATCTGGGCGGCGATCTTCGCCGTCGGCGTGGTCGGCTACGTCTTTCGCGACGATTTCCAGGCCGCCGCCTCGCGGGTGCGTTCCGCGCTCGCCCCCGGAATCGCGACGCGAGCCGGCGCGCGGTCCCTGGTCGTCGGCCGGGCCGAGGACGGCGCCTTCTATGTCATGGCCGAAGTCGATGGCGCGCCGGTGCGGTTCCTCATCGACACCGGCGCCAGCGACATCGTACTCAGCCCCAGGGACGCCGAGCGTGCCGGGCTCACCGCCGCGGCCACGCGGTTTTCGAGCGCCGCGGAGACCGCCGGCGGCGTGGCCTGGGGCGCGCCGGCGGTCGCCCGTCGCCTGGCCGTCGGTCCGATCCGACTCGCCGACGTGCCGGTGTTCATCAACCAGAAGCCGATGGGCGTTTCCCTGCTCGGGATGCCGTTCCTGCGGCGGCTGAGTTCATTCGAGGTGCGCGGCGACCAGCTGTTCCTTCGCGCCCGCGGTTGATCTGGCCGGCCTACGGGCGCATAAGGCCGCCCTTCCCGGCGCCAGCTCTTGCTCGAGCGCCCTCACCGTCACGTCCCCCCGGCCACCGTTGTCGGGGACGAGGACGGCGGGGACTTCCGCCCGCGTCCGACGCGCACGGGAGCGAGCGCGGCTGCGTCACCCGCGCGGATCTCGCCAAGATGTTCGAAGGACTGAGCGAGCGGCTTTCCGGGGTCTTCGACCGGCTCTCCGGCCGCGGCGTCCTGACCGAGAACGATATCGACGAGGCCATGCGTGAGGTCCGCGTGGCCCTGCTTGAGGCCGACGTCGCCCTGCCCGTCGTGCGCACGTTCATAGACGAGGCGCGCAAAGCGGCCTCCGGCGAGGCGGTGATCCGCTCGGTCAAGCCAGCCGACCAGGTGGTTAAGATCGTCCATGACGGCCTCGTCGAAATGCTGGGGGGCGAGGGCGAGGCCGAGCCCCTCCGCCTGGCGCTCAATCCGCCGACGGTGATCCTCATCGCGGGCCTCCAGGGCTCCGGCAAGACAACGATGTCGGCCAAACTCGCCCTGCGCCTCGCCAAGGTCGAGCGCCAGCGGGTGATCATGGCCTCGCTCGACGTGCGCCGGCCGGCGGCCATGGAGCAGCTGGCGATCCTGGGCAAGGAAGCGGGCGTTGATACCTTAGCCATCGTTCGGGGCCAGGCGCCGGCGGACATTGCCCGGCGGGCGCTGTCGGCGGCGAAACTGGGCGGCTTCGACGTGCTGATCCTCGACACCGCCGGGCGCACGACGCTGGACGAGGCGATGATGAGCGAGGCGGCGGAGATCGCCCGCATCGCAACGCCGGCCGAAACCCTGCTGGTCGCCGACAGCCTGACCGGCCAGGACGCGGTGCGCACCGCCAAGGCTTTCCACGAACGCCTGCCGCTCACCGGCCTGGTGCTCACCCGGGCCGACGGGGATTCGCGTGGCGGTGCGGCGCTGTCCATGCGGGCGGTGACCGGCCTGCCGATCAAGTTCCTGGGGACGGGTGAGAAGATCGACGCCCTCGACGTCTTCGACGCCCGCCGGGTGGCCGGCCGCATCCTCGGCCGCGGCGACGTGGTGGCGCTGGTGGAAAGGGCCGCCGCCGATTTCGACCAGGCCAAGGGCGAGATCATGGCCCGCAAGCTCGCCAAGGGCCAGTTCGACCTCGAGGACATGGCCGAACAGCTGGCGCAGATGGAGCGGATGGGCGGTATGGACGGGCTGATGGGCCTGCTGCCGGGAGTTCAGAAGATCAAGAGACAGATCGCCGAGGCCGGCGTCTCCGACGGCATGATCCGCCGCCAGCGGGCGATCATCGGCTCGATGACGGTCAAGGAGCGCCGCAAGCCGGACATCCTCCAGGCCTCGCGCAAGCGGCGGGTGGCGGCCGGGGCCGGGGTCGAGGTGGCCGAGATCAACCGCCTGCTCAAGCAGCACCGCCAGATGCAGGACGCCGTGAAGATGATGTCGCGCGGCGGCGGCAAGGGCCTGGCCCGAATGGCTGGCATGTTCGCCGGCGGCGGGATGGATCCGCTCAAGGCCCTCGGCGGCGGCGGCGTCGCCGCGCGACCGCCCGTCCTGCCCGGCCTCGGCGGCGGCCCGGCCGCGAACTTCAACCCATTCAAGAAATCCTGACCACCCAACCTCAAAAAGGACAGCCATGCTCAAGATTCGTCTCGCCCGGGGCGGCGCCAAGAAGCGCCCCTACTATTCCATCGTCGTCGCCGACAGCCATAGCCCACGCGACGGCCGGTTTATCGAGAAGGTCGGAACCTACGATCCCCTGCTGAAGAAGGACGACGAAAAGCGCCTGGTGCTCAAGGGCGAGCGGATCACCGAATGGCTCGGCAAGGGCGCCCAGCCCACTGAGCGGGTGGCGCGGTTCCTCTCCACCCAGGGACTCGCCAGGTGGGAGCATGGGACCAACCTCAAGAAGGGTGAACCCCACGCGAAGGCCAAGGAGCGGATGAAGGAACGCGAGGAACGCGCCGCCGCCCTGGCCGCCGCTCCGCCGCCGGAGGAACCGGCGGTGGAGGAGACTCCGGCCGCCGAGGAATCGCCGGTCGCGGAAGCCGCGGCGGCGGAAGATGTCGCCCAGGAAGCAGCGGGTGAAGCCGCTGTCGAACCCGAGGCGGTCGGGGAAGCGGCGCCGGCCGCCGCTGAACCCGAAGCGGTCGCCGAAATCACGGCCGAGGAGACTCCGGCGGCGGAGGTCGAGGCGGTGACCACCGAGGCCGAAGCGACCCAGGCCGGGGGGGAAGCGGCGGCCGAGGCGGCGGGGGAAGAAGGCTGACGGCGAAAGCCAGGCCCGGACAATCCTCCCCCACGAAGAGGCGTGGGGGAGGATTCGATCGCTCGAATGCCCCTGTGGCGCGATCGTCCCTCCCCATGAAGGGGAGGGAGAACGGCGGTGACCGCGCGGATGATCCTGGTCGGCCAGGTGGCGGGGGCATTCGGGGTGAAGGGCGAGGTGCGGGTGACGGCGTTCACCGACGATCCGATGGCGCTGGTGCGATATGGGCGGCTGTCGGGCGAGGACGGCGCCTCGGTTCTGACGCTGGAATCCGGCCGGGCGCAGGGGAACGCGGTGATCGGCCGGGCCAGAGAGGTGGCCACGCGCGAGGCCGCCCAGGCCTTGCGCGGCCTGCGATTGTACGTCGCCCGGGAGGCCCTGGCGCCGACGGACGAGGAGGAGTTCTATCTTGCCGATTTGATCGGTCTGGCCGTCCAGGCGCCGGACGGCGCCGCGCTGGGCCGTGTGCGGACGGTGTCCAATTTCGGCGCTGGCGACCTCCTGGAGATCGCGCCGGCGGACGGCGGACCCACCTGGTGGGCGCCGTTCACCAAGGCCGTCGTCCCCGAGGTGCGGATAGGCGACGGCGTCGTCGTCGTCGATCGCCCCGCCGAGATCCAGGACTGACGCCTCAGCGCAAATCCGGCGGCGTCGCCTCGGCGCTGAGTCGCGCGATCGCCTCGTCGAGGTTCAGCACTTGCTGGCCGTCGGAGCCCAGGCGGCGCAGGGCAACCTTGCCCTCCTCGGCCTCGCGGCGGCCGACCACGGCGATCACCGGAACCTTGGCCAGGGAATGCTCGCGCACCTTGTAGCCGACCTTCTCGTTGCGCAGGTCGGTCTCCACCCGAAGGCCGGCGCGGCGCAGCCGGCTGGCCGCATCGACCGCGAAGCCGTCGGCGTCGGAGGTGATCGTCGCCACCACCACCTGCACCGGGGCCAGCCACAGCGGAAATGCGCCGGCGTGGTGTTCGATCAGCACACCGACGAACCGCTCCATCGATCCCAGGATCGCGCGATGCAGCATCACCGGCCGGTGCTTGCCACCGTCCTCGCCGATGTACGAGGCGTCCAGGCGCTCGGGAAGGACATAGTCGAGCTGCAGGGTTCCACACTGCCAGGTGCGGCCGATGGCGTCGCGCAGGTGGAACTCGAGCTTGGGGCCGTAGAAGGCGCCCTCGCCCGCGATCCGCTCGACCTCGACGCCGGCGGCGTTGGCCGCGCGCTCTAGGGTGTCCTCGGCGAGGGTCCAGTCGGCGTCCGTGCCGAACCGTTGGTCCGGGCGCAGGGCGAGTTTCACCGAATGAAGCTCGACATCGAGATCGGCGTAGACTCGCTGAAGCAGTTCGATGAACATTCGGGACTCGGCCTCGATCTGCTCCTGGGTGCAGAAGACGTGGCCGTCGTCCTGGGCCAGGCCCCGCACCCGCATCAGGCCATGCATCGAGCCGGAACTCTCATTGCGATGCAGACCGTCGAACTCGGCCATGCGGATCGGCAATTCGCGATAGGACCGCTGGCCGTGGTTGAAGATCTGCACGTGGCCGGGGCAGTTCATCGGCTTGACGGCCATGACGTCGCCGGCCGCGTCCTCGCAGGCGAACATCTCGGCGCGGAATTTCTGCCAGTGTCCCGACCGCTCCCACAGGGATTTGTCGAGAATCTGCGGGGTCTTGACCTCGACGTAGCCGGCCGCCTCGACGCGCCGGCGGACATAGGCCAGCAGGGTGCGGTAGAGGGTCCAGCCCTTGGGGTGCCAGAAGATCATCCCCCGGCCCTCTTCCTGGGTGTGGAACAGATCCATGACCGCGCCGAGCTTGCGGTGATCGCGCCTTTCGGCCTCCTCGAGGCGCTTCAGATAGGTCGCGAGGTCGGCCTCCGACGCCCAGGCGGTGCCGTAGATGCGCTGCAGCTGGGCGTTGGCCTGATCGCCCCGCCAATAGGCGCCGGCGAGCTTGGTCAGCTTGAACGCCTTGCCCACGTGGCGCGTCGAGGGCAGGTGCGGACCCCGGCAGAGATCCTTCCACGCCCCCTGGCGATAGACGCTGATCGGCTCGCCCTTGGGGATGTCGCGGATGATCTGGGCCTTGTAGTGCTCGCCGATGCCATCGAAGTGGGCGATGGCCTGGTCGCGATCCCAGACCTCGCGCGTGATCGCTTCGTCGCGATCGACGATCCGGCGCATGCGCGCTTCGATCGCCGCCAGATCGTCGAGGGAGAACGGCTCGTCGCGGGCGAAGTCGTAGAAGAAGCCGTCCTCGACGTTGGGGCCGATGGTCACCTGGGTATCCGGAAACAGCGCCTGCACCGCTTCGGCCAGGACATGGGCGGTGTCGTGGCGGATGACCTCCAGCGCCTCGGGCGAGTCGCGGGTGACGATCTCGAACGCCCCGCCCGTTTCCAACGGCCGGGCGAGGTCTAGCAATCGCCCGTCGAGTTTCACCAGCAGGGCCTTCTTGCGCAGCGACGGCGAGATCGCCGTGGCCACGTCGGCGCCGCTCACGCCGGGCTCGAACTGACGGACGTGGCCGTCGGGGAATTTGAGGTCGATCATGTCTCAGGACTTTCGAGGCGGCGGGGCCGGGTCGTAGCCCGAGCCGCCGAAGGGGTGACACTTCAGGACGCGGCGCAGCGCCAGAGCGCCGCCGCGAACCGGTCCGTGGGCGATCAGGACCTCCGCCGCATAGTCCGAACAGGTCGGCAGGAAGCGGCATTGGCGCCCGATCCAGGGCGACAGCGTCAGCTTGTAGGCGCGGTGGCCCCATCTGACGCAGCGTTCATAGAGATTCATGCCGGCGTGGGAAGGGATCGACCGATCCGATTGATCAGGCCGCGCCGGCGCGGCTAGTTCGCGTGGGCGGCGCGGCCATGGCGGCGCGGCAAGCCTCCGCCGTGGCCTCGAAAGCCAGCAACGCCGAGGCGTGGCGGGGCGGATAGTCCTTCACGGGGGCGAGCACGGCGAGATCCGAAAAACGTCCTTCGGGCGGGGGTCCGTCCGCTTTCAGCATAGCACGGAATTGATCGCGGGCCATTTCGATTTCCGCGGGGCTGGCCCCGATGACGTTGGCCCCGAGCACCGCCGCCGCCGCCTGCCCCAGAGCGCAGGCCTTCACCTCCTGGGCGAAATCGGCGACCCGACCCTCGCGCATGACCACATCGACGACGATCCGGCTGCCGCAGAGCTTGGCCGTCTTCTCCGCCGACGCGTCGGGCGCATCGAGCCGGCCGGCCCGCGGCATGTTGGCGGCTAAGCTAAGAATCCTGGCGGAGTAGAGATCGTCGATCATGGCCGGCCCTCAGATGGGGTCGCTGTTATCGGCGCGCCACCGCGCCTCGACCCGCTCCTTGACCGCCTCGCCCATGGCCGCGAAGCCGGCGCGCAGAGCGCCGCGCAGGCGGCGGCCGGCGCCGGGGCCGAGGAGCCCCTCGAACATCTCGCCGTTGGAGAAGATCGAGGCGCTCTCGGCCAGCTTTTCGATCTCCAGGAATCGGGTGGAGCGAATCAGTCCGCCGAGCAGGGAGAGCCGCCAGAGAATCTGCTCGTTGGGCACCCAGTCGACGATGACGGGCCGCAGGGCGCGCGGGGCCTGTCCAGGCAGAGCCACTTCCAGGCTGAGCGGACCGCCGATTCGCAGGGCCCCCTCGGCCTTGGGATAGAGCGGATTCCACTGCGGCCAGGCGTCGATGTCGGCGATTACCGACCAGATGGCCTCGGCCGGCGCGCGAATACCCAGGCGATGCTCGATCTTGACCCGCATCAGGCGGGCTCCCTCATCCGCCAGGTCGCGCCATCGGCGCTGTCCATGACCTCGACGTCGAGACCGGCCAGTTCGGCGCGGATGGCGTCGGCGCTGGCCCAGTCCTTGTCGGCGCGCGCCCGGATCCGCCGGGCGACGAGGTCCTCGATCCGCGCCTTCAGCGCCACGTCCGCCGCGCCGTGGAACCAGGCTTGCGGGTCGGCCTGGAGAAATCCGACCAGGGCGCCGCTGGCCAGGAGTTCACCCTTGGCGCGCGCGCGCTCGGCGGGCCCGGCGGTCTCGAGGCGGCGGGCGAGGGCGAAGAGTTCGGCATTGGCCTTGGGCGTGTTGAGATCATCCTCCAGCGCCTCGATGAAGGCCGGCGAAGGCCGGGCGTCGGCGGCCACCACGTCGCCGGCCCGGCGAAGGGCGCCATAGAGGGTGTCGAGGGCGCTCCTGGCGTTGCGCGCGCCCTCCTCGCTCCAGGCCAGGGGCTGGCGGTAGTGCGAGGCGAGGAGAGCCCAGCGCAGGGCCTCGCCCGGGACCCGGGTGATCAGGTCGTGGACCAGGGCGACGTTGCCCAGGCTCTTGGACATCTTGTCCTCGCCCATGTTGAGGAAGCCGTTGTGCAGCCAGTAGCGGGCGTAGATCCGGTCCCCGCCGCCGGCGCGGACGCCCTGGGCGCGCTCGTTCTCATGGTGGGGGAAGATCAGGTCGATGCCGCCGCCGTGGATGTCGATCGGCAGGCCCAGGGTCTGCTCGATCATCGCCGAGCATTCGATGTGCCATCCGGGGCGGCCGGGGCCGAAGGGGCTTTCCCACACCGGCTCGCCGACCTTGGACGGCTTCCACAGCACGAAGTCCGCGGCGTGCCGCTTGTAGGGCGCGACCTCGACCCGGGCGCCGGCGATCATGTCGTCCAGGGATCGCCCCGAGAGTTCGCCGTAGCCGGCCCAGGCCTGGGTGTCGAAGAGCACGTGCCCCTCGGCCTCGTAGGCCGCATTTGCCGACACCAGGCGTCCAATCATGGCGACGATGGCGTCCATGGTCCGGGTGGCGCGCGGCTCGAAGGTCGGCGCCAGCGCGCCCAGGGCCGACATGTCGGCGTGGTAGGCGTCGATATACCGCGCCGTCACCACGTCGATGGGAACGCCTTCCTCGGCCGCCTTCAGATTGATCCTGTCATCGACGTCGGTAACGTTGGCGGCGTAGAGGACGTGGTCCTCGCCATAGAGCCGGCGGAGCAGGCGGAAGAGGACATCGAACACCACCACCGGCCGGGCGTTGCCGATGTGGGCGTAGTTGTAGACCGTCGGGCCGCAGACATACATCGTCACCCGCGCCGGATCGGCGGGGACGAAGGGCCGCTTCTCGCGGGCCATGGTGTCGTGGAGTCGGAGGGGCATCGGTGAAGCTTCAGCGGCCTGACGGTTGCGGGCGGCGGGACGGCGGCCATATAGAGACTGGCCGGCCGGGATGCCAATCAGGCCCCTCGCGACGCTTCAGGCCCCAGGGAAGGCCCCCTCATGGATGCCGTGACAGGCGAACGAGGCTCGATCGGCGCCGAGGCCGAGCTGGAGGCGGTCAAGCGGCCCTCCCGCGACGAAGCCATGGCGGCGGTGCGCACCCTGATCGCCTGGGCCGGCGACGATCCCCGCCGCGAGGGGGTGGTCGATACGCCTCGCCGGGTGGTGGACGCCTATGGCGAGTGGTTCAGCGGCTATCACGAGGATCCCGCCCGGGAACTCGACCGGACCTTCGAGGATGTCCAGGGCTACGACGACATCGTCATGCTCCGCGAGATCGAGGTCGAGAGCCACTGCGAGCACCACATGGCCCCGTTCCTGGGCAAGGCCTATGTCGCCTACATGCCGACCAACAAGGTGGTGGGGATTTCCAAGCTCGCCCGGGTGGTGGAGATCTTCTCCCGCCGCCTGCAGACCCAGGAGACCCTCACCCAGCAGATCGCCGACGCCATCGTCGATAGCCTGCGGCCGGCCGGCGTCGCCGTGCTGATCGACGCCGAACACCAGTGCATGACCACCAGAGGCGTCAACCACCGGCACGTCTCGACCATAACCACCCAATTCACCGGCGTGTTCCGCACCGACGGCGCGCTGCAGCGGCGGTTCCTCGACTTCTGCAACCGAAAATAGGCCGGCCCGTGGGCGAGACGCACTTCCCCATCGCCGCCGACGTCGCCGCGCTTGAGAGAGGGACGGTGCTGGCGCCGAGATTCGACCGCGACGGACTGATCGCCGCCGTCGCCACCCACGGCGAAACCGGCGAGGTGCTGATGCTCGCGTGGATGGACGCGGAGGCCTTGGCGCGCACGCTGGCGACGGGCGAAGCGCACTATTTCAGCCGATCGCGGCAGGCGCTCTGGCGCAAGGGGGAAACCAGCGGGCAGGTGCAGCGGGTGACGGAGGTCCGCATCGACTGCGACCAGGACGCGGTGTGGCTGAAGGTGGTTCCCGGCGGCGACGGCGGCGCCTGCCACGTGGGGTTCCGGTCGTGCTTCTATCGGGTGGTCGAGGGCCGATCGCTGGTGGAGCGGCCGTGAGGTGAGCGTGATCCGCAGGGTTCATCTCGCCGTGGCCGGCGGCCGGCTCGACCGGACCCTGTCGGAAAAGCTGCCCGACCTGTCCCGCAGCCGCCTCAAGGCGCTGATGGCCCTGGGCGCGGTGCGTCACGAGGGCGTGATGATCGACGATGCTTCGGCCGCCGCCTCGCCGGGCCACTACACCATCGAGATCCCACCCGCGACGGCGCCGGAGCCGGTGGCGGAGGCCATCGCCCTGACGGTTCTGTTCGAGGACGGGCACCTGATCGTGATCGACAAGGCGGCCGGCATGTCGGCTCATCCCGCGCCGGGAAGTCCGGCCGGCACCCTGGTCAACGCGCTCATTCACCATTGCGGAACGAGTCTTTCGGGCATCGGCGGGGTGGCGCGTCCGGGAATCGTCCATCGTCTGGACAAGCTGACTTCCGGGGTGATGGTGGCGGCGAAGACCGATGTGGCGCACCGCGGCCTCTCGGCCCTGTTCGCGGCCCACGACATCGAGCGGACGTATGTCGCGCTGACGCGTGGCGCGCCGAAATCGCGGCGGGGGACGCTCGCCACCCGCCTCGGCCGCTCCACCACCGACCGAAAGAAGATGGCGGTGCTGCGCGGGGGGGGGCGGGAGGCGGTCACCCACTATGAGGTCGTCCGGGTTTTCGGTCCCGCCGAGAAGCCATTGGCGGCGCGCGTCCATTGCCGGCTGGAGACCGGTCGGACGCATCAGATCCGGGTTCACCTCGCGCACGAGGGTGCGCCGTGCCTGGGCGATCCGACCTACGGCTCCGGATCGCCGGCGTCCGCCGTCCGCGCGGCGATCGACGCGGCGGGGCTGAAGCGCCAGGCGCTGCACGCCGCGGTGCTCGGCTTCCGCCACCCGATCACCGGCGAGATCCTGCGCTTCGAGACCGCCCCCCCGCCGGACATGGCGATCCTGGAGGACGCCCTTCAGAACCTCTGACGCCGCCACGAGAAAGCTTGTCGGCGAACCGTCTTAAAGGCGCCGCAACGATTGACTATCTAACGGGTTGAAGCGGGGTGGGCGGCGCCGTGCGCGGCGATCAAATGCCCGGAACAGGGATCAGAGAACACCAGCATGGCCGCGGTCAGCGCGCTTTCAGTCATGTCGCCGGATGGCGGCCTGTCGCGGTATCTCACCGAGATCCGCAAGTTCCCGATGCTCGCCAAGGACGAGGAGTTCATGCTCGCCAAGCGCTGGCGCGAGCATGAGGACCCGGCCGCCGCTCACCGCCTGGTCACCTCTCACCTGCGCTTGGTGGCCAAGATCGCCATGGGCTACCGGGGCTACGGCCTGCCGATCGGCGAGGTGATTAGCGAGGGCAACGTCGGGCTGATGCAGGCGGTCAAGAAGTTCGAGCCCGATCGCGGGTTTCGGCTGGCGACCTACGCCATGTGGTGGATCCGGGCCTCGATCCAGGAATACATCCTGCGCTCCTGGTCCCTGGTCAAGATGGGCACCACGGCGGCGCAGAAGAAGCTGTTCTTCAACCTGCGCAAGGCCAAGAGCGAAATCAGCGCGCTGGAAGAGGGCGACATGCATCCAGATCAGGTGCGCCAGATCGCCACCAAGCTGGGTGTGCTCGATTCCGAGGTGATCTCGATGAACCGGCGCCTCTCCGGTCCGGACGCCTCGCTGAACGCGCCGCTACGCTCGGACTCCGAGAACGAGTGGCAGGATTGGCTGGAAGACAAGGAGGCGGTCAGCCAGGAAACCCGCCTGGCCGAAAGCGAGGAGAAGTCCCTGCGCATGGGCCTGCTCGAGGAGGCGATGACCGAACTCACCGACCGCGAGAAGCACATCCTGACCGAACGGCGGCTCAAGGACGAGCCGACCACCCTGGAGACCCTGGCCACGGAATACGGCGTCAGCCGCGAACGCGTCCGCCAGATCGAAGTGCGCGCCTTCGAGAAGCTCCAGAAGGCCATGCAGGCGGCGGCGATCGAGCGCAATCTCGTCAACGCGTGAGAACCGAGGTAGGCTACATCCATGGCTACGCCAGACCCGTCGTTTTTCGATGAAATCGACGAAGACGCCGAGGCCGCCGCCGACGCGAAGGGCTTGGCCCACCTCGACGAGGGCGAGGGGATCGCCCATGCCGAGGTAGCCGAATGGCTGGACACCTGGGGGACGCTCGACGAGAAACCCGCCCCGGCGTCGTGGCGCAAGCAATCTGGTCGCCCGAGGCGATCGCCGATCTTGAGGCCATCCGAACCCATATCGGCCTGAACAGCCCGCTCGCCGCGCAGCGTGGGTTCGATCCGAACCGCGGCCATGTGGGCGCGATACCAGTCGATGATCTCCTGCGCCCCCAGCTTGTCGGCGGCGGCGGTCGATTCGTGAAGGACGGCGTCGGGGATCAACACCGGAAGCCCCGGATACAGCAGATAGTCGAGGCTGCGCGCCGCGGCCAGGGTGATCAGGGGCGCGGCGTCGGTGACGACCAGCTTGACGTCAACGGTCACGACGCAGCAACGGCTCCAATATCGCCCGCGCGCGCGCCAGATGGGCGTCGTGGGCGCGGGTCGCCGCCGGCCGCGGAAAGTCCAGCCCGTGGGCCACCAGTGCGATCACCAGGTCGGCATAGTCACCCAGACCGGCGCGCTCGATCGTCGCCCGCGTGCCCGCGCCGCCGGAAGCGTAGAGGCTCAGGACCTCGAGTTGCTCGGGCGTTGCGGCCTTCGTCATGACCGATCCATACCATGGGAGCATCCCGCGTGGCGCCATGGATTTCGCCTACCCCAGGAAAGGATCGCGGATCACGATGATGTCGTCGCGTTCCGGGCTGGTGGTGACGACGGCGACCTCGGCGCCGATCAGTTCCTCGATGCGGCGCACGTAGGCCCGGGCGGCCGGCGGCAGCGCCGACCAGGACCGCGCGCCGTGGGTGATCTCGCGCCAGCCGTCCATCTCTTCGTAGATCGGTTCGACCCTGGCCTGTTCGCGAACACCGGCGGGCAGATAGTCCAGGGTGTCGCCGCCGAGCCGATAGCCGGTGCAGATCTTCAGGGTCTCGAAGCCGTCCAACACATCGATTTTGGTCAGCACGACGCCCAGGATGCCGCTGATCGCCACAGACTGGCGGACCAGCACGGCGTCGAACCAGCCGCAGCGGCGCTTGCGGCCGGTGTTGGTGCCGAACTCGTGGCCGCGCACCCCCAGGCGCTCGCCGGTCTCGTCGGTGAGTTCGGAGGGAAAGGGACCTTCGCCGACCCGGGTGGTGTAGGCCTTGACGATTCCCAGCACATAGCCGCCGACCGCCGGACCGGAGCCCGATCCGGCCGCGGCCTGTCCCGCCACGGTGTTTGACGAGGTGACGAACGGGTAGGTGCCGTGATCGACATCGAGCATGGTCGCCTGGGCGCCCTCGAAGAGAACGCGGCGCCCGTCCTTCACCGCGGCGTCGAGCACTCGCCAGGCCGGCCGCAGGTAGGGCGTCACCTTGGGGGTGATCTCGGCGAGCAGGGACATCAGGGACCCGGCGGGCGCCTCCGGCAGACCCAATCCCTGTCTCAGGGGAGCGTGATGGGCGAGCAGGCGTTCGATCTTGACGCCCAGCGCCGCCGCGTCGCCGAGGTCGCAGAAACGGATCGCGCGGCGGCCGACTTTATCCTCATAGGCCGGGCCGATCCCCCGCCCGGTGGTGCCGATCCTGCCGGCGCCGGCGCGGGCCTCGCGGGCGACATCGAGATCGCGATGCATGGGCAGCACCAGGCAGGCGTTGTCGGCCAGGACCAGGACCTCGGGGGAGATCGTCAGGCCCTGGGCGCGCACGCGGTCGATCTCTTCGAGGAGAGCCCAGGGGTCGACGACGACGCCATTGCCGATGATCGAGAGCTTGCCCTGGACCACGCCGGAAGGCAGCAGGGCGAATTTGTAGGTCGAGTTACCGACCACGATGGTGTGGCCGGCGTTGTTGCCGCCCTGGAAACGCACCACCACGTCGGCCCGGTCGGCGAGCCAGTCGATGACCTTGCCCTTGCCTTCGTCGCCCCACTGGGCGCCGATCACCGTCACATTGGCCATGTCCGTCAGCCTCCCCGCGCTCGTGCGTGGAAAGGCGATGCGCCGGGCAATCCGCGGGCGGCCTTTCCGGGGCCGTTTAGCGCGAGGCGCCTACCGCCTCCAGGGCTATTCGCCGCTAGAGTTCGAGATCGCCGCCCAGGGCTGCCTCGGCCATGGCGCAGTGCATGGCGATGCCGCGGGCCATCACGTCCTCGTTGAGGGTCATGCGGTTGGAATGCAGGGCGCAGCAGGTGCGGTAGTCGCCGCCTTCGGGCGCCGCGCCGAGGAAGGCCATGGCCCCGGGGAGTTTCTGCAGGATGTAGGCGAAGTCTTCGGCGCCCATCATCGGATTGGGCATGGTCACCCATGCCTCTTCACCGAACAGCGCCTTGGCGGTGCGCTCGGCCAAGCCGGTCACGCGACCGTCGCAAACCGTCACCGGAAAGCCGTGATCGATCTCCACCTCGGCCCGCGCGCCGTGGGCGGCGGCGATGTTCTCGGCGACCCGCCGCGCGCCTTCGTGGATGGTGGCGCGGGTATGCTCCGAAAACGTCCGGATCGTGCCGAGCAGCCGCCCGTCTTCCGGGATGACGTTGCTGGTGGTGCCCGCGTGGATATGGGCGATGGTGATCACCGCCGGCGCGAACACCGACACGCGGCGGGTGACCAGGGTCTGCAAGGCTGTGACGATCTCGCAGAGCACCGGAATGGGATCGAGGGCGTCATGAGGCATGGAGGCGTGACCGCCGGCGCCGATGACGCGAACGCGCAGGGTGTCGGACGCCGCCAGCAGGGGACCCACGCGGCCGGCGAACACGCCGGCCGGCATATTGGGCGAAATGTGCAGGGCGAAGGCGGCGTCGGGCAGGGGATCGAGCAGGCCGTCGTCGATCATGAACCGCGCCCCGTGCCAGCCCTCTTCGCCGGGCTGGAACATGAACATCACCGTTCCAGCCAGTTGTTCGCGTCGCGCGCAGAGCGCCCGCGCCGCGCCGGCCAGCATGGCGACGTGGGTGTCGTGGCCGCAGGCGTGCATGGCGCCCTCGGTTCGCGAGGCGAAGGCGAGGCCAGTGTCTTCGATGAGCGGCAGGGCGTCCATGTCGCCGCGCAGAAGCACCGTGCGCCCGTTGGCCGGTCCGCGAAGGATCGCGACCAGCCCGCTGGTCGAGGGACCCTCGCGGATCTCGAGCGGAAGACCGGCCAGCGCCGCCTTCACCTTGGCGGTGGTCTTGGGAAGGTCCAGCCCGAGTTCCGGCTCGGCGTGAATCGCCCGGCGCAGGGCGACGGCGTCCGCCAGCAGCGCCTCTCCGGCCGCCGTCCAGGTCCGCGGATCGAAGGATTGGGCGTTCATGGCGAACTCTCTATGTGGTTATCGACCGAGCCTTCACCCTGCACGACCCCGGCGCGCCAAGTCCACGGCTTTCACTCGCGGCGCCGTCGGGGCTAAGAGGGTGAAATGACCCGCCCGCGTTTTCACCTGGCGTTTCCCGTCCGCGATCTCGACGAGGCCCGGGCCTTCTACGGGGGCATGCTGGGCTGTCCCGAGGGTCGATCGAGCCCCGAGTGGGTGGACTTCGACCTTCATGGCCATCAGATCGTCGCCCACCTGGGTCCGAACGATGGCCAGACGCCCACGAACGGCGTGGATGGCAGGGACATTCCCATTCGCCACTTCGGGCTGATTCTGGAACCCGAGGCGTGGCGGGCGATGGCGGAGCGGCTCGGTGCGTCGGGCGTGGAGTTCCTGATCGAACCTGGCGTTCGCTTCGCCGGCCAGGCGGGCGAACAATCCACCCTTTTCCTGCGCGATCCATCCGGCAACGCGCTCGAGTTCAAGTCTTTCGCCGACGAAACCATGGTGTTCGCCCGTTGAGCGTTATCCTCGCCGATATCGAGGCGGCGCGGCGCCGTCTCGCCGGCCATGCCGTCGTAACGCCACTGCTCGAGAGCCCGGCGCTGAACGAGCGTCTCGGAGGTCGCGTCTTCATCAAGGCCGAAACCCTTCAGCGGGTCGGCGCCTTCAAGTTTCGCGGCGCCTACAACCGCCTCGGCCAGATGAGTCCACAGGAGCGCGAACGCGGGGTGGTGGCGTTCTCGTCCGGAAATCACGCCCAGGGCGTCGGCCTGGCCGCGAAGCTCTTGGGGATGCCGGCGCTGATCGTCATGCCGTCCGACGCGCCAAGGGTGAAAATCGAAGCCACCAGGGGATATGGGGCGGCGATCAGGTTCTACGACCGTCTCTCAGAGAACCGGGAGGCGATTGCCGCCGAGGTCGCCGCCGAACGCGGCGCGGTCACCGTGCCGGCCTATGACGATGAGATGATCATCGCCGGCCAGGGCACCGTTGGCCTGGAGATTGCTGAACAGGCGGCCGCATTGGGCGTGCGATTGGATCTGGCGCTGGGTCCGGTGGGCGGCGGCGGTCTGATGGCGGGTGTCGGCGCGGCCTTGAAGGCCCGGTCGCCCACGACCGACCTCTGGGGTGTCGAGCCGGACGGCTTCGACGACACGCGGCGATCGCTAGTCGCCGGCGAACGAACCGCTGCGCCCCCCGCGGCGCGATCCTTGTGCGACGCGCTCGAGGCGCCGATGCCGGGCAGGCTGACGTTTCCCATTCTGAAGCGCGACCTCGCCGGAATCCTCACCGTCAGCGACGCCGAGGTCGCCGAGGCGGTTCGATATGCCTTCGCCACCCTGAAGCTCATCGTCGAGCCCGGCGGCGCGGTCGCCCTGGCCGCGCTCCTCGCCGGAAAGAGCGACCTCGCCGGCCGCGCGGCGGCAATCATTCTCTCGGGGGGGAATATCGACCCCGAACTCTTTGGGCGAATCATCGCCGGCGAGATCTAGAGGCGCCGATAGCTCGTGGGTTCGCCCGACCCCGCTCGGGAGATTCTCCGCGCCGCGTCGTCGAGGCGTTCAATGGCGACGCTCATGTGGTGGGCGTTGGCATGAATCAGGCGTTCGGCGTCGAGCATCATTCCCACGTGAGCACGCCAGAACACGAGGTCGCCCCGGCGCAGATCCTCGGGGTCCGCGTCCCGGCCCAAGCTCGCCTGTTGATCCGTATCGCGCGGGCACCCACGTCCGCAGGCGTAGAGCGCTTGCTGAACGAGTCCCGAGCAGTCCAATCCCAGGCTGTCGCGACCACCCCAGAGGTAAGGCGCCCCCAGGAACATCTCCGCCACCCCGGCGGGATCGGGCAGGGTCTCGCCCACCGGCGTCAGGTGACTCCCGGCGATCCAACCCGCGCCCCGCGCGTGAACCAGCCGGCCGCCCTCGCCGTCGATGCTGACCAGACTGTTCAGGCTCAGGGGACCGAATGCCGTCGCCTTGATGTTCGGCGACTCGAAGGCGAAGGTTCGCGGGACGCTGACCCAATGTGTCGGCGCGCTCACGCCGGTCGTCAGAGCGTCCCTTTCGACGTAGCCCACATAGCCGTCCCGGCGCGCTTGTCCCCAGGCGAACAAGCCGGTCGCCTCCAGCACGTCGAAGACTTCGCCGAAAAGAAGCTGATCGACCCGTTCCGCCGAGGAATCAGCGGCAATTCTCACGGACGTGGCCGAGGCCCGCGCGCGCGCGGGCGCCACGGTCGAGTACGCCCTCGCGGCTATCCGGCCCTCGAGATCCGCCGAGGCCAGATCGCGGCGCGCGAGCGTGGTCCTCCGGTCATGCATCAGCCGAAGCGGCCCTGGAGCATGGCGAAGATGGCCCGAATCGCCTGCGCTTCGCCTCCGACCGGCCAGCCGGGCCGCTCACGAGGATTCCAGGCGTAGATGTCGAAGTGCGCCCACGGCCCCGCCGGCGCGAACGACTGGAGGAACAGGGCGGCGGTGACCGAGCCGGCCTGCGCCCAGGCGTCGGGATCGTTCTTGATGTCGGCGACGTCGCTTTCCAGGGAGGGTGCGTAACGCCGCCAGAGCGGCATGCGCCAGATCGGATCGTCCACGTCCCGGGCCGTCCGCTCAAGTTCGATCGCCAGATCGTCGTCGGGGGTGTAGAAGGGAACCACGTGAGGTCCGAGCGCGACCCTCGCCGCGCCGGTCAAGGTCGCCAGGTCGATGGTCAGCGCGGGTGAAAGCTCACCGGCGCGGGTCAGGGCGTCGGCGAGGATCAACCGCCCCTCGGCGTCGGTGTTGCCCACCTCGATCGACAGCCCGGCGCGCGACGCCAGGATGTCGCCAGGGCGCATGGCGTCACCAGAAATGGCGTTCTCGACCACCGGCAGCAGGACCACCAGCCGCACCGGCAGCTTCTCCCCCATCACCATCCGCGCGAGCGCCAGGGCGTGGGCCGCGCCGCCCATGTCCTTCTTCATCAGACGCATGCCGGCCGATGGCTTGATGTCCAGGCCGCCGCTGTCGAACACCACGCCCTTGCCGACCAGGGCGATCAATGGATGGTCCGCGGCGCCCCAGACGATTTCGATCATCCTGGGCGAGCGTTCTACGATCGCCGCCCTGCCCACCGCGTGAACGGCGGGATAGCCGGCGTCGAGCAGCGCATCCCCGGCGGTGACGGTGATCGAAGCGCCGTGCGCCTCGGCGATTTCGCGGGCGATGCTCTCCACCTGCCTGGGTCCCATGTGGTTGGCCGGGGTGTTGACCATGTCCCGCGCCAGGGCGCAGGCGCGGGCGATCGCCATCGATGAGCGCAAGTCCGCTCCTGGCGCGGCGACGAGACGGGGTCTGCCCGGCCCACGATCTTTCTTGTAGCGGTCAAATCGATAGGTCCCAAGCGACCAGGCCAGCGCGATCTGATCGGGCGGCGCGGCGGCGGATGAAGTCTCGATCCGATAATCCCCCGGCGGGAGTTTGGCCGGCAGCCCGCGGAACACCATCGCGCCTCGGTCGCCGCCGTCGCCGAGACCGAAGAACACGCGATCGAGCCCGCCATCCCGGTCTTGGAGGAAGGCGACCTGTCCCGCCTTGCCGACAAATCCAGTCTGAGCGGCCGCGGCCTTCACCCGGGCTGGTTGCGCGGACTCGCGCTCGCGCCAATCGGCGGCGTCGATGGCTATGATCGGGACCGATGAGCCGGCATGGTGGGGAACGACAGGCTCGGACATCGGCGCTTCTCACGGGCGAGTTGAGATTAAGGGTTCGTTAACGGCTCGCCGCCGATGCTCGGTCCAGTCCGCCGCCCATGCCGAGCAAACCCATGTGTCTCAAGCCGGCGCTCGCCGCAACCCTCGTGGTTCTCCTGGGCACATCGGCGTGGGCTGGGAAGCCCGCCGCCGCTTCGCCGCCGGCGGCGCAGACAGGAACCGCCGCGCGCGAGCCCACCGCCCAGGAGCGCGCCGAAGTCGAACGCATGGATCCTCTGGCGCGGGCGACCTTTTGGACGCGGGTCGTGGACGATTTCCCCCGCGACACCTCGGCGGGCGTGAGTCTCGCCAAGGCGCTGCGCGAGGTTTCCCGCTATGACGAGGCGGTCGCCGCCGCCGAGCGCGTCCTGGTGATCGATCCTGAAAACCTGGAAGCGCTGCTGGAATGCGCCCGCGGACGGATCGCCGCCGGCCAGGGATTCTTCGCCATCGACCCGGCTCAGCGCGCCGCCGCGCTCGCGCCTCGGGATTGGCGGCCGGCATCGCTGCTCGCCATCGCCCTCGAACAATCCCAGCGCGACGACGAAGCATTGGCCGCCCATCAACGCGCGCTGGCGTTGGCCCCCGACAATCCGGCGGCGCTGTCGAACCTCGCCATGTACGATGCCGCCCACGGAAATTCAGGGCAGGCGGAAGCGCTGCTGCGCCGGGCCGTGACCGAACCGGGCGCGACCGCCCAGGAACGATTGAACCTGGCGCTGATCCTTGGCCTGGAAGGCCGAATCGACGAGGCCGAGCACCTGGAGAGGCAGGATCTGCCGCCCACGACGGTCGATAACAACATGGCCTATCTGCGTGGCGCGGGAAGCGCGGCTGCGGCGCGATCCTGGGCTTCGGTTAAGGGCGCGCCCTAGTTTTTGTGGAAAAACGCGTGGCGCGCGGAACCCATTCGGCGCTCGCGGCTTAGGGCAGTCTGGGCTGAAGGGTGGCGGCAAGACGGCAAAAGTGCGAAGGTATTCCGGCGGTCGGTTTTGTTGTCGCGACGGCCTCGGTCCCGAGGCTTCCAGGTCAGGTTGTGAACCAGAGGGTGAGACGAATCGTCGCGACTGTGGCAGTGATGTTACTGCCTTCGGGTCGCCTAATTGATACAACGATGTCGGGTCCGTCGATCCGCGCAGAGGGCAAGGAAGGGATTGAAATGAAGTTGAAACTCCTCGCTGGGGCCGCGGTGGCCGCGGTGCTCGCCGCATCCGGCGCTTCGGCGGCCGAAAATGGTTGGTACGGCGCAATCGATCTCGGCGCCCACCAAATACGGGAAATCCCGGTGGATGGTCCCGGTTTTGCCGCCGATTACAAAACCCGGGAGACCGATTGGGCGGGCTTCGCCCGTCTGGGATATCGCGTGGCGCCGAACGTTCGACTCGAAGTCGAAGGAGGTTACCGTCACGGCGACCTGAGGTCGTTCGAGGATCATTCGGGCGATTTCGCGATATGCGCCGGCGGTACCGGCGTGGGAACCGGCTGCGGTCGCCCCAATGGGTCGCTCAATTCGTGGACGGTCATGGGCAACGCCATTTTCGATCTCATGCCCGACGCGATGTTCGATCCGTTCCTTGGCGCCGGCCTGGGCGTCAATCACGTTACGGCGCGCGCCTCGGGGGACGTCGTCAGCAATGGCCTTCTCTTCGTGCCCGGTTTTGCCGACGATCGTTCCGCGACCAAGTTCGCCTATCAACTCATCGGAGGCGTCTCCTTCAAGGCCAGCGATCAGCTCAATGTCGATCTGACCTATCGCTATCTCAGCGGGTCGCGGCTCGGCAACGACACGGGTCTGAACAATGGCGGCGCCGATATCGGCCGTTATCGGGACCACTCTTTGACGCTGGGCCTGAGGTACGCGTTCGGTCACGAGGCTCCGCCTCCGCCGCCCCCTCCGCCTCCCCCTCCGCCGCCACCTCCCCCTCCGCCGCCCCCTCCGCCGCCGCCGCCCCCGGGCGCGCCGTCGTTTGAGACGCGGGACTATGTGATCTACTTCCCCTTTGATCAGTACGTGATCACGCCCGAAGCTCAGAACGTGCTTCAGGACGCGGCCAAGTATTCCGTCGATGGGCATGCCTCGCGGGAAGTGGTGATCGGCTACACCGACACCTCCGGTTCGGTGGCCTACAATATGCGTCTGTCGGAACGCCGCGCCAAGGCGACCGCCGATGGCCTGGTTTCCCTTGGCGTTCCGGCGGCCAGCCTGGATGTCAGCTGGAAGGGCAAGTCCGATCTGGCCGTCCAGACCGGCGACGGGGTGAAGGAGCCTCTCAACCGTCGGGCCACCATCCACATCCAGTTCTGATCGGCTTCCAACCCCGATCACTTGAGATCAGGAGCCCGGCCCAAGCGGCCGGGCTCTTTTTCTTTTTTTGGCATCCAGGGAAAGGGTGAGGCACGGTGGGAGGACTGGCGGCATCGACGCGGTCTGATATAAGGCGTGTGCGCCGGATTGAGAATCGGCAGGCTGAGAGGGGAACGACATGAGATTTGGATTGTTTTGCGGCGCGGCCTTGGCCGTCGTCCTGGCCGCCTCCGGCGCTTCGGCGGCGAGCGATGGCTGGTATGGCGCGGTCGATATCGGCGGCCATTACCTCCAGGGGATTCCCGTCAACACGCCCCAGACGGATTACACCGTCAACACCCGCCAGTTCGACTGGGACGGGTTCGCGCGTCTTGGGTATCGCGTATCGTCCCATGTGCGGTTGGAAGTCGAAGGCGGATACCGCCACGACCGCCTGAGCTCGATCCGGCAATCGGGACTTGTGACCGCAACCACCCTCGATGTCTGCGAAAACCCCACCGATGTCCCCGATTGCGGAATCACCAACGGAAGGATCAATTCCTGGACCGCCATGGGCAACGTCCTCTTAGACCTGATGCCCGACGCGGTGCTCGATCCGTTCATCGGCGGGGGCCTGGGCGTCAATCATATTTCCGTTCGCGCCGACGGGTTCCAGGTCGATGGCGTGAACCCCGCCAGTGCCGTCGATATCGACACCTCCAGAACCAAATTCGCCTATCAGGGCATCGCCGGGGTTTCGTTCAGGGCCACCGATCAGATCAACGTCGATCTGACCTACCGCTATCTCAGCGGGGCGAGTTACGGCGACCTCGGGCAAGGCGGGGTTTCCTCGGCCGGACGCTACAAGGATCACTCGCTGAGCCTGGGCGTGAGGTACGCGTTCGCGGTCGCTCCGCCGCCTCCGCCGCCGCCGCCCCCGCCGCCGCCGCCACCTCCCCCGCCGCCGCCACCTCCCCCGCCGCCGCCGGCGCCGGCTGCGCCGACCTTTGAGACGCGGGACTATGTGATCTACTTCCCCTTCGATCAGTACGTGATCACGCCCGAGGCTCAGAACGTGCTTCAGGACGCCGCCAAATATTCCGTCGATGGGCATGCCTCGCGGGAAGTGGTGATCGGCTACACCGACACTTCCGGTTCGGTGGCCTACAACATCCGTCTCTCGGAACGCCGCGCCAAGGCGACCGCCGATGGCTTGGTTTCCCTCGGCGTCCCGGCGGCCAGCCTGGATGTCAGCTGGAAGGGTAAGTCCGACCCGGCGGTCCAGACCGGCGACGGGGTGAAGGAGCCTCTCAACCGTCGGGCCACCATCCACATCCAGTTCTGATCGGCTTCCACCCCGATTGGCCTCTATCCAGGGAGCCCGGCCCGAAAGGCCGGGCTCCCTTTCTTTTGAGCCCCGCCGGAAAGGGGCGGGTCGGAACCGGGCATCACAGTCTCGTGATGACCGCCTCCGGCTCCTATCAAGGCGTTGAAACCATTGGTGTCCCTTCGTGGGAAGCGCCGGCCATCAACAGAAATGTGCGTTCGCGGCTCGGACGCCCGTTGACGCTCCGTCAACCATATGACCCCATATCGTGGGGTGATGGGGCGCGCTCCCCACAATATATAGTCGCCAATAGGAATTTCCCCGCCGTTCTCGGGTCCAAATAGGGATGGATGACGAAGGCCATGATCCGTAGTGAGGCGACCAAGGCGGCGTTCGAAGACGGCCCAGGGACCAGGGTGAGACCGGCTGAAAGGCCGCGCCTGGCGCTGGTCCGCAAGGTGGAGATCGACCGCTCGCGCGATGCTCTCCTCACCGACTTCGGCAAAACCACGCTCGAGGACCGCTATCTGTTGCCGGGCGAATCCTATCAAGACATGTTCGCCCGCGTGGCGACCGCCTTCGCCGATGACGCCGATCATGCCCAACGGCTCTACGACTACATTTCCCAACTGTGGTTCATGCCGGCGACGCCGATTCTTTCCAACGGCGGCGCCTCGCGCGGCCTGCCGATTTCCTGCTTCCTCAACTCGGTCGGCGATTCGCTCGAGAGCATCGTCGGAACGTGGAATCAGAACGTCTGGCTCGCCGCCAATGGCGGGGGCATTGGCACCTATTGGGGCGGCGTACGCTCGATCGGCGAGAGGGTGAAGGGCTCGGGCCAGACCAGCGGCATCATTCCCTTCATCCGGGTGATGGACAGCCTGACCCTGGCGATCAGCCAGGGGTCCCTGCGCCGCGGGTCGGCCGCGGTCTACGTCGATATTCACCACCCCGAGATCGAGGAATTCCTCGAGATCCGCAAACCCTCCGGCGACTTCAACCGCAAATCGCTGAACCTCCACCATGGCGTCTCGATCACCGACGAGTTCATGGAAGCGGTGCGTGACGGGGTCAAATTCGCCCTGCGCTCGCCCAAGACGCACGAGGTCGTGCGCGAGGTGGATGCCCGCTTGCTGTGGCAGAAGGTGCTGGAACTCCGGCTTCAGACCGGCGAGCCCTATCTCATCTTCTCCGACACGGTGAACCGGGCCATGCCGCGCCACCAGCGCGAACTCGGACTGAAGGTTCGCCAATCCAATCTCTGTTCCGAAATCATGCTTCCGTCCGGGCTCGATCACCTGGGCGTCGAGCGGACCGCGGTCTGTTGCCTTTCCTCCGTGAACGCCGAGAAGTTCCTGGAATGGCGGGAGCACCCGACCTTCGTCGAAGACATCATGCGCTTCCTCGACAACGTGTTGCAGGACTTCATCGACCGCGCGCCGCCGGAGATGGCCCCCGCCGCCTATGCGGCGGATCGTGAACGCTCGGTGGGGCTTGGGCTGATGGGCTTCCACTCCTTCCTGCAGGGCCAGAACACGCCCTTCGAAAGCGCTCTGGCGAAATCATGGAACATGCGGATGTTCAAGCACCTTCGACGTGCCTGTGACGCCGCCAGCGCGACGCTGGCCGAAGAGCGCGGAGCTTGTCCCGACGCGGCCGAACGCGGGGTCATGGAGCGCTTTTCGCACAAGCTCGCCATCGCCCCGACGGCGTCGATCTCGATCATCTGCGGTGGGACCAGCGCCGGAATCGAGCCGATCCCGGCCAATATCTACACCCACAAGACGCTGTCCGGATCCTTCGCGGTGCGCAATCCCTACCTCGAGCGGCTGCTTGAGGAGAAGGGCGCGAACACGGCGGCGACCTGGGCATCGATCCTTGAGAACGAGGGCTCGGTCCAGCACCTCGATTTTCTCACCGACGACGAGAAGAGCATCTATAAGACGGCGTTCGAGATCGATCAGCGTTGGATTATCGACCTGGCGGCCGACCGCACGCCGGAGATTTGTCAGTCGCAGTCGGTGAACGTGTTCCTGGCTGGCGACGTCGATAAATGGGACCTCCACATGCTGCATTGGCAAGCGTGGGAGCGTGGCATGAAGAGCCTTTACTACTTGCGCTCCAAGTCGGTGCAGCGGGCGGCGTTCGCCGGCGCCGACATGGCCACCGAAAGCGCCGCCCGGGCGGCCGAGGCGCGGACCGACTACGACGAGTGCCTCGCCTGTCAGTAGGTGTTCGCTCCACCAGGAAATAAGCTCAGAAGCCCTTCCTCCCCACTCGCGCAGCGCCCGCGCTCGGTGATCAGGCCGGTGACGAGGCGCGCGGGCGTGACGTCGAAGGCGAAATTGGCCGCCGCGCTGCCCGCCGGCGCGATCCGTACGGATCCCGCGGTTCCATCGGCCAGCGCACCGCCGACATGGATCACCTCCGCGCCATCCCGCTCCTCGATGGGTATCTGGGCGATTCCGTCGGTCAGGGTCCAATCGATGGTCGAGGAAGGCGCGGCAACATGAAACGGGACGCCGTTGTCGGCCGCGGCGAGCGCCTTGAGGTAGGTGCCGATCTTGTTGGCCACGTCTCCAGCGCGGGTAATCCGGTCAGCGCCGACCAGGCAGAGATCGACCCGGCCATGCTGCATGAGATGCCCGCCGGCGTTGTCGACGATCAGGGTATGGTCGACACCCTGCTCGCCCAGTTCGAAAGCGGTCAGGGCGGCGCCCTGATTGCGCGGCCTGGTTTCATCGACCCAAACATGCACCGCGACGCCGCGTTCCCGAGCCACATAGATCGGGGCCAGGGCCGTCCCCCAGTCCACCGCCGCCAGCCAGCCGGCGTTGCAGTGGGTGAGGACATTTATCGGGTCCCCGCGCTTGCCGGCCGCGATCGCGGCGATCAGATCCGCCCCGTGTTCGCCGATGCGGCGGCAGGTCGCCACGTCTTCCTCCGCCATGAGGGCGGCTTCGAGGGCGGCCGCGTCCGCGCGATCGGGGGGTGAAAGGTCGGCGACCTTCGAGGCGACCCTGGCCAGGGCCCAGGCGAGGTTGACGGCCGTCGGCCGGCTGGCGGCCAGCCGAGCCCTCGCATCGGCCAAGCCGGCGTCGGAACTGTCCTCGCGCAGGGCGAGCGCCAGCCCATGGGCGGCCGTGACTCCGATCAGCGGCGCGCCCCGGACCCACATCTCCGAGATGGCGCGAATGGCGTCATCGAGGGTTTGAAGGCGCCTGATTTCCACCGAATGCGGCAGACGGGTCTGATCGATTACCTCGACCGCGCCGTCCGGCGCCGGCCAGATGGTGCGCCAATGACGGCCATCGATGCGCATCAGGATCGCCCCTCCGTGACGGTCAGGTTCTCATATCACGCGCCATGTGGCGCCTGTATGTTGCCGCCGCCGATGATAGCCTGTTCGCTCGTGGCGAGTCGGCCGATTCGCCTCATCCCCAAGGCTCCGCACCGATGCCCCAGACGCCCCGCAAGCCCGGCCTGCTCACGCCCTCGTTCGCCTACAAGCCGTTCCGCTATCCGTGGGCCTATGACTTCTGGAAGCGTCAGCAGCAGGTCCATTGGATGCCCGAAGAGGTGCCGCTGGGCGAAGACTGCAAGGACTGGGCGGCGAACCTGAACGATCGCGAGCGCAACCTGCTGACCCAGATCTTCCGCTTCTTCACCCAGTCGGACGTGGAGGTGAACAACAACTACATGGAACGCTACGCCACCGTCTTCAAACCAACCGAGGTGAAGATGATGCTGGCCGCGTTCTCGAACATGGAAACCATCCACATCGCCGCCTATGCGCTGCTGCTGGAGACCATCGGCATGCCGGAGGCGGAGTTTTCCGCCTTTCTCGAACTGGAGGCCCTGAAGGCCAAGCACGACTACATGCAGCAGTTCGGCGTCGGCACGAATGCCGATATCGCCCGCACCCTGGCCATGTTCGGCGGCTTCACCGAGGGGCTTCAGCTCTTCGCCAGCTTCGCCATGCTGATGAACTTTCCGCGCTTCAACAAGATGAAGGGCATGGGCCAGATCGTCTCCTGGAGCGTTCGTGACGAGAGCCTGCACTGCGAGGGTATCGTCAAACTCTACCACGCCTTCAACGCCGAAACCGGCGTGGTGACGAAGGCGGTGGCGGACGACATCATCGATTGCTGCAAGACCGTGGTCGGTTTGGAGGACCGCTTCATCGACCTGGCGTTCGAGGCCGGCGAGGTGCAGGGCATGACACCGGAGGACATCAAGGGATACATCCGCTTCATCGCCGACTGGCGCCTGCGCCAACTGGGACTGCCGACAGTGTACCAGGCCAAGGAGAACCCCTTGCCGTGGCTGCAGAGCCTGTTGTCGGGCGTGGAACACGCCAACTTCTTCGAGGCGCGATCCACCGAATACTCCAAGGCCGCGACCCGCGGCGCCTGGCACGGGGGGGCGGGTGTCTGGTCTGAGTTCGACAGCATGATGGCTAAACGCAAGGACGTATCGACGGCGACGCACTGACGGCTCGGCGTGAACCACCGGCTCATAGCGCTCGAAGGTGTCGATAATTTCCGCGACTTCGGCGACTATCCGACGCGGGGCGGAGGACGGCTGAAACGCCGGCGGCTGTTCCGGTCCGCCGCTCATGGCCGGGCGACGGACGCCGACCTGGCAGTCATCGGCGGCCTCGATCTCGCCGTCATCGTCGATCTGAGACGCCGTAATGAGCGACTGCGCGATCCGACCCGCCGTCACCTCGGTTTCGCTGGATCGGTGATCGAGAACGACACCGGAGGGGAAGCCGACGACACTTGGCGCGCCCATCTCCTCTCGTCAGACCTCAGCGCGGCGTCATTCCGCGAGTTCCAACTCGCCTACTATCGGCAGGCTCCCTTCGAGCCACGGCATCTGGACCTGTTCTCCCGCTACTTCGCCGCCCTCGCGGACATCGACACGCCGATCCTCATCCACTGCGCGGCGGGGAAGGACCGCACCGGCCTGCTGGCCGCCCTCATCCATCATCTCGCCGGCGTCCATCCCGACGACATGCAGGCCGACTATCTCCTCACCAACCATCCGGATTGGATGGAGCGTCGGTTACCGGTCGTCGCCAGGGTCATCGAGGACATCGCCGGCCGGGCGCCGAGCGAAGCGGCGGTCCGAACCGCCATGGGCGTCGAGGCTGAATATCTGCGGGCGTCGTTCACCGCGATCGCCGAGCGCCACGGCGGGACGGACGCCTATCTCGCCCAGGCGCTGGGCGTCGATCGCGAGCTACGCGAACGGCTGGCGGCCAAGTTGATCGACTAGCCGACCCAATCGCCGCTAGTTGTAGGGGAAATGGGGGACTTCGACCCGGCGCTCATCCACGGGCGGACCCGGCGGCAGGCGCCATTCGCCGTGATAGGCGAAGGCCAGGGTCCGGCACAGGCGCGCGCCGCCGGATGGCCCGTCGGCAAGTACGAAGACGCGCATGTCGTGGTTGGCCTTCAGGCGATCGAAGGCCATCCAGGCGTGGCGGGCGCTGGGGCAGAGGGCCGAAATCATCGCCGCGCCCTCCTCTCGCGGCTGCACCTCATAGAGATCGCGTTCCGGGGCGGCGGCGCCGATCAGCGCGGTGAGGCCACCGCCGCCCAAGGCGCTCTGGTTGGCGCGCTTGAGGTCCGCTGTCGCCTCGCCCTCGGTGGCGCGAACCCGCAGCACCGTGGTCGAGAGCAGATGCTGATCGAACTCGAAGGTGAGCGCGCCGGCGACGTGGCGGGTTTCGGCGTTGTCGGGATCGTAGGAAAAGAATCTTCGGGTCGCGGCAAAGGCCGGCGCTGCGGTCATTGAGACCGCCGCGACGACCAGGGATAGCGCCGCCAGTCGCCGCGCGACGGTCACCGGCGGCCCGGCTTCAGCATTGCTGCGTCGCCGTCGAAGCCGACCAGGCGCCATACCCCGCCTTCGTCGGCGAAGGTGAGGAGGCAGGGTCCGTCGCGTCGCCGGGTCGCGCAGACGCGGCCGTCGGGCAGGGTCTTCAGCGCCGCCGACAGGGCGAAGACGTTCGGGATCGGGGTTTCTGGCCGATAGCCGTAGTATTCGGCCACGGCGCGGAAGACCTCGGGGCGGACCAGCACCTTCCCCGCCGCCCGCGAGACGGGTCCGGAGAGGATCACCCCCAGCCCCTTCCAGGCGTCGGGAGCGTCGGCGCGGCGGGCTCGATCGACCAGACGCGTCTGGAGTTGCGCTTCCAGCGCCGGACGATCGACGCGGGCGTCGAAGGCTGGCTGGTCATCGTCGCGAATGGCGACGAGTAGCGCGTGGACGTCGCTCGCCGCGGAAATGCGCCGCGTGGTGACGCAATTTGCCGCCAGGGCGCCGGCGACGGCCAGAGAAATCAGCGATCGGAGGGGCCAGGTCATTCTCCTGGGCTTTTTTGATGGTTCTTGTGGCGCCCTCATGGCGCCGGCGAAGGGTCGGGCCGCCACCGCTTGGCGAACACCCGGTAGACCAGTACGGGCGCCAGAGCGATGATGGCCGACCAGGCGCCGAGCACCGGCTCGTTCCACACCGCCAGGGTGAGGAGGCTGGCCTGGATCAGGGCCGCGCCGATGGCGATCCACGGAAACAGCGGCATCCGCCAGGGCCGGGGCAGCTCAGGCTCGGCGATGCGCAGCCTGATCGCCGCCAGGCAGACGATGAGGATCGGCCCGATCGACCAGGGCAGATAGATATCGACGATGCCCTCGTAGGTTCCCCAGGCGGCGATGAGCATGGAGAGCACGGTCAGCAGGGCGACGCAGCGGCGGGGCGTGCCACCCGGCGCCACCGCCGCCAGGAAGGGTGGCAAGGCGCCGTCGGCGGCCATGCGGAAAGAGATCCGCGAGGCGGCCATGATCTGCAGATTAACGATGGCCGCCAGTGAGAAGAGTCCGATGGCGGTGATCACCGTATCGCCCACCGCCCCAAGCGAGACCTTGGCCGCGTCGCCCACCGCCAGGGCCGAGCCGGCGATGGCCGCCGGCGAGAGCACATGCAGGACCGCGGCGTTGACCAGCACATAGAGGATCGTCACCAGACCGATCCCCCAGAACGTCGCCCGCGCCACGTTGCGGTCCGGCCGTTCGACCTCTTCGGAGAAATAGATGGCGGCGTCCCAGCCGGCGTAGGTCTGATAGATCACCCTGATCGCCATGACGATCGCCCCGATCGTCCCAACCGCCGCCAGGCCATGGGCGGCGACCGCCGCCGGCGCGGCGCGCGGCGAGACGAAGAGGACGACGACCAGCACCAGAAAGACACCGCCCTTGATGGCGCTGGCCACGCTCTGCGAGGCGCCGCTGACCTTGGTGCCGATCCAGTTGATCGCCGCGACGACGAGGATCAGGCCGCAGGCCAGGGCGCCGGTGGTGAGCCGCGGGGCGAAACCCAGCCGATGGACATATTCGCCGAAGACCACGGCGATGAAGGCGTTCGACGCGGTGTACTGGAGCAAGCCCAGCCATCCGGTGAAGAACCCGACGGTCGGACCGAAGGCGCGCTCGGCGATCGGATAGGGGCCGCCGGCCATGGGAACCGACGAACCGGCCTCGACCAGCGGCATGGCCGCGAGCATGGCGACGCCCCCGCCCATCGCCCAGATCAGGAGGATCAGCGGCGGACTGGAGATCCCGAGGGCCACCACCCCGGGGGCGCGCATGATGCCCGACCCGATCACCCCGCCGACCACCACCGCCAGGCCGAAGACCAGGCCGAGGACGCGCAACAGCGAGGCGGGCGCGGGGCGCGGGTGATCGTCGGTCATCGATGTCCCCCGCGAGAGTCTCGTGCCATCCTCCGCGCAAGCCGCGTCCGGCGCAAGCCGCGCCCGTCACGCCGATCGAAGGACTACCCCATTGCTGAAAACCTACGGCTGGAGTGATGACCTCCAGCGCAACTTCGCCCCCCACGCCGCCGCCGGCCTGATCGCCGGCCGGGTCATCGTCCAGCAGCGCGGCCTCTATGGCCTGGCCACCCTCGCCGGCGAGGCCCGCGCCGAGATCTCCGGCAAGCTTGCGCGCGACGCCGTGGCCGGGGGGTATCCCGCCGTCGGCGACTGGGTCGCCGCCAGTACCGGCGGGGCCGGCGGCCTGGCGATCATCCATCACGTCCTGCCGCGCCGCACCGCCTTCACCCGCAAGGCGCCGGGGTCCCTGGGAGGCGTGCAGGTGGTCGCGGCCAATGTCGATGTCGCCTTCCTCACCGCCCCGCTGAGCGGGGAGATCAACCCGCGCCTGCTCGAACGCTACCTCGCCAGCGCCTGGCAGAGCGGCGCGGCGCCGGTGGTTTTGCTGACCAAGGCCGACCTCCGCGCCGAACTCGGCGAGGTCGTCGAACGGATCGGCGTCCTGGCGGCCGGGGCGCCGGTCCACGCCGTCTCGGCGCGCACCGGCCAGGGACTGGACGATCTCGCCGCCTATCTGGCGGCGGGCCGCACGGCGGTGATGGTCGGCAGTTCCGGAGCCGGCAAATCGACCCTGCTCAACGCCCTGATCGGTTCGCAGCGCATGGCCACCGGCGCGGTGCGCGAGGACGACGGCCGCGGACGCCACACCACCTCGCACCGCGAGCTGATCCTCCTGCCCGGTGGCGGCCTGCTGATCGATACCCCGGGGATGCGAGAACTGGGGCTGTGGGAAGCGGAGGAGGGCCTCGCCGCCGCCTTCGACGACATCGAGGAACTCGCCGCCAAGTGCCGGTTCCGCGATTGCGGCCACGGCGCCGAGCCCGGCTGCGCGGTGCGCGCGGCGCTGGAGGCCGGCGTCCTCGACGACCGGCGCTGGCAAAGTTACCGCAAGCTGCAACGCGAACTCGCCCACCTGGAGGCCAGGGAGGACCCCGCCCTCAAGGCCGCCCGCCGCCGCCAGTGGGTGGTGATCCACAAGGCCCAGAAAGCGCGCGGTAAGCTGAGAGGCCGGGAATAGGTCCCGCGGCGGCGCTTTCCCCTTAATGCCCGACCTGGCGCCAGACTTCGCGGTAGCTGGCGTAGAGCAGGCCGGTGAAGATGATCAGGAAGATCAGGACGCCGAGGCCGGCCTGCTTGCGTTCCTCCATCTTGGGATCGGAGGCCCATTGGAGGAAGGCGGCGACGTCGCGGGCTTCCTGGTTGAGGGTTGACTTGACGCCGTCGTCGAAGGTGACCTTGCCGGGCGTGAGCGGCGGGGGCATGGCGATGAAGCCGCCGACGGGCGCCCTCTTGGGGTCTCCCTTCCAGAACGAGCCCATGTCGCCGGCCATGTAGGGGTCGTAGTATTTGCCAGCCGGGACGGTGAGGCCGTGCGGCGAGACCGCCCCATCGCCGGTGACCACCGAATAGATGTAGGCCGGTCCCCCCTCGCGGGCCTTGGCGAGCAGGGACATGTCCGGCGGATAGGCCCCGCCGTTGCTGGCCCGGGAGGCGGCCTCGTTGGCGAACGGAGCGGGAAAATAGTCGGCGGTGGTCCCCGGCCGCTTGATGGCGTCCCCGGTGTCGTGGTCGATGTCGGCGATCTGGTAGTCCTTGGCGATGGTCTTGACGACCGGATTGTCGTTGGGATTGGGATACTTCGGATTCCAGAACGGACCGCCCGGATCGCCGAGATTGCGGAAGGCGACCATGTTCATCGAGTGGCAGGCCGAACAGACCTCGCGATAGACCTTGTAGCCGCGCTGGAGCTGTTCCTGGTCGTAGAGGCCGAAGGGGCCTTCGAACGACCAGTGGACATCCCTTGGCGGCGCCTGCGTGCTGGCGGCCAGGGCCGGTCCGGCGAAGATGAGGAGCGCGAGGGCGAGAAACAGCCGGGCCATGGCTCAGACCCTGCCTTCGGTCGCCAGGACCGGGGTGTAGAGAGAATCCGGAACCGGCAGAGGCGTCTCGCGCAGGCCCAGGAGCGGCGTGATGACCAGGAAATAGATGAAATAATAGGCGGCCCCGACGCGGCTGAGCCAGGTCACGCTGTTGATGTCGTAGTCGATCAGCACCGGTCCACTCAGGCCGTGGATGATCTGGCCGTCGGGCTCCTGCGAGCCGCACCAGCCGAGCGCGACGACGGCCAGGAACCAGAACCCGAAATAGATCCGCGCCGTCGGCCGGTAGCGCATCGAGCGGACCTTGGAGGTGTCGAGCCAGGGCAGGATGAACAGCATGAGGATGGCCCCGGCCAGGGCCAGGACACCGGTGAGCTTGTCGGGGATGGCGCGCAGGATGGCGTAGAACGGCAGCAGATACCATTCGGGCACGATGTGAGCGGGGGTGACCAGCGGGTTGGCGGGAACGGCGTTGTCGACCTTGCCCAGCGCCTCGGGCAGATAGAAGACGAAGACCGCGAACATGATCATGAAGGCGGCGACCGCGAAGCTGTCCTTGACCGTGTAGTAGGGATGGAAGGGCAGGGTGTCGGCCTTGCTCTTCACGTTGACGCCGGTGGGATTGTTGTTGCCCGGCACGTGCAGCGCCCAGATGTGCAGGCCGACCACCGCGGCGATCACGAACGGCAGAAGATAGTGCAGCGAGTAGAAGCGGTTGAGGGTCGGGTCATCGACCGAGAAGCCGCCCCACAGAAGGGTGGTGATGGCGTTGCCGACCACGGGAAAGGCGCCCAGCAGGTTGGTGATCACCTTGGCCCCCCAGAAGCTCATCTGCCCCCACGGCAGGACATAGCCCATGAAGGCGGTGGCCATCATCAGCACATAGATCACGCAGCCGAGCAGCCACAGAAGCTCGCGCGGGGCCTTGAACGAGCCGTAGTAGATGCCGCGCATGATGTGGATGTAGACGGCGATGAAGAACATCGAGGCGCCGTTGGCGTGCAGGCCGCGGATCAGCCAGCCGTAGTTGACGTCGCGCATGATGTGCTGCTCGACGGAGGTGAAGGCGCCGGCGCCGCTGGGATCGTAGTGCATCGCCAGGACAATGCCGGTGACGATCTGCACCACCAGACAGAAGGCCAGAATGCCGCCGAAAGTCCACCAGTAGTTGAGGTTGCGGGGGGTGGGGAACTCCAGCAGGTCGGCGCCGAAGCGGATGATCGGCAGGCGGGTGTCGAGCCAGCGCTCGATGGCCGTCCTGGGTTGGTAAGTCGAAGGTCCGCTCATCGTCGCCCGCCTAGCCGATCTTCACTTTGGTGTCGCTGAGGAAGGCGTAGTCCATCAGGTAGAGGTTCTTCGGGGCCGGGCCTTTGCGGATGCGCGCGGCGGTGTCGTAGACCGAGCCGTGGCAGGGACAGAGCCAGCCGCCGTATTCACCCTGGGCGAAGGTCGGCACGCAGCCCAGGTGCGTGCAGCTGGCCAGGCAGATCAGCCACTGCTCATGGCCCGGCTTGGTGCGCGAGGCGTCGGTGGCCGGATCCTTCATCGGCGCGTGGTCGTCGGCGACGGCGGCGGCGATCTCCTTGGGCGTGCGATGGCGGATGAACACCGGCTGCTTGCGCCACAGGATGGTCACCTCCTGGCCCAGGGCGACCTTGGAGAGGTCGAACTCCAGGGAGGCCAGCGCCAGGGTGTCGGCGGCCGGGTTCATCTGGTCGATCAGCGGCCAGGCCACGGCCACCACCCCGCCTACCGCCGCGGCCGCCGTGACGATGTGGATGAAATCCCGCCGTCCCGGGTCGGGGGGGGCGTCGATCGGATCGGTCACGCTCGGCGCCAGGCTGTCGGCCACGGTCAGCTCACCCTCGAATTGAGCGGAGCCTGGAAGTTGGCCCGCCAAGGCTCCGGCGAGTCGTTTCCCCGCGGCGCCCCTCTGGATAAGGTTCGATTAGAATGCGGGCCGGGCTTTTTCAACCGGCATGGCCGCGAAAACCCTGGCGCGGCGATGTTTGCCGGGCTGTAAGGGGCCGATGACGCCGGCCGCGCCGATGACCAGTGAACGCACGAGGCGGGCGCACGCCTGGTTCCGCGAACTGCGCGATCGCTTCGTCGCGGCCTTCGAGGCGCTGGAGGACGAGGCCCCCGAGGAACTCTATCCCGGGCCGCCCGGACGCTTCGAGCTGACCCCGTGGGTGCGCGAGGCCGGGGGAGGCGGGGTGATGGGCTTTCTGCGCGGCCGGTTCTTCGAAAAGTGCGGCCTGCACATCACCGAGGTTCACGGCGAGTTCACGCCGGAGATGGCCGCCACCATGCCCGGGGCCGACGGCGACCGGCGATTCACCGCCGCCGGGGTCAGCCTGATCGCCCACATGGTCAGCCCGCGCGTGCCGGCCGTGCACATGAACACCCGGTACCTGGCCACGACACGCGGCTGGTTCGGGGGTGGGGCCGACCTCACGCCCCTGGTCGGCGAGCAGCGCGACCAACAGGCTCCCGACGCGGTGATGTTTCACGCCGCGCTGAAGGGCGCCTGCGACGCCCATGACGCTGGCTGGCACGCGAAATACAAGGCCGAGTGCGACCGCTATTTCTTCCTGCCCCACCGGGACGAACCGCGCGGGGTCGGCGGCATTTTTTACGAGCACCACGATTCGGGAGACTGGGAGCGCGATTTCGCCTTCACCCGCGACGTCGGCGAGGCGGTGCTGGATGTCTGGCCCAGGATCGCCCGCCACCGGATGAGCGAACCGTGGACGCCCGCCGACCGCGAGGAGCAGCTCGTCCGGCGGGGGCGCTACGTCGAGTTCAACCTGCTTCATGATCGCGGGACGATGTTCGGCCTGAAGACCGGCGGCAACATCGAGACCATCCTTTCCTCCATGCCGCCGGTGGTGAAGTGGCCGTGAGTGGGTGCGGCAGGGAGGTGGCGGCCCGTAGCGCGGGCTTCCAGCCCGCTCCTTTTTTGTTGACGACACGGCGACCGCGCATAGGCAAGAGCGGGCTGGAAGCCCGCGCTCCGAGGGCTCCGGTCAGGCGGAAATGAGCGACCGCGCCAGCAGGTCGGCCATTCGGGCCTGGCCCGCTTCGTCGGCGATGAGGTCCTGGCGGATTTCGAGTTCGGTGACGGCGATGGCGCGGCCGGCGGCATGGTGGGGGGCGGTGAAGTCGGTGTCGTCCATGGCGTAGGGCTGGTTGTCGCCGACCACTAGGCCGGGCTCGGCGCGCAGGACCCCCAGCAGGGCGGTGGAGAAGGCGCAATCGCCCAGGTGCAGGACGCCGACGTGCCAGGGGCGCGCGGCGCCGGCGAGGACCGGGGTGAAGCTGTGCAGGCAGACCAGGGCCGTGGGCCGGCCGTCCCGCCGGTCGAGTTCGGCGGCGATGGCGGCATGGTAGGGACGGTGGATCTCGTCCACGCGCGCCCGGACGTCGGCCTCGGGGAGACGCTCGTTGCCGGGGATCGCCCAGCCGTCGGAGCGGCTGAGGATCGAGCCGGGATGGCCGGGGGCGCGGTTGCAGTCGATGACCAGGCGCGAATAGGTCTGGGCGATGATGGCGGCGGCGAGGCGGGCGGCCAGCGCGCGCGCCAGGGGTAGGACGCCGAGATCGACGGCGATGTGGCTATCGAAGGCGGCCCCGGCCAGGCCCAGGCGTCCGAGGCGGGCGGGGACGGCGACGCCGGCGTGATCGCAAACAATCAGAAATGGCGAAGCGGCGCCCAAATCGAAGGCCGCAGCCGGCGCCGCGTCATCCTGTCCCAACAAGCGGGTGGGCCGCATTTCGCAAATCACCTTACGACCTTGGCCATCATGGCGATTCTCGCTGTCCGTCACCTGACGCGCTACCGGTACCGCCAGGCGGTGGCGTTCGGCGAACACCGGATGATGTTCCGGCCCTGCGAGAGCTGGGACCAGCGGCTGATAGAGGCGCGTCTTACCATCGACCCGGCCCCGGTCCACCTGCGCAACATGCACGACGTGTTCGGCAACTGCGTGTCGATCGCCCGGTTCGGCGGCCGGGCCAGGAACCTGACGTTCCGGAGCGAGGTACGGCTGGAACACCTGCCGGCGCCCCTGACCGTCGAGGCCGACGACTGGTTCCCGCTTTCGCCGGCGGTGTTTCCCCACCCCTACGCCGAGCGCGATCTGCCTGATCTCGCCAGCTCGATCGAGGCCCGCCATGCCGATCCCGACGGCGCCCTGGAAAACTGGGCGCGGCGATTCGCGCCCCGCGGCCGGCGCGGCCGGATCCTCGACGCTCTCGGCGACATGACCGGCGCCGTCCACGAGGAGTTCGTCTACGCCTCCAGGCTCACGGTCGGGACCCAGACGCCGTTGGAGACCCTGCGCCTGCGCGCCGGCAGTTGCCGCGACTTCGCGGTGCTGATGATCGAGGCGGCGCGGCGCCTGGGCCTCGCGGCCCGCTTCGTCTCCGGATACATCTATTGCCCCGGCGCGGGGGCGGCCGGACGGGCGCGCGGCGGCGGCCACACCCATGCCTGGGTGAGGGTCTATCTCCCTAGCTTCGGCTGGGCGGAATTCGATCCGACCAACGGCATCGTCGGCGGGGCGAACCTGATCCGCGTCGCCGTCGCCCGTGATCCGCGCCAGGCCCTGCCCCTGCACGGAACCTGGATGGGCGAGGCCGGCGACTATCTGGGCATGGACGTCGAGGTCGATGTCGAGGTGGAGGCCGAACCTCGGGCGCGCCGGCGCGTTTCCCTGTCGCTGGCCCCCTGAACAGGGGGCTGTTCCAAGAGGGGCGCGGAAATGCATATCCGGGCGGGCTACGACATCGTCTACGACTGTCCCAATCCGACCCCGATGATGCTGATGCTGAGCATCCGGCCCGAGCGCTTCGGCGACCTCGTCACCCCCCAGGTGATGGGCTTCGATCCGCCCGTTCCGACCACCGAATATCTCGACGACTTCGGCAATCTCTGCGTCAGGCTGGTGGCTCCGGTGGGACCGATCCGCTTCACCGCCGACTTCGTGATCGCCGACAGCGGCGAACTGGACCCAGTGGTCGAAGCGGTGCAGCATCCGGTCGAGGAACTGCCGAGCGAACTCTTGATCTTCCTGCTCGGCAGCCGCTACTGCGAGACCGATCTGCTGAGCTATGAGGCTTGGCGCCTGTTCGGCGGCATCGAGCCGGGCTGGAAGCGGGTGCGGGCGATCGTCGAATACGCCCACGAGCGGATCACCTTCAGCTATCCCGACGCCCGGCCGACGCGGACCGCCTGGCAGGCGTGGAGCGAGGGCATCGGCGTCTGCCGCGACTACGCCCACCTCGCCGTCACCCTCTGCCGGTGCATGAACATCCCGGCCCGCTATTGCACCGGCTACCTCGGCGACATCGGCGTGCCGGTGGACGGAGCGATGGACTTCAGCGCCTGGTTCGAGGTCTGGCTCGGCGGCGCCTGGCGGACCTTCGACGCGCGCCACAACGCCCGGCGCATCGGCCGCATCCTGATGGCCCACGGCCGCGACGCCACCGACACCGCCATCAGCACAAGCTTCGGCCCGACGCGCCTGGATCGCTTCGAGGTCACCTGCGAGGAGGTGGGGTAAGGAGGCGTGTCGCCGGCGCGCGCAAATCGGCAACACGAACGAATTGCGAAGAGGCGCAATTCGATCATGTCGCCATTTGCGGGGGCGCAGCTACAGCGTGATCACGATCTTTCCGAAGTGGGCGCCGGCCTTCATGCATTCGAAGGCCTCGCGCGATTGATCGAGCGGGAAGCGCCTGTCGATCACCGGCTTGAGGCCAATGGCGTCGATGGCGCGGATCATGCTCTCGAAATGCGCGCGGCTGCCGACGGTGACGCCGTGGATGACCGCGTTGGCGGCGAAGATCGCCGCGATGTTCAGATCCTTGACGAAGCCGCCGAGGATGCCGATCACCGCTATGTGGCCTCCGAGCCTGATGGCCCGCAACGACTGCTCGAAGGTGCCGGCGCCGCCGACCTCGATAACGTGGTCGGCGCCGCGGCCGGCGGTGATCCGGCGCACTTCCCCGGCCCAGTCGGGCGTCGATCTGTAGTTGACGAGGTGGTCGGCCCCCAGCGCCTTGGCGCGTTCGAGCTTCTCCTCGGACGAGGAGGTGACGATCACCCTCGCGCCGGCCGCCTTGGCGAACTGCAGGGCGAAGATCGAAACCCCGCCGGCGCCCTGCACGACCACCACGTCGCCGGACTTCACCTTGCCCTCCACCACCAGGCCGCGCCAGGCGGTCAGGGCCGCGCACGGCAGGGTGGCGGCTTCCTCGGCGGTATAGCCGGCGGGGACGGGGGTGACGCCCTCCTGGCTGATCAACACCTTGTCTTGCAGGACGCCGTCCAGCGTGCCGCCGAGCGCGGCGCCGAGGCTCCGGGGCGTTGGAACGCCGGCCAGCCAGCCCGGAAAGAAGAGCGGCGCGACGGCGTCGCCGACCTTCACCCGGGTCACGCCCTCGCCGATCGCCGAGACGACGCCCGCGCCGTCCGAACAGGGGATGAAAGGGGTGCGGCCCGAGGGCGCCGTCACGGTCGCGAGGTCGCGGTAGTTCAGCGAGGCGGCCTGGATGTCGATGACGATCTGGCCGGGGCCAGGGGTGGGATCAGGCCTTTCGACGACCTTCAGGTTGTCGATGCCGTAGGCGGTTTCGAGGACGACGGCGCGCATGATTTCCTCCAGAGGCGTCTGGCGCGACCGCGCTCAGCCCGCCAGGACTTTCGAGATGGGCCGCCAATAGTGGGCTTGTCGGCCGGTGGCGAGGCGCGCGCAAATCGGCAACACGAACGAATTGCGCAGACGCAATTCGATCATGTCGCCATTTGCGTCTCCAGTCAGGCGCCGGCGGCCCGGCGCGCGGCGATCCGTTCCATGATCTCTTCGACGCCGAACCTGACCTTCGGCGGAATGCGCGCGGCCGGGTAGAATTCCTCGACCAGCGCCAGCGCCGCTTGGGCGTCGGCGATCCCGGCCAGGTCGGCGAGCGCCTCGATGTCCGAAATGTCGTGCGATCCGTCCAGACCTTCGGCGCGCATCGCCATGCATTTCATGGCGAACATGTATTGCGGCGTGGGCGCATGAATCCGCAGCCCCCCTTGGGGTGACGCCGCGAAGGTCTCCATCAGCCGCATGCGTTCGGTCTCGGAAGTGAATCCCTTGACGCCGTCATTGAGCCAATCCTCCGGCCAGCCTTCCTCGATCGCCACCCGCGCCGCGAGGCGTCTCAGGACAGCGGGATCGCCCTTCACGACGGCATCGACATCGCGGGTTGCATGGCGGAGGTCGAAGACCAGCGCCAGGGCCGCGCCGCCATAGACCGAAAGGTCGATGAGGACGCCGGCCGCCCTGGCGCCGGCGTCGATCTTGCGGAAACCCCGCAGGATGTCGTTCTTGTCCAGCATCGCCATGATCCGCCGCCCCTGATCGGCCGGCTAGCCGATACCCGCCGCGTCGCGGCGGGGTCGGTAGAGAGGGTCGGCGCCGACGAAGATCATCCGGCGCCGGAAGGCGGTCGGGCTTTCCACGATCAGCGTGGCCTTGAGCGATTCCAGCCCGGCGGGGAAGAACGGCCGCTTGAGGAACCGGGCCTCGCCGCCCGTCCAGGCCGGGACCGCGAGGTGATGGCGAAGGGCCAGGTGTTCGGCGACCGCGGCCAGGTAGGCGTCGGCGCGCTCGTTCTCGCCGAGCGGAGGTTCCGGCGCGAGCATGGCGGCGCGGGCGCCGGGATCGGGCTCGAGATAGAAGGTGTCGAGAAACTCCCTCAGGAAGCCGTCCGGGTCGCCCAGCGCCCGGCCCCACAGCGCCACTTCCCGCAGCGAGCGCGGTCGCCGCGCCGCGGCGTCGGTGTGCAATGAGGCGGTCGCGCCCATGCCACCTCATACACCACCGGGCGGGTCGGGGCTAACCGCGCGGCCACGCCTTCCGCCTCCTATTTCGAAAGGTCCGCCACCAGGGAGAGATAGTAATCGATGGCCGGGGCGATGGTGGCGATGGGGGTGCGTTCGTTGAGGCCGTGGCTGAAGTTCTCGGACTGCTTGATGAACACCGGGCTGGCGCCGTAGCTCGGCGCGCCGACGTGGCGGAACCACATGCTGTCGCTGGCCCCCGAGGACATGGCCGGGAAGATCGGCACGCCGGGGTAGGGCCCGGCCAGGGCCCGGGTCACCGCCGCGACGAAATCGGGCCGCATGGGCGAGGCGTCGGTGGCGACCGAACCCACGGTCACGTCCTGGAAGGTGATCGCCGGGTCGGCGGCGACCCTGGCCAGTTCGGCCATGATCCGCGCCGGCGGGTGGCCGGGGAAGATGCGGCAGTTGATGTTGGCGCTGGCCCGCTGCGGCAGGGCGTTCAGGGCATGGCCGCCGTCGATCATGGTGACCACGCAGGTGGTGCCGATCTTGCCCACCGTGGCCGGGTTGGCGGCGAGGACCGCGATGGCCCGCGGGTCGGCCGGGTCGGCGGCGAAGGCGCGCATGGCGCCGGCGGTAGCCGGATCCTCATGCCTGGCGGCTTCGACGAAGGAAGCGCGGGTGAGCTCGTTCAGTTCGGGCTTGAACCGGTAGTCGTGGATGCGCAGCAGGGCGGCGGCGAGTTCGTCGATGGCGTTGACCTGGCGGGGTTCGGAGGAGTGTCCGCCGGGATTGGTGACGGTCAGTTGGAAGTCGGCGTAGGTCTTCTCGGCCCCCTGCCAGGTGAAATATTCCGGGGCGCCGGTGGCTTCGTTCAGCACCCCACCGCCGCCGTCGATGTTGAGCACCAGGTCGGCATTGGAGAGCTTCTCCGCGATGATGGCGCTGGTCTTCATCGTCGTCTCCTCGTCGCCGGAGAACTCGATGATGATGTCGCGGCGGGGCTGGTAGCCCTCGCGCTTCAGCTCGATGAGGGAGGCGATGGCCAGAGTGCCGTCGAGCTTCATATCGGTGGAACCGCGGCCGAACAGATAGCCGTTCTCGACCACCGGGGTGAAGGGATCGCGCTTCCAGTCGGCGGGCCTGGCCTCGACCACGTCCATGTGGCCGGAGATGACCAGGGGCTTCAAGTGGGGATCACTGCCCGGCCAGCGGGCGATCAGATAGGCGGTGTCATCCACCGGGGTGATGGTCACGTCGGCATCGGCGAAGCCGCCGGCGACCAGGGCGGCCTTGTAGAGGGCGGCGACCTGGGGCGTCATGTTGCCGGGACCCCGGACCGAACGCAGGGCGATGGCCTTTTCGGCCAGCTCCAGGGCCTGGGCCTCGGCCCGGGGATGGGGAACCACCGCCGCCCGCGCGCCGGCGCTCCAGCTGAACATCGCGGCCACCGCGCCGGCCATCAGCATCGTCCGCATCGTCGTCGTCTCCAGGTGTCTGGCGTCAGGTAGAGGCTTTTCGGGCCGGAGAAGCGTCCTCCCTCCCCTTCATGGGGAGGGTCGGCCGAAGGCCGGGGTGGGGTAGTGAGGGTCCCCTCGGAACTGCGGGGTCAGTCACCGCCGCCCCACCCTGACGGCTTCGCCGTCTGTCCCTCCCCATGAAGGGGAGGGAGGAGTCTCAGCCCATGCGGTGGAGGGCGCAGAGCTTGTTGCCGTCGGGATCGCGCAGATAGGCGAGGTACATCTTGCCCATGCCGCCTTCGCGCACGCCGGGGGGATTCTCGCAGGTCGTCCCGCCATGGGCGACCCCGGCGGCGTGCCAGGCGTCGGCCTGGGTCGGCGAGCTGGCGGCGAAGCCGATGGTGCCGCCGTTGGGCGCCGTCGCCGGCTCGCCGTTGATCGGCTTGGTCACGCAAAAGACCCCGGCCGGGGTCATGTAGAACATGCGTTCGCCATCGACTCTGGCCGGCGAAACGCCGAGCGTGGCGAGCAGCGGGTCATAGAAGGCCTTGGCCTTCTCCAGGTCGTTGGTGCCGATCATGATGTGGGAAAACATGCTGTCGTTTCCTTGAGGCGAGGTGGCTTTGCTCCACCATCGCACATGCGTGAAGTCAGCGTCGATGGCAACCTCCCTCCCCTTCATGGGGAGGGTCGGCCGAAGGCCGGGGTGGGGCAGTGTCGATCATCCGCAGGCGCCGGCGGTTTTCACGAGACAGCCCCACCCTGACGGCTTCGCCGTCCGTCCCTCCCCATGAAGGGGAGGGAGGTTTTCAGGCGGCCCGGGCGGCCGGAAAGATGCGCAGGAAGTTCTCGGCGTAGAAGCGGTCGCGGATCGCATCGGGACGGTCGCCGAGGGATTTCTCGAAGCGCGCGATGGGGTCGCGACCGCCCTCGACGTGGGGATAGTCGCTGGAAAAGAGGTAGAGGTCGGGCGAGGACTGGTCGATGAGATCGCCGACGTTCTCGAACACGAACGGGGTGAAGGCCATCTGCTGGCATAGCTGCTGCGCCGGCGTGCGGGTGAAGCCGGCGACGCGCTGGTCGATGCGGCTCCAGTGCTTGGCCACCCAGTCCAGCCGCTCGAGCAGGGAGGGGACCCAGCCGGCGCCCAGTTCGACGCTGGCCCCGCGCAGGGCCGCAAAGCGCTCGAACACCCCGTCGATGACCATCATCGAGAGAAAGGTTTCCGGTCCCTGGTGGAGGACGGCGGCGTCCTTGGTGCGCAGATTCTCCCCGCCGCCCATCCAGTCGCGGGCCGGCGGCCGGCCGTTGTTCATCCACGCCTTGGCCAGCTGCAGGGGCGAGCCGCCGACATGGAGCAGGAACGGCGCGCCGGCCTCGGCCAGCAGCGCCCAGAGGGGATCGAAATCGACGTGGCCGGGCGAGCGGTCGCCGCAGGGCCGGTGGGGAACCCAGACCGCCTTCAGTCCGGCCTCGATCGCCCACGCCGCCTCGGCCAGCGCCAGGGCCGGATCGTCGAGGGGCGCGATGGCCACGCCCAGCAGGCGCTCGTCATCGCCGCAGAAGGCGGCCATGTGCCGGTTGTGGGCGCGGGCGGCGCCGTAGCGCAGGGTCGGATCGATCTTCGAGCTCGGCGAGAACGGCATGGCCACCGAATGGGTGGCGAAGACCAGCTGGCGCTTGAACCCCAGCATGTCGAGGGCGACCGAGCGCTCGGCGGCATCGAAGGCGCCCAGGGCCTGGATTTCCTTGGAGGTCGCGATGAGCTTGTCGCCGAGACCGCGCAGGTGGGCAAGGTGGGCCTCGCTGTGGCGCCCGCCCTGGGCGACGATCACCGCGACCTCCTCGTCGGTGACCAGGGAGGCGCGGTAGCTGACCTCGGGAATAGCCTCGCGCAGATCCGGATCGGCGTAGCGCTTGAGAAAATCCGGCAGCTCCATGATGTGGCTGTCGGCGTCGTAGAAGGCGCGGGTCGGCGGGGCGTAGGTCATCGGCGTTCCTCGGGGGCGCGTTCTTTGGAGGCGCGTTCGTCGGCCTTATTCTGACACCCCGCCCGCCAGTTTTCGAGAGCCGGACCGAGCGCCCGTCGCAGCGGGTCCAGCCAAGGGCTAGCTGGCGGTTCGACCGTCGGATCGTGACACGTGGCGGCGCAGGACGCGATTGATCTCCGTCTGGTAGCCTCGCCCACGGGCGTGCGCCTTGAACCAGTTCACCACATCGGCATCGAGCCTGAGCGTCACCGGCTGCTTGACTGGCCGATAGAGTTCGCCGCGCTGAGCGAGGCTCCAATTCTCGGCTGGGGCTTCGGGAATATCGACGGTGTCGATCCGGTCATCCGGAAGGGCCGCCAGGGCGACGAGCGTCGCCTGTTGTTCCGGGCTACGAGATGTCGTGCTCATATCGCCTCCGTTCGCGCGGGGTGGCTTTCCGGGCGCCGACGATCCGAACGAGCGCCTCATCGTCGGGCTCTGGATACATATGGACGACAAGCAGGATCACGACCTACCGACCGCTCCCACCGCATGCCAGCGCTGTTCTCCCTCCTCGACGCGATCCGGCAAGAGAACGTGCAGGGGGTCGTCCCAGACTTCCCGCGCAAGATCGAACGACACCCCATGCTTGGCAAGGTTGCTCCGAGTCTTTCCCGGATCCCAAATGAATCTCACGTCTCACGTGTATTGACGATTATGTATGCACAATCCGCGACTTTGGTCAATGGCGCGTGAAGCTGAAGGACCCCTTTTCCAATCGTCAAGCTGTCGTCGGCGCCGCGGGTCATTTGCCACGCCATCGTTCGAGGGCCGGGCCGAGGGCGTGCCGCAGCGGGCCGAGCCAGGGCTCGTAGTTCCGCCATTGGTCGAGGCCTTCGCGGAAGATCGGGCGGCGGACCTGTTCGGAGCTGGCGGTGCGCACGGCGCGCGGGTTTTCGTGGAAGCGCAGGCAGGCCTCCTCGAAGGGAAGGCCGCAGTGGGCGAGCAGGCGGCGAACCTCACCTTCGGTGTCCTCGACCATGTCCTCGTAGATCACCCGATGGACGCGACCGGGCACAACCTCGTCAAAATGCGCCATCAGCCCGAGGTAGTCGCGATAGTAGCGGCCAAGGTCGGTGAGGTCGTAGGAGAACGCCTGGCCGCGGGCGAAGTGCTGTTTGAAGGCCGAAAAGCAGGCCCCCATCGGGTGGCGGCGGGCGTCGATGATCCGGGCGCCCGGCAGGATCAGGTGGATCAGGCCGATATGCTGGAAATTGTTGGGCATCTTGTCGATGAAGAAGGGGGCGCCGAGCTTGCGGTGGATGCGCGTGCGTTCGAGGTAGTCCTCGCCGAGGCCGATCCGATCGGCGGCCGAAAGCGCCGCCAGGACCTCCGGATACAGCGATGTTCCCGGGGGGCCGCTGCGCGGAGCCAGAGCCCGGGCGATGGCGACGATGTCCGGAATCTCGATGGTGCCTTCAACCGCCGAATGACTGGCCAGAATCTGCTCGACGAGGGTCGAGCCGGAGCGCGGCAGGCCGAGGATGAAGATGGGCGCCGGGTCGGGCGAACCGCCGCTGGCGCGGGCGGCGAAGAAGTCTCGCGTGAACAGCGCTACGGAACGGTTGGTGAAATCGCTCGTCTCGTCGGCGTCGTAGTGGATCTGGGTGCGGCGAAGCGCCGCCCCCTCGGCATATTGGGCAAACGCGCCGGCATGGTCGCCGCGATCTTCCAGCGCCTTGCCGAGGGCGTAGTGGAGATGGAAGCGGTCCTCGACCGCCAGGTCCGCCTTCGCGATCTGGGCGCGGATGGCTGCTTCCTCCGGGTCGGTGAAGCGCACCGTCTTGAGGTTGGCCAGGCTCCAGTAGGCTTCGCCGAGAGCCGGCGCGAGGGCGATGGCGCGCTGGTAGGCGGCGACGGCTTCGTCGCGCCGCCCCGCCGTTCGCAGGACGTGGCCATAGCTCATCCAAACCTTGGGCTGGTCGGGATGTTCGGCGAGGACGCCTTCATAAATATCGATGGCTCGGGGGTATTCTCCCACCAGGCCGAGCGCGGCGGCCATCAGGTTGCGATAGGCGGGGTCGCGGGGTTCATGGGCCAGGAGGCGTTCGATCTGCGGTATCGCCCGCGCCCCCTTCTGCTGGCGATAGAGGACGATGGCGTAGTTGTGGCGCGCGCCGATGAAGCTCGGGGCCAGTTCGAGGCATCGCGCCAGGAGATTTTCGGCGTCCGCGTAGCGGCCCAGGCGCGTGCCGGTCTCGGCCAGCATCCGGATCGCGGCGACATCGGTGGGGAACGCCTTGAGATGCCCGCGCAGGAGGCCCTCGGCGATCGCCAGGCGATCCTCGCAGAGGGCTTGGGCGGCCTCCATCAGGCGCGGATCGTTGACCGAGGCGCGAATGTGCATGGCATAGGCGCCGTCGGCGCCGGCGCCGTCGCCGGCCAGGGTGAGCTGATCGCCGAGCGCCCGCCAGGCCTCCGGCATGTCCGGCTTGAGCGCCACCGCCCGCCTCAGGGACCCGATCGCGGCCGGGCCGTCGCCCAGCGCGGCCAGGGTCTGGGCCAGCTCGAAGTGGACGGCGGCGGCGCGCGGCTGGAGCGATGACAAGGGACCCAGCACCGCCAGCGCCGCGGCCGGATCCCCACGCCGCCGCCGGGCCGCGCCGACCAGCAGAGCCGCGCGCGGATCGCCGGGAACCGCTTCGAGGATGGCCTCCGCCTGGCGCTCGGCCAGGTCGGGTCGGGTGGCGAGGAGCTGGTCGGCGCGACCCAACGCCTCGCTCAGGGAGCCGGCTGGCCCTTCGTCATCCGCCGCCGCGGCCATGGCGCGATCCTCCGGCGGCCAGTGTCGCTCCGGCGCCGGCGGAGCGCCAGCCTAGAACTTCTGCCCGAACCGGATGCCGACGGTCAGGGGCTGGATCGGCACCACATAGACGGCCGGCGGAATTCCCGGATAGGCGGCGGCGCAGATGCCGGTGGTGCACGGCGTGTAGCGATTGACCTGGCCGCGGCTGTCGAAGGCGTTCTTGATGAACAGTTCGGCAGACAGATTGCCCTTCTCGCCGCCGACCGAGAAGTCGGCCGTGGCGTAGGCCGGCATGGTGCCCAGGAGGGCGATGTCGTTGGTTCCGGCCGGGAAGGTGTCGTTGGTGCGCAGGGCCGCGAAGTTCTTTGTCTGGTAGAGCACCGAACCCTGGAGGTGGGCGTTCCAGCCGGCCATCTCGAAGACGTATCTCGCGGTCAGATTGCCCTTGAACCTCGGCGTATAGGGTAGCTGCTGGCCGTGGAGGGCCTGGGCGGCGCTGTCGGCGCAGGTGGGGATCAAGAGCCCGGTGGTCTGATCGGTGCCGCAGAAGTTCCTGGTCAGGGAGGCGTGATTGTAGGCCCCGCCGCCGGAGATGGTCAGGTGTTCGGTGGCCCGCCAGTCGAGGCTCGTCTCGACGCCGTAGATGCGCGCCTGGGGGGCGTTCTCGATGATCGTGAGACTGTTGGGACCGAGGAAGGAGAACTGGAATTTGCTCCATTCCTCGTCGTAGACCGCGCCGTTGAAATAGAGCGACCGGTCCAGCCACGAGGTCTTCCACCCGATCTCGTAGTTGCTCAGACTGTCGGCCTGGTAGGGCGGAAGGTCGCCGCTGCGGTTCACGCCCCCCGGTCGATAGCCGGTGGAATAGGTCGCATAGACGAGCTTGTCGGGGTCGATCCGGAAAGTCAGGTTGATCTTGTGGGTTTCGCCCGATCCGGAGACAGTCTTGTTCAGATTGACGCATGGCGCGTCGCGGAACGATTCGCCGGCAATGCAGTTCTGCCCGTTCTTGCCGGCGCCGGTATTGGTTCCGAAGAAATTGTCGAACCCTTCGCTGTAGCCGTAATAGCCGACCAGGGTGTTCCGGTAGTCGTATCCCCGGATGCCGGCGGTGATCGTCAGTCGGGGAGTGATATCGAATGACGCCTCGCCGAAGGCCGCCTCGTCGCGGTCGATCCGGTTCTGGTCGGTGAGCCAGATGGTGTTCGGCCACCCGGGAACCGCGAGAGGAGTGAGGACGCCGTTGACATCGCCCGATCCGAAGCCCTGGATCTGGTAGTCCTGGATGATCCAGTGGGTCTGACGTTCCTGGAACAGACCGGCGATGAAGCGCAGGCGGTCGGTGGCGGGCGAGGCGATCCGCAGTTCGTTGCTGCCTTTTTCGAAACGGTCGCGGCCGATGATCTCCTCGATCGGGTAGGGCAGGGGAGCGCCGGTGCTGTCGGTCCAATAGGCGCCGTAGTGGGAGTGGGCGTCGTAGGCGACGGAGTAGTCGGTGTAGTCTGAGAGCGAATTGACCTTGCGGTTGAAGTAGCCACCCGAATAGGTCAGGTCGTACTTGCCTATCTTGCCGTTGACGGTCAGCGCCGCCTGGACCCAGCGGTCGTGATCGGAGTCGGGCGCGAAACGCTGCACCTGCAGATCGCCGACGTATGGGTTGTAGCCGAAGATGCCCGGCGCGCGCAGATCCTGGGCGATGACCGAAGGCGTGATCGTCCAGTTGTCGTTGAGATCGACCTTGAGCGCCGCCCGGCCGCCATAGGTTTCCACCGGATTGAAGTTGTTCTTGACGTAGGGCGCGTTGTTGAGCGTCAGGCCCGAGGTCGCGAAAGGCCGCGTGCCGGGCACATTGTCGATGAAACCCGCGTCCCGTTCGTCGAAGGCGACGAGGCGAACGGCGACGTTGGAGGTGATGGGAATATTGACGAAGCCCTCGGCCACATAGCCTTGGCCACCGTGATCGACGGTGTTGCCCTGGAGGTCGTAGCCGGCGCTGAAGGCCGAGGTCGAAGGCTTGTTGGTGATGATCCGCAGGGTGCCCGATTCCGAACTGGCCCCGTAGAGCGTGCCCTGCGGTCCGGGCAGGACCTCGATCCGGGCGATGTCGTAGACGTGGACGTCGAGCGTGCCACCGATGGTGGTGATCGGCTGCTCGTCGAGGTAGGAGCCGACGCTGGGCAGTGGCCCCGAGTGGTTGGCGTTGTCGCCGCTGGCGACGCCGCGCATGTAGATGCTGGTCTGGTCGGGGGCCAGCGTCTGGAACGAGACGCTGGGCATGAACTTCACATAGTCGTTGAAATTGGTGATGTTGAGCTGGGTGAGCTTGCGGGTGTCGATGGCCTGGATGCTCATCGGCACCGCCTGGATGTTCTGCTCGCGTTTTTCGGCGGTGACGATGACCTCGGAAAGGGCGGTAGCGCCCCCCGGCGCGGCCGTGGCGTCGGCGGCGATGGCGGGGGTCACGCCGGCCAGCATAGTGGAGGCGAGCAGGGCGCTCCACGCCAAGGGGCGCACGCCCACGCGCCCGAATGTCCGATTGCCACGCATCACCAACCCCCCGACTTCCACGCCCCTGAGATGCGGCAGGAGCCGCAGCCGGGCAAGCCCGATCGCCATGGCGCAGCGATTTTCGCTCACGCTTGTTGCCGTTTTGCTCCATTTCCAGGCCCCGGGCGGCACGGCCTGCCATCCGTCGAACCGCCAAGACGCCAAGATGCCAAGATGAGAAGGCACGTCGCTTCGCGCGGCCCGCGCCACTATACCCCGCCGTCTTGGCGTTGTGGATGGAGAATCGCGTCGGGGGCGGGATTCGGCGGGCCATCGACCGGGGGTCCTCGGCGCCCCGCGGCGGCGTGGATGGCGTCGATGGCGGTCATGTTGGCGATGGCGTCGGGGCCACCGGTGAGGGGGGCGGCTCGTCCGGTCAGGACATCGTGGAGATGGGCGAGTTGGGCGGCGTAGGTCGTGGGGCCGTCGGTGGGGCGGGCGATCGTCTCGCCGGCGATGGTGGTGGTGAATAGGCAGCCGAGTTGCGGGGCGACGAAGTTGACGATGTCGAGCCTGCCGCGCTCGCCCTCGAGGGTCAGCCAGGCGGCCGGGCGGGGCGCGGTCATGGAACAGGCGATGTCGGCGCGCACGCCACCGGGAAATCCGAGTTCGGCGCGCAATCGCGTATCGACACCATCCTCGAACAGCGCCGCCGCGCTCTCGACGCGCGGCTCGGCGCCGATCAGGGTGCGCAGGGCGTGCAGGGGATAGCAGCCGAGGTCCATCAGCGCCCCGCCACCCTGGTCGGCGCGCCAGCGAAGCTCCGTCGGCGTCCGGGGGATGGGGACGTGGAACTCGGCGGCGGCGCGACGGAGGGCGCCGAGCACGCCGCTTTGGACGATCGCCTCGGCCCGGCGGATGACGGCGTGGAAGCGGTAGTGGAAGGCTTCGACGAGCGGCGGGGACGCCACGGCGGCGGCCCGGGCCATCGAGCGCGCCTCGCCGGCGTTCAGGGCGAAGGGCTTTTCGCAAAGGACCGCCTTGCCCGCCGCCAGAGCCGCCAGGGTCCACCGCGCGTGGGCGGCGGCCGGCAGGGCGTTGTAGACGACATCGATGTCGTCGCGGGCGACAAGGGCAGCGTAGTCGGCGGCCACCTCGGCGAGGCCATGTTCGCGGGCATAGGCCCGCGCCTGGTCCGGATCGCGCGCCGCCACGGCCCGCACCTCGAAGCCGGGGTCGCCGGCGGCCGGTCCGATGACGGCGGTGGGCGCGATCCTCGATGCGCCCAGCAGGCCGATGCGAAACACCCTGGTCATCGGCCGCTCCGTTGGCGACAAGACCTCTATCAGGACCTCTATAGTGGGGCCGGTGATGAAGGACGATCACCATGCGCACGACCACCCTTGGCCCTCTGACCGGCGTCAGCCGCATCACGCTGGGCGGCGGCGGCCTCGGCGGAGGGTGGGGCGCGACGACGGCCGAGGAGGCGGTGGCCACGGTCCGCGCGGCCATCGATGGCGGCGTGACCCTGATCGACACCGCCCCGATGTACCGCGACTGCGAGGCGGTGATCGCGGCGGCCTTCGACGGCGCTTTGCCCGCCGGCGTCCGGGTGACCACCAAGTGCCAGCTCGGCCGCCCGGCCGCCGGCGAGGCCGCGGGGCGGCTGGTGGCGTCGCTGGAGGCGAGTCTGGCGGCCATGCGGCTCGAGCGCGCCGACGTCTTCTTCCTGCACAGCAACATCTGCCCCGACACTTACGTCTACGCCCGCCACGCCGAACGCCGCGATGCGTTCGCGACGCCCTGGTCGGTCTATGTCGATGAGGTGGTTGCCGCCTTCGAACGCCTGAAGGCGGCCGGCCGGATCGGTGCCTGGGGAATCACCGGGGTAGGGGTTCCGGAGACGATCCTGGGGGCCATCGCCCACGCGCCGGCGCCGGACGTCGTCCAGGCGGTAGCCAATCTGATGGACAGCGCCGGCGGCATGAAGAACTTCGCCGAGGCCCTCCGGCCGCGCGAGATCATCGCCGCCGCCAAGGCGCGGGGCGCCGGGGTGATGGGCATCCGCGCGGTCCAGGCCGGCGCCCTCACCGCGGCCATCGACCGGACCATCAAGGCCAGTCACCCCGAAGCGGCCGACCACGGCCGCGCCGCCTCCTTCCGCGCCCTGTGCGCCGAACTGGGCGCCGACCCGGCGGTGGTCGCCCACCGCTACTCCCTGGGCATGGCGGGCGTGGACACCGTGGTCATCGGCGTCAAGAACCGCGCCGAACTCGCCGGGTGCCTGGAGGCCGAAGGGCTGGGACCGCTGACGCCGGAGGAAACGGCGCGGATCGACGGCCTGGGCCTGCGCGATTGAACCTGATCAAAGGTCGTGGCGTCCTGGCGTCTTGGCGGCGAAAAAAGGCGTCGCCGCCCCGATCGGCCAACCCGTTGAAGCTTGGAGCCACTCATGCGCCTCTTCGTCTTGTTCTGGCTTGCCGCCGTCATCGGCGCGGCCGGCGTCGCGCGGGCCGCGCCGCCGCCGGCCCTGCCGCCAGCGATCTGGGCCGATCCGGCCCCGGACGCGGCCCATCCGGCGCGGAGCGAGGTGCTGCACATTGCCAGCCATGGGGTCGAGATCAACGGCCTAGCCTATCTCGTGGCGGGGGCCGGCGTCCACCCGACGGTGGTGCTGTTCCACGGCCTGCCGGGCAATGAGAAGAACCTCGATCTCGCCCAGGCGATCCGGCGCGCCGGCTGGAACGTGATCACCCTGAACTATCGCGGCTCCTGGGGAAGCCCGGGCGCGTTCCGGTTCGGGCAGACTCTCGAGGACGCCGACGCGGCCCTGGCCTTCGTCCGCGATCCGGGCCACGCGAAATTTCTCGGCATCGACACCGGCCGGCTGGTGATCATCGGCCACAGCATGGGCGGCTGGGTGGTGATCAACACCGCCGCCCACGACAAGACCCTGATCGGCATGGTCAGCATCTCGGCGGCGGACATGTCGCGCCTGGGCGCGGCCCCCGAGAGTGTGCGGGTGCGGGAGATGGCGGACAACATGGAGACCCTGGCCGGCGTGACCGCCCAGTCGATGGCCGCCGACGTCGCCGCCAACGCCATCGGCCACCCGTTCGCCAAGGCCGCCCGGGGGCTCGTCGATACGCCCTATCTGGCGATGACCTCCGACGACGGTCTGGCGGCCGACACCGACGCCCTGGTGGCGGCGATCCGGGCCGGCGGCGGGGCGAAGGTGACGACGGTCCACATGCCGACCGACCATTCCTGGTCCGACCGCCGCATCGCGCTGGAGGCGGCGGTGATCGCCTGGCTGCAAGCACTGAGATAGCAGCCGGGGCGCGCCGGCCGAACCTGTCCAATTGGTAATTTTCGCGGGCGGGCGACGCCGCCTATGGAATGCGGTCTCGCCGCCGAATGGAAGTCCATCGATGAACACCCTTTTTCTGCTCGCCGCCCTGACGACGTTGATCGGCGGCGCGGCCCTCGCCGCCGAAACCCCGGGCAATCCGCCCCGGCCGGCCACGCCCAGGATCGATTCCGCCGGCGCCACCGCCGCGCCCGACCGGGGCCTGCTGTTTTCGCCCGAGAGCGTCGCCAGCGAAGGCGCGGTAGCCGTGGAGGGCCAGCACATCGACTACCGCGCGGTGGCCGGGACCATCGTCGTCCACCCCAAGGGCTGGGACGACGCCGCCAAGCGCGAGCCGACCGACCTTTCCGGCAAGGAGAAGCCCGAAAAGGACGAGGACGACGACAAGAATCCCAAGGCCGAGGCGTCGATGTTCTATGTCGCCTATTTCAAGCGGGGCGCGCCTTCCGCCGACCGGCCGATCACCTTTCTCTACAATGGCGGTCCCGGCTCATCGAGCGTGTGGCTGCACATGGGCGCTTTCGGCCCCCGCCGGGTGGTCACCCGCGACGACAGTCACACCCCGGCCGCGCCCTATTCGCTGGTCGATAACGCCTACAGCCTGCTGGATGTCAGCGACCTGGTGTTCATCGACGCGCCGGGGACGGGGTTCAGCCGGGTCGCCGGCAAGGACAAGGAAAAGGCCTTTTACGGGGTGGACGCCGACGCCTACGCCTTCGGCGAATTCATCATGGGGTTTTTGTCCAAATACGGGCGCTGGAACTCGCCCAAATACCTGTTCGGAGAAAGCTACGGCACGCCGCGCTCGGCGGTGCTGGTCAACGCCCTGGAGACCGGCCACGACATCGACTTCAACGGCGTGATCCTGCTCTCGCAGATCCTCAATTTCGACCTCAGCGCCGACGCCCCGTCGTTCAATCCGGGTACCGACGAAGCCTACGTCACCGCCCTGCCGACCTACGCCGCCACCGCCTGGTACCATAACCGCCTGGCGGGCCAGCGCCCGGCCGAACTGCTGCCCTTCCTGGCCCAGGTCGAACAGTTCGCCACCGGCGAATACGCCTCCGCGCTCCAGGCCGGATCCGAACTGGACCCCACGCGCCGCCAGGCGGTGGCCGACAAGCTCGCCGCCTACACCGGCCTGCCGGCAGCCTATGTGCTGAAGTCCGATCTGCGCATCGATGGCGGCCAGTTCTCGAAGAACCTTCAGGACCCCGATGGCCTGACCACCGGGCGGCTGGACACCCGGTTCTCGGGTCCGGACATCGATCCCTTGAGCAAGGAAGCCGACTATGACCCGCAGTCGGCGGCGATCAGCTCGGCCTATGTCTCGGTGTTCAACGACTACGTCCGCAAAGAGCTCGGCTTCGGCGAGGGCAAGGTCTACAAGCCCGAGATCGACGTCGGCAAGGACTGGAGTTTCGCCCACCAGCCTCCCGGCGCCGACAGTCCGGCGCAAGGCGTCACCAACGTCATGCCCGACCTCGCCTATGCGATGAAGTACAACCCCGGCCTCAAGGTGATGGTCAACGGCGGCTATTACGATCTCGCCACGCCGTTCTACGAGGGTTGGTACGAAATGCACCACATGCCGATCCCGAACAACCTGCGTAGCAACATCGAGTATCACTACTATCAGTCCGGCCACATGGTTTATGCCCATGAAGCCGCGCTGAAGGAACTCCACGACAACGTCGCCGACTTCATCCGTCGCACGGACAATCTCGGGCGGTAGGGCGCGCGGCTCGGGGCCGGCGGTGCGCGGCGTCCACACTTCGATCGGCTCGATCGCCTCATCTCGCGGGCGCCATATGACGTTCTGCGGAACCGGCAGACACAGGGCTTCGCGGTGGGGCAGTCCGAGATAGGCGCCGCCGATCAGGCGGCCGAAAAGGCCGTGCGACACCGCGATGACCGGACCGCGCAGCCCCTTGAGCCATGCATCGGCGCGGCTCGCCGCCGCCTCGTAGCTTTCTTCGGCCGGCGGCGGGCGTGAAGGGCATGATGGAGATCGATCCGCCGGCGTGGTATTTCGGCCCGTGATTTGCCTGGAACTTGGGAGTCATGACGCCCACCGATCCGCGAGTCGTCCTGATCGAGCGAGGGGCCTGGCGCCAGGTCGAGGTCAATGTCACGGCCGCCTCCCCGGGCCGCTTCGAACATGCGCCCAATTGCGAGCACCGGCTGATGATCCATCTCGGCGCGCCGGCCAGGGTCACTTACCGCCGCGACAAGGTCCGCCAAGCCTACCTTCAGACCCGCGGCGACATCGATGTCATTCCCGCCGGGTCGGCCGCCGTCTTCGACGATGATGATCCGACATCGCTGATGACCATCTGGATGCGCCCGGCGCTTCTGGCCAGCGTGGCCCGGGACATGGCGCGCTCGGAGGGACGCCAGCTCGTCGATCCGCGAATCCAGCAGCGCGATGAGCGTATCTTCCGCGTCGCCCTGCTGCTCAAAGTCGAAGCCGAGGCCGAGGGTCCCAGCGATCCCCTGTTCGTCGATAGCATGGCGGTGGCCCTGGCCAGCCGGCTTCTCGAACAGTACGGCGCCATCGATCCGGTCCCGTCGGGGGCCAGGCTTTCCAGGCTCAAGCTGAAGTTGACGCTGGACTACATCGAGGCGCGCCTCGACGCGGAGATCCGGCTCGCGGAACTCGCCGAGCTGACCAACCTCAGTCAGTCCCACTTCCGCGTCCTGTTTCGCCAGGCGCTCCGTCGTCCGCTCCATCGATATGTCATCGAGCGGCGCGTCCATCGCGCCAAGGCCCTGATCGAGGGCGGGGCGGTCTCGCTGAGCCAGGCCGCGCTGGACAGCGGCTTCTGTCACCAGAGCCATCTGGCCCGCTGCATGCGTCAGGTCCTCGGGCTCACCCCGTCGCAGGTGATGCGAGGCGAGGCGCCAAGCGCGCTCAGAGCCTCACCCGCGCCCCGATCCTGAAGAACCGGCCGACGATGCCGGCCTGGTGGTAGGTCGCGTTGTAGTTCACTCCGGCGTAGTCGATGGGGTCGAACGGCGGGCTGGTGTCGAACAGGTTCGAGATGCCGCCGAAGATCTCGATCTTGTCGTTGATCTTGTAGGTCGCGGTCAGATCGACGTCGATGAAATGGGGCACGGTGCAATTGGGCGGGACGTCGGCCCCGGTGACGGTGTTGGTGGAAAAGCAGCCCGGGGCCAGGTCGAGGGCGTACATCTTGAAGCTGCTGGTGTAATAGGCGGTGGCGGTGAGGTTGAAGGGTCCGATATCGAGACTGTTGGTCCAGGCCCCGCGGTATTTCGGCGTGCCGGCCCCGGAGGAGAGGTTATACGGGCTTTCGGTTCCGACGTAATCGACCACCGGCTGTCCGGGCTGGTCGTATTTGAAGCTGAAGACATCGGTCAGGCTGACGTCGCTGGTGAACCTGACGTGTTCGCCGAAGTCGAAATGGGCGCGGAAATCGATGTCTATGCCGTCGGTGACCTCGGAGTTGGCGTTGATGTATGGCGCCGCGGCGATGATCGGCCTGGGCAGCAGGGTCGGATGGGCCGGATCGGGATTGTCCGTCGTGATCGTCGAGCCGGCCGGCAGCGGCAGGCCGGCGAAATAGTCGGCCAGGGCGGTGAACGGGCTCGCCTGGGCGATGACGTTGGTTTTCTTGATGTGATAGTAATCGACCGAGATATTGAAATGCCGGTCGGGCTCGAAGATCGCGCCGGCGGTGAAGCTGGTCGATGTCTCCGGCTTGATGTTGGGATTGGCGGTGGTCAGAAGTCCCAGGGGGTAGGGGTTTGTATAGCCGTCGCCGCCGTGCGCGGCGATATAGGCCGCCGGCAGGGTGTAGGTGGCGAAACCTTCGGCGGCGCTATGCCCGTTCTCCGAGAAGCTCGGGGCGCGGAAACCCCGCGAGAACGTCCCGCGCAGGGCCAGCTGCCGGATCGGCGTCCACTTGAAGCCGGCTTTGGGCGAAAACGCCCCGCCGGCGTCCGAATAGTGATCGTATCTCGCCGAGACGTCGAGATCGAGCGTGGTCAGGACCGGCGCATCCAGTTCGGCGAAGCCCGAGAACACCGTGTGATGGCCGATGGTGTGGGCGATACCCAGGCCCTGGGCGGCGAGACTGGGGTTCAGATCGGGATCGTTGGTGGCCTCGTAGCGGACCTGGCCGCCAAAGCCCAGGTTGAGCGGACCGCCGGGGAGCTGGAACAGGCCATGGGTCACATAGGCGTCCACCGAATCCAGGTCGGTGGTCGAGGTCTTGAGCAGCGAGGGCGACAGGGCGGCGCGGGTGGCCGGCGAATTCATCGACGGATCGATGAAGTTGTAGGCGCCGTTGACGATGTCGCTGGTCAGCTGCTGGTAGTTGATGAATCCCTCGTTGTCGGTGTCCAGCGACGTGTGCGCGAACACGCCGCCTAGGTTGAAGTCCCAACCCGAATACGAGCCCTTCACCCCCAGCACCATGCGATAGACGTGATTGTCTTCGTGGAAGCTGGCCGGGATGTCGCCGAAGGCGTAGTTGATCAGCGCCGCTTCACCCATGGCCGCGAACGGGTCGTTGGGATTGAGCGCCCCGGTCGGCAGCAGCGCCGGCAGGGCGATGTTGTTGGTGTTGTTCGGGGTCGAGTTCTGGATCTGGGCCGGCGAGAAATCCACATCGACCTTGTTCTCATAGTAGCTCGCCGACAGATAGGCCTGGATGTCGGGGGCCAGCTGGGCGGTGAACCGGGAATAGACGCCGAACCGCCGCTGGTTGGGCTGGTCGTCAAGGAACGGCGCGAAATTCTGGGCGCAATAGACATTGCCGAGGGGATCGGTCTGCTGCGCCGATCCCGGCCCGCAGGGGCGCAGCGGCTGGGAGACGGCGCCCGGGTTGGCCACGCCGGTGGTGACGTCGTTGGCGTTTTTCAGCATGCCCGGCGTCACCGTGCCGTAGATCGATCCGGAATTGTTGGTCGGCTGGCCGCCGATCAGATTATTGCCGCCGAGCGCGGCGAGGTCCGAGGTATTGAAGGGAAAGCCTCTCTGGCCGACGTGGATGGCGTCGTCCTTCTGATACTCGACGTTAAAATAGGCGTTGTATTTGTCGGTTTCGAGATCGCCGATGCCGACCGTGACGTCGCCCCGGCGCGTGAACCCGCCGCCGTGCTGCGAATCGCCCACTTCGAAGCTTCCCTGGAGGCCCTTGAAGGTCGGCTTGAGGATCAGGTTGACCACCCCGCCGATGGCGTCGGCGCCATAGAGGGATGAGGCGCCGTCCTTGAGCACCTCGACCCGATCGAGAATGCTCAAGGGGATGGTGTTGAGATCGACGAAGCCGCGTTCGCCGTCGTCGGCGAGGGCGTAGTTGGCGGTTCTCAGGCCGTCGATCAGAACCAGGGTCGAGTTGACCGTCAGGCCCCGCAGGGCCACTCCCGACGACCCCACCGCGAAGCCGTTGCCGAAGGCGGTGGGAATCGTCCCGCTGTTGTCGGCCGATATCGAGCGGACGGCGTCGGCGATGGTGGTGATACCGGCGGCGTCGATCTTGGCGGCGGAAAGCACGGTGACAGGCGACGGGGTTTCGACGTTGGTGCGCCGGAACAGGGTGCCGGTGACCACCACCTCGCCGACCGTGGCCTCCGGCGAGGCGTTGGCCGTGCTGGCGGCGGCGGCGGCGGCGGCGTGCGCCGCGCCGGCCGACAGGGCGCCGAGGGCGACGCCGCCGATCATCGACGAGGCGAGAAGACGAACGCGCATGGCGGCGATTTTCAAGTCGTGTCCCTCCGAACAAACTTTCGCGCGGCGCGCTGAACAGTCCCCGGGTCCACGCGAGCTAGTAGTCTCGCGATCAAGGCGGCGCCGTCTGGTGATAGTCTTCGGCGATATTGGCTTGGTCAACTCGGATGAAGTCCGGGTATCGCCATCGCCATGTCTCTGTCGCCTTTCAGGCACATCGCGTGGGCGCGAGCGACGGCCGAACATTACCCAGCGATGATTTTGATTGACCGGAATGTCGACCGACGGTCTCGAGGCGACAATTCACATCGATTTTCCCCAATTCGTGCGCTGGATCGATAAATCCTGTGCGATGCGGTCGATCGAAGCTGTCAGGCTGTAATCCTTGGCGGACTTCTCCGATCGGGGGCCTGCACGGTGCTGAAATGGTTCCGCCCGGACTCCGAACACACGCTCGACGGCGTCGCCGACCTGCTCGCGGTGTCCGGGAAAGAAATGGCCGAGGCCCGGCGCCTGCTCGGGGTTCTCGGCGATCCTCTGCGCCGCGTGGTGCTGGAGCGGGTGGCGGGCCGGTCCCGCGACACCGGCTGTCTGGCGGCCGAGACCGGAACGCGGCCGGGCGACATCGCCCACCGGCTGCGCGTCCTCATCCGGGCCGGCGTGGTGGTCCGGACCCGCGACCATTTCTATCTCGCGCGGCCCTATCCGGCCGCCTGCCTGCGGAAATACCTCGACGTCCTTCTCACCCTCGCGGCCCACACGCATGGAGCGGGCGCCGGTGGCGACTAGATTGGATCGCCGTCTTGAGGCCCTCGCCGAACCGATGCGGCGCGAGATCTTCGAGCGTGTCGTCATCCGGCCCCGGCGCCTGGGCGAACTCGCCGACGGACTTCCGGTCACCCGGCCGGCGGTCTCCCACCATGTGAGGATTCTACGCGAGGCTGGCCTCGTCCGCGTCGTCGATGGCCGGCTCGAAGTCGTCCTCGACGCCCTGCCGGCCCTTCGCACCTATTTTGACCGCCTCTGGCTCGAGGCCTCCCTCGGAGACACCTGGATCACCAACCGCCGCGCCGAAAACAACGACCTCGGCCTGTAGCCAAGCGCGCGGTCGCCAGCCATCCACGGGGCCGGGCGAAGGCGGCGCGACCATCGCCATCCCCAGGGCAATCGGGTGAGTGCGGCGCAGCCACGATTTTCATCGGCGGATGCCGCGGATGGGCGCAGATGAAGGGGGATCTGATCGTCTGGCGGCCCGACGGTGGTCGAAACCCTCTGATCTGTGCCCATCCGCGACATCTGTGGATAGAATCTTCCTGGCTTCCCCGACCCAGGGCGCGCGCGGCGCCGTTCACCCGATTGCCCTGCCGCCATGCCCTTGGCCCCTTGGCGAAGGCGGCGGCGCGAGGCTATAGCTCGGGCGGTATCCTTCCGGACGAGGTTGAGCGACACCCCCATGGCCCACGAAGGCGTCAGGCACGACTATCATCTGGTCAACCCCAGCCCGTGGCCGCTGATCGGCTCGATCGCCGCGGTGGTGCTGGCGCTGGGCCTGGTGACCGGCTTGAAGGGCCTGTTCGGCATCCCCAAGGGCGAGTGGTGGCTCATGGCCCTGGGCTTCGTCGGCGTCGCCTGGACGATGATCGGCTGGTGGACCGATGTCGTCAAGGAAGCCAACGAGGGCGACCACACGCCGGTGGTCTCCATCGGCCTGCGCTATGGCATGATCCTGTTCATCGTCTCGGAGGTGATGTTCTTCGTCGCCTGGTTCTGGATTTTCTTCGAGATGGCGCTGTTCCACCACGTGCGCACCCTCTCGCCGATCGACGATGTTCGCACCGCCTGGGCCTCGTGGCCGCCCAAGGGGGTGGAGACGGTGCCGGCCTTCCATCTGCCGCTGATCAACACCCTCACCCTGCTGCTCTCCGGCACCACCGTCACCTGGGCCCACCACGCCCTGCAGACCGGCGACCGGCGCGGGGCCAAGATCGGCCTGGCGCTGACCATTGCGCTCGGGATCCTGTTCACCTCGATCCAGGCCTACGAATACCACCACATCTTGACCGAGCACCTGTTCTACTCGCCGGCCTCGATCAATTCGGGCCTCTACGGCTCGTCGTTCTTCATGGCCACCGGCTTCCACGGCTTCCACGTGATCATCGGCACCATCTTCCTGATCGTCTGCCTGATCCGGCTCTTGAACGGCGGCTTCACGCCCAAACAGCACTTCGGCTTCGAGGCGGCGGCCTGGTACTGGCACTTCGTGGACGTGGTCTGGCTGTTTCTGTTCACCTTCCTCTATGTGATCTTCGGCGCCGGCTGGGGGCATTGACGACGGAAGGCGCGACGGCCGGTCCGCGTCGCTTTCCGATCGGTCTGACCCTCGCCGCGGCCATCGCCCTGGTGGTGCTGGTGGCGCTCGGCGCCTGGCAGATCCAGCGCCTGAAGTGGAAACAGGCGCTGCTGGCCAAGATCGCCGCTCTCGCCACCGCCCCGGCCAGGCCGCTCGGCCCGGTGCTCGCCGTCGGCAAGGGTGTGTCGGCGGAGTTCACCCGGGTCGCGGTCGAATGCAGTCCGCCGCCGGCCCCCGCGCCGCGCATCTTCCGCTATTCCCTGCGCCAGGGCCAGGTCGGCTGGCGGCTGATGACGGCGTGCCCGCTCGCCGCCGGCGCCTTCGACAGCATCGTTCTCGACCGGGGGCTGGTCACCGCCTTCACCGGCGCCATGGCCCCCCGGGCGGTGGATTTTCCGGCCCCCGCCGCCGTCACCGGCATCCTGCGTTCGCCGGGCGGCGCCTCGCTCTTCGACTCCGCGCCCCCCCCGCCGGAGGCCGGCGTCACCGCCCTGCGGGTCATCGACGCCGCCGCGCTCGAGCGGATCGCCCGGCGGGGCGGGTTTTCGCGCCCCGCGCCCTGGATCCTGGCCGTGGAGAGCGAGCGGCCGGCTCCCGCCGGCGTCGTCCCCGCGGCGCTCCCCGAGGACATCCCCAACAACCATTTCGTCTATGCCCTGACCTGGTTCGGGATCGCCGGCGCCCTCATCGGCGTCTACATCGCCATGCTGGCCAGGAGGCTTCGGGGACCTTGAGGTACATCTCCACCCGGGGCGCGGCGCCGGCCGCCGGCTTCATCGATTGCCTGCTGGCGGGCCTCGCCCCCGACGGCGGCCTCTACCTGCCCGAAGCCTGGCCCGCCGTCCCGCCCGAGGAGATCGCCGGGTTTTCGAATCGCCCCTACGCCCAGGTGGCAGCGGCGATCCTGGAGCGCTTCGCCGACGGCGAGATCGCCGAGGCGACCATCGCCTCCCTGTGCGCCGAGGCCCACGCCGGCTTCGATCACGCCGCCGTCACCCCGTTGCGCCAGATCGCCCCCGGCCGGTTCCTGCTGGAGCTCTTCCATGGTCCGACCCTGGCCTTCAAGGACCTCGCCATGCAGCTTTTGGCGCCGCTCTGCGATCACGCCCTGGCGGCGCGGGGCCGGACGGCGACCATCGTCTGCGCCACCTCCGGCGACACCGGCGGGGCGGCCGCGGAGGCGTTCCGCGGCCGCGCCAACATCCGCCTCGTCGCCCTCTTCCCCGAAGGCCGCATCTCGGCGGTTCAGCGGCGGTTCATGACCACGGCGCGTGAAGACAATGTCCGCGCCGTCGCCGTGGCCGGCGACTTCGACGACTGCCAGGCGATCCTCAAGGCCCTGTTCGCCGACCGCGCCTTCGCCGGCGAGGTCGGCCTGGCGGCGGTCAATTCGATCAATTTCGCCCGCATCCTCGCTCAGAGCGTCTATTGGTTCGTCGCCGCCTCGGCCCTCGGCGCTCCCGTCCGGCCGTTGAGCTTCGCCGTTCCGACCGGGAATTTCGGCGACGCCTTCTCCGGCTGGGCCGCCGCCGCCATGGGCCTGCCGATCGAGGCGATCATCGTGGCCACCAACGCCAACGACATCGTCGCCCGCGCCCTGACGGCCGGCCGCTACGCCCGCCGCCCCGCCCTCGCCACCCGCAGCCCGGCCATGGATATCCAGGTCGCCTCCAACTTCGAGCGGCTCTACTTCGAGGCCGCCGGTCGCGACGCCGCCGCCACGGCCGCGGCCTTCGAGCGCTTCGCCGCCTCGGGCGCCATCGACATTCCGGGTCCCGTTCTCGCCGCCATGCGCGGCCTCCTGACCGGCGTCTCGGCCAGCGAGGTCGATACCCGCCGGGCGATGGCCGACGCCTTCCGCCTCACCGGCGATCTCGTCGATCCCCATACCGCCGTCGCCCTGGCCGGGCTCGACGCGGCCCGCGCCGCACTCTCCGGCGCGCCGGTCGTGGTCCTCGCCACCGCCCACCCTGCCAAGTTTCCGGACGCCGTCCTCGCCGCCACCGGCCAGTCGCCGCCGACGCCCTCGCGGGTCCGCGATCTCGCCGATCGGCCCGAGCGCATCGATCGCCTCGCCGCCGACGTCGAGGCGGTCAAGGCCTATGTCCGGGCCTTCGCCGCGTGACCGCCATCCCCGGCGCGCCAGCCGTCCATGTCCTGGCCAACGGCGTCACCGTGGTCTGCGATCACGCCCCCGGCTTCGCGACCCTGGCCCTCAGCGTCGTCGCCGGGCGCGGCGCGCGGTGGGAGGACGAGGGCCGCGGCGGCTGGTCGCATCTGCTCGAGCACATGGTGTTCAAGGGCGCGGGCGATCGCTCGGCGCGCGACATCGTCGAGGTCATCGAAGCCGCCGGCGGCCAGATCAACGCCGCCACCGGCCATGAGCGGACCAGTTTCCAGGTGCGGGCGCTGAAGGGCGGCCTCACCCTGGCCATGGCGGTGACCGCCGATCTGATCCGCCGCCCGGCCCTGCGGGCCGATGACCTGGCCCGGGAAAAGCAGGTCGTCGGCCAGGAGATCGCCGAGGCCGCCGACACTCCCGACGACCAGGTCTTCGAACTGGCCCACGCCGCCGCCTTCGCCGGCAACCCCCTCGGCCGGCCGATACTCGGCACGGCCGCCACCATCGCTTCGGCGGGACCCGAGAGCCTGGAGGCCTGGCGCGCGGCGATCTACGCCCCCGACCGCCTGGTGGTCAGCGCCGCCGGGGCGGTGGACGAGGGTGAGCTGCTCGGCCTCGCCGAGCGCCTTTTCGGGGACGCCGGCGGCGTCGCGCCGCCGGACTATGAGCCGGGGACATTCACCGGCGGCGACGCCAGGGAAATTCGCCGCCTCGAGCAGGCCCACGTCGTCTTCCTGTTGCCGGCCCCCGGCGTCCTGGATCCCGACCACTACGCCCTGCGCCTGGCGGTGGAGATCCTCGGCGGCGGCATGTCCTCGCGGCTGTTCCAGGAAGCCCGCGAGAAACAGGGTCTGGCCTACGCCATCGACGCCTGGGCCGACGTCTTCGCCGATGTCGGGGTGGTCGGAATCTACGCCGGCTGCGCCGCCGCCGACGCCGGAAAACTCGCCGAGGTCGCCGCCGGCGAACTCCGCGGCCTGGGCGCCACCGTGCGTCCCGAGGAGCTCGCCCGCGCCAAGGCCCAGCTCGCCGCCTCCCTGTTCATGGGTCGCGAATCCCTCCTCGCCCGCGCCGAACAGGCCGCCGCCCAGGTGCTGATCTTCGGTCGTCCCATGGCCACCGCCGAACTCGCCGCCGCTATCGACGCCGTGAGTGTCGCCGACATCGCCCGCGTCACCCGCCGCCTCCTGGCCCCCGGTCTTTCCACCACCAGCGTCCTCGGCCCCCGCGCCGCCATGAAAGCCCCCGACCGCTTCGCCGCCGCCCTGTTCGGCTAGGCGCCGGCGCTCGCAAATTAGGGGACATGAACGAAGTTCGCCAGGAAAGAGGCGAATTCGATCACGTCCCCATTTGCGTCCGCCGCCCGTTCGGCTGAAGCCCGCCGGCGCAAGTGGGGACATGTAACCATTGCGCCTCTTCGCAATGGGTAGGTGTCCCCGACTTGCGTGCGCCGGCGCTCGCAAATTAGGGGACATGAACGAAGTTCGCCAAGAAAGAGGCGAATTCGATCACGTCCCCATTTGCGTCCGCCGCCCGTTCGGCTGAAGCCCGCCGGCGCAAGTGGGGACATGTAACCATTGCGCTCTTCGCAATCGGCAGGTGTCCCCGACTTGCGCCGGCGCGTCCGCCGCCCGTTCGGCTGAGCGACGCCGGCGGCGCCGATTTGCCCAAACCCGCCCTTCTGCGGCAAGATCGTCCCCGATGGCTCTGCTCGACTGGATAGCCCCCGACCACGACCTGCGCCTGGAGGGGCGTGGGGTGCGGCTGCGGCCGCACCGGAGTTCGGATTTTCCCGAATGGGCGCGGCTGCGCGCCGTCTCGCGGCGGTTCCTGCAGCCGTGGGAGCCGACCTGGCCGGCCGACGATCTGAGCCGCGCCGCCTGGCGCCGGCGGCTGGCGGCCTATGTCCACGACATCGAGCGCGGCGTCGCCTTTCCGTTCCTCGTCTTCCGCCAGGCCGACGGGATGATGGTCGGCGGCATCACCCTCTCCAATGTCCGCCGCGGCGTCGCCCAGATGGGCTCCCTGGGCTACTGGGTGGGCGAGCCCTTCGCCCGCCGTGGCCACACCGTCGCCGCCGTCGAGACCGTCAGCCGCTTCGCCTTCGATCGCCTCGGCCTGCACCGGCTCGAGGCCGCCTGCATCCCGGACAACCACGGATCGCGCGCGGTGCTCCTCAAGGCCGGATTCGCCGAGGAGGGAATGGCTCCGGCTTATCTGAGAATTAACGGTATTTGGCGAGATCATCTCCTGTTCGGCCTGATCTCACCGCGTTCCGCGGGCGAGCGGCGACACGGGGACGCTCCGGACTGACCCGGGGCGAAGCGCCAATGGCGATGACGCCGGCTCGCGTTTGGGATGCGGCGGCGGTTCTCGAGGCGCTGGGCGGCTCGGAAGTGGCCTTGTGGCTGTGGGAGCCCGGCGACGACCGCCTGCGCCTGACCGGCGCCCTGGGGGTCCTGGGCCTGTCGGCGCTGGGCGCGGAATGCTCCTCGGCCGAGATCATGGCCCTGGCCCTGCCCGAGGACCGCCATGGCGTCGATGACCTGCTCACCCCCAGGGACCCCGGGACCAAGGTCGCCGCCCAGTTCCGCGCCCGGGGGTCGGCCGCCTGCGTGTGGCGCGGCGAATGGCTGGAGGAAGGCGTCCGCGCCGCCGGCGTGGTCGCGCCCGCCGCCCGCTTCGCCGAGACCCCCTACGACGCCCTCACCGGCATCCTCGATCGACGCGGCTTCCTCGCCCGCGCCGCTGAGCGCCTCGCCGTGGCCGGAACCGACGACGTCCTCATCGTCGCCAACGTCAACCGCTTCCGCCGCCTCAACGAGGCTCTCGGCCACGAGCGCGGCGATCTGGTCCTGGCCGCCCTCAGCGCCCGGCTGTCGGCGGCCTTCCCGCCGGAAGCGGCCATGGGTCGGGTCGGCGACGACGAATTCGCGGTCATGACCACGGCCGACGAAACCGCCTCCATGGCCATTCTCCGCGCCGCCCTTGAGCAGCCCCTCCGCGTTGCCGGCTTCGACATCTTCCCGACCCTCTCGATCGGCGCGGCCCGGGTGCGCGGCGGGCGCGGCGCCCCCTCGGCGAGCGAACTTCTCAACCGGGCCGTGGAGGCGGCGCGCACCAGCGGCGGCGGCGGCGTCGCCGAGCCGCGCGCCCGCACCGCCTCGATCGGCGCCCTGGGCATGTCGCGCCTGGAACTGGAGTCCGACCTCCACGGGGCCATCGAGCGCGGCGAGATCGAACCCTTCTTTCAGCCGGTGGTGCGCCTGGCCACCGGCGAGCTGTCGGGATTCGAGGCCCTGGCCCGCTGGCGCCATCGCCGCCGCGGCCTGCTCGGCCCGGAATCCTTCCTCGGCCTGATGGGCGAACTGGGCCTGATGCCGACCCTGGGCGCCCACCTGATGCGCGCCGCCGCCCTGCAGCTGGCCTCGTGGCGCAACACCCATCCGGCCATGGCCGGCCTCACCGTCAGCGTCAACGTCTCCACCGTCGAGATCGACCGCGCCGGGCTGATCGACGAGGTCGAGGCCCTGGTCCGCCATTGTGGCCTGCCCGCCGGGGCCCTGAAGCTGGAGATCACCGAGAGCGACATCATGCACAACCCCGACGCCGCCGCCGGGATCCTCCACGCCCTGCGCGCCGCCGGCGCGGGCCTCGCTCTCGACGACTTCGGGACCGGCTTCTCCTCGCTGTCGTACCTGACCCGCCTGCCCTTCGACACCCTCAAGATCGACCGCTACTTCGTGCGCACCATGGCCGCCAACGAGGGCTCGACCAAGATCGTGCGCTCGGTCGTCGATCTCGGCCGCGCTCTCTCCCTCGAGGTCGTCGCCGAGGGCGTCGAGAACGCGGTGATGGCGGCGCGGGTCATGGAGCTCGGCTGCGACTACGGCCAGGGCTTCGGCTACGCCCCCGCGCTGTCGGCGGCCGAGGCCGAAGTCTACCTCAACGAAAGCTACGCCGACGGCGTCGCCCCCCTCAAAGCCACCAGCTGAGACGCCAATGGCGACTTGATCGCGATGCCCTCTGACGCCGACGCCCCCGGCGCGCCGACGCCCTAAGCCCGCCCCGCCTGGGCCGACAGATGCTCGGCGGAAACCCCGATCTTGGCCAGGGCCCGCGACCACTTGTGCTCGTGGTCCTCGTCGAACAGCAGGGCGAGGTCGGCATCGCAGGTCAGCCACACGCTTTCGCGGATCTCGTGCTCCAGCTGCCCGGCCCCCCAGCCGGCGTAGCCGAGCGCCATCACCGCGCGCCGGGGGTGCTCCTGTTTGCCGGCGATCGCCTCGAGCACCTCGCGGGTCGCGGTCAGCATCACCCCGCCGGCCACCGGACTGGACTGCGGGCAGCGATAGTCGTCGGTGTGCAGCACGAAGCCCCGTTCCGGTTCCACCGGTCCGCCCATCAGCACCAGGTCGGCGCCCGCCTCGCCGGCCGGCTTGACCCCCAGCTTGCCCAGCAGGTGAGCCACGGTCAGGCCCTCCACCGGCCGGTTGACGCTGAGGCCCATGGCGTGGTCGTCGTCGTGGGCGCAGACTAGGATCACCGCCCGCTCGAAGCGGGGGTCCTCTATCCCCGGCATCGCCACCAGCAGGCGTCCGCCCAGATAGGCATCCGAGGATTGCGGCATGATCCCATGATCGTCACTCCGGGCGGTGGTTTCAAGTCCGCGCGGCGCGCCCGGCCTTGGCGGCGGGACCCCGCGCCTCTATCTGCGTCTCTCCCCCCTTTCGGAGACAGACGCCCATGACCATCAAAGTCGGCGACACCGTTCCCAGCGCCACCTTCACCACCATCGGCCCCGACGGCCCCGGATCGCTGACCACCGATCAGCTGTTCAAGGGCAAGACCGTCGCCTTCTTCGCCGTCCCCGGCGCTTTCACGCCGACCTGCTCGGTCAGGCACCTGCCCGGCTTCAAGACCCACGCCGCCGACCTCAAGGCCAAGGGCGTCGATACCATCGCCTGCGTCTCGGTCAACGACGCCTTCGTGATGAAGGCCTGGGGCGATGACCAGAACGTCGGCGCCGACATCGTCATGCTCGCCGACGGCAACGGCGAGTTCACCCGCGCCCTCGGCCTGGAAATGGACGCCGCCCGCTTCGGCATGGGCCAGCGCTCGCAGCGCTACTCGCTCATCGCCGACGACGGCGTGGTCAAGGAACTCAACGTCGAACAGCCCGGCGAGTTCAAAGTCTCCTCGGCGGAATACATGCTGACCCAGCTGTAGCTGAGAGGCCGTCCGTCGCGTCCGCCGGCGCTCGCGAAATGGGGACACGAACGAGTTCGCCGAGAAAGAGGCGAATTCGATCATGTCCCCATTTCCCCCCATTTCCCCCTACGCCCCCAGCGACTCCGGCGTCGCCCGGAAGAGGTCCACCGACCCCTGGGTCACCGCCTGCGCCAGCCCCGGCGCCTGGGCCAGTATCTGTTCGGCGAACACCCGGGCCAGGCCGATCCGGGTGCGCCAGTAGTCGGTGGGGCCGTCGCCGTCGGCCAGGTGGCGGGCGGCGGCCAGGGCCTGTTTGCCCAGCATCCAGCCGCCGACCACGTCGCCCAGCAGCTTCAGGTACGGCGTCGCCCCGGCCAGGGCGTCGGGCTGGGCGTGGCCGCGGCGTTCGATCAGCCAGCCGGTGGCGGCCTGGACGGCGGCGAGCCCGGCCTCCAGTTCCGCCCCGATGGTGTGCAGCCAGGCGTCGTCGGCGCTCTTCAGGGCCGCGGCGGTGGGGAAGATGTCGGCCACCAGCTCGCGCACCGCGGCGCCCTTGCCCAGCGCCAGCTTGCGGCCCATCAGGTCGATGGCCTGGATGCCGTTGGTCCCTTCGTAGATCGGCAGGATGCGGGCGTCGCGATAATGCTGCGCCGCCCCGGTCTCCTCGATGAAGCCCATGCCGCCGTGGATCTGCAGGCCCATGGAGGCGACCTCCACCGCCATGTCGGTGGACCAGGCCTTGGCGATCGGGGTCAGCAGCTCCTCGCGCAGGCGGGCGGCGTCGCGATCGACCGGGTTGCCCGACACCCGCGCCAGATCCGCGGCGACGGCCGTCGATAGGCAGATCGCCCGCGCCGCCTCGATCCTCGCCTTCATCAGCATCAGGGTGCGGCGCACGTCAGGGTGATCGAACAGGCGGCTGGGCAGCGCGCCGGTCCACGCCGAGCGGCCCTGCTTGCGCTCCAGCGAAAAGGTCAGGGCCTGCTGGAAAGCCCGGTCGGCGATCCCGACGCCCTGCACGCCGACCTGCAGCCGGGCGGCGTTCATCATCACGAACATCGCCGCCAGCCCCTGGTTGGGCGCGCCGATCAGCTCGGCCCTGGCCCCCTCGAACAGCATCACGCAGGTCGGCGAGGCGTGGACCCCCAGCTTGTGCTCGATGCTGGCGGGCCGCAGCGCGTTGGCCGCCCCCAGCGTCCCGTCCTCCCCGACCAGCCGTTTCGAGGTCAGGAACAGGGAGAGGCCCCGCGATCCCGGCGGCGCGTCGGGCAGGCGCGCCAGCACCATGTGGACGATGTTGTCGGCGACGTCGTGGTCGCCCCAGGTGATGAACATCTTCTCGCCGGTGAGCGTGTAGCCGTCGTCCCCGTCGGGATCGGCCCTGGTGGTCAGAGCCCCGAGGTCCGAGCCCGACTGCGGCTCGGTGAGGTTCATCGTCCCGGTCCACTCGCCGGAAATCAGCCGGGGCAGATAGAGCCCCTTCTGCCGCTCGGTGCCGTGGCTCTGCAAAGCCTCGATCGCCGCCAGGGTCAGCATCGGACAAAGCCCGAAGGCCATGTTGGCGCCCTGGACCATCTCGAAGACGGCGACCTCCAGCGCCCTGGGCAGGCCCTGGCCGCCATGGGCCGGATCGGCCGACAGCCCGTTCCAGCCGCCCTCGGCGAACCGCCTGTAGGCCTCGCCGAACCCTGGAGCGGCCCGCACCGCTCCGTTCTCGAACCGCGCGCCCTCCACGTCGCCCACCCGGTTCAGCGGCGCCAGCACGTCGGCCGCGAACCCCCCCGCCGCCTCCAGCACGGCGGCCACGGTCTCGGCGTCCGCCCCCGGAAACCCCACCGCCAGCCGCCCGAAATCCGCCGCCTCGTTGAGCGCGAAGAGAAGATCGCGAACCGGAGCTCTGTAGGTCATCGCTTTAGGTCCAGGAAGATTGAGGTCGCCCCCTCTATCCTTCCCTTCGCCCTCGGCGCAAATGGCCGCGAATGGCAACGCAAATGGGGACATGATCGAATTCGCCTCTTCCTCGGCGAACTTCGTTCGTGTCCCCTAATTTGCGAGCGCCGGCGATCCGACTGGCGTCACGGGCGCCCCCGCCCCCGCCTATCTCGGAAAGTCCTTGATGCTGTCGGCGACCGAGTCGGCGACGTGTTCCTTGGTGATCACCCCGGCGACGTCGGCCGGGCGGGGGACCCCCTTGCCGCGCGCGACCACGGCCATGATCGCGTTCTTCCGCCACATCCGGCGGATGACGTCGAAGGCGATCTCGCCCTCCCCGACGACGACGAAGTTGCGCGAGGCGACATCGGCCAGGGTGACGCCGGTGTGGGCCCCTTCCAGCCCCCGCCGCAGGCCGGTGTTGACGCGGATGACGCCGAACAGCCGCCCCTTGCGGGTGACCACCACATGGCGCAGGCGCCCGGCGTGCTCGGGCTGGCGCAGGTAGTCGTCGAAACTCGCCTCGGCCGGCAGCACCTGGACGTCGGCGTCCATCACCTCGCGCGCGGTGCGGACCAGGAACATGTTGGCGTGGCGGGCCTTGGGGATCGCCCGGCCGCGGCGGACGAGCTTGAGGGTATAGATGTTCTCCGGCGACAGCACCCGGCGAACCCCCAGGCTCATGGCCACGGCGAGGATCATCGGCATCACGATGCTGTAGTCGAGGGTCATCTCGAAGATCATGGTGACGGCGGTCATCACCGCGCCGGTGCCGCCGCCGACCATCGCCCCCATGCCGACCATGGCGAAGGCCGGCACGCTCAGCGGCGTGATCAGGCCGGCGGCGTTGATCAGCGCCGCGAAGGCCCCGCCGAGCGTCGCGCCCATGAACAGCGACGGCGAGAAGATACCGCCCGAAGACCCCGAACCGAGGCTGAGCGATGTCGCCAGCAGCTTGGCCAGGGCCAGCAGCGCCAGGAGCCAGAAGGCGGTGAGCCGCCCGGAAAGCACCGCCTGGACGGTCGCGTAGCCGACCCCATCGACATAGTACTGGCCGAACACCGCCAGCAGGACCCACATCATCACCCCGACCAGCAGCATGCCCAGCATGTGGCGCAGGTAGCGCCCGCCGATCTTCTCGAAGAGGTCTTCGGCCAGGTGCAGGGCGCGGATGAAGAGGGCCGCCGCAGCGCCGGTCAGCCCCCCCAGCGCGGCGAACAGCGCCAGCACGATCAGGCCGCCGGCGTCGAGCGTCATGGCCTGCAGGGCCGGCACTTCGAAGGCCGGCGAATCGCCGAAGATCCAGCGGCCGACGAAGGTCGCCGCGCCGGTGGCGATGGCCACCGGCAGGAAGGTCTCGGCGCTGACCTCCGGCATCATCAGCTCGATGGCGAACATCACCCCGCCGATCGGGGTGTTGAAGGTGGCGGCGATGCCGGCCCCGGCCCCGGCGGCGACCAGGGCGATCCTCTGGCCGGTGGGCATGCGGATGACCTGGCCCAGCGTCGATCCCAGCGCCGAGCCGATCTGGATGATCGGACCCTCGCGGCCCACCGACGAACCGCTGCCGATCGCCAGGGCCGAGGCCAGGGACTTGACCAGGGCGACCACCGGCCGGATGACGCCGCCCTTGTGATAGATGGCGTCCATCACCTCGGGGACGCCGTGGCCCTTGGCCTCCGGCGCGAAGTTGGTCACCAGGAAGGTCACCCCGACCGCCCCCAGCACCGGGATCAGGATCACCAGCGCCCCCCACGGGGCCGGCGCGGTGAAGACGTTGGCGTCGTAGTGGATCACCGCCTTGCCGGTGAACAGCAGGTTGTGGATCAGGCCGATCAGGTCGCGGAACAGCACCGCCCCCAGCCCGGTGACCAGGCCCAGGGCCAGGGCCAGCACACACAGCCGCCACAGCGGCAGCCGCCGCCGCTCATCGGCGGCGGTGGCGCCCGCGCGGCCGGCCGAATGATCGGTCATCAAGCGTGTCCCGTCGCCGTTGGAGGGGTCTCAATACCGGCTAAATGAAGACGCGTGAAACCGATAGGCTATCCTCCCCCGCGCAGCGGGGCGAAGGGGGACCGCCCGCCGAAGGACGGGTGGTGGCGGGGGCGGCCGGCGCCCGCCGCGTGTTGTTTTGGAGCGCGGGCTTCCAGCCCGCTTTTTTTGCCGAACGTCGGTCACGAAGCGTCCAGTTCCCCCAGCAATTCAGCGACCTTGTCTCGAAGTCCCGGCAGGGAGGCAGGCGCGATCCGTAGGACGCGGTCGTGTTGGACCACCGCGTAGCCGTGGATCAGCAGGTTGCGGAACGCGATGACCTGCCTCAAATCCGGTATTCGCTCGGCCGTCTCGGGAGCGGCCTTCAGCATTTGACTCAAGGCTTCGCCGATGATCTCGAACTTTCGTTCGACGGCGGCGGTGACGACCTCCGAGGCTTCGTAAGTCTGGGTGTCGAGGCTTAGCGTGAATCGAAAGATCGCGTCCGCCGCGGCCCCGACATCCCACAGCCAGGCCCTGACCCGAGCGTCAGGCGGCATAGATGAACTCGCGGGTCCGGCCTATCTCGGCCAGCACATAGGGATTGCGGACCGCGCCTGTTTCGATGAGGTCCACGCGTCGGCCGAGCAGGCGCTCCAAGGCCTCGTTCAGACCGAAGAACTGCTCCAGCGGCGGCAATCGCGCCTCGGTCTGGAACTCGACCAGGAAGTCGGCGTCGCTGCGGGCCGGATCGAAGTCCGCGCCTCGCGCGGCGGAGCCGAAGACATCAAGGCGCGCAACCGCGAAGCGCCCGCAGAGCGCGCGTAGCTCGGCGAGATGCGATTCGATCTGATCGTGCATAGCCCGTGACGCCTCTCGAGACGGCCACGATCTTAGGCGCGCGCCGGGCGCCGTGCCAGGGGCGCGACCTGGGCCTGTACCCGCGCGGTCGATGCCGAAGCCATCGCCCGCCGCAAATGGGGATGCGATCGAATTCGCCTCGTCCTCGGCGAACTTCGTTCGTGTCCCCTGATTTGCGAGCCCCGGCCATCGCAGTCGAAAACCAGCGTCCGCTGTTCGCCGGCACCGCGCCTCCACCCGCCCCATGCCGGCGAACAGATCGACGGCGAACGCCAGGACGGAAGTGGCTTCGCTCATCGGCGGCGGGCCGGCTACCCGCTCGCCTGGTGGAGACCAAATCGAACCCCACCCGGATCGACGCATTGGACGAACCGGCCGAACCCCGGCCCGTTGGTGGGGGCTTGCGCCTCGCCGCCAGCCGCCCTGATCCGAGGCGTCTGGAACCAGGCTTCGACATGGCGCGGCCCATTGAACACCGCCCCGAAGAAAGCCCGCGTGGCGGCCCCGTCCCGAGAGCCGATTTCGAGAAACGACACCTGCCCGAGCGTGGCGTCGGCCATCGCACACATCCTTCCACGGGTTGGCCCGCCAACAGTCTGGCGCGACGCCACGTTACACCAAAGCCCGCCGGCCTCGCCAATCCTTCCCCGCGCAGCGGGGCGAGGGAGACAGTCCGCCGGCGCAAATGGGGACGCGATCGAATTCGCCTCTTCCTCGGCGAATTTCGTTCGTGTCCCCTGATTTGCGAGCGCCGGCGTCCCGCGGCCACCGTGAACAATGTTCGTGTCTTCGCCGGGACGCGACCTGGCGGCGCATAGCCGCCGCCGCTTGTTCCGGCGAAAGGTTTGTGGTCCCGTCGGGGATGCCCGTTCCCTCGGAGGCTTCGCCGTTCGCCGGCGCGGCGCGCTACTATGACCGCTTCCGCGCGCCGTACCCGCCAGCGGCGATCAATTTCATCGTGGCCGCCTGCGATCTCGCCGGAGACGCGCGCGCCCTGGATCTGGGCTGCGGGCCGGGCACGATCGCCATCCCGCTTTCCCGCGCCGTCACCGAGGTCGTCGCCGTCGATCCGGAGGCCGCCATGATCGCCGAGGGCCGGCGCCTCGCCGCGTCCGGCCGTCGGCGGAACATCCGCTGGCTACAGTCCAGGGCCGAGGACGTCGCCGCCGACGCGGGGCCTTTTCGCCTCGCCACCATCGGGCAGGCCTTCCACTGGATGGATCGCGACGCGGTGCTGCGAAAGCTCGGCGCTCCGATCGCCGACGGCGGGGTCCTGGCGCTGGTGAATCCGGGCGCGCGCCGTCCCCAGGAGAGCTGGGAGCCGATCGCCGAGCGGATCGTCGCCCGCCTCCTCGGTCCGCGAACCCGCCATCCGGGGTCCAATCCCAGGGAGCCGAAACACGATCCGGCGCTGCTCCGGTCGGAAAGGTTCTCGCGCTTCGAGATTCGTGAGTTTCCCGGCGCGCTCACGCGGGACGTGGCTTCGATCATCGGCTGTGTCTATTCGATGTCGTACTCGCCCAGATCGGCGTTCGGCGGCGCCGCCGAGGCGTTCGAGGCGGAACTCACCCGCGCGCTCCTAGACCTCAATCCCGCCGGCATCTTCCACGAACGCCTCGAGACCGAAGTCCTCCTCGCGCCCAAGCGAGCCCGGTAGCATCGGCCTCACAATCCTCCCGCGCGAAGCGGGGCGAGGGGAGCCGGCCGCCGAAGGATGGGTGGCGGAGGGCGCGCGCGGCTTGGCGCGGAGGCTCGTTCAATCCGCGTTTCTCCACCCTAACGGAAGGGCGCGCTCCGCCGCCCGCCGCCCGTTGTTCCGGAGCGCGGGCTTCTAGCCCGCTTCTTCTTCGCCGCCGTCGATGTCGCTGAACATCCTTGACGGCCGCTTCCAATCCCTTATAAGAGCTTATAAGGGCTGACAGGGGATCTTCAGGATGGCTACAATAGCTCGAGCCGAGGCGCTGGCGTCAGTCTTAGGGCTTGGTCCTGACTCGTTTGGCCCTCAGGTTTGGCTCGATCCAGAAAAGGGGCTCGTTGCGGGGGTCTTCCCCTTGCCGGTGGCGAGGTTCGATTTCGCTTCGGAGATGGCCATTCCGCTGCCATCCAGCGAGGCTACGGTTCTACGCGGCGGCCAGGCGCCCGCGCCGAAGCGACAGGTATCGTTGCTGCATGAGGCCAAACGTGTCGTCCAGTTCTGCGAAATCGAAACGCGTGACGCAGTATACAAGCTCGGATCTACGACACAGATGTTGATTCACGGGTTAAATTTGATCGAGGACATATGTCCTGGGACCTTGGAGAAGCTTTCCCATCGCAAGAAGCAGAGTAAGCGCCCCGTCGCAAGGACGCGCGCTGCCCTCTACGATGTGGAGCATCCCGAGTCACACTCGACGCAGCTCAAGACCGGATGGTTCGTCGCCACCAACAACAAGGCGGCGGAAGCGCGTGGAATACTGCGCCAAGCGGCGGATATCGCCGGCCTCGAATGGGGAAAGGATTTTCGCATAGGATGAGCTGGCTGATGACGCCGCCGCGCCAAAAGGCCCACGGTCCTACGATCTTCACTATGCGGCTCGCAGGAGGGTAGGCGATGTTCGGCTCGACCTCCCGCGTCAAACAGGGGTTCGCGAAACGGTTCGAGCCGGACGGCGACGGTTACCTGTTTCGCGCCAGCATCCGCGCGCCCGGGATTCGCGTGTCTGCGGCCGAGCGAGACAGTTTCGTCGCCGAATTCGGTCGCTCCGTCGCGGTCGCGACCTGGGTGACTGCGGCTCTCACGGTGCTGTTGTTCGTAGGGCTCGCGCTCTTTACCGCCACTAACGGGGCGAGCCTGCCCGACTACGCCACTTTCATGGCGATTGCGGTTTGTCTTATCCCGTTGATGGCGGCGTTCCTCTGGCTCTGGAACGCGCCCGTCAGGGCGCTGCGCACGCGCCTGCCGTCGGCGGAAGGGCGCTCCAGGGATGATGCGCGCCGGTTTGCCCTTCAACGCATGACCTGGGGCCAGCGGGGATTGGCGGCTCTGACGGTTCCATTCGTGCTGCTGCGCGTCGGCTACCGGCACAGCCTGCTCGTCGGCTGGAACCGCTTGTGGCTGCTGGCGGCTGCTATTCTCCTCGTCCTGCTCGGAGTTCAGGCGGTGAGGAAATGGAGGGCGTCCGCCAGGCGCGCGCCCGGTGAAGACGGAGGCGATCCGCGCAACTAATCACCCCCCTCACCCCAACCCCCTCGCCCCCAGCCTCTCCCCCCAGATCCCCTGCCGCCTCTTCAGCTCGGCCCCCCGCCCCAGCTCCGGAAAATCCTCCCTCAGACACTCCAACGCCTCGAACCTGAACGCCGCCTCGCCGTGCAGCGCCCAGGCCGCCTGGAGCGAGGCGTGCGGGCTGTCGCCGTGGCGCAGGGTGAACCACAGGCCGTTCTGTTGGGTGTCGAGGTGGCGGCTGCGGCCCACCCACGCCTCGCCCGTGGCCTCGCAGATCACCGCATAGACGCCGCAGGCGGGGCTGCGCTGCTTGTAGGCGGCGACGGCGGCTTTGCGGTCCCGGCGGTCCATGGTTCCCCTCTAGTTGTACCCGGATGATATGAGCCGTCGTCCCCGTCCGGATCAATGCGCAATCCCGCGGCGCCGCTTGACGCCGGCCGGCGGCGGCGTGTTGATCGGCCCGCCACCCCTCGGGAACTACGCATGCCGCGCGAAATCGTCTTCACGCCCAACGCCGCCAGGCCGCCGCCGACCTACAGCCAGGCGGTGAAGGCCGGCGGCCTGATCTTCGTCTCGGGCACGGCGCCGGCCGATCCGGTCACCGGGCGGCTGATCGAAGGCGATGCGGCCGAACAGACCGCCCAGTGCCTGCGCAACATCGCCGCCATCCTCGAGGCGGCGGGGTCCGGGCTGGACAAGGCGGTCAGCGCCACCATCATTCTGGGCGATCCCGACGACTTCGCCCGCGTCAACGATGAGTGGCTGAAGTGGTTTCCGACCAACCCGCCGGCGCGTCAGGGCGCCAAACTGCCGGTGCGCGTGCCGGGCCTGAAGGTCTCCATCGCCATGATCGTCGAGGCGTGATCCTCGAACTGGCGTTCTTGATCCTCCCCCGTTCTTGACGGGGGGGGGGGGGGGGAAGACCCCGAAGGGGGGG
>Ga0208849_1000049_pt1 | contig 115079 bp, 109 predicted proteins | sample NGESurdeep072012_10_FD_184470 | JGI IMG/M metagenome (GOLD analysis project Ga0208849, IMG submission 184470) | Arctic peat soil microbial communities from Barrow, Alaska - NGEE Surface sample 53-3 deep-072012 (SPAdes) | ecosystem: Environmental > Terrestrial > Soil > Wetlands > Peat ... | reverse complement strand
GTATGCGGGCTGGAAGCCCGCGCTCCGAAGGCGATGTGATCGCGAACACCAGCGGAACGCAAGTGGCGCCCATCAAATTAGCTGAGGCGGGCGACTAGGGCGGCCGGCGGCGGGGTTGGAGCGCTCTCGTCCCCGGGACCACTCCTGCCGCGCTCGGTAAGAAGAGCCGTCTGGCTCAGATCAGCGCGCCCCGGCCGCTGGTCACCTCCGAATAGCGGTGGACGCGCACCGCCAGGACCAGGCCGAAGCCGACCATCATGGTGATCATCACCGTGCCGCCGAAGGAAAGCAGCGGCATCGGCACGCCGACGACGGGGGCGAGACCCATGACCATCGCCCCGTTGATCAGCACGCAGAGGGCGAAGGTGGTGGTCACGCCCGCCGCCGCCAGCCGGCCGAAATGGCTGTGGGAGAGCGAGGCCATCCGCAGGCTCATGAAGATCGCCGCGGCGTAGAGCAGCAGGATCGAGGCGCAGCCGACGAAGCCGAACTCCTCGGCCAGCGAGGAGAAGATGAAGTCGGTGGATTTCTCCGGCAGGAAATTGAGCTGGCTCTGGGTGCCCAGGCCGAATCCCTTGCCGAGCAGGCCGCCGGAACCCAGCGCGATCTTGGACTGGATGATGTGATAGCCGGCCCCGGACCGGTCAGCCTCGGGATCGAGGAAGGTGAGAAGCCGCGCGCGCTGATAGCCCTTGAGCGCGAACATGAACACCGGCGGCAGGATGGCGACCACGCCCACCAGGCCGGCGCCGACCAGGCGCAGGCTAAGGCCCGCCAGGATCATCATGATCCCGCCGGTGGCGGCGATCAGCAGGGCGGTGCCGAGATCGGGCTGGTGGGCCACGGCGGCGGCGGGGATGGCGGTCATGGCGGCGGGAATCAGCAGCCACCAGGAGAGCCTCGCCCGCCCCGGCGGCAGGCTGTGGTAGAACCGGGCGATGGCCAGGACCAGGCCGATCTTGATGATCTCCGAGGGCTGCAGCCGGATCGGCCCGATGTCCAGCCAGCGCTTGGCGCCCAGCGAGGCGTGGCCGACCACCGCCACCGCCGCCAGCAGGACGAGGCCGGCGCCATAGACCGGATAGGCCAGGGCGAACCAGACCCGCGGATCGACCATCGCCAGGGCGATCATCGCCGCCAGGCAGACGGCGAACAGGATCAGGTGCTTGGCCGCCCACGGCGTCCACGAGCCGCCGGCGATCGACCACAGCATCGCCCCGCCGGCCAGGGTGATGGCGGTGAGCACGGCGCAGAAGGTCCAGTCGATCTGGCCGAGCTTGACGATCAGCCGTTCACGCTCGCCCGGGCGGGTGAGGGCGCTGGCGGTCATGTCGGCGTCGCCGGCGTCCCGGCCGCGGAACCGTCGGGCAGAGGCTGGACGATCCTGGCGCGGATCTCCGGGTCCTTGAGCAGGGCGACGCGCATCAACTGAACCGCTTTGGGCGCGGCGGCGTCGGCCCCGAATCCACCGTGCTCGACGAGCACGCTCATGGCGTAGCGCGGGTCGTCATAGGGCGCGAAGCAGATGAACCAGGCGTGGTCGCGCAGGGCCCAGGCCCCTTGCGCGCCGTGGGCGCCCTGGGCGGCGGCGGTGTAGTTGTGGGACTGGGCGGTGCCGGTCTTGCCGGCCAGCTTGATCGGGCCGAGGCCGAGTTGGGCGACGTGCGCGGCGGTTCCCGATTCGACCACCGCGGCCATGGCGGCGCGCACGAAATCGATGTGGGCCTTGTCGAACGGCAGGTCCGGGACGGCGTTGCCGGGAGACTGGACGTCCGGCCCGATGGCGTGGATCAGCCGCGGCTCGATGGCCCGCCGGCCATTGGCCAGCCGCGCGGCCATGACGCAGAGCTGCAGGGCGTTGACGTTCACATAGCCCTGGCCGATGCCCATGCTGGGCGTCTCGCCCGGATGCCAGACCGGATCCCTGGGGAAGGCCCGGCGCTTGTAGGCGGTGTCGGGAACGATGCCGGGCTTCTGGCCCGGAATGCCGATGTCGTGGATCGCGCCCAGGCCGAACCGGCGCGCGACGGCGGCGATGCGGTCCGGTCCGACGGCGAGCGCGGTCTGGAAGAAATAGATGTCGCACGAGGTTTTGATGGCGTCGTGCATGTCGAGCGTGCCGTGCGCCTTGTCGCAGTGCCACGGCCGTCCGCCCCAAAACCACACGCGGTTGCAGGTGTGGGTGGTGGCCGGATCGATGCCCATTTCCAGCGCCGCCAGGGCGACCATGGTCTTGAACGTCGAGCCCGGCGGGTAAGTGGCGGTAAGGGCCTTGTTGAACAGCGGCTTGCGGTCGTAGGCCGCCAGCGCCCGGTATTCCGCGCCGGTCAGGCCCTTGACGAAACGGTTGGCGTCGAAGCTGGGGGCCGAGGCCAGGCAGAGGATGTCGCCGGAGCGGCAGTCCATCATCACCGCCGCGCCACTGTCCTCGCCGAACACTTCCAGCGCGCGGTTCTGGATGTCGGCGTCGAGGGTCAGGCGGACCGGCTCGCCCGGAGTCGAGGCGATGTCGCCGCCGGGGTCCTTGCGCACCACGCGGCCCTTGACATCGACTTCGACCTTGCGCGCCCCGGCCCTGCCCCGCAGCGGGAGATCAAAAGCCTTTTCAACCCCTTGTTTGCCGATCCTGAAGCCAGGGTTGAGCAGAATCGGATCGGCGTTCGGCCCGGTCCTGGTGATATCGGCCTCCGACACCTTGGCGACGTAGCCGATCACATGGGCGAAGGACCCGCCGTAAGGATAGACCCGCACCTCGCCCATGTCGGCGGTGACTCCCGGGAGCTCCGGCGCCCGGACATTGATCCGCGAGAACTCTTCCCAGGTCATGTCTTCCATGACCGCCACCGGCGCGCGGCGCGGGGCGGCCTGGATGTCGGCGGTCAGGCGTTCGCGGCGGGCGTCGTCCATCGGCACCAGCCGCGCCAGATTGGCCAGGATCGCCTCGATATCGGTGTGCTCGTCCTTGGCCACCAGCAGCCGGAAGTCGGGGCGGTTGGAGGCCAGCACGACGCCGTAGCGATCCAGGATCAGCCCGCGGGGCGGAGGGGTGAGGCGAAAGCCGAACTCGTTGTGCTCGGAGAGGGTCAGATACCGTCCGGCCTGCAGGAGCTGGAGCTGGCCCAGGCGTCCGCCGAGCGCCAGCAGGCCGGCGCCGGTGACCGCGCCGAACAGGAACGCCCGCCGGTGGAAGAGGCCCTGGCGTTCGTTGACCTCGTTGAAGATGATCGAGGGTTTGGTCATCGGAAGCGCACGTCGGCGTCTTCGTAGCGCGCGATCAGCCGGTGGGCGAACGGGAAAAGGGCCGCCGTCGCCAGCCACTGCCAGAATACACCGAGGAACGCCGGCGCCGCGCCCGTCCGCAGAGCCGTCAGGACGACTCCGACGAGAAGGGCCAGCGCGGCGACGGCGCCGTAGAGGATCCACAGCGCCCAGGCTTCCTGACCCGAGAGGATCGGTCGGATGGCCAGAACCGGCGCGTAGGCGCAGAGCAGACACACCGGCCAGAATCCCGGCCGGTCGCCCCACAGCAGGTCGAGAAAGAGCCCCAGGATGATCAGGACGAAGGGCGGCAGCACCGACGGCCGGATCACGGCCCAGGCGAAGGCCGGGACGAGCGCCACCACCGGCTCGGGAAGCGGCAGGCCGAGAATCCGGATCGGCAGGGCCAGAACCACCGAGGCGACGACGCAGATCGCCGCCGGAACCCCCAGCCAGAGAACCGGATTGAGCCGCCGCGTGGTCTCCGGGGTGATGGTCACGGCTTGACCGCCGGGCCGATCAGTGTCGCCGATGGCTCCTCGGTCATCGCCGAAGGCAGCTCGCGCGGCGCCAGGGCGCCGGCCGGAACCAGCTGGGAGAAGTCGCGAAACAGCAGGATCTGCACGAAGTCGATCGGACCGGCGTCGCAATCCAGAGCCACCCGCCAGGCGCCGTCGAGGCCCTTGACCGCCACGCCGACGGGCAGGCCGCGCGGATAGACGCCGCCATCGCCGGAGGTCATCACCCGGTCGCCCTGGCGCAGCGGATCGTGAGCGCGGACGTAGTCCAGTTCCGGGTTCGGCCCGCCGTCGCCGGTGAGGATGGCGCGGGCGTTGGTGCGGACGACCATCACCGGGGTGCGGCTCTCGACATCGGTGAGCAGAAGGATGCGGCTGGCGTTCGGCGCCACCCCGACCACCCGGCCGACGAGGCCGTGTTCGCCCAGCACCGGCGCGCCCTCGATCACCCCGCGCTCCGAACCGACGTCCGCCAGCCGGGTGTCGGCGAACGGTCCCCGCGCCTCCAGCACGGTGCGGCCGAGGACCATGGGAATGGGCGGATCGGTCCTGACGCCCATCATCGCCCGGTAACGGGCGTTCTCGGCGCGCAGGGCAAGGGCGGTGTCCTTCCAGGCGGCGGCCAGCGCCAACTGGCGCTTCAGGTCCGCGTTCTGCCGGCCGGCGAGGATGTAGTTCGCCACCGCGTCGGCGCCCCCGCCGGCCCAGCCGACAGGGGCGGAAAGCAGCGCGCCGACCGGTTCGGCGATCGCGTTGGCGGCGGTGCGCCAGGCGGCGTGGGACCGACGGTCGCCGGCGCGCCCGCGACTACCGAGCAGGAGCGCGGCGGCGACGACCACGGCGACGACCAGCGCCGCTGTCGCCGTCCAGGCCAGCGGCGCCCTGAACTCGCCGAAAGGACCCTCCCGCAGGGACAATCACAACTCCTCACAGGCCCCCGCCCATGCGTCCGCGACACGGCTGTCGGCCCTAATGCAACCCCGATTCCAGGGCCTTCATCCATTTGGGGTGCTCCAGCACCTTGCCGCAGCCCAGCGCCACGCAGGACAGCGGATCGTCGGCGACAGTCACCGGCAGGCCGGTATGGTCGCGGATTTCCAGGTCCAGGCCGCGCAGCAGGGCGCCGCCGCCGGTGAGCATGATGCCCTTGTCGGCGATGTCGGCGGCCAGTTCCGGCGGCGTCGCCTCCAGCGCCACCTTGACCGCCTCGATGATCTGGGAGACCGGCTCGGCCACCGCGTCGGCGGCCTGCTTCTCGCTGATCCGCACCTCGCGCGGCACGCCCTGCATCAGATCGCGGCCCTTGACGTCGATGGCCAGGCCCTGGCCGTCCTCGGGCGAGCGGGCGGTGCCGATCTCCTTCTTGATCCGCTCGGCGGTGGTCTCGCCGATCAACAGGTTATGGTGGCGGCGCATGTAGCTGATGATCGCCTCGTCCATCTTGTCGCCGCCGACCCGCACGCTGCGCGAATAGACGATGCCCGAGAGCGACAGGATGGCCACCTCGGTGGTGCCGCCGCCGACATCGACGACCATCGAGCCGGTCGGCTCGTGGATCGGCAGGCCGGCGCCGATCGCCGCGGCCATCGGCTCGTCGATCAGCCCCACCCGCCGGGCCGAGGCGTTGAGGCACGAATCGTTGATCGCCCGGCGCTCCACCGCCGTCGCGCCGGAAGGCACGCAGACGATCACCTTGGGGTTCACGAAGCCCTTGCGGTTGTGGACCTTGCGGATGAAATACTTGATCATCTCCTCGGCCACTTCGAAATCGGCGATCACCCCTTCGCGCATCGGCCGGATCGCCTCCATGTGCCCGGGCGTTCGACCGAGCATCATCTTGGCCTCGATGCCGACGGCGAACACCGTCTTGCGCCCGCCGGCGGTGCGCAGGGCGACCACCGACGGCTCGTTGAGCACGATCCCGCGACCCTTCATGTAGATCAGGGTGTTGGCGGTGCCCAGATCGATGGCGATGTCGTTGGAGATGACGCCGAACAGGGACGAGAACATTCAGGGCTCGGTTGTGAACTCTTGAGGGCCAGGAAGCGCGGCCCCGACATGCCCGCCGAAGCCGCGACCGACACTACTTACGATGGCGGTGCGGGATGGACGCTCCGTGTGCCCCGCCGAGCGCGGCAATTCAAGGCCCTTATCGACGCACCGCGGCGCACCCCTCACCTCGCCCGAACGAAGAGGCCGATGGTCAGGGCGATCCCCAGAACCACCACCCCGATGCGCAGGAAGCGCGGGTCGATCCGCTTCAACAGCCAGGCGCCGATGAGCCCGCCGCCGATAGCCCCTGCCCCCAACACCGCCGCCTCGAGCCAATGAACGTCTCGGGAGAACAGGAAGATCAGCACCGCCGAGGCGTTCATGGCCGCCGCCAGGACGTTCTTGGTGGCGCCGGCGGCGCGGACATCGAGCCCGGCGATGGTCAGGGCGGCGAGCATCAGGAACCCGATCCCGCCCCCGAAGTAGCCGCCGTAGACCGCGATCAGGAACTGGGTCCCCCCGCCGGCCAGCGGGCTCAGGGCGACGCCGGCCGTGGCGGACCCGGGCCGGAAACTGCCCCACGCGAACACCGCGGTCGCGAACAGCACCAGCCACGGAACCAGCCGGGCGAAGAAACTGGCCGGGGTGGCGAGCAGCAGCAGGGCCCCGATCGCGCCGCCGGCCAGGCTGATGGCCAGCAGCGCCCGGAACGACAGCCGCTCGGCCCCCGACACCAGGCGCCGGCCCGCCAGACCCGTCGTCACCTGGCCCGGAAAGAGGGCGATCGTCGAGGTGATGTTGGCCGCTCGGGCGTCGAGGCCGCAGAGGATCAGGGTCGGCAGGGTGACGAACGACCCGCCGCCCGCCAAGGCATTCTGCGCGCCGGCCCAGACGCCCGCCAGAAACAGCACCATCCACATCGCCGCAGGCTATGGCGCAGCGCGGCGGGTCGCGAAAGGCCGCCCGTGGATACGCCTGACGGACGCAAATGGGGACTTGATCGAAATTCGTCTTTCTCGAATTGCGTTCATGTCCCCTGAATTGCGAGCGCCGGCGTGCGCAAATCGGCAACATGAACGCTGGCGAAGGGACGCCATCGATCAAGTCGCCATTTGCGGCGACCGCCTCCCTTCAGAACCCCCGGCTGACGATCGGCTCGGGAACCTGCTTCTCCTTGCGGGCGGCGAGGTTGTTCAGCGCGTTGACGTAGGCCATGGCGGTGGCGACGAGGGTGTCGGTGTCGGCGGCCTGGCCGGTGGCGATGCGGCCGTCCTCTTCCAGGCGCACCGAGACCTGGGCCTGGGCGTCGGTCCCCTCGGTCACCGCGTGGACCTGATAGAGCCTCAGGGTCGCCCCGTGCGGCGAGATCGCCTGGATGGCTTTGAACACCGCGTCCACCGGCCCGTCGCCGGTGGCCGTGGCCGAGGCCGGCGCGCCGTCGACGACGAGGGTGATCTGGGCCTCCTGCGGCCCTTCAGTGCCGGCCACGACCCGCAGCGACTTGACCCGGATGCGTTCGACCCCACGCGAGAGCGCATCATCGACGAGGGCGACGAGATCGTCGTCCCAGACCTGCTTCTTCTTGTCGGCCAGATCCTTGAACCGACCGAACGCCTCGTTGAGAGCGTTCTGGCCGAGATCGTAGCCCAGCGCCTTGAGTTTTTCGCGGAACGCGTGGCGGCCGGAATGCTTGCCCATGACCAGGTTCGACGCCCCCTGCCCGACGTCCTCCGGGCGCATGATCTCATAGGTCTCGGCATTCTTGAGCATGCCGTCCTGGTGGATGCCGGCCTCGTGAGCGAAGGCGTTCTTGCCGACGATGGCCTTGTTGAACTGCACCGGAAAGCCGGTGATCGCCGAGACGTAGCGGCTGGCCCGGGTGATGTGTTCGGTGCGCACGCCGGTGGGGAATGGCAGTGCGTCGCCCCTGACCTTCAGGGCCATGACCACCTCTTCGAGCGCGGCGTTGCCGGCCCGCTCGCCGATGCCGTTGATGGCCAGCTCGACCTGGCGGGCGCCGGCCCGCACCGCCGCCAGGCTGTTGGCCGTCGCCAGGCCGAGGTCATTGTGACAGTGGGCCGAGAACACCACACCGTCGGCGCCCGGCACGCTTTCGATCAGGTCCCGGAACATCTCGCCGTATTCGTCCGGCCAGGCGTAGCCGACCGTGTCGGGCAGATTGATCGTCGCCGCGCCGGCGCGGATCGCCGCCTCGACGCAGCGGCGAAGAACGTCGCGCTCGGTGCGGGTGGCGTCCTGCGCCGACCATTCGACATCGCCGCAGAGGTTGCGGGCGTGGCCGACCGAGCCGGTGACCGCGTCCAGCACTTCCTCCGGCGTCATCCGCAGGATGTGGTCGCGATGCTGCGGGCTGGTCGAGATGAAGGTGTGGATGCGGCCACGCCGGGCCGGTCGCAGGGCCTCGGCGGCGCGCTCGATATCGGCGACGCCGGCCCGCGCCAGGCCGCAGACAATGCTTTCGGTGACGATCTGCGCCACTTTGCGCACCGCCTCGAAGTCGCCGTTGGAGGCGATCGGAAAGCCGGCCTCGATGACATCGACGCCCATCTCCTCGAGGATCTTGGAAAGCTCAAGCTTCTCCTCCAGGGACATCGAGGCGCCGGGCGACTGCTCGCCGTCGCGCATGGTGGTGTCGAAGATGATCACGCGGTCGGCGGGCGGCGCCGCCGGGTCGGCTGGAGAGGTCATGATGGCTGCTTTCTTCGCGGGTTGCGGGGGTTTTTCTTCAGAGGAACCAGCCCCTGAACGCCCGGCCGCGAAGCTCTACGCGGGCCTAGTCGGGCGCCCAGGGGCGGCTAAGCCGAAGACTCGCAAGGCGCGGCGTGAGTTTCGCGGGCATGAGCGGCTGATAGCGTGATCGCCCGTTTGGCGCAACAGTCGTGCGCGGACCGCGGCGCGCGCCCGGTCGGCGAGGCAAATCCTGCCTCAACGCGTCAGGCCTTGGCCTTGAACGGCTTGGCCACGCGGGCGCCGCCCTGGAAGGCGAGCATCCAGCCGGGATATTCGGCCGGCAGTTCGCTCACCGCGTCGAGGCGCGCGACATCCTCCGGCGTCAGGACGAGATCGGCGGCGGCCAGATTGTCGTCGAGCTGTTCAACCGTCTTGGCGCCGATGATGACGCTCGTCACGTGGCTCTTGGCCAGCAGCCAGGCGAGGGCGACGCGGGCGACCGAGGCGCCCCTGGCCTCGCCGATCTGGCGCATGACGGCGACGCAGGCCCAGGCGCGTTCCTTGTCCACCGGCGGGAAGTCGAACGTCGCCCGGCGCGAATCGTTCGGCGTCGCCGAATCGGGGCCGTACTTGCCCGACAGCAGACCGCCGGCCAGCGGCGACCAGACCATCAGCCCGACCTTCTCGGCGACCATCATCGGCACGATGTCGCGCTCCAGGTCGCGCCCGGCGATGGAGTAGTAGGCCTGCAGGGTCTCGAACCGCGCCCAGCCGTTGGCCTCACTCAGTCCCAACGCCTTGGCGATCTTCCACGCCGCCCAGTTGGAGACGCCGACATAGCGCACCAGGCCCTGCCGGACGAGATCGTCCAGCGCCCGCAAGGTCTCCTCGATCGGCGTCACGCTGTCATTGCCGTGAATCTGGTAGAGGTCGATGTGATCGGTCCGCAGGCGCTCGAGGCTGCCGTGGACGCTGTCCATGATGTGTCCGCGCGAAGCGCCGCGGTCGTTGGGACCCTCGCCCATGCTTCCATAGACCTTGGTGGCGATGACCACGTCCTTGCGCGCGACGCCGAGATTCTTGAACGCTTGGCCCAGGCGCCGCTCGGATTCGCCGAACGAATAGACATCGGCGGTGTCGAAGAAATTCACCCCCGAGGCCAGCGCCTTGCCGACGATGTCGTCCACCACCGGCTGATCGAGCGACCCGATCGCCTTCCACATTCCCGCGTCGGCATTGCCCCCGAAGGTCATCGTCCCCAGGCAGATCTGCGAGACATAGAGGCCGGTCCGGCCGAGCTGGTTGTATTTCATGGGGGCGGGGTATCCTGGGAGAGCGCATCGCTGCGGTCGCAGGGAGGTAGGCATGCGACGCTATCAACGCCAGGGGTGATGCCGGGGGTTCAGGAAAACACGTCGGCGACAACCGCGCGCGGACCGCCTCCGTTCAAAGTCGCCAGTTCGTAGTAGATACACGCTACCCCGACCGCGCCGATGATGCCGAAGACCAAGCCAACCATCGGCGACAACACCAGGGCCACCAGAGGCGCCTGCGCCGCGGCTTTGAGAGGCGCCCAGCCTGATCCCACCTCGACGACGGCGAGATTGATGACGAGGGCGGCGATCGACCACGCGGCCACCAACCCAAACACATCGCCACGATGACCTTTGGTCAGGGTCAAGCTACGCCCGATAGCCCGTCTCGGCCCCAACTCCTCAGCGGCGGCGCACGGAACGGCGACAAGCCATGCGATGGAAAGGACCACGCCAGGCACGATCAACAACACAAGGCCGAGCGCGGTGCAAACAGCATAGACAATCCCTGTTCCCATAACGGCCAGCGCCCGCGCGCCGACCTGCCGGACGATCACCCCGCGGTGGTCTCGCGAATCTCCGTGGACGTCCGCCACGATGGTGAGCGTCACCCACGCTTGGAAGACGCCCACGACCGCGCCATCAGCTACCCGGTAGACCAGCGTGAACCAGAGTTGCGAGACGTGCCATGAGGGTGGGTGCAGCGTTGGATAGAGTAGCCATGCTGAAACGAGATGCGGCGTCGAAATGAAGAACACCCCGGCGAGACTCAGCTTCAGCCAATGCGCTCGGCAGGAATCGAACGTGCATCTCGCAATTCGCCTGCTATCAAACAGAGGTGATTCCGCCACTCGATCGGTTGTGGTCATGATCCCCTTTGATGCGCGCAGGAAGGAGTGGAGCGTATCACCCTGCTACAAACGCACTTTTTCAGATCACGCAACTGACGGCCCCGCGCGGGTCGAAGATCCCCGTCCAAGGTTCTCCATGACCAGCAAAATCGACGATCGTCTAGCCGACGAGGCCAACTTCGCCGCCGCTCTTGCCGAATACGCGAGCTACTTCGACAATCCGCCTGAGCCGGGCTCCGAAAGCGCTCGGCGTTTCGTCGCCCTCGGAGCGAGCTTGGCTCAATTCGAACGCTCGATGATTGCGGCCATTGAGTGATGAACGCTCGGGGCATGCGCCAGCCCAACATCACGCCCTACCCCTCGTAACCTCCAGCCCCTCCAGCGTCCCCGCCGCGCGCCAGTCCTCAAGCACCTTGACGAAAGCGATCGGCCCCGCGCCGTAGAAGCCGTTCTGGATGGCCTTGGGGTTGGGCTGGCCCTCGTTGTTGTAGTAGCCGGGGGTGCATTCGGCGGCGAATTTCTCGCGCATCACCGCCAGGGCGTGGATGGTCTTCACCCACTCGGCCTGAGCTTCCTCGGAAACCTCGACGGCGCGAACCTGGGTCTCCAGGCAATGGCCGACGATGTAGGCGATGTGCCTGGCCTGCTCGTCGAGCATGTGGGGAAAATTGACCGTGAAGCCCGACTGGGTGTGGCTGACGATGAAGCAGTTGGGGAAGTCGCGGGTGTGGAAGCCGTGCAGGGTCCGCACCCCGTCGGCCCACTTCTGGGTCAGGGTCACGCCGCCGCGGCCGTGGAGTTCGTAGCCGGAACGCCGGGTGTATTCGGTGCCGACCTCGAAGCCGGTGGCGTAGATCAGGCAATCGATCTCGTATTCCTGGCCGTTCGCCCACACCGCGTGTTCGGTGATCCGCTCGACGCCCTTGCCGCCGGTATCGACGAGGGTGACGTTCGGCCGGTTGAAGGCGGCCAGGTAGTCGTCGTGGAAACAGGGCCGCTTGCAGAACTGGCGGTACCAGGGCTTGAGGGCCTCGGCGGTGGCCGGATCGGCGACGACGCTCTCCACCCGGGCGCGGATCTGCTCCATCTTCTGGAAGTCGGCCAGTTCGACAACGACGAGGGGATCGCCCTCCATGGTCCCGGCGTTCTCCGGCTTGCGGGCCAGGATCAGGAGATTGCGGATGATGTCGGTCCAGCCGTCGTTGACCAGATCCTCATCCTGGAAACCGCCGGAGACCAGGATGTTGAAGTTGTCCATCCGCCGCCGCTGCCAGCCGGGCTCGAGGCTCGCCGCCCAATCCGGATCGGTCGGCCGGTTGTCGCGCCGGTCGATGGACGAGGGCGTGCGCTGGAAGACGTAGAGTTTCTTGGCGGTCTGGGCGAGGTGCGGCACGCACTGCACGGCGGTGGCGCCGGTGCCGATGATCCCGACCCGCTTGCCCTTGAGGCCGGTCAGGCCGCCGCTCGAATCGCCGCCGGTGTATTCGTAGTCCCACCGGCTGGTGTGGAAGGAATGGCCCTTGAAGCCCTCGACCCCCGGAATCCCCGGCAGCTTGGGCCGGTGAAGGGGACCGTTGGCCATGACCACGAAACGCGCCCGCATGGCGTCGCCGCGGTTGGTCGAGACGATCCACCGGCAATCCGCCTCGTCCCAGCGCATGGCGGTGACCTCGGTCTGGAAACAGGCGTTGTCGTAGAGGCCGAAATGCCGGCCGATGGCGCGGCTGTGTTCGAGGATTTCCGGCGCCCGGGAATATTTCTCGACCGGCACATAGCCCAGCTCTTCGAGCAGAGGCAGATAGACGTAGGACTCCACGTCACAGGCCGCGCCCGGATAGCGGTTCCAGTACCAGGTGCCCCCGAAATCGCCGCCCTTCTCGATGATCCGGATATCCTTCACGCCCGCCTCGCGCAGACGCGCGCCGGCCAGCAGGCCGCCGAAGCCGCCGCCGACCACGACCACGTCGATCTCGTCGGTCAGGGGCGCGCGGGTGAAGCCCGGCTCGACATAGGGGTCGTCGAGATAGTGCGCGAAAGCGCCGACGATCTCCTGGTACTGCTGGTTGCCGTCGGCCCGCAGGCGCTTGTCGCGCTCCTGGCGGTATTTCTCGCGCAGGGCGTCGGGGTCGAAGCCGAGGTCGCCTCGGGGACGTTCGGCGGTGATCACGGTGTCGCTGCTGTCGGCCATGGAGTGTCCCATAAGGTGGTTTCGGCGCGGCGGCCGGCTGATGGTCTAGGGCGCCCCGCCGATCTCGTCGACTCAGGTCAGCGCTTCAGCCAGCGCCGGGCGGCGAGGCCGGCGGCCAGCCACAGGGCGCCCGCCGCGGTCAGCAGCCCGATCGGCATGAGCCCCCCGCCGCCCGCCACACGCAGCGCCGAGTGACCGGCGAAGGCGGTGAGGGCGATCTTCGGCACGATGCCCAGGGCCGTCCCGGCGGCGAAGGAGAGCGTCCGCATGGGCGTGACGCCGGCGGCCATGTTGACCACCACGAACGGCGCGAAGGGAACCAGGCGGACGATCGCGCTGGCCTGGAAGCCGTTGCGGCCGATCATCGCCATGAACCGCTCCAGGCCCTCGCTCGATAACCCGCGCAGCGCCCGAGCGCCCAGCGCCCGGCCGAGCGCGAAGCCCACGGTCGCCGAGACCATCGTGCCGATCCAGCTGTAGAGGGCGCCTTCCCACGGTCCGAAGGCGACGACCGCGGCGGCGATCAGCACGAACTGCGGCACGCCCACGAAGGCCAGCACGGCGAAGGCGGCCACCGCCGCCGGCAGCCCCCACGGTCCCCGCGCCATGACCAGCCACCGGCGCGCGGTCGCGGGGCCATCCAGGCCGAGCGCCGTGGCCCCGAACAGCAGGGCCAGGCCGACGCCGCCGAACAGCAGGAACGCCATCGCCCCGGCTTTCCACGCCGCCGCGTCCAGGCGAGCCAGCAAGGCGATCAGGCGGCGCAAGGGCGAGGTCGCCGCGGCATCTTGGAAATCCTCTCGAGGGCCGATCGTGGAAGCGTTGCGCGGCCAAGGCCCAACGCGTAAACAGCGCCGCTCCTTCGCCGCCCCTGCCATACGAGTCGCCGTCGATGTTCGTCGAGTCCGCCACCTTGCGCCGAGTGCAGCCGTCGGCGACGGCGGTGGCGGCGGCGAAAGCCCGCGCCTTGCGCGCGCAAGGCCGGGACATCATCTCGCTCGACGCCGGCGAGCCGGATTTCGACACCCCCGACAACATCAAGGAAGCGGCCATCCGCGCCATCCGCGAGGGCAAGACGAAATACACCGACACCGATGGCATCCCGCAATTGAAGGAAGCGATCAGCGCCAAATTCTCGCGCGAAAACGGCCTCACCTACACGGTGTCACAGATCAACGTATCGCCCGGTGGAAAGCCGGTGATCTTCAATGCGATGGCCGCGACTCTGAACCCTGGCGACGAAGTAATCATGGCCGCGCCCTATTGGGTGAGCTATCCGGACATGGTGTTGCTGGCCGGCGGCGAACCGGTGTTCGTCGCCACCAGCGCCGGGGCCGGGTTCAAGCTGGCGCCGGCCGACCTGGACGCCGCGATCACGCCGCGCACCCGCTGGCTGATCCTCAATTCGCCGTCCAACCCCTCGGGCGCCGCCTACACCCGCGCCGAGCTGCGCGGCCTGGCGGACGTGCTGCTGCGCCACCCACGGGTGTGGATCCTAACCGACGACATGTACGAGCACCTGGTGTTCGGCGATTTCGAATTCGCCACCATCGCCGAGGTCGAGCCGGCGCTGTACGAGCGCACCCTGACCATGAATGGGGTCTCCAAGGCCTACGCCATGACCGGCTGGCGGATCGGCTACGCCGGCGGCCCGGCCCCGCTCATTTCCGCCATGCGCAAGGTGATGACCCAGACCACCTCCAACCCCTCCTCGATCTCGCAGTGGGCGGCGGTCGAGGCGCTGAACGGACCGCAGGACTTCATCAAGCCCCGCGCCAAGGTCTTCGAGGGGCGGCGCGACCTGGTGGTGTCGATGCTCAACCAGGCGTCGGGGCTGCGCTGCCCTACCCCCGAAGGCGCGTTCTACGTCTATCCCTCGTGCGCCGGGACGATCGGCAGACGTGCGCCCAGCGGGACGGTGATCGCCGGCGATGAGGATTTCGCGGGCCAGCTCCTCGACGCCGAAGGCGTGTCGGTGGTGTTCGGCGCGGCCTTCGGCCTGTCGCCGTTCTTCCGGATCAGCTACGCGACCTCCGACGTCTTGCTGGAAGAGGCCTGCGCCCGCATTCAACGCTTCTGCGCGGCGCTGACTTAGCCTCACTGCGTCACCGTCGTAGCGCGGGGTTTGTCAGCCCGCATTTTTTTTGCGGACGCTGTCGAACCGCTGACTGAGAACGCCGGGAAGGCGTCGCTTCGACAGATGCAAGAGCGGGCTGACAAACCCCGCGCTACGATCATTGCGCACTAAGACCAGCCCTCGCACGCCCTTGAATCCGGCCGGTGTTCCGTTAGTGTTCCGGCATGGCCGACGTCGTCAATCTCAACCGCGCCCGCAAGGCGAGGAAGCGCCACACCCAGCTGCGCACGGCGAGCGAGAACCGGGTGAAGTTCGGCCGCACGGGAGCGCAGAAAGCCGCCGACCGCGCCGAAGAGGCCGCGCGGCTTCACCGGCTGGACCACACCAAGCGCGAACCCTGAGGAGGTGAAGGTTCTGCGCAAGCGGTCGGTCGTCCTGGCCGGCCATTCCACGTCACTGGCGCTGGAGGCGGAATTCTGGGCCGCGCTGGAAGAGGCCGCGCGCGAGCGCGGGGCGTCCCTGGCCGCCGTCATCGCCGAAATCGACGCGCGCCGCGACGGCCGCCCACTGGCCTCCGCCTGCCGCCTCGCGGCGCTCGATCTGGCGGGCCGCCGCTAGCGCCCGGCGGCGTGCTACACTCCCCCCTCCCCGACTCCATTCCGAAGCCCGATCCTTGCCCGAACTCGCCAGCCCCCGCATCTCCGATCTCGCCCGCGCGGGGGGACCCGACTATTTCGAGGGCCTGAACCCGGAGCAGCGGGCGGCGGTCGAAGCCACGGAAGGCCCGGTGCTGGTCCTGGCCGGGGCCGGCACCGGCAAGACGCGGGTGCTGACCACCCGTCTGGCGCACATCCTCGCCAGCGGCAAGGCGCGGCCATGGGAGCTGCTGGCGGTCACCTTCACCAACAAGGCCGCCCGGGAGATGCGGGCGCGGATCACCGCGATCATCGGACCGGCCGCCGAGGGCCTGCGCTGGCTGGGCACGTTCCATTCCATCGCCGCCCAGATCCTCCGCCGGCACGCCGAGCTGGTGGGCCTGAAGGCCAGCTACACGATCATCGACACCGACGATCAGGAGCGGCTGATCAAGCAGCTGCTGGAGGCCGAGAACATCGACGCCAAGCGCTGGACGCCCAAGCACCTGGCCGGCCTGATCGACCACTGGAAAAACCGTGGTTGGACCCCGGAAACCCTGCCGCCGACGGAGGGCGGCCATTTCGCCAACAATCGCGGCGGCGCGCTCTATGCGATGTATCAGGATCGCCTGCGGGTGCTGAACGCCTGCGACTTCGGTGACCTGCTGCTGCACAACCTGACCCTGTTCACCCGACACCCGGACGTGCTGGCCGAATTCCACCGGCGGTTCCGCTACATCCTGGTCGATGAGTACCAGGACACCAATATCGCCCAGTACCTGTGGCTGCGCCTCCTCGCCCAGCAGCATCGCAACCTCTGCTGCGTCGGCGACGACGACCAGTCGATCTATGGCTGGCGGGGAGCGGAGGTGGACAACATCCTGCGCTTCGAGCGCGACTTTCCGGGCGCCCGGGTGATCCGGCTGGAATGCAACTACCGCTCCACCGAACACATCCTCGCCGCCGCCTCGGGGCTGATCGCGGCCAACAAGGGCAGGCTCGGCAAGACCCTGTGGACCTCGGCCAAGGGCGGCCAGAAGGTTCAGGTGCGCGGGGTGTGGGACGGCGAGGCCGAATCCCGCCTGATCGCCGGCGAACTCGAACGCTGGCGCAAGGAGCGCCGCTACGCCGAGGCGGCGATCCTGGTGCGGGCCTCGTTCCAGATGCGCGCCTTCGAGGAGCGGTTCGTTCTCTTGCAGATCCCCTATGTGGTTGTGGGGGGGCCGCGGTTCTTCGAACGGGCGGAGATCCGCGACGCCCACGCCTATCTGCGCCTCGTCCAGTCGCCGGACGACGACCTGGCCTTCGAGCGCATCGTCAACACCCCGCGGCGGGGAATCGGCGACACCACGGTCCAGAAGCTGCTCGCCCTGGGCCGGCGGCAGGGCGTCTCCGCCTCGGCCGCCGCCCAGGATCTCACTCACACCGACGAGATCATCGGCCGGGCGCGCACGTCCCTGGCGAGCTTCCTGCGCGACCTGGATCGCTGGCGCGCCCAAAGGGACACCCTGCCCCACCCTCGCCTGGCGGAAACCATTCTGGAGGAAAGCGGCTACATCGACGCCCTGCGCGCCGACAAGGGACCGACCAGCCAGACGCGACTGGAGAATCTCAAGGAACTGGTCCAGTCCATGGCCGCCTTCGAGACTCTCGGCGCCTATCTGGAGCACGTCTCCCTGGTCATGGACCTCGACCGCGCCGGCGGCGACGACGCGGTGCAGGTCATGACCCTGCACTCGGCCAAGGGCCTGGAATTTCCGCTCGTGTTCCTGCCTGGATGGGAGGAAGGCGTCTTTCCCAGCCAGCGGAGCATGGACGAGAATGGCGAGAAGGGCCTGGAGGAGGAGCGTCGCCTGGCCTATGTCGGCCTGACCCGGGCGCGGGAGGAGGCGCGGATCTCCTTCGTCGCCAACCGGCAGGTCTATGGCCGCTGGACGAGCCAACTGCCCAGCCGCTTCGTCGATGAGCTGCCGCTGGCCAACGTCGAGGCGGCGTCGGAGACCGGCTACTACGGCGGCGGTCCCGGGATGCGCGAGGCCGGGTCGCGCTGGGAGGGCGAGAGCTATGGCGCCGGTTACGACAGTCCGGGCTGGAAGCGCGCCCAGGCCCGCGGCTACGCCGGCGGGCCGCCGGGCCGCACCCAGGTGATCGAAGGCGAAGGCCGCCTGGTCGCCGTCTCCGACCCGCCGGACGTCAGCGGCTATTCCGCCGGCGATCGCGTGTTCCACCAGAAGTTCGGCTACGGCGCGGTCGTCCGCGCCGAAGGCAACAAGCTCACCGTGGCCTTCGAAAAAGCCGGCGAGAAGAAGGTCATCGACAGCTTCGTCGAACGGGGGGTGACAGGGATTATCCGCCGAGCCACGGATTGACCACCGGGCCATCCCAGGTTTCGAAATCCTTGGTGTTGCGCGTGACGAGCGTGAGCCCCTGTACTTCCGCGGTCGCCGCGAGAAAGGCGTCCATAATTCCGAGTGGTCGGCCGGCGGCCATGGCGTTGGCGCGGAACAGACCCGCGATGTCGGCGACGGCGTCGGAAATCAACAGGATGCGATCACGAAAATCCAGCGGCAAATCCCAGCTCAGCCAGTGATCCAGCTCTTCCCGCCGGGCGCCTCGTGGCAGCCGTTCGATTCCAAAGCGAATTTCCGAGATGGTGACGACGCTGAGGTACGTCGATCCGAATTCCAGGTCTCGCAGAAAATCGATCACGCCCGGATTGGGCTTGGGCCGGCGGTACTCCGACAGCACATTCGTATCCAGCAGACTATTCGAACTCGACGTCACGCCCCAAATCCCGATCCCGCTCAAGGTCGATCTTCGATCCCTTCAGGGGGGACCGGTCAAGAAATTCGAGCATGGTGCGCGCCGTCCGGGTGCGCCGCGACCACTCGTCCGCGGAAACGACCACTACCGCCTCCCTGCCGTTCCTGGAGACGTATTGTGGACCTTCGGTTCGGGCTTTTTCGATGAGTTCGCTGAACTTCGCCTTGGCCAGCGCCACGCCCCAGTTTCCGTCGGCCATGCGATCACTCCGTGGCTATGTGGTCATCATAGTCATGATGGTCACCGCCGGCAATCTCTCACCCCTCCAGATCCTCCGAAAGGATGGCCATTTCGAAGAGGAAGGAGCCGGCTTCGTCCTCGTCCTCGTAGATCACGCCGATGAACTCGCCCTTGACCTCGACCTCGGCGGAATCCTTCTGCTTGGCGCGCGGCTTCACGGCGATGTGGGGGTTGCCGAAGGTGCGCTTGAGGTGCGCCTGGACGCGGTCGATGTCTTTCTGATCCATGGCGAGGCTCCGGTGGCGTTGGGGTCGGGCGGCGAGCCTAGCGACAATCGCCGAAGCCGCAAACCACCGATGCGGTGGCCTTTAGGGGAATCAGGCGAGGTGGAATCCTACCCACGAACCCCACGAACCTCACGAACTCGCCCAGGAAGCTAACCTGCATTTCTCAAACATGAGTGGATTTTGGCGCTGATGCGGTGGATTTGGACGTTCGCCGACGGCGGCGCGAGGATTTTTCTGAAGCTTCGGTGGGTTGGAGTTGGCGCAGGGCGGCGGCGGCGGCGGTCGCGGCGCTGGTCGTCGGCGCCGGGCATGGCGAGGCGCGCCGTGCGGCGTTGGGGCAGGCGTGGGAGCGGACTGATCGTCAGCCCGAGGAGAAGGCGCGCCGCAGATAGAGATGGGCCATCTCGAACTCGACCTGGTTGGGGCAGCTCGAGGCGATGGCGAAGTGGATGCGGCGCACGCTGGTGCGCACCTGGGCGCCGAGCTTGAGGAGCTTGAGACGGATGGTGTGGACGGCGGCGTCGGCGAGAAGGGTGTGCTTGAGGGCGATCCGGCGCAGGGCCTCCATCAGGACATAGGCGAAGCCGGAGAACATCAGGCGCAACTGGTTGCCGGCCATGGTCTCGCAGGAGGCGCGGTCGGCGAACAGTTCGAACTGCTCGCCGATGCGGTTCTCGCACTCGCCACGGGCGCAGTAGAGGGTTTCGTAGAGGGCGCGGGCCTTCAAGGCCGAGGTCGTCAGCGAGGTGACGACGAAGCGCGGATTGGCGCCCTGCGGGGTATGCTCGGCCTTGCCCACCACCCGGCGCGCCCGGCTCCAGCTGTCGAGGGTCTGGTAGCGGAAGTCGCGGAACACCCGCGCCGCCTTGCCGGAGGCGGCGCATAGGGTCTCGGCCTGGACCAGCTCACCGGCGAGCATCGCTTCGAGGCGGGCGTTGCGGGCCAGGCCGAACAGGTAATCGACCCGATTGGCTTCGCACCAGGCCATCAGCGCCTCGCGGCAGAAGCCGGAGTCGGCGCGCAGGATGATTTTGACCCGCGGCCAGGCCTGGCGGATCTGGGCCACCATGCGGGCGACCTCTTCCACCGAGCCCGAGGCGCCGTCGATGTTCGAGCGCCGCTGCCGGGCCAGGGGCAGGTGGCGACCGCAGAACACATAGAGCGGCAGATAACAGTAGTGATCGTAGTAGCCATGGAAGAAGCGGCCTTCCTGGTGGCCGTGCAGGGGAATGTCGGTGGCGTCCAGATCGATGACGATCTGGCGCGGCGGCTTGTTGTGGGCTTCCAGGAACAGATCCACGAGCAGGGTGTCGGCCGCCGCCTGATCGAAGTCGATCTTGTGGTATTTGGCGCCGTGTCGCTTGGGCGTCGTCTCCAGGCGATTGAGCGTACTCTTTCCCGCCAGGGCCTCGCAGTCGTCACGAAGGACGGGTCCCAGCTTGCCGGCCAGCACCGCCATCACCGGGTCCTTGCGCAGTTCGTCATGGTCGTTGAGGTCCTCGTAGCCCAGCGCCAGGCCGAAGACGCGCTGGCCGACCAGCGTCTCCAGCCGGTGTTCGACATATCGCGGATCGCGCCGGTCGGTGAAGCACGCGGCAAACCGGTCGATCAGCCCAAGACCCCGATCGACCTGCCCCAACAAAAGCGCGCCGGCGTTGGAGGTGATCGTCCCGCCGTCGAAGCCGGCCATCACCGACCTGCGTCCGACCGCTTCAAATTCGAACCGCTTCGGGTTACAGTCCGTCTGCATCGGGGCCTCATCTTGAATCGAGATAAGCTGTTGCTGCACAACAATTTTCTCAGATTCTCGGCCCCGATGCAGCTCCTATCTTTGAGAAATTCAGGCTAAAGCGCGGAGCCCTGAATTGCCCCGCGCATCGCTCGCGTTCGTGGAGTTCGTGGAGTTCGTGGTTTCTACTTTGGGCCTTCGGCCAAGGCCACATGCCGAATTCCGTTCGGCTGATCGGCGTGCGCCGGCCTTCTAGATCACGTAGTCGTACACCGTCTCGGCCAGGGTGTGGTCCATCGTCCGGGCCGGTTCATCGCAGGTCGGGCAATTGACCAGGCGCGCCGGAACCCCCGCGGCCGTGCAGTGGGCGGGCACATTCTTGAGGACCACCGAGCCCGAGGCGATCTTGGCGTAGTCGCCGACGGTGATGTTTCCCAGCACCTTGGCCCCGGCGCCGAGGAGGACGCCGCGGCCGATCTTGGGGTGGCGGTCTCCGCGGCCGGCCCCGGTGCCGCCGAGGGTGACGCCATGCAGCATCGAGACGTCGTCACCGAGCACGGCGGTTTCGCCGATGACGATGCCGGTGCCATGGTCGAGGAAGGCGCCCTGGCCGATCACGGCGGCCGGATGGATATCGACCTGGAACAGTTCGGAGACCCGGCTCTGCAGATGGAAGGCCATCGCCTCCCGCCCCTGGAGCCACAGCCAATGAGCGACGCGGTGGCTCTGAAGGGCCTGATAGCCCTTGAAATAGAGCAACGGCTGGAGATAGCCCTTGCAGGCCGGATCGCGCTCGAACACCGCGCGAAGATCGGCCTCGGCCCGGGCGACGATGGTCGGATCGGCGGCGTAGGCTTCGTCGGCGACCTCGCGCAGGCTCATGGCCCGCAGTTCCTGGTCCCCGAGCTTGCGCGCCAGCTGATAGGAAAGCGCGTCGGCGAGGCACGCGTGGCGCAGGACCACCGCGGTGATCACCGAGGCGAGGCTCGCCTCATCGGCGGCGACATGCTCGGCCTCGTTGCGCAGAGCCGCCCACACGCGCGGCGGGCTGGCGTCATCGACGATTTCGAGATGCTGGGCCATGACGCCCCTCCTTGGCTCGAAGGGCATATGGGACGCCGCCTCGGACCTCGCCAGCGGCGACCGCGAAAATGGTCCCTTTCCGGCGGAACGCCGCTATATCAAGGCGATGCTGGAGAGACAATCACTTAACCCGGACGAGACGGCGGCGCCCCGGTTCGGCGAGCCCTTGCCGGTCGCGCCGTCGCCCGAGACCCTGGCCTTCCTCGCGCGCCGCCGGTCGGCGTCGGCTCTGACGCTCGGCGCGCCCGGACCTTCGCAAGCCCAACTCACTCGGATTCTCGCCCTCGCCGCCCGCGCGCCCGACCACGGCAAGCTCGCGCCGTGGCGGTTCGTCGTCCTGTGCGCAGACGCCAAGGCGGCCTTCGTCCGGGGTCTCGAAGTGATCGCCGCCAGGCGCGCCGACGGGCCGAAGGCGACCGCCAAGCTCGGCAAGCTCCGCGCGCCGCCCGTAACGGTGGCGGTGATCTCCCGCTTCACCGAAGGGGAAATACCGGAATGGGAGCAGCGCCTCTCCGCGGGCGCCGTCTGCGCGCTGATGATCATCGCGGCCCAGGCCATGGGCCACGGCGCCAACTGGATCACCGACTGGTACGCCTACGACGCCGACGCCGGGCGGTTGTTGGGATTGGGCGAGGGGGAGAAGATCGCCGGCTTCGTCCATATGGGAACGCCGGCCGAAGCTCCGCTGGAGCGCGCGCGCCCCGACCCGGCCGCGATCACCACCGTCTGGTCCGCTCAGCGTCCGGCGTAGGGCGCCACGCCCTGGTCCGGCAGCCACAGGCCCTCGGGGGCCGATCCGGTCTGCCAGAAGACGTCGATGGGAATGCCGCCCCGGGGATACCAGTAGCCGCCGATGCGCAGCCAGATCGGGGCGGCGACCTCGACGATCTTCATGCCGACACCGAGCGTGCAGTCCTCGTGGAAGGCCCCGTGATTGCGGTACGAGGCGAGATAGAGTTTCAGCGACTTGGATTCGATCAGCCAGTCGGCCGGCGCGTAGTCGATCACCAGTCGGGCGAAATCCGGCTGGCCGGTCACCGGGCAGAGCGAGGTGAACTCCGGGGCGGTGAACCGGGCGAGGTATAGCTGGCCCTTCCGCGGGTTGGGGACACGCTGAAGCACCGCCTCGGCGGGACCGGCGAAGGCGGCGACGATCCGGCCGAGTTGGGTCGTGGCGGTTTCGTCCATGGGCGGGGTCTAGCGCAGAGAGGATTGCGGGTCGACCGCCCGGCCCACGTCCTGTTAGCTTGGGTCCCGGGGAGAACCGCGATGGCCGGCAAGGACTTCCAGGATTTCGTCGTCGTCGTCACCGGCGCGTCCACCGGCCTGGGCCGGGCGATCGCCGTGGAAACCGCCGCGCGCGGCGCCGAGGCGGTGATCATCAACTATGTCTCCAGCGAGGTCGAAGCGAGGCAGACCGCCTCGCTGGTGGAAGCCGCCGGGGGCCAGGGCATCCTCGTCCAGGGGGACGTGGCGAGCGACGCCGACTGCCGGCGGATCGCCGAGGCGGCCCGGCCCTTCTCACGCATCGACGCGGTGTTCAACAACGCCGGGGTCACCAAATTCGCCCACGATCACGCCGACCTGGACGCGGTGTCGGCGGACGACTTCCTGCGTCTCTATGGCGTCAATGTGATCGGCGCCTATCAGATGATCCGCGCCGCGCGGGGTCTGCTGGAATCGGCGGCCCGGCCGGGCGCGGTGGTCAACACCGCCTCCGTCGCCGGGGTGATGGGGATCGGCTCTTCGGTTCCCTATGCCGCCTCGAAGGGGGCCCTGATCACCATGACCCTGTCGCTGGCCCGGGCTCTGGCCCCGCGTATCCGGGTCAACGCCATCTGCCCGGGGTTCATCGACACGCCGTGGTTTGGCCGGGGCTATTCGGAAGGCCAGGTCGAGCGGATGCGCGGGGCGGTGGCGGCCGGAACTCCGATGAAGGTCGCCTCCACCGCCGAGGACATCGCCGGGGCCGCGGTGTTCCTCGCCTCGCCGGCCGCCCGTCACATCACCGGCGAAACCCTCATGGCCGACGCCGGAACCCACCTCGGCTACGCGCCGCTCGGGATGCGCTGAGCCTCACGATCGATCATCCCAGGAGGCATCGCCCGGCCGGGACGAACACCCCTCATCAGACCGTCCTGGCCAGGCGTCAGTCCCGGCCATCCAGGCACGCGAATCGTGGTGTGGCCGCGCCCTGGCGCGGCCACGGCGGACGCCGGTGTTCTTGGGTCGCCGGGACTTACGCCCGGCGATGACGGAGGATGGGGTGGCTCCTGTCGCCCGGAAAATGCGCTAGAAGAGCACGCCGGTTTCGATCAGCCCCCGTGTTTGCGAGGTCGCCAGGCCGTTGGGACCGAACACCGATCCCGGCGTCGCGTTCGTGGCCGAGACATAGGAGAGTTCGGCGCGGATGAAATAGATCTTGTACTGGTAGGTCGGCGTCACGGTGATCGACCAGGCGTTGCTGCCGGGGCCATACAACAGGTTGGGAGTTCCATCGGCCGGGCCGCCGCTGGTGGTGATGTATTCGAACCTCACGGGGAGGCTGAAGCCGGCCAGCCTCGGCTTGCCGCCGAAGCTGTAGTCGATGAACAGCGCTCCGCCGAACGTCGTCGCCGAGTGAAATCCGCCCACCGCCGGATAGTTGGGAACGTGAGAGTACTGGACATAGGGTTCGACGATCCACGGACCATTGGTATATGTATAAATGAGATTATATATCTGTTCGTTGTTCTGGAACAGGGGCGTGGCGGTAGTGGCGATGTCGGTGCGCTCGGTGTTGCCGGCGCCGATCAGCGCCAAGGTATTGGTCTTGTTGATGGTCCAGGTCGCCGAGCCCGACACCCAGCTGTAGTGGTTCGAGTAGAGGCCGTCGTTCAGGGAAACCGAGAACGCCACCGGTCCGAGGGTGTAGTTCGCCTGGACGCCCCGGCTCACGGCGGGCTCCTGGTTCCACAGGAGTCCCCGCTCGACGTTGATGTTCTCGAACGAGAAGGTGTATTCCGCGCCCATCAGGGTCGGCAGCTTGCCGACCTCGACGGAGAAGGTGGGCGTCGGCGCGATCTTGAACAACGCCTGGGGAACGACGCCATAGGTGGCCCTGGTCGCCGTCGAGGCCTTGACGTAAGGGGCGCCGATGTCCGGCAGGGCGTAGGCGCCCACCTCCACGAAGTATTGGAACAGACCGTCGGACTTACTGATGAACACCTGGCCGTTGCTGATATCGAGTTGGGAGTCGAGGTCGCCCGGCGCGACGCTGTTCTGCCACATCGCCAGGCCCGTGAGGGCGCCGGTGATGTACACCTTGCCGCCCAGGGGTCCGAGATCGAAACTCGCCGGCTTGGCGTTTACCGCCAGGGGTCCGGTCATGGCCGGAAGCAAGCTCGGCGGCGCCGGCGCGGCCCCGGGAGGCGGCGCCTGCTCGTCCGCCCGGGCGACGCTCGCCAGCAGCCACGCGGCCGAAACCGGCGCGAGCAGCGCCAAGGTTCGATGTCTCATGTCGATCCCCTCGTCGTATTCGCGTCCAGCGTCTCGGCCCTTGGCGCGCTTCGCGTCCCGCACTCGGCGCGCCCCCGTCGATCTGAGCGTCGGTCAGTCCGACGAAACCGCGTAAGCAAGCCATTCGTCTCGATGACCAGAGGAATAAAGAACCCTTCAGGATAGCCGCTCAATCACGCGCCGGCGGCGAAGGATTGTGCGGCGCACAACGCCGTCTGCCCGATCCTTGTGCAGTCCGAAAAGCACTCGATGCGGCGGCCGATTGGCGTATGGAAGTCCTCACCCCCTCGAACCCACGGAGGAATTCATGGCTGTCGGCGCCGATCAAAAGCGGGCGGCGTTCGGTGAACTCCACCGGGCCGGTTGTTTCGTCATGCCCAATCCCTGGGACATCGGTTCGGCGATCGCGCTTGAGAGCCTGGGATTCAAGGCCCTGGCCACCACCAGCGCCGGCATGGCCTGGTCGATGGGTCGCGCCGACAACGAGGTCGGGATCGAACCCGTCCTGGCGCATATCGCCGCCCTCGCCGCGGCCGTCGATATTCCGCTCAACGCGGATTTCGAGAACGCCTTCGCCGACGACCCCGAAGGCGTAGGGCGCAATGTCGGGCGCGCGGCGGCCACCGGTGTCGCCGGGCTGTCGGTCGAGGATTCGACCGGAAACCGTGAAGCACCGCTTTACGACTTCAGCCTGGCGGTGGAGCGCGTCGCCGCGGCCAGGGCCGCCATCGACGCCGCCGGCGGCGGCGTGATCCTCACCGCCAGGTCGGAAGGATTCATCGTCGGCCGGCCCGACATGGCCGAAACCCTGCGCCGCCTGACCGCCTTCGCCGGGGCCGGCGCCGACTGCCTCTATGCGCCGGGACTGCGCACGCCTGCCCAGATCGCCGAGGTGATCGCCGCCGTCGCCCCCAAGCCGGTCAACGTGCTGACGCCGGGTCTCGGCGTGGCGGCGCTGGCGGCCCTGGGCGCGCGCCGCGTCAGCGTGGGCGGATCATTGGCGCGGACGGCCTGGGGCGAATTCCTGCGCGCCGCCAGGCGGATCGCCGCGGAGGGAGATTTCGGCGCGTTCGCCGGCGCCGCCTCGGGGGCCGAACTGAACGCCCTGTTTTCGGGCCGCCGCTAGGCGTCCCCGCTGTTGGCCGTCGCGTCCTTCATCGGCGTGGTCGCGGCGGCGAGGATGTCCTCGTGTTCGTGGCGCCGGGTGCGCTCGCTGACATTGAGGCGGGTGAAGAGGTCGGTGGCCCCGTGGTCGCTCACCGCCTGAGTCCAGCGGGCGCGGGCGTCGGTGAGCAGATTCTGCGCCTCGCCGGCATGAACCACCTCGTAGCCGTCGCCGTCGAGGCGCACATAGAGGAAATTGCCGCCCATCGGCGAAAGCGGCCGGCCCTCGCGGATGAGATTGAAGCGATAGACGGCGCCCGACGCCCCGTGCATGTCGATGAGATCCCGCAATCCAAGCCTCCTTACGCGTCCGCCGCGCGCCCGTGGTCGATCATCAGGCATTCGCAGTGTGGCATTTATCCGGCGCAAGCAAGGCGGGCCGGACGGGCGATGGTGGGGACGGAGGGAATCGAACCCTCACGGCCTCGCGGCCAACGGATTTTAAGTCCGTTGCGTCTACCGGTTCCGCCACGTCCCCGGGCCGAACCATAGGGGCGCGGCGCCGAACCGTCACGCCTCGACGCGGGTGACCGAGTTTGCCCCCACCTTGGCCAGAGCGGCGACCAGCAATTCCACCGTCGCCGCCACTTCATCCGCGTCCCGGCCGCGGATCACCAGGTTGGAGCCGTAGCCTTCGGGACCGAAAAACGGATAGCTGCCGAGCGAGAGGTCCGGATGGGCCCTGGCCAGCGTCTCCAGCGGCGCGGCGAGCGCCCCCTCCCCCGCCCCTTCCACGCGCACGGTGCGCGAGATCAACACCGCGCCGGTGCGCAGGCGGGGACCGACGTCCTCCAGCATGCCGCGCATGATCTGGGGAACGCCGGCGAGCACGAAGACGTTGCCGATCTGAAAGCCCGGCGGACCTTGCACCGGGTTCTTGACCAGCGATCCGCCGTCGGGAATGCGCGCCATCCGGCGCCGGGCGGCATTCAGTTCCGCCCCCCAGCGAGCGGTCATCATGGCCAGGATGTCGGGGTGCTCGCGCAGGGGAACGCCGAACGCCTCGGCCACGCAATCGGCGGTGATGTCGTCGTGAGTGGGACCGATGCCGCCGGTCGTGATCACGTAGTCGTATCGCGCGCGCAGGGCGTCGAGGGCGGCGATGATTTCCGGCTTGCTGTCGGGCACGATGCGCGCCTCGGCCAGATCGACGCCGAGGAAGCCCAGATAGCGGGCGATGTCGCCAAGATTGGTGTCCTGGGTCCGGCCGGAGAGAATTTCGTCGCCGATGATCAGGGCCGCGGCGGTGACGCGCTCGTGGGTCGCCATGGCCGCCTCCTCTGGACCCGCCCGCCCGGCGACGGCATAGGCCGGCGATGCGCCTGCCGCAACCGCTCGCCCACGGACGTCTCACGTCGCGATACAAACGGTTCTTCGCCGACGTCATCCTCGACGACGGCCGCGCGGTCACCGCCCATTGCCCCAATCCGGGCGCGATGCTGGGCCTCTCGACGCCGGGACTGGGCGCGTGGCTGTCGCCGGCGGAAGGCGCGAAGCGAAAGCTCCCCTGGACGCTCGAACTAGTCGAAGCCGACGGCGCCCTGGTGGGCGTCAACACGCTCCACCCCAACCGTCTCGTCGCCGAGGCGCTGGCCAACGACGCGATCGGCGAGCTCACCGGCTACCGGACACATCGGCGCGAGGTCCGCATGGGCGCGGCCAGCCGGGTCGATTTCGTCCTGGAACACTCCGATCGCCCCAGCTGCTGGCTGGAGGTCAAGAACTGCCACCTGCGGCGCGAGGGGACGCTGGCCGAGTTTCCCGACTGCGTCGCGGCCCGTTCGGCGCGGCATCTCGTCGAGCTGACGGCGCGGGTGGCGGAGGGCGCGCGCGCGGTGCAGCTGTTCATCATCCAGCGCACCGACTGCGACCGGTTCTCGGCCTGCGCCGACCTGGATCCCGCCTACGCCGCCGGCCTGGACGCCGCGGCCAGCGCGGGGGTTGAAGTCCTGTGCTATGCTTGCGACATCAGCCTCGAGGAAATCAGCGTCGCCGGGCGGTTGCCCTGGACAGGCGCCTGACGGCGGCGGCGAAGGAGAGCGTTCGAGTCATGGCTCTGGTGGAAGACAGGCTGGAAGCGGGCGTCCGCACCGGACAGATCCGCATCCACGGCCCCGAGGGCTTCGCCGGCATGCGCAAGGCGGGCCGCTTGGCGGCCGAGTGCCTGGATATGCTCACCCCGCACGTCAGGCCCGGCGTCGCCACCGCCGAGTTGGACCGGCTGGCGCGGGAATTCGCCCTGGATCACGGCGCCCTGCCCGCCTGCCTCTACTACCGCGGCTATTCCCATACCCTGTGCATTTCGCCCAATCACGTGGTCTGCCACGGCATCCCCGGAGAGCGGACGCTGCGCGAGGGCGACATCGCCAACATCGACGTCACCCTGATCGTCGAAGGCTGGCACGGTGATCATTCGCGGATGTACCAACTGGGCGAGGTTTCGCCGCGAGCCCGCCGACTGATCGACGTCACCTATGAGGCGCTTGAGCGCGGCCTCGCCCAGGTGAGGCCCGGCGCGCGCCTGGGCGACGTCGGCCACGCGATCCAGTCCTATGTCGAATCGATGCGCTGCAGCGTGGTCCGCGACTTCTGCGGTCACGGCCTGGGGCGGATCTTCCACGACGCGCCGAACATCCTGCACTATGGCCGCGCCGGCGCCGGCGAGGTGCTGAAGGAAGGGATGTTCTTCACCCTCGAGCCGATGGTCAATCTCGGCAAATATGGCGTCAAGCTGCTCGGCGACGGCTGGACCGCGGTCACTCGCGACAAATCGCTTTCGGCGCAATGCGAACATTCCGTCGGGGTCACCGCCAATGGCTGCGAGGTGTTCACGCTCTCGCCGAAGGGCCTGTTCAAGCCCTGAATTCGCCGACCGCGGGCGGCGGCCGAATCGCCGAGAAAGAGGCTGGATTTCTCGCGAGAAAGTTCCTAGTTTGTTCCGGATACGCCGGCAACAGGGAGCGCCGAGGCGATGCTGGAGGAACGGGCGGGGCTGCCATCGTTGTTCGCGCCCCCGGCGACCGTCGAAATCCCCGCGGAAACGCGACCCGCCTTGCCTTCGGGTCACCTGGGGCACAGGGGCCGCCTGCGGACCCGCGCCGGCGCCGCCATCGAGGCGCTGCCGGACTACGAGCTTCTCGAACTCATTCTCGCCCGCAGCCTGCCGCGCGGCGACGTCAAGCCCCTGGCCAAGGCCCTCCTGGCGCGGTTCGGCGGCCTCGCCGGCGTCCTTGGGGCCTCGCCCGAGGAACTGAAGAGCGTCAAGGGCGTCGGCGCCGGCATCGCCCTGGATCTCAAGTTGCTGCACGAGACGACGGTGCGCATCGGCCGCTGCGAGGTGAAGAGGCGCACGGTGATCTCATCGTGGAGCGCGCTTCTGGCCTATGCGCGGGTGACCATGGCGCACGAGGCGCGCGAACAGTTCCGGGTTCTGTTTCTGGACAAGAAGAACCAGCTCATCGCCGACGAGGTGATGAATCGCGGGACCGTCGATCACGCGCCGGTCTATCCGCGCGAGGTCATGCGCCGGGCGCTGGAAGTTTCGGCCAGCGCCGTCATCCTCGTCCACAACCACCCTTCGGGCGATCCCAGCCCGTCCGCCGCCGACATCGACATGACCCGCCAGGTCGTCGAGGCCGGCCGGCCGCTGAAGATCGCCGTGCATGACCATCTCGTCGTCGGCCGCGAAGGCGTGGCGAGCTTCAAGGCGCTGGGGTTGATCTGAACCGAGATCCTCTTTTCGTAGCGCGGGCTTCCAGCCCGCTCTTTGGCGCTGATTGCAAGGGCGTCATCCGAGCGTGTTCGTCCGCGAAGGCGCGGTCGCTGCGGGAAAAGATGCGGGCTGGAAGCCCGCGCTACGAAAAATACGACAGCGACATCGCATATTGACAATGATGTCCCATTGTATTACATAATGCAGTATGCACGGGATTCCTTCCGACCTTCGTTCCACCGGCCCAGCGCCGGCCGTCGGCGGTGCGAAAACATGTCGAAAAGACGCGCTGGGGCGCCGAAAACAGGGTGCTTTCGCGCGTTTTCCGGCCGGAAACTGTCGAAAACTGTCGAAAACTGTCGAAAACTTTTCCGACGATCGCTTCCCGGTGGACATCCGGAGACGCTTTTATCATCTTGATTTGACGTGGTTTTATGAGCTCCTCCCAACCCGGGGCGGGCGCCATCGATGTAGAAAACTTCGCTCCTGGGCGCCGCTCCGCGCCTCTTGGGCTAAGGCCGGACAATGGCTAAGGTGCGCTCTGGTTCATTCCACAGGGGCGTCCCGTCAGATGAAATTCCAGTATCAGCCGATCGTTCGCCGCGCCGCCATGGCCGCGCTGCCGAGCCTCGCCGTCCTCATCCTCGCGGCCGGCCCGGCCGCCGCCGCCACGGACCAGGCGGGCATCCCCGATTCGGCGTTCTCGGCCATGAAGTGGCGCTCGATCGGTCCTTTCCGCGGCGGCCGGGCGGTGGCCGTCGCCGGCGTTCCCGGCCAGCCGAACGTGTTCTACTTCGGCGCCGCGTCCGGCGGGGTGTGGAAGACGATCGACGCCGGCTCGACCTGGAAGCCGATCTTCGACGGCCAGCCGATCGCCTCGATCGGGGCGATCGCGGTGGCCGCCAGCAATCCGAACGTCATCTATGCCGGCACCGGCGAAGGCGCCCTGCGCGGCGACATCACCTACGGCGACGGGGTCTACAAGTCGGTCGATGGCGGCAAGACCTGGACCAACGTCGGACTGAAGGACACCCGCCAGATCGGCGCGCTGATCATCGACCCGACCAACCCCGACATCGTCCTGGTGGCGGCCATCGGCCACGCCTTCGGCTCCAATGCCGAGCGGGGCGTCTTTCGCACCACCGACGGCGGTCGCACCTGGACCAAGGTGCTCTACCAGGACGACCGGACCGGCGCGATCGACGTCACCTTCGATCCGGACGACCCGCGCATCGCCTATGCCGCCCTGTGGCAGGTGCGGCGCCAGCCGTGGAACTTCTCCAGCGGCGGCCCCGGCAGCGGGCTCTATCGGTCCGCCGACGGCGGCGCGACCTGGACGCGGCTGTCCGGAAACGGCCTGCCGGACGGCATCCTGGGCCGCATCGACGTCGCCGTCTCGGCCGCCGATTCGAAACGCGTCTACGCCATGATCGAGGCCAAGGACGGGGGGCTCTTTCGTTCCGACGACGCCGGCGCCACCTGGCGGCGAATCAACCAGGACGGCCGTTTGCGGCAGAGGGCCTGGTATTTTTCGAAGATCTACGCCGACCCCAAGTCGGTCGATACGGTCTATGCCCTCAACACCGGCATGTTGCGCTCCACCGACGGCGGCACGACGTTCAACCTGGTTTCAGCCACCCACGGCGACCACCACGCCCTGTGGATCGACCCCGGCAATCCCTCCAGCCTGATCAACGCCAACGACGGCGGGGCCAGTATTTCGCTCGACGCCGGCAAGACCTGGTCGACGCAGTACAATCAGCCGACGGCGGCCTTCTATCACGTCGCCACCGACAACGCCTTTCCTTACCATGTCTATGGCGCGCAGCAGGACAACAGCAACCTGGCGGTGGCCAGCTTCGCCGACGAGGGGGTGATCGGACCGCGCGACTGGTTCCCCGCCGGCGGCGGCGAGGCCGGCTTCGTGGTCCCCGATCCGCGCAATCCCGGCATCATCTACAGCGACTCGGAAAACCAGTTCGCCCGCTTCGACAAGCGCGCCTGGCAGTCGCAGAACATCAGCCCCGACCCGATCGACAATTCCGGCCATCCGGCCAGCGAACTCGTGCATCGATTCAACTGGACCTCGCCCTTGATGCTCTCGCCGCACGATCCGGACGCCCTCTACGCGGCCTCCGAGGTAGTGTGGGAATCCACCGACCACGGCATGAGTTGGAGGATCATCAGCCCCGATCTCACCCGCAACGACAAATCCAAGCAGCAGGCCTCGGGCGGATCGCTCACCAAGGACATCACCAGCGTCGAATATTACGACACCATCTTCGCCCTGGCCGAATCGCCGCTCAAGCGCGGCGAGCTGTGGGCCGGATCGGACGACGGCCTGGTTCACCTGACCTTCGACGACGGCGCCCACTGGGCCGACGTCACCCCCAAGGCGATGGCCCCGTGGAGCGAGATCAGCATCATCGAGCCCTCGCATTTCGACCCGGCCGGCGCCTACATCGCCGTCGATCGCCACAAGCTGGACGACATCGGCCCTCACGCTTATCGGACCGCCGACGCCGGCAAGAGCTGGACCTCGATCGCGGCCGGCCTGCCGCCGGGCGCGGTCGTCCATGTGGTGCGCGAGGATCCGGTGCGGCGGGGCCTCCTCTACGCCGGCACCGAACTCGGCGTCTTCATCTCCTTCGACGACGGCGCCCACTGGCGACCGCTGCAGCTCAACCTTCCGGTCGTGCCGGTGCACGACCTGACGCTCAACGGCGCCGATCTCATCGCCGCCACCCACGGACGGTCGTTCTGGATCCTCGACGACGTCACGCCGCTGCGCCAGGCCAAGGCGGCCGGGGACGCCGCGGCGCTCTACGCGCCGGAGCCGGCCATGCGGCTCTACTACCCCGATCAGGTCGATACCCGCCGGCCGGTCGGCCAGAACCCGCCGGCCGGCGCGATCATCGACTATGTGCTGAAGGACGCGCCGACCGGTGAGGTGACGCTCGATATCCTCGACTCGGGCGGGCAAGTGCTGCGGCACATGTCCAGCACCAAGACCAACAAGGAGGTCCAGCCACCGGAATGGCCCGACCAGATCGTGTTGAGCGATCTCATCCCGGCGCGGGCGGGGATGAACCGGTTGATCTGGGACCTGCGCACCAACGACCCGGTGCAGATTCCAGGCGCCTTCTACGAGGACCAGGCCCCGCGCGGCGCGATCGTCGCGCCGGGCCAATATCAGGTCAGGCTCACGGTGGGCGGGGAGAGCCGCACCGCGCCGCTGGTCGTGCTCGCCGACCCCAGGGTTCCGGGCAGCGCCGCCGGAATCGCCGCCAAGACCGCCCTGGCGATGCGGGTGGTGGCCGACATCGACGCGCTCCACCGGGCGGTCAACGCGATCCGCGAGGCGCGCAGGCATCTGGCTTCCGGCGACCCAAACGACGCGCGCTACCGCGCCATCGAAGAGGCATTGATGCAGGTCGAAATGAAGGGCTCGGAGGCCAACCTCGCCTTCCCGGGCATGCTGAACGAACAGCTGGCGACCTTCGTCCAGTCACTGGAAGACGCCGACACCGCCCCCACCACCCAGCAGGTGGCGCTCTACGCCTCTCTGCATCAGCGGCTGGAGACCGAACTCGACGCTTGGCGTCGGCTCGAGGGGACGCTCCCGTCCGGACGATCCTGAGGAGTCGGTCGGCGGGCGCGGCCGAACGCCCGCGCCAGAGCCTCAGGAGGGCGGAAAGCAGGCGGATGAGGATAGCGTGCATATTGCATTATGCGTCCTGGACCTCATCGTCAATATGCAACATCGAATCGGAGCGCGGGCTTCCAGCCCTGCTAAGTCCGACCGTGCGGGAACGTCAAAGGAGCGGGCCGGAAGCCCGCGCCGCGGTCTTACTAGCCACGGCTTCCAGCGCCGCCTTCTCCCACTCGATGAAATCGGCCTGTTCGAGCAGGCGTTCGGCATAGGCCCCGGCGGGGCCGAGGTCGCCATGGTCGGAAAGGCTGACGCCGTAGCTTCGGATGCGGGTGGCGACCGGCGTGTAGAAGGCGTCGGCGATCGACCAGTTTCCCAGCAGCCAGGGTCCGCCGAAGCGCCCCAGGAGGCCGCTCCACAGGGCGACGATGCGGCGCAGATCGGCCCCGGTCGCCGGCGAGAGGTCGGCGTGGGTTTTCAGCCCCAGGTCCATCGAGCACTCGCCGCGCAGGGAGGCGAAGCCGGAGTGCATCTCGGCCGACGCCGAGCGGCCGGCGGCGCGGGCCGCTACGTCGTCGGGCCACAGTTTCGCCGCCGGAAAGCGCTCGGCCAGGTATTCGCAGATCGCCAGGCTGTCCCACACCGTCACCGTGCCGTCCCTGAGCACCGGCACCAGACCGGAGGGCGATCCGGCCTTGGCGGCGGCCTCGCCCGTGGTCTCCCGATGCAGGGCGATCGGGATTTCGGTGAACGCCTCGCCGGTGCGCTTGAGCGCCAGCCAGGGGCGCAGCGACCAGCTCGACCACACCTTGTCGCCGATCAGGATTTCCATCGCGGTTGCTTTCCCTCAATGTCTCCGACAGCCAGAGTATGGGGAGCGAGACGATGACGGAAAACCCACGTCGGCCGATTTTTTCCGACCGATACAAGTCGCTCGTCCTCTCGCTGCTGGTGCTGGCCTACACGCTCAGTTTCATCGATCGGACGATCATCGCCACCATCGGCCAGGCGATCAAGGTCGATCTGAAGATCACCGACACCCAGCTGGGGCTGCTGGGCGGCTTCTCCTTTGCCGTCCTCTACACCTTTCTCGGCATCCCGATCGCGCGGATGGCCGAGCGATGGAACCGGGTGACGATCATCTCGCTGGCCATGGTTGTCTGGTCAGGATTCACCGCGGCGTGCGGCGTGGCCGGAAGCTTCGCCCAGCTGCTGGCCCTGCGGGTCGGGGTCGGCATCGGCGAGGCCGGCCTTTCGCCGCCGGCTCATTCCCTGATCTCCGACTATTTCGATCCCAAGCGACGCGCCTCGGCCCTGTCGATCTATTCCTTCGGCATCCCGCTGGGGGGCCTGATCGGCGCCGTGGCCGGCGGGTGGCTGGCCAAGACCTACGGCTGGCGCGTCGCCTTCATGGTCGTCGGCGCGCCTGGAATCGTCATCGCCCTGATGACCAGGCTGGCCATCCGCGAACCGCCGCGTGGTCATTCCGACCCAGCCCAACGACCCACGCTCGTCGAGGATGTCACCGCCCAGGCGACCCGGGGACCCAACTGGCTCGCCAAAGAGCTTTCCGAGGTCGGGGGGGTGATCGGCGCCCTGTTCGGCAATTGGCCGGTGCTCAACATGGTGCTGGGCGTCACCATCGCCTCATTCGCCGGCTACGGCTCGGGCCAGTTCGCGGCGCCCTATTTCATTCGCGCCTTCGGGCTCGACTACGCCACCGTCGGCTTGATCTTCGGCCTGGTGGGGGGGTTTTCCGCCGGCGTCGGAACTCTGGCCGGAGGGCTGATCAGCGACTGGGCCGGCCGTCGCGGACCGGGCTGGTATTCCCTGGTCCCGGCCATCGGCCTGGCGATCGCCACGCCGATCTACATCGCCGCCTATCTCCAGAGCGATTGGCGGGTCGCCGCCCTGATCCTGCTCATCCCCGGGGCGTTCGCCTACACCTATCTGGGGCCGACCTTCGGGGTGGTGCAGAACGCGGTCGCCACCAACCGGCGGGCCACGGCGACCGCCGTGCTGTTCCTGTTCCTGAACTTGATCGCGCTGGGGGGCGGCCCGGTGTTCACCGGCTGGATCATCGACGCCTTCGCCCAATCCGCTTTCGCGCACTCGGCTTTCGCCCACGCCGCTGGAGCCGGCCCGACGGCGGCGCCGAGCTTTGCCCACCTCTGCCCGGGCGGTCAGGCGCCGCCCGCCGCCGGGCCGGTCGCCGCGGCGACCTGCAAGCACGCCCTGGTCGCCGCGACGCGCCAGGGATTGATCGTCACCCTGCTGTTCTACGCCTGGGCGGCCTTGCACTATCTGCTGGGCTCCTTCGGCCTCGCCAAGCGGCTGGAGCTGGTCGCCGCCGAACGCCGGGCCAGGGAGGCCTGAAGCGCGGCGCCACGGCTTCCCCCGGGCGGCGCGAGCGTCTAAAGAGCAGGGTGATGATCCCCCGCTATTCACGTCCCGAAGCCGCCGCGATCTGGTCGGCCCAGACCCGATTTCGCATCATGTTCGAGATCGAGGCCCACGCCGCCGACGCCATGGCCGAGTTGGGCGTCATCCCCAAGCTCGCCGCCCGGACGATCTGGGAGCGCGGCGGAACGGCGATCTTCGATCCCGACCGGGTCGATGAGATCGAACGCGAGACCCGCCACGACGTCATCGCCTTTCTGACCCACGTCACCGAGATCGTCGGCCCGGAAGCCCGGTTCCTGCATCAGGGGATGACCTCCTCCGACGTCAACGACACCACGCTGGCGGTTCAACTCGCCCGGGCCACCGATCTGCTGCTCAAGGATGTGGATCTGGTGCTGGCGGCGTTGAAGCGCCGCGCGTTCGAGCACCGCGACACGCCCTGCGTGGGTCGCAGCCACGGTATCCACGCCGAACCGACCACCTTCGGGGTCAAGCTCGCCGGGCACTACGCCGAGTTCGTGCGCGCCCGCGAGCGCCTCGTGATCGCGCGCGCCGAGATCGCCACCTGCGCCATCTCCGGCCCGGTCGGCACCTTCGCCAGCGTCGATCCGCGCATCGAGGCTCATGTGGCGGCGAAGCTCGGCCTGCGCCCGGAGCCGGTCTCCAGCCAGATCATTCCCCGCGACCGGCACGCGGCCTATTTCGCCGCCCTCGCCGTCGTCGCCTCCTCGGTCGAACGCCTGGCGGTGGAGATCCGGCATTTGCAGCGCACCGAAGTGCTGGAAGCGGAAGAACCGTTCGAGGATGGCCAGAAGGGCTCGTCGGCCATGCCGCATAAGCGCAATCCGATCCTCAGCGAGAATCTCACCGGCCTGGCGCGCCTGGTGCGCTCGGCGGTCGTTCCGGCCCTGGAGAACGTGGCCTTGTGGCATGAGCGCGACATCAGCCATTCGTCGGTGGAGCGTGGAATCGCGCCGGATGCGACGGTGCATCTCGATTTCGCGCTTCGCCGCCTGGCGGGGCTGATCGAGCGTCTCGTCGTCTATCCGGAAAACATGGCGCGAAATCTCGACCAGCTGGGGGGGCTGGTTCATTCCCAGCGGGTGCTTCTGGCCCTGACTCAGAAGGGCATGGCCAGGGAAGCCGCTTACGGCGCGGTGCAGAGTAGCGCCATGAAGGCCTGGCGCGGCGAGGGCCGTTTCGTGGATCTGCTCCAGGCCGACCCGATCGTTCGAGCCCATCTGGCGGACGCCGACTTCGCCGACCTGTTCGATCCCGCCTGGCATTTCAAACACGTGGCGACGATCTTCGAGCGCGTCTTCGGCGCCCCCGCCTAGGGCGGGTCGTCTATTCGCCGGACTGGAGCTGTCCGCGAGCGACGGCGAGGAGTTCGTGCATCTTCGAGCGCACCTCGCCCTCGTGAACGGCGAGACCGGATCCGGAAAGATCCTGAGTGACCTTGCGCAGCACGTCATCCTCGCCCGGCTGCTCAAGGTCGGACCTGACCACGGCGCGGGCGTAATCCTCGACGTTCTCGAGACCCATCAAATTGGCCGCCCATTCGCCGAGCAGACGATTGCGGCGGGCCGTGGCGCGGAACTCCTGCTCCTCCTCGCTCGCGAACTTCCGCTCGAAGCCCTTCTCCCGCTCGTCGAAGCTGCTCATTGGATTCCTGAAAGGCCCTCCGGAGGCTCATATCCCGCCCGGTCGGCCCCGGCAATCGCGCGCTCGCCACCACCCAGAATCAGGCGACGTCATGAAACCGGCGAAAATCGATCGTCCGCTTGCCGTCTTCGTCGGTGGTGAAGATGTCGGCGAAGCGCCGGCCCCAGACGATCTGGTTGGGCGCGTAGGATGTCCTGGCGTGAATGGTCGAAACGAAGGTCTCGTCCAGGCCCTTCATCACCACCAGGATCTCCGCCTTCCTGGCCAGCAGGCTTGCGAGCGTCTCGCCATTCAGCGGACTTCGTTCGTCGATGGGATGCATGACCTGCCAGGTGAGGAAGAACAGCGGCGAGCGGGAGCGCAGGACGGCCATCTCGTCGAACCGCCGCAGCGTCGTCCCCTCGGCCGTGGTCACGTCATGGATAAGGGTGACGCTGACTTCCGCTTCGATGACCAGATTGCGCCTCTGGTTCGCCGCCCTGAACATCAGCGTCGGCGCGCCGTCCAGCGGGGCGACCACCGCGATCTGCGAGAACATGATCTTGGCGGTGGGACGGGAGATGCGCGCGAACATCAGGCCGGTGGCGATGGCGAGATTGAACAATCCGACGAACGTCTCTGCGGTGGCGACCCAGTTGCAGTAGAAGCTCTTGGGCGCCATCACGCCGTAGCCGAGGGTCCCCAGGGTCTGGACCGAAAAGAAGAACGAATCGAAGAAGTTCCACGGCCGCGCTCCCGAAACCCCGCCGGGATCGACCAGGTAGAGCAAAGCGAAGAAGGTATTGATGGTCAGAAATCCGGCCGCCATGACGGCCAGGAATCCGGCCAGCGGCATGGTCAACAGTATGTGATAGGCGTCGCGCCAGCCGTCCCTGGGCAGGCCGCGGTAGGACACGGCCGAGCTGCCAATCTTTGGATAGTTCGCCGGCCCAGGCCCTCCCGCGCGCTCGTCAGCCATCCCATACCCCGCGATCCGACCACGACCATCGCCACGGCGTCGATCGGCGGCAAGCCCTGTTTGCGCCGGGGCCTCCGTTCCGATAGGGTTGGCCAGCCTTGGTTGAGCCAGACGCGACCCCGAGTCGAAGCCCGCGCGCAGGAACATCTTCCGTGCGCGCTTTCGTTTTTTCGACCGCCGTCCGGCCGGAGGAAGGCTGAAACATCATGACCCGCCGAAAGAAGATCTATGAGGGCAAGGCCAAAATTCTCTATGAGGGTCCCGAGCCCGGGACGCTGATTCAGTACTTCAAGGATGACGCCACCGCTTTCGACGGCCAGAAGAAGGCGATTCTCGAAGGCAAAGGGGTGATCAACAATCGGATCAGCGAATATGTGATGGTCCGACTGAATACCATCGGCGTCCAAAACCATTTCATTCGCCGCCTGAGCCTGCGTGAGCAACTCATCAAAGAGGTTGAGATAATCCCTCTTGAGGTCGTCTGCCGCAACATCGCCGCCGGATCGCTATCGAAGCGCTTTGGCCTCCCGGAAGGCCAGGCCCTTCCGCGCTCGATCATCGAGTTCTACCTGAAGGACGACAAGCTCGGCGACCCGATGGTGGCCGAAGAGCACATCACCGCCTTCAACTACGCCGCCACCCAGGAAATCGACGATATGATGTCCACGACGCTGAGGATCAACGACTTCCTCACCGGCCTGTTCGGCGCGGTCGGCATCACCCTGGTCGATTTCAAGGTCGAATATGGCCGGATATGGGAGAACGATTTCTCCCACGTGATCCTCGCCGATGAAATCAGTCCCGACAGCTGCCGCCTGTGGGATTCGGCCACCAACGAGAAGCTCGACAAGGATCGCTTCCGTCGGGACCTGGGCAATGTGATCGAGAGCTACACCGAGGTCGCGCGGCGCCTTGGCGTGATGAAGGAGATGCCGACCGTGATCCAGGGCGGGATTCACTAGAAGAAACGGGCATATGAAGGCTACTGTTCACGTGTTCCTGAAGCCCGGCGTGCTCGATGTCCAGGGAAAGGCGGTGGAGAGCGCCCTGCATGGCCTCGGCTGGACCGGCGTCGCCGACGTGCGCTTCGGCCGCGTGATCGAATTCGCCATCGACGAAACCGACCCGGCGGCGGCGAAGACCGAGGTCACGGCCATGTGCGATCGACTGCTCGCCAATCCGGTCATCGAAAGCTACCGCATCGAGGTCGCATGAAGGCCGCGGTGGTGGTCTTCCCGGGATCGAACTGCGACCGCGACTGCAAGGTCGCCATCGAACGATCCACCGGCGGTTCGGTTCGCATGATCTGGCACCAGGAAACGGCGATTCCCGACGGACTGGATCTCATCGTCCTGCCGGGCGGCTTCGCCCATGGAGACTATTTGCGCTGCGGGGCCATGGCCTCGCTTTCGCCGGTCATGGCGGCGGTTCGGGCGGCCGCCGGACGGGGTGTCGCCGTCGCCGGAATCTGCAACGGATTTCAGATTCTGTGCGAAGCCGGAATGCTGCCGGGCGCGCTGTTGCGCAACGTGGCGCTGAAATACGTCTGCAAACCCGTGGCGTTGGATGTCGTCAATAGCCAGACGCGGTTCACCGTCGCTTTCGGCGACCGGCGCCACGCGACCATGCCGGTGGGCAATGGCGAAGGCGCCTATTTCGCCGAAGAAGACACGCTGGACCGGCTCGAGGGCGACGGACGCGTGGCCTTCCGCTATCGTCAAAATCCCAACGGTTCGGCGCGCGACATTGCCGGGATCCTGAGCGAAGAGGGCAATGTGCTGGGGATCATGCCCCATCCGGACCGCGCCTTCGAAGCCGACCTCGGCTCATCGGACGGCGGTCTCATCTTCCAGAGCGTGATGGCCAGCGCCTAGCGGCCACCACGCCCCGGATGAGATGAATTAGCGCGAAGCGGTGACCGGCGCGGTGGCGGCCGCGGATTTGTTGCATTTTTCCAGGGCCGCGGAATTCAGGACGCGCGAGTCGCTGGCGTATGCCGAAATCCGGCCGACCTTTCGGGCCAGGTCACGGCAGGCGCCCAGGCCGGCGGTGTCCTCCGGCTGGCCCACGGCGACGCAGGTCGCGCCTTCGCAGTTCCACAGCGCCGAGCCGACAATCAGTCGCGCCTGGCTGCTTTGCGGCGTGTCGAGCGTCGCGGTGACCCGGGCGCCGTCGGCGAAGGCCGATCCGGCGATCGTCAGGGAAATGGCGGCGAGCGCCGTTGCAATGAGGGTTTTCATTTCGAAGTGCCTTCCCAAGTTTGGTCTCAAAGAGCCCCGCTCCGAACCAACCGGCGGAACTTAGCATTGATTAGATACCAATGATCACTTAGGTTGCAAGCGAAATTTTAGCAGTGTTCAGATAGCTTTTCTGGAACCCTGTTTTCGGCGGCCCCGACGGCGTCCGGCCAGGCGCGCCATGGCGCGTTCCTCGGCGGCCGGTTACGAAGGTGGTCATGAGCGCACCCCACGAATCGACGCTTCGGATGGCGCTGGAGTTCGGCCTCAAGTCCGAGGAGTACGATCTCATCGTCCAGCGTTTGAACCGCGAGCCCAACCGTCTGGAACTCGGCGTCTTTTCGGTCATGTGGAGCGAGCACTGCTCCTACAAATCCTCGCGCCGGCACCTGGCCAAGCTGCCCACGAAAGGACCGCGAGTGATCCAGGGACCCGGCGAGAACGCCGGCGTGGTCGATATCGGCGACGGCCAAGCGGCGGTCTTCAAGATGGAATCGCACAACCACCCCTCGTTCATCGAGCCGTATCAAGGCGCCGCGACCGGCGTGGGTGGGATCATGCGCGATGTGTTCACCATGGGCGCCCGTCCAATCGCCTTGCTCAACGCCCTGCGATTCGGCGATCCGGCGCACCCCGGGACCCGCCGCCTGGTGGCCGGTGTCGTCGCCGGTATCGGCGGCTACGGCAACTGCGTCGGGGTCCCCACGCTCGGCGGCGAAACGAATTTCCACCGGGGTTACAACGGCAATATCCTGGTCAACGCGATGTGCGTGGGCCTCGCCGAGACCGACGCCATCTTCTGTTCGGCCGCCCCCGCGGCCGGATTGCCGGTGGTCTATTTCGGCTCCAGGACCGGGCGCGACGGCATCCACGGAGCGACCATGGCCTCGGCCGAATTCGCCGAGGATGCCGACGAGAAGCGTCCGACCGTCCAGGTCGGCGATCCGTTCGCCGAGAAGCTTCTGATCGAAGCAACCCTGGAGTTGATGGCCTCCGGCGCGGTGGCCGCCATCCAGGACATGGGTGCGGCCGGACTCACATCATCCTCGGTGGAGATGGCGGGAAAGGGGGGCCTGGGGATCGAACTGGACCTCGATCTCGTACCCCAGCGTGAAGCAGGCATGAGCGCCTATGAGATGATGCTGTCGGAAAGCCAGGAACGGATGCTGGCGATTCTCAAGCCCGGCCGCGAACCCGATGGCCGGCGCATATTCGAAAAATGGGGACTGGACGCCGCGACCATCGGCCGGACGACCGACAGCGGCCACATCATCCTGCGGCACAAAGGCGAGATCGTCTGCGACCTGCCGCTTGGGCCGCTCACGCAAGACGCGCCCAATTATGACCGTCCGTGGATCGAACCGCCGATCCAGACTCGACTCGATCCGGCTTTGGTCCCGCCGCCGCCAAATTGGCAGGAGGCGGTAATCAAAATGATCTCCTGCCCGGACCTGGCGTCCCGACGTTGGCTCTGGGAGCAGTATGATCGCCACGTCATGGCCGACACTCTGGCCGAGCCGGCGACCGGGGCGGACGCCGGGGTCGTGCGCGTTCATGGAACGAGGAAGGCCCTCGCGGTCACCTCCGACTGCACGCCCCGCTATGTCCTGGCCAACCCCTTCGAGGGCGGCAAGCAGGCGGTGGCCGAAGCCTGGCGAAACCTCACCGCGGTCGGGGCCGATCCGCTCGCGGTCACCGACAACCTCAACTTCGGCAATCCCGAGAGGCCCGAGATCATGGGCCAGATCGTCCGGGCCATCGACGGCATGGGCGAGGCGTGCCGGACGCTCGACTTCCCGGTCGTGAGCGGCAATGTCTCGCTCTACAACGAGACCAATGGTGTCGCCATTCCACCCACCCCGACCATCGGCGCCGTGGGGCTGATCATCGACTACGCCGCGCGGGCGGACTTCGCGTCGATGCGCGACGGGGATACTCTGCTGGTGATCGGCGTCAGTCACGGCGAGCTCGGAGCCAGCCTCTATCTGCGTGAGCTGTTCGGTCGGGAGGACGGCGCGCCGCCAACCGTCGATCTCACCGCCGAGCGGCGCAATGGGGACTTCGTGCGCGGCCTCATCCGATCGGGCCAAATTCACACCGTGCATGATCTTTCCGACGGTGGTCTGACGATCGCGGCGGCGGAGATGGCGTTGGCTTCCGGCGTCGGCCTGACCCTCGCCGCCACCAGCGCCGCCCACGCCCACGCCTTCCTCTTCGGCGAGGACCAGGCGCGATACCTCATCGCCACGGATGATCCAGAGAGCGTGATGGACTTGGCCCTCACCGCCGGAGTTCCGGTCGCGGCGGTCGGCGTCGCCGGTGGCGACGACTTCGCCTCCACCGGCCTGTTCAATATTCCCCTCGAGCGACTTCGCGAGGCCCATGAGGGTTGGATGCCGGCCTATATGGCGGCGCCGTGAACCCTATCGGCGGTCGGAATCCCGCAGCCAGCGGGCGCTGAGCGGCTTGGGAGACCAGGTTTCGCTGGCCCTGGCGGCGAGCCGCAGTGCGTCTTGCGACCCGGTCGTGCACACCGGATCGCCGGGCTTCATCGTCAACCCCGGCAACAGATCTCGCGTGCCCGCGTTCGCTTGTTTCGGATCGGCGGTCGCGGGCGGCGGCGGACCGCATTGGACCGGCCAGAATCTCAACGCCACGATCCGTCCCCCGCGATCGGTCTTCGTCGCCCGGACGCCGGCGTAGATGTACGGCAGGCTCTCCATCGTCACCCCGCCGGCCAGGGAAACCCGGGCCTGCAGGATCGGCGGGTCGCCGGCGGCGAAGACGAAATCCTGGTGGGTCAGGACGGGTTCGCCGCTCTTGCGTTCGTAGAAGGCGGCGTCTCCAGCCTTCATAAGCGCGCCGCCCCCGCACTCCGGCCAACTCACGAGCTTGGTCCTGTCGTCGAAATGGCATTCCGGATCGGTATCGAAGCGCCAGACACCCGGACGCAGGACCGCCGCGGCGGTCTCGTCGGCGGGGGAGAACAGCGGCGTCTTGGTCACCACCACATTGCAGGCGGCCAAGAGGACGGCGGCGGCCACGACCGCGCCGAGGCGAATCGAGACGGACAGGCGGATCATGTGATTCCCGAGGGCGATGATCGGCGGTCGCCGCGGCATGCGCCTGGCCCCTTCAGTCGATCGCCAACCTAACCCATGGCGGCGACGCGACGCCATCCATTCGTGCTAGGCTTCCCACCGCACGAGGAACCTTGCGTCATGCCCATGCCAGCCGCCGACCTGAAGGCCGCCCTCGACGCCGCCTTCCCCGACGCCGAGATCGTCATCGACGACTTGGCCGGCGATGGCGATCATTATCGCGCGCGCATCATCTCGACGGCTTTCGCCGGCCTACCGCGCATCCAGCAACACCAGCTCGTCTATGCGGCGCTGAAGGGAAGGATGGGCGGTGAACTGCACGCCCTGGCGTTGGAGACCAGGGCGCCGGCGCCTTGACCGCGACCCTCGCCCTCCCTAGCTCTCGATCCCAGAAACTCGCGAAAGATCCCGGAAAGTTCATGACCGAAGCCGCCGAAGCCCCCGCCATCCATCAGTTCATCGGCAAGACGGTGGCCGATCATCCCGTCGTGCTGTTCATGAAGGGGACCCCCGACCAGCCGGGCTGCGGCTTTTCGGCCATCGTGGTCCAGATCCTCGACCATCTCGGCGTCGAATTCACCGGCGTCAACGTGCTGCAAAGCGAAGATCTGCGTCAGGGGATCAAGAGCTACTCGGACTGGCCGACGATCCCTCAACTCTACGTCAAGGGCGAGTTCGTCGGCGGCTCCGACATCATCCGCGAGATGTTTCAGACCGGCGAGTTGAAGACCTTCCTCACCGATCAGGGCGCCCTGGCCGCCTGACGCCCTTATGAGGCGTAGAACTCGATGACGAGGTTCGGCTCCATTTTCACCGGATAGGGCACTTCGGCCAGTTCCGGAGTCCGCAGGTACTTGGCCGTCATCGCCTTAGCATCAACCTCGACGTAGTCGGGGATGTCCCGTTCGGCCAACTGAAGGGCTTCGAGCACCAGGGCCATGTTACGCGAGCGCTCACGGACCGATATCACGTCTCCGACCTGTACCCGGTAGGAGGCGATGTTCACCCGCTTGCCGTTGACCTGGACGTGGCCGTGATTGACGAACTGGCGGGCCGCGAACACCGTCGGCGTGAACTTGGCGCGGTAGACCACAGCGTCGAGCCGCGATTCCAGGATCGCGATCAGGTTCTCCGAGGTGTTGCCCTTGCGCTTGGCGGCGTCGGCGTAGGTCCGGGAAAACTGTTTCTCGGTGAGGTTGCCGTAGTAGCCCTTCAGCTTCTGCTTGGCGCGCAGCTGGAGGCCGAAATCGGAAACCTTGTTCTTGCGGCGCTGGCCGTGCTGGCCGGGACCATAGGAGCGCTGGTTGATCGGCGACTTGGGCCGGCCCCAGATGTTCTCGCCCATGCGTCGGTCGAGCTTGTACTTCGCCGAATGGCGCTTCGACATGCTGTCACACTTCCAACTTCGACCCGGTCCGGCCCCTCCATTGGTGGAAAGGCGATCTCAACGGCGGCTCACGCGTCACCCGTCGTGCATCGACCACACCCCCGAGCGGGCCCGGCGGCGGGAGGGGCGCTTATCGTCGCGGCCGACGACGATGTCAACGATCGGCGCGGCACGGTTCGCCCGGAACCAGTGGTCGTGGATCAATCAGATCATCGGCCGACGCCTCAGGTCGGGGACTAGGACCGTCAGGACTACGACGGCAAGTCCGGCCAGGAGCGCTACCGGCGTCATGGCCAACAAGACGCTTCCCGGTGGCCACCCCGCCTGCCGCAACTGGCCGCCCAAAATCGGCCCGATGACCGAGCCCAGGCGACCAACGGCGATGGCGGCGCCCGCGCCGAGGGCGCGAACTTGTGGTGGATACAGGATCGGCGCCAAACCGTAGAGCGCGAAAGAGGCTCCGACGACCAGAAATCCCGCCGCCGCCGCCAACAGCAGGATCGACCCCATCGCCCCGACACGACTGAGGCCGACCATGACCAGGGCGAGTCCGACGAAGGCCGCGAACAGCGGCCAGCGATAGCCCGATCGATCGACGGCCAGACCCAGGGCGAGCGCACCGAAGACGGCCATCAGATTGAAGGCCAGCGAAGCGTTGGCGCCGTCGCTCGCCGGATGGCCCTTGGCGACCACCAGGGAGGGCAGCCAGTTCAGCATCAGATAGAGAATGACGAGAGTGAGCAGGCTCGCGGTCCATAGCAGCACCGTCGGGGCGGCCCGGCCCGAGGCGAAAAGAACGCTCGACGATCGATCGCGTGAAGCATCGCCGGGTCCTGGACGGGTTTCGGGAAGCAGGACGTGGACCAGGGGGGCGATGGCAAGCGGCGCGGCGCCGCCGACCAGGAAGATCATCCGCCAGTCACCGTGCCCCGCGAGGAGCGACACCAACAGGGCGACCGAGGCGCCGCCCGCCGGCATGCCGCAGAATATGGCGCAGGTGGTGACTCCGCGGCGCTCGGGGCGACTGATCTCGGCGGCGATGGCGACCAGGTTCGGCATCGCGCCGCCAAATCCGAGGCCGGCGGCGAGCCGCGCGGCCAAGAGGACATCGAGATGTGGGCTGAGCGCCGTCCAGATCGAGCCGGCCCCGAAACCGACCACGGAGGCCAGCAGGACCGGCTTGCGACCAACGCGATCTGCAAGCCAGCCGCCAACCACGGCCCCGATGATCAGACCGACCATGGCGGCGGCCGCGACCCAGCCCACGGAGCCCGGCCCAAGGCGGAACTCGGTCGCGAGGCGTGGCGCCGCGACCCCGAAAGCCTGGATATCGTAGCCTTCCAGGGCCGCGATCAGAATGCAGACCGCGATCGCCAGGCCGGCATTGGCACGGTGGCCGGTCACGTCAACAGTCCTGCGGATCGCGTTCGATGTCTCCGGGTTCGGGGAGGTCGGGGACCTTGGCCGCCAGCTTGGCGAGCACCCGTCCCCTGCCTTTGGCGAGCGCTGTGACGACGCCCCGCAGGGTGCGCACTTCCTGGTCCGAAAGGCGCGATCTGGCGAAGGCGGCGCGCAGATTGCGGACCATGGAGGCTCGCTTTTCGGGTGGATGAAAAAAGCCCGCCGCGTCCAGTTCCGTCTCAAGCTGCTGATAAAAGCCCGCCAGCGTCGCCTGTTCGGCCGGCGCCGCCGAGGTGAGAAAGGCGGCCGGCGCCTCCGGCGCCTCGCCGAGACGCCACTCGTAGGCGTTGATCGCCACCGCCTGTGCGAGATTCAGGGAATGGAAGCGCGGGTCGATCGGGACGGTGACGATCGCCTGGCACCGGGCGATGTCGTCGGCGCCGAGGCCCGCGCGCTCGCCGCCGAACAGCAGTCCGACCGGCCGGCCGAGCGCGCTCTCGGAGCGGAGTTGGCCGGCCGCCTCCCGTGGCGTCAGCACCGGCAGGCGCGCGTCGCGGGGCCGGGCGGTGGTGGCCAGGACCAGGCGCAGGTCGCCGGTCGCCTCGGCCAGGGTCTCGAACACCCGGGCCCCGTCGAGCGGCCAGTCGGCGCCCGAGGCGCTCGCCCAGGCGCGCTCCTGCGGCCAGCCGTCGCGTGGGCGGACGAGGCGCAGGTCGGCCAAGCCGAAATTGGCCATCACCCGGGCCACCGCGCCGATGTTTTCGGCCAGCTGCGGCTCGTTGAGGATCACGACAGGCGGCGTCATTTGCGTCATGGGTAACCGCCCATAGCTTAGATTCGGCGGCCGGGCGGGTATAGTCGGCCTCATTCGCCTCGGGAGACTCGCCAAGCGCCCATGATATCCAAGCGCCTTCTTCTCGCCGGCGGCCTCGCCGCCGCGACGACCGCCTGCCACCGCGGCGGTATGATGCGCCGGCCGGCCGGTCCGCTGAACGTCAAGAAACTGGCCGCGAGCTTCGCGCCGCTGGCGGCGCGGGCCGCGCCCGGCCGGTTCGGCCTGGGCGTGCAGATTCTGGCGCGCGACGAGGTCTGGCTCTCCGACGCCTCGGGGCGGTTTCCCATGCAGAGCGTCTTCAAGGCGCCGCTGGCCGCCGCCGCCCTGGCCGAGATCGACGCCGGCCGCCTCAAGCTCGACGAACCCATCAGGATCACCGATCTCGACCTCTCCCCCCCGTTCAGCGCCATCGACCAGGCGTGGCCGACGCCGCCGGAACATCACGCCGCCCTGATGCCCGCCATCGATCTCATCGCCCTGGCCGTCCAGCGCAGCGACAACACCGCCGCCGACGTGATCATGAAGCGCATCGGCGGCCCGGGCGCGGTCACCGCCTGGCTGCGGTCGAAGGACATCGAGGACATGCGCATCGACCGCTATGAACGCGAACTCCAGCAGGACGTGGCCGGCATGGCCCCCTTCCAGCCCCAGTGGAAGGACCAGGCGGTGTGGATCGCCGCGCGCGGCGCCGTGCCGGCGGTGGACCGCGAGGCGGCGATGAACGCCTATCTGGCCGATCCGCGCGACACCACCACCCTCCCCGCCGCGCTCGGCTTTCTCTCGAAACTGGCTCTGGGCGAACTGATCTCGCCGGCCTCCACCCGGCTGCTGATGAAACTGATGAGCTCGGCGGCGACCGGCGCCCATCGCTTGGTCGCGGGTCTGCCCAGGGGCACGGTCCTGGCCCACAAGACCGGAACCTCGAGCACCGACCTGGGCCTGACCCCGGCGATCGGCGACATTGGCATCGCCACCCTTCCCGATGGCCGCCGCTTCGCCATCGCCGCCTTCCTCGCCGGTTCGACGGCGACCGAAACCCAGCGCGACCGTCTGTTCGCCGACGCCGCCCGCGGGGTGGTCGCGGCCTTGGGTTGAACCGCCGCCGCCCGCCTTCCCCGGCCTTGGGGAAGCCTCTATAGGCCTGCCATCAGCCGGAGCTCGATGACCCTTGCCTCAGCCTAAGATCAAGGTCGCACGTCCCGTCGTGGACATCGACGGCGACGAGATGACCCGGATCATCTGGCGGATGATCAAGGACAAGCTCGTCCTGCCGTTCCTCGACATCGAGCTCGACTATTTCGATCTCGGCATGGAGCATCGCGACGCCACCGACGATCAGGTGACGATCGATGCCGCCGAGGCGATCAAGCGCCATGGCGTCGGCGTCAAGTGCGCCACCATCACCCCCGACGAGGCGCGGGTGAAGGAATTCCATCTGAAGAAGATGTGGAAGTCGCCCAACGGCACCATCCGCAACATCCTGGGCGGCGTCGTCTTCCGCGAGCCGATCCTCTGTCGCAACGTCCCGCGCCTGATCCCTTCCTGGACCCAGCCGATCATCATCGGCCGCCACGCTTTCGGCGATCAGTACAAGGCCACCGACTTCGTGGTGCCGGCCAAGGGCAGGCTGACCATCCGCTGGCAGGGCGAGGACGGCGCGGTCATCGACCACGAGGTGTTCGACTTTCCCGGCGGTGGCGTGGCCATGGCCATGTACAATCTCGACGCCTCGATCGAGGAATTCGCCCGCGCCAGCCTGACCTACGGCCTGGCGCGAAATTACCCGGTCTATCTCTCGACCAAGAACACCATCCTCAAGGCCTACGACGGACGCTTCAAGGACATTTTCCAGCGCATCTACGAAACCGAATTCGCCGACCGCTACAAGGCCGCGGCCATCACCTATGAGCACCGCCTGATCGACGACATGGTCGCCTCGGCGCTGAAGTGGTCGGGCGGCTTCGTCTGGGCCTGCAAGAACTACGACGGCGACGTGCAGTCCGACCAGGTCGCCCAGGGCTTCGGCTCGCTCGGCCTGATGACCTCGGTGCTGATGACCCCCGACGGCCGGACGGTGGAAGCCGAGGCCGCCCACGGCACGGTCACCCGTCACTTCCGCCAGCATCAGCGCGGCGAAAGCACCTCGACCAACTCCATCGCCTCGATCTTCGCCTGGACCCGCGGCCTCAAGCACCGCGCCAAGCTCGACGGCAACCCCGAACTCGACCGCTTCGCCGAGACCCTGGAGAAGGTCTGCGTCGATACCGTCGAAGCCGGCTTCATGACCAAGGACCTCGCCCTGCTGGTCGGCGACCATCAGGGCTGGCTGACGACGGAGGGGTTCCTCGACAAGGTCGCGGAAAACCTGGACCGGGCGTTGGCGGCGTGATTTAGTTCTTGATTTGTTCCAGATGAGGGCTACATGGAGCCGCTTGGATAGGAGGTATCGCCATGATTGGCTACGCGACCATCGGCGCCCTGGACGTCGCCGCGGCTCTGCCGTTCTACGACGCGGTTCTGGGCGCTATCGGCTACGAGCGCGCTTTTTTCGACGGCGGGTGGGCGGGCTACGGTCCTCCGGGCGAGGCCCAGACCATCTACATCTGTCCGCCCGCCGACGGCCAACCGGCCCGGGCGGGCAACGGCATCATGATCGGCCTGCTCGCGCCGACCAAAGCGGCCGTCCACGCCGCCTATGACGCGGGGCTGGGCCAGGGTGGCACGGACGAAGGCGCTCCGGGACCCAGGCCCGCCGACTCGACGAGCTTCTACGGCGCATACCTTCGTGATCCGACCGGCAACAAGCTGTGCGTCTTCAGCCGGCCGACGCCGGGCTGAACGCGGAATCACGGCGCGACGCGGGGCTGTCTGCCGCCATCTCAGTCAATTCGAGCCTCCGACCGCGCGGCGCTCCAACCAGGGGGCGGCGCTTCGCCCGCCATCGCTATCCGAATCTTCATTCACCGATGATGGAATGGAGACGTACCGGATGAGTTGTGTGGGGCGGCATGCGTCCAAGGTGGCGAGTTTTCAGACAGGACGCCGGCCGCGTCGCGGGGCCGCCGGCGATCGCATACGGGTTCCTGTTCATTCTCAGCCTCGCCATCGGCCAATGGAGCATCGCCCGGTACGGAACCGTTCTTGTGTGGCCCGCCAACGGCGTGCTGCTGGCGGCGTTGTTGCAGCTGCACCGCAAGGCCGCCATCCGGCTGCTGGCGGTCTGTTTCGTCTTCAACCTCGTCGGCAACTATCTGCGCGCCGACCCGCCGCGCATGCTGCTGCTAAACGCGGTCCTGAACTTCGGCGAGGTGATCCTGGCCGGGCTGATCGCACGGCGGTTCTGCGGCGCGGCGCTCGACATGCGCCGCCCCGCCAGGCTGGCGCGCTTCGCCTTCCTGGCGGTGGCGCCGGCGGCCATGACCTCGGCCGTGATCGGCTTGACCATTCTCCACCCCCCGCTGGCCCAGGTCCCGGTCGATCTGGAAACCTGGTTCACCGTCGAAACCCTCGGCCTCCTGATCGTCACACCCACCCTGCTGCTGCTGGCCCGCAACCATCGCTTCGCGGAAGTCCGCTCAACCAGGCAGGCCCTGGAGCCAGCGCTTCTGATCGGCGCGCTCGTCGCCGTGACGACGGCCGTGTTCGCGCAGAGCGCGGCGCCGGTGGTGTTCCTGATCTTCCCGCCGCTGCTGCTGATCGCCTTCCGCCTGTCGCCCAGCTGGTCGGCGTGCGGCGTGATGCTGATCGCGCTGATCGGCACGGTGTTCACCCTGAACGGCCACGGCCCGATGACCCTCAGCACCCTGGGTCCCAGGTCCTGGCCGCGCGCTGATCTGCTACCGTTGCTTCGCGCCCTGCCGGTGTTTCATCTGTTCATGGCGGCGGTGCTGTGCGTCGCCCTGCCGGCCAGCACCGCTCTGACCGAGCGGCGGCGGTTCGAGGCGCGGTTGAGGGCCAAGACCGACGCCGCCGTTCAGGCCCGTCTGATGGCCGAACAGGCCGCGGTCGCCAAGTCTTGCTTCCTGTCGATGATGAGCCATGAAATGCGCACGCCGCTGAACGGCGTCTCCGGCTTCGCCGAAATCCTCGCGGCGGGACAGGGCCTGGAGCCGGACACCGCCCGTCAGATCGATCATATCCGCAAATCGAGCCAGAGGCTGTCGATCCTGGTCGATGAGATCCTCGATTTCTCGCGCGGCGAAATCGAGATCGTCCGCGCGCCGCTGTGCCTGGCCGCGATCGTGGAAGACGCCGCCGGCGATCTGCGCCAGGACGCGGAGCGCAAGGGACTGACGGTGAGCGTCTCGGGCGATGCCGATCTCGAGGCGCGACACCTGGGCGATGAACGGCGCATCCGCCAGGTGCTCGGCCATCTGATGTCGAACGCCGTGAAATTCACCGACCGAGGCGGCGTCGATCTGGCCCTCGGCCTCAGCCCCGGCGGCGAGGCCGTCGAGATCGCCATCGCCGACACCGGACCGGGCATCCCCGCCGACATGCTCGCCCGGCTGTTCGAGCCCTTCGCCCAGGGCGACGCCACCACCACCCGCTCGCACGAGGGGGCCGGCATGGGACTGGCGCTGAGCCGGCGATTGGCCGGCCTGATGGGCGGGACGATCCTCGGTGCGAACCGGCCGGAAGGCGGGGCCGTCTTCCGCCTCACCCTGCCGCTCGAACCGGCGCCCGCCGCCCGCCGCCCCGAGCCGGCCGAAGTCGCCCAATCGGGCGATCCGCGCGCGCCGCGCATACTGGTGGTCGATGACCATCAGACCAATCGCGAGGTGGCCAAGGTGATGCTCGAGGCTTTCGGCTGCGATGTCGAGATCGCCCGCGACGGCCTGGAATCGTTGGCGTCGGTTCGTTCGGCGGACTTCGATCTGGTTCTGATGGACGTGCGGATGCCGAACATGGACGGCCTGGAGGCGACCCGCCGGATCCGTGGGCTGGCGGCACCCGCGGCGGCGATGCCGATCGTCGCCATGACCGCCGACGCCATGCCGGAAGACGTCGCTCGCTGCCTGTGCGCCGGCATGAACGCCCACCTCGCCAAGCCGATCGCCATGGCCAGCCTCCGCGGCGTACTGGAGCGGTTTCTCACCGGGGCGGCGGAAGAGCCAGCCACGGACTTGCGGAACGCCGGGTAGAGGCCGACCGGAGCCGTAAGCGCTGATCTTGGGGCGAGGCGGCGCGGAAGATCGTGTCCACGGCGTTCGCCTAAGCGTCTATCCTGGACCCCATGTCGAACTTCCCGCCCCCAGGCGCCAGAACCTCGCCGGCGACCGCCCGCAATCGGGGTCCGATCCTCGAGGTGCTCAGACCTCGGTTGCCGGCCAGTGGGGTGGTGCTGGAGATAGCCGCCGGGGCCGGCGAACACGCCGCCCACTTCGCCGCCGCCCTACCCGGTCTGCGGTGGATCCCGACCGATCCCGACCCGGACGCCCTGGCCAGCATCGCCGCCTGGCGCGACCACTCGGGCGCGCCGAATCTCTCGCCGCCGCTGCGACTGGATGCGTCGAAACCGGATGCGTGGCCTACGTTTCCAGCCGACGCCGTGGTCAGCATCAACATGCTCCATATTTCGCCGTGGAGCGCGGCCCGGGGTCTGATGGCCGGCGCGGGCCGCCTCCTGGAGGCTGACGGCTTGCTCTTCCTGTACGGCCCCTACGTCGAACCCGACATCGAAACGGCGCCCAGCAACGTCGCTTTCGATCTCGACCTGAAGGGTCGCAACGCCGCGTGGGGCCTGCGCCGCCTCGACGTGGTGACCGCACTGGCCGCCGGACATGGCCTGGAACTCCGCGAACGCATCGCCATGCCGGCCAACAACCTGGCGCTCTTCTTCCGGAAAATCCAGGCCAGCGGGCCTTGCCGGGCCTGACTTTTCAGCAGCCGGCGGCCAGGACTCCGCTCATCGATGATCCGCCTCGGCCGCCCAAGTGAGGCCGAATGTTGAGAGGATCGCAAAACGCCCGGTAGTCCAAAACACGGCGTCGGGGTATGGGGGCGGCGACATTCCACGGAATCCGGCCATGAAACGCGCCGCCATCGTCTCGCCGATCCGCACGCCGGTGGGCAAGTTCCTGGGAGCGCTGGCGAGCGTCACCGCCGGCGACCTGGGGGCGGTGATCCTCAAGGCGCTGGTCGAGCGCACGGCGATCGATCCGGAGGCGATCGACGAGGTGATCTTCGCCCAAGGCTACGGCAACGGCGAGGCGCCGTGCATCGCCCGCTGGTCGGCCCTGGCGGCCGGATTGCCGATCAGCACGCCCGGCTATCAGCTCGACAGGCGCTGCGGCAGCGGACTGCAGGCGGTGATCGACGCGGCGATGATGGTCCAGACCGGGGCGGCCGACGTGGTCGTAGCCGGCGGCGTGGAGAGCATGAGCAACGCTGAATACTACACCACCGACATGCGCCGCGGCGCCCGCGCCGGCTCGGTGACGATGCACGACCGCCTGGCGCGCGGACGGGTGATGTCGCAGCCGATCAGCCGCTTCGGGGTCATTTCCGGGATGATCGAGACCGCCGACAATCTGGCCCGGGACTTCCAGATCTCGCGGGAGGCCTGCGACGAATATGCCGCCATGAGCCACCAGCGCGCGGCGGCGGCCTGGGCGGCGGGGAAGTTTGACGACGAGGTGGTTTCCGTCGCCGTGCCCCAGAAGAAGGGCGAGCCGATCCTCTTTTCCCGCGACGAGGGGGTGCGATCCGACGCCACGGCGCAATCGCTGGGCATGCTCAAACCCCTGGAGAAGGGCGGGGTGGTCACCGCCGGCAACGCCAGCCAGCAGAACGACGCCGCCGCCGCCTGCCTGGTGGTCGCCGAAGACAGGCTCGACGCGCTGGGCCTGGCGCCGATGGGCTGGTTCGTCGGCTGGGCGGCGGCGGGGTGCGAGCCCTCGCGCATGGGCATCGGACCGGTCCCGGCCGTGGAGCGGCTCTTCGCGCGCTCGGGCATGGGCTGGGACGACATCGGCCTGGTGGAGCTGAACGAAGCCTTCGCCCCGCAGGTGCTGGCGGTGCTCAAAGGCTGGGGCTGGGATCACCGCGAGCGGCTGAACGTCAACGGCTCGGGGATTTCGCTCGGCCACCCGATCGGCGCGACCGGCGGCCGGATCCTCGCCAACCTGCTGCGCGAGATGAAGCGCCGCGACGTGAAATACGGGCTGGAGACGATGTGCATCGGCGGCGGCCAAGGAATCGCTGCGATCTTCAAGGGGGTGTGAGGCGTTCTCCAAAGGATCGTCATCACCGGGCGTAAGTCCCGGTGACCCAAGAACCCCGGAATTCGACGTGGCTCACCCGTACAGCGCCCGCGCCCTCTGCTCGAAACAGCCAACCAGCCGCCGGGTGGCGCGGTCGAGGTTGGCGGCGAGGAGGCCGCCCAGCAGGCGCGAGCGGAATTCGAAGTCGATCTCGAAGGTCAGGGTGGCGCCCGACGCATGGTCGGCGAAGCGCCAGCGGTTGACCAGCCGGCGGAACGGGCCGGAGATCAGATCGACATCGATGGCCAGGGCCGGCGCGTCGAGGGTGACGCGGGTCGAGAAGCGCTCGTGGATGAGCGAGAAGCGGACCTCGGCGTCGGCGTCGAGGACGACGACGCCAGGGGCGCCTTCGCGGCGGTTGCGGGTCGAAAGCGCCGTCACCCAGCGGACGAACTCCGGATACCGCTCCACCTCGCCGACCAGATCGAAGAGTTGACCAGGCGTGTAGGGCAGGATGCGCGTCAGGGTGTGACGCAAGGGACCTCGGATGCTCGGAAACCGGATGGGAGGTCGCCCAGCGCCTGTCTGGCGGCCTTCAGACGGGCGAAGTCTTCGCCGGCGTGGTGCGAGGAGCGGGTGAGAGGGCTGGCCGAGACCATCAGGAAGCCCTTGGAACGGGCGATGGTCTCTAGCGAGGCGAACTCCGCCGGCTCGACGAAACGCTCGATCGGGGCGTGCCGGCGGGTGGGCTGCAGATACTGGCCGATGGTGATGAAATCGACGCCGGCGACACGCATGTCGTCCATCACCTGGACGACCTCCTCGCGGGCTTCGCCGAGGCCGACCATCAGTCCGGACTTGGTGAACTGATCGGGACGACGCTCCTTGACCCGCTCGAGCAGCCGCAGGGAATGATAGTAGCGGGCGCCGGGACGGATGGAAAGATAGAGCCGGGGCACGGTCTCGAGGTTGTGATTGAACACGTCCGGAGCTGAATCGATCACCCGCTCGGCCGCCGACACTGGCTTCCTGAGGAAATCCGGCGTGAGGATCTCGATCGTCGCTCCGGGCGCGCCCGTCCTGATGGCGGCGACCGTGGCGGCGAAATGGGCGGCGCCGCCATCGGCCAGATCGTCGCGATCGACCGAGGTGATGACCACGTGGCGAAGGCCCATGGCCGCCACGGCCCTGGCGACGCGCTCCGGCTCGGTGGGATCGAGGGGGCCGGGGCGGCCGGTGGCGACATTGCAGAAGGCGCAGGCGCGGGTGCAGGTGTCGCCCATGATCATCATGGTGGCGTGGGCCTTGGTCCAGCACTCGCCGATGTTCGGGCAGGCCGCCTCCTCGCAGACGGTGGTGAGGCCATGTTCCCTGACGATCCGGCGGGTCTCGCTGTAGCCCACCGAGCCTGCCGCGCGCACCCGCAGCCAGGGCGGCTTGCGCAGCATCGGCGATTCTTGCCGCCCCTGTTTCTCCGGGTGGCGAAGGCTTCGCGCCTCGTTCCTGTCGATGACCGTGGTCATGGGGCCTAGATCGGCCGTCTCCGCCCTCCGTTCAAGCGGCTTGCGGCGATGCGGTCCTCCGGGTGATGACTGGGCGATGCGGCGGGGGCTCATGGCGATCGGATTGGCGTGCCTGGCGGCGGGCTGCTCGCGCCATGACGATCCCTCGCCGTTCGCCGAAAGCCGGACGCCGGCCGGCCTCGCCGAGCGGTTCTATCCGCCGGAAGGCTGGGCCTGGGGGTTCGTGAAGATCGCCGACGCGCCCGCCCAGCGCTACGGCGTCGGCGCCGCGCCGGGGGTGGCCGCGGCGCGGATCCTCGTCCTCACCGACTATGGGGAAAGCGCCGAGGACTGGTTCGAAACCATCCGCGACCTCAATCGCCGCGGCTTCACCGTGTGGCTCCTCGAGGGGGTCGGCCAGGGCGGCTCGGGCAGGCTCACCGGGACCCGGGACCTGGGCCACGTCGAGGATTTCGATACCGACGCCGAGGCGGCGAGAGCGATGATCGAAACCGTGATCCGGCCCTCGCCGCCCAGGCCGCTGATCCTGCTCGGCGAAGGCGTCGGCGCCGCGCTCGCCATTCGCGTCGCGACCGAGAGCCGGGAGGTGGCCGGAGTGATCCTCAGTCAGCCGGCGGTGGACGCAGGGCCGCCGCCGGCCGCCGATCCCTTCAAGACGCTGCGGTGGCTCGGTCTCGGCCGGCGCCGCGCGATCGACCGTCTCGCCTGGCCAGCCGGCGCGAAGGGGGCCGGACGATGGGCCGATCCCTGGCGGGAGGCGGCAAGGGGAAAGTGGCGCAGACTCAATCCCGATCTGCGCATCGGCGGACCGAGTGTCGACTGGCTGACCGCGGAGAGCGAGAATCTTCGCCTCGCCCATGATTTGTCGCCGACGCTTGGGGTTCCGGTGCTGGTCACGGCGACGACGTTGAAGGTCCGCTGCGAGGGCGCAGCGCGATGCCGGGCGGTGGGCTTCGCCGGCCACGGCGTCTCGCCGACCATGGCGCCAGACGGCGTGCGTGGGGCCTGGCTGAGAGAGGTGGCCGCTTTCACCCGAGCGCGGATCGCCGAAACCAGGGCGCGGTGAGCGACGGTCAGGGTCGCGCTCCGGACCGGGGCTTCGGCCGATCACCTCGCGGGGCCGGCGCTTTGCAAGTCGGGGCGCGAGCGCTAGCGTCACACGGCGGGAAACTCCACAGCGAGCAAAGCCGAGCGCCCCATGCCGCGCAAGATTGATCCGATCGAAAACGCGCCCGCCCTGTTCGACGCCCTGCTCGGCGCCGCTCGTCGATACGGCGGCGGAAAGCCCATCCTGGAGGATCAGGAGCGAAAGCCCCTGACCTACACCGATCTGATACGCGCCAGCTTCGCCCTCGGCCGCAAGCTGGCGGCGCGGACCGGACGCGGCGAGCACGTCGGCCTGTTCCTGCCGTCCAGCGCGGCGGCGGTGGTGACGTTCTTTGGCCTGCATGCTTTCGGCCGCATTCCGGCGATGCTGAATTTCACCGCCGGCATCCGCAATCTGCGTGCGGCGGTGAAACTGGCCGCGGTGAAGCAGGTGCTGACCTCGCGCCGCTTCATCGAACAGGGAAAGCTGCACGACGAGATCGACGCTCTCGCGGAGACCTGTGAGATCATCTATCTCGAAGACGTCCGCAAGACGATCGGAACCCAGGATCGGCTCTTCGCCTTGGCTGCGGGGTACTTTCCGCGCCGCGTCATGACAGCGCTGCAACCGTCGGACCCAGCGGTGATTTTGTTCACATCCGGAAGTTTCGGCGCGCCCCGCGGCGTGGTTCTCAGCCACCGCAACATTCTGGCCAACGTAGCGCAGATCGCCGCTCACATCCCGCTGGATCCGGACTGGGTGATGTTCAATCCCCTGCCGGTCTTCCACTGCTTTGGGCTGACCGGCGGGGCCATCCTGCCGCTTCTGACCGGCCTGAAGGCGTTCCAGTATCCCAGCCCTCTCCACGTCAAGCTCATCCCCCCGCTGGTCAGGGACACCCACGCCAGTGTGCTGTTCGCCACCGACACCTTCCTAAATCAGTATGCGCGGGCGGCGCGGCCGGGCGATCTGTCGGGCCTGAAGTTCATCGTCTGCGGGGCCGAGAAGGTGCGGGAGGAAACCCACAACCTGATCGCCGAGCGCTTCGGCCCGATCCCGGTGCTCGAAGGCTACGGGGCGACGGAGGCCTCGCCGGTGATCGCCGTCAACAAGCCGACCGACAACCGCCGCGGCACGGTCGGCGCCATCCTGCCGGGGGTGGAGACCCGCCTCGACGCGGTCGAGGGCATCGCGCGCGGTGGCCGGCTTTTTGTTCGCGGCCCCAACATCATGGCCGGCTATCTGAACGCGGCCGGCGGAGTCGATACGCCGGAGGGCGGCTGGCACGACACCGGCGATGTGGTGGAGATCAGCGGCGACGGCTGGATCAGCATCCTGGGACGGGTGAAGCGCTTCGCCAAGATCGGCGGCGAGATGATCTCGCTCACCGCCGCCGAGAGCCTGGCGACCGGCCTGTGGCCCGAAGCGCGTCATGCGGTGATATCCCTGCCTGACGCCAAGAAAGGCGAGCGGCTGGTTCTGGTCACCGATCAGCAGGACGCCGACGTGGCCGCGCTTCTGGCCCACGCGCAGACGGCCGGCGCATCGGAGCTGACCGTTCCCAGAAGGATCGTCAGAGCGCCGGAGATCCCGGTGCTGGGAACCGGCAAGACCGACTATGTCGCCGTCCAGCGCCTGGCGGAAACCGAGACCTTCACGCGGTAGGAAGCGGAGGAAATCCTCCCTCCCCTTCATGGCGAGGGACAGGCGACGCGAAGCGGCGGCAGGGTGGGGAATTGTCGGTCAACCCCGGCATCGAGGCGGCGTTCCACTTCCCCACCCCGGTCTTCGGCCGACCCTCCCCATGAAGGGGAGGGAGGCTTTCTTCAAAGATGCAGCACGCGGCCGAAGGCGTCGAGGGAGGCTTCGTGCATGGCTTCGCTCATGGTGGGATGGGGGAAGACGGTGGCGATGAGCTCCGCTTCGGTCGCCTCCATCGTCATAGCCAGGGCGAAACCTTGAATCATTTCCGTGACTTCTCCGCCGATCATGTGGGCGCCGACGAGGGCCCCGGTGGCGGCGTCGAAGACCGTCTTGACGAGGCCCTCGGTTTCGCCCGCCGCGATCGCCTTGCCGTTGACCCGGAAGGGGAAGCGGCCGACCTTGATCGCCAGGCCCCTTTCCCTGGCCTGGGCCTCGGTCAAACCTACCGAAGCGATCTGCGGGGTGGCGTAGGTGCAGCCGGGAATCGGTGCGGCGATGTCGGCGTCGCCAGCGCCGGCAACGTGTTCGACGCAGTGGACCCCCTCGTGGCTGGCCTTGTGAGCGAGCCAGGGCGGTCCGGCCACGTCGCCGATGGCGTAGAGGCCCGCGACGCCGGTCGCCCCATGGGCGCCCACGACCAGGTGGCCGCGATCGATCTTCGCGCCGAGGTCTTCGAGGCCGAGATCCTCCACGTTGCCGTCGATGCCCACCGCGACAACGGCGCGTTCGGCTTCCAGCGATTCCGATTTGCCACCGGCTTCGAGGGTCAGGGCCACGCCGGTTCTGGTCTTCGCGAGCTTGACGACCTTGGCCCCGACACGGAACTTAATTCCACGCCTTTCGAAGGCTTTCTGGGCAGTTGCGGAGATTTCCTCGTCTTCGACGGGGAGGATGCGCGGCAGAGCCTCGATAACCGTGACCTCGGAACCCAGGGCGCGGTAAAAGCTGGCGAATTCGATGCCAATGGCCCCCGAGCCGATCACCAGCAGGGTCGCCGGCGCGGTCCTGGGGACCATGGCCTCGCGGTAGGTCCAGATCCGCTCGCCGTCGGGCTCCAGGCCGATGGCCGGGACGGTCCTGGCCCGGGCGCCGGTGGCCAGGATCACCGACTTGGCCACGAGCGTGCGGGCGCCGCCGGCCTTCAAGGTCACCTGGACCCTGGGAGCGCCCTGACCTTTCTCCAGCCGCGCGGTTCCCTCGACGACCTCGATCTTGTGCTTCTTCATCAGGAAAGCGACGCCGGCGGAGAGCTGTTTGGCGACCTTTCGCGATCGCTCGATGACCTTGGTGAAGTCGTAGGCGCGGCCTTCGACGGAAAGACCGTAGTCGGCCAGATGGGCGAGCTGTTCATAGACCTCGCCGGATTTGAGCAGAGCCTTGGTCGGAATGCAGCCCCAGTTGAGGCAGACGCCGCCCAGGGCCTCGCGCTCGACGATGGCCGTCTTCAGGCCCAGCTGGCTGGCGCGGATGGCGGCGACATAGCCGCCGGGGCCGGCCCCGACGACGATCAGATCAAAGCTGTCGGCCATCGCCCTAGAGCACCGCCTCGATGGCCGATTCGAGGGCCTTGGGCTCGGTGGTGGGGGCGAAGCGGGCGGCGACCTGGCCCCGGCGGTCGATGAGGAACTTGGTGAAGTTCCACTTCACTGCTTCGGATCCGAGCAGACCCTTCTTCTCGTGCTTGAGCCATCCCCAGAGGGGATCGGCGTGCGGGCCGTTGACGTCGATCTTGGCCATCATCGGAAAATCGACCTCATAGGTGAGCGAACAGAAACTGGCGATTTCCTCCGCGTTTCCGGGTTCCTGCGCGCCGAACTGATTGCACGGAAAGCCCAGCACCTCGAACCCCCGATCGCCGAACTTGCGATGCAGGGCCTCCAGGCCGGCGTACTGGGGCGTGAAGCCGCACTTGCTGGCGGTGTTGACGATGAGCAGGGCGCGACCGCGCCAAGCGGCAAGCGGCGCGTCGCGGCCGTCGAGGGTCTTGGCGGAGAAGTCGTAGGCGTTCATGCGTTTGGCCCAGGTTCAGACGATCATGGTGACCGGATCTTCGATCATCGACTTGAAGACCCCCAGCCACCGCGCGCCGATCGCGCCGTCCACGACCCGGTGATCACAGGTCAGGGTGACGGTCATCACCGTCGCCACGGCGAGGTCGCCGCCGCGAGCCACCGGCCGCTGTTCGCCGACGCCCACCGACAGAATGGCGCCCTGCGGTTCGTTGATGATCGAAGCGAAGGATTTGATGCCGAACATGCCGAGATTGGAGACCGAGAACGTGCCGCCCTGGAATTCCTCCGGTTTCAGCTTGCGGCCCCGCGCCCGCTCGGCGAGATCCCTGGTCTCGGCGGCGATCGCGGCCAGGCCCTTGGTCTCGGCGGCGCGGACGATGGGGGTGATCAGGCCGCCATCAATGGCCACGGCCATGGCGATATCGGCGTGGTGGTGAAATGCGATCCCCTCGGGGGTATAGCTGGCGTTGGCCGCCGGCACGCGCTTCAGCGCGGCCGCGGCGGCCTTGATGACCATGTCGTTGACGCTGACCTTGCCGCCCTCCTTTTCCAGGGCGGCGTTGATGCGGGCGCGGGCGGCGAGCAGGGCGTCGATCTCGATGTCGAGCGTCAGTGGGAAGTGCGGCACGTCGCGGAAACTGTCGGTCATCCGCCGAGCCACGGTCCTCTTCATCCCGTCCAGAGGGACAAGATCGTAGGAGCCCGGCGCGATGCCCGTCTGTTCGAGGGAGCGGGTCCGGCGCGCGGGTTCGGCGGGGAGCGCCGCCTGCGATGGCGCCTTTGGCGGCGGGACGCCGGGGGCGGCCTTCAGGTCCTCGACGTCGCGGCGGATGATTCGGCCGTGAGGGCCAGAACCCTTGATAGCGGCCAGATCAACGCCGAGCTGAGCGGCCAGACGGCGGGCGAGGGGCGAGGCGGGGATGCGATCGCCTTCAGCGGGTTTGGCGGCGGCGGGAATTGGGTCGGCATGGACGGGCTTCGGCGCGGCGGCCTCCCCCTCCACCGGATTTGCCGGTCCTCCTCCCCCGGGGGGGGAGGAGAGGAGTTGAGCAGGCGCCGGAGGAGATGGAGCCGCCGCCGTATCGCCTTCGCCTCTGAGCCGGGCGATGGGCGCGTTGACCTTGACCCCTTCGGTCCCCTCGTCGATCAGCAGGGCCTCGATCACGCCCTCATCGACCGCCTCGACCTCCATGGTCGCCTTGTCGGTTTCGATCTCGGCGATGACGTCGCCGGACCTGACCGCATCGCCGACCTTGACGTGCCATTTGGCCAGCGTCCCCTCTTCCATGGTCGGGCTCAGCGCCGGCATCAGGACGTCCGTCATGAGGCCTCCTTGGAAAGATGCGCCAGCTCGGCGGCGTGTCCCTCCCAGTTCTTACCGTCGAACGCGGCGATGGCCATATCGAGGCTGCCCGCGTCATCGAGGCAGCGGGCGTTGACCGACCAGCCGTCGGGGTTGGAGCGCGGCCGGTAGAAGCTCTTCACCCCGCAGACCCGGCAGAACAGGTGATGGGCCACCCCCGTGTTGAAGATGTAGTCGGTGAGGCCGTCGGCGCCCGCGGTCAGCCGGAAGCCGCTTTCCGGCACGATGACGTGGACGAAGCCGGTCATGGCGCAGATCGAGCAGTTGCAGGACTGGGCCTGGACCGGGGCGGCGAGCCGCGCCTCGAAGCGCACCGCCCGGCAGTGGCAGCCGCCCGAGCGCCAGGTGGCCCTAGGACCGCTCATCGGTAGCAGACCGCCTTGGCGGCGGCGACGATCTTCGCCACCGAGGGCAACGACAGGGCCTCAAGATTGGCGGCATAGGGCAGCGGCACATCCTCCTGGCAGACGCGAGCCGGCGGGGCGTCGAGCCAGTCGAAGGCGTGCTCGACCACGCGGGCGGCGACCTCGGCTCCGACCCCGAAGGGACCCCAGCCCTCTTCGATGGTGACCAGCCGGTTGGTCTTCCTGACGCTCTCGACCACGGTTTCATGGTCCAGTGGCCGAAGGGTGCGCAGGTCGATGACCTCGGCCTCGACGCCGTCCCGGCTGAGTTCCTCCGCCGCCTGGAGGGCGAAGCCGACCATGCGGGCGTAGGCGACCAGGGTGACATGGCCGCCGGTCCGCCGAACCCTGGCCCTGCCGATCGGGACCAGCCAGTCGGCGACGTCGGGGACGTCGAACTCGTGGCCGTAGAGCATCTCGTGCTCGAGGAACACCACTGGGTTGGGATCGCGGATCGCCGACTTCAACAGGCCCTTGGCGTCGGCGGCGTCGAAAGGCGCGACGACCTTGAGACCGGGTACCGCGCCGTACCAGGCCGCATAGTCCTGGCTGTGCTGGGCGCCGACCCGGGCGGCGGCGCCGTTGGGTCCGCGGAAGACCACCTGGCAGCGAATCTGGCCGCCCGACATATAAAGCGTCTTGGCGGCTGAATTGATAATGTGGTCAATCGCCTGCATGGCGAAATTGAAGGTCATGAACTCGACGATGGGCTTCAATCCCGCCATCGCTGCCCCAACCCCCAGGCCCGCGAAGCCGTGTTCGGTGATCGGGGTGTCGATCACCCGCCGGCTCCCGAACTCCTGCAAGAGATCGCGGCTGACCTTGTAGGCTCCCTGGTATTCGGCCACCTCCTCGCCCATCAGGAACACCTTGTCGTCGCGGCGCATCTCCTCGGCCATGGCGTCGCGCAGGGCGTCGCGGACGGTGGTCTTGACGAGCTTGGCGCCAGCGGGGATTTGCGGATCGGCGGGAGAGCCCTGATCAGTTCCTCCCTCCCCTTCATGGGGAGGGACAGGCCGCGCCAGCGGCCCGGGTGGGGCAGCGCCGTGTAGATCACCCGTGGCGGCGATGATCGGGACAGCCCCACCCCGGCCTTCGGCCGACCCTCCCCATGAAGGGGAGGGAGGCAAAGCTTCTTGACCGCCCTTCAGGCGCGCGATCGGGGCGTTGACCTTGACCCCTTCGGTTCCCGCATCGACCAGCAGGGCTTCGATCACGCCCTCATCGGCCGCCTCCACCTCCATGGTCGCCTTGTCGGTCTCGATCTCGGCGATCACGTCGCCGGACTTGACCGCATCGCCGACCTTGACGTGCCATTTGGCCAGCGTCCCCTCTTCCATGGTCGGACTGAGAGCCGGCATCAGGACGTCGGTCACGCGGGAGCCCGCAGATAGACGTCGGTGTAGAGTTCGGAGGGATCGGGTTCGGGGGCGCCGCGGGCGAATTCGGCGGCGTCGGCGACGATTGCCTTGACCTCGGCGTCGATGGCCTTGAACGCCGCCTCGTCGGCGAAGCCGGCGTTCTCGAGCCGCTCCTGCAAATGCTCGATGGGATCGCGGGTCTTGCGCACTGCGTCGATCTCTTCGCGCGTCCTGTATTTCCCCGGATCGCTCATGGAATGGCCGCGGTAGCGGTAGGTCTTCATCTCGAGGATGAAGGGACCCTTGCCCGATCGGGCGTGTTCCGCCGCCGCCAGGCCGGCTTCGCGCACGGCGGTGACGTCCATTCCATCGACTTCCTTGCCCGGAATGTTGAAGCTCGCGCCGCGGCGAAAGAGATGGGTCTCCGACGAGGATCGGGCGACGCTCGTGCCCATGGCGTACTGGTTGTTCTCGATCACATAGACGACCGGCAGCGACCACAGCTCGGCCATGTTGAAGCTTTCGTAGACCTGGCCCTGATTGGCGGCCCCGTCGCCGAAATAGACGAACGCCACGCACCTGTTGTCGAGATAGCGGTTGGCCAGCGCCAGTCCCGTTCCGAGGCTGACCTGGGCGCCGACGATGCCGTGGCCGCCGTAGAACCCAGCCTCGGTCGAGAACATGTGCATCGAGCCGCCCTTACCCTTGGAGACCCCGGCGGCGCGGCCGGTGAGTTCGGCCATCACCGATTTGGGATCCATGCCGGCGGCCAGCATGTGTCCGTGCTCCCGATAGCCGGTGATCGCCTGATCGCCGTCGCGCTTGACCGACTGCATGCCGACGGCGATGGCCTCCTGGCCGATGTAGAGATGGCAGAAGCCACCGATCAGGCCCATGCCGTAGAGCTGGCCGGCGCGCTCCTCGAACCGGCGAATGAGCAGCATCGAGCGGTAGAAGGCGAGAAGTTGGGTCTTGCTGGACGTGACCTCGCTGTCCGCCCGGGTCGCCGCGGCGGCTTCGGCCGACCCCTTTCGGGGCGCGGATTTGGCCGCAGCCTGACGCGCCATTGGCTTCTCCGAAAACGCCGTCCGAACTCGCCGGCCGCGAACGGTTCAGCCGCGATCCGGTGTCACGCGGATCACATAGTCTCTGGGATCGGTAAAGCCTAGCAGGACGTGCGCGCGTTCCTCGAGCAGATCGGCCGACAGGCTGTCGTCGCGCAGGAAAAGCACCCGCGCCTCCAGCCCGGCGCGTTCGGCCCGCAGACGCTTGAGTTCGGCGAGCTTTTCGGCCAGGACCACCCGGCGCTGCCGCGACAGAAGGATGCCACGATCACCCGTCAAGGCGTGAAAGCCGAAATAGAAGATCAGCACCGCGAGGGCGGCTGTCGGAATATAGGTCTGGAGGCGAGAGAACACCGACGACTCAATACCTTGAAGCGGGGAACCTCACTGTCGCGCGACCATGCTTAACGAGACCCTAATCGGCGCGCGAAGCAGTCCGTCTCAGCGCGGCGAGACCGGGATAGACCGCCTGGTCGTCGAGCTCCTCCTCGATGCGCAGGAGCTGATTGTATTTGGCCAGCCGATCGGAGCGGGAAAGCGAGCCGGTCTTGATCTGGCCGCAGCCAGTGGCGACGGCGAGATCGGCAATGGTGGTGTCTTCGGTTTCGCCCGACCGATGACTCATGACGCAGGCGTAGGCCGACCGCTGGGCCAGGGCGATAGCGTCGAGAGTCTCGGAGAGCGTGCCTATCTGATTGACTTTTATCAAGATGGCATTGGCGATACCGCGCCTGACACCATCGGCCAGCCGGGCCGAACTGGTCACGAAGACATCGTCGCCGACCAGTTGAACGCGGTCTCCGAGCCTCCTGGTGAGGAGCGTCCAGCCATCGAAATCGTCCTCGGCGCAGCCATCCTCGATGGAGACGATCGGGAATCTGGCGACCAGCCCGGCGAGGTAATCGACCATGCCGGCGGGATCGAGGACCTTGGCCTCGCCGGTCAGGTGATATCTCCCGTCCCTGAAGAACTCGCTGGCGGCCGGATCGAGGGCGAGGTGAAAATCCTCGCCGGCCCGATAGCCCGCCGCCTTCCCCGCCGCGACGATGAACGCCAGGGCCGCCTCGGCGCTCTCCAGGTTTGGGGCGAAGCCGCCTTCGTCGCCGACGTTGGTGTCATGGCCGGCGTCCTTGAGCGCCGTCCTCAAGGCGTGGAAGATTTCCGCGCCCATGCGCAAGGCGTCGGAGAAGGTGGCCGCGCCGGTGGGCATGACCATGAATTCCTGGATATCGATCGGATTGTCGGCGTGGACCCCGCCGTTGATGATGTTCATCATCGGAACCGGCAGGATGTGCGCCGACACCCCGCCGACATATTTGTAGAGCGGCAGGCCGGCGGACTGCGCGGCCGCCTTGGCCGTGGCGAGACTGACGCCCAGGATGGCGTTGGCGCCCAGGCGGCTCTTGTTCGGCGTGCCGTCGAGCTTGATCATCAGCGCGTCGAGCCGGCGCTGATCCTCCGCCTCGGCGCCGCCCAGGGCGTCGAGGATCTCGCCGTTGACCGCGTCCACGGCCCCCAGGACGCCCTTGCCGCCATAGCGCGCACCGTCGCCATCCCGCCGTTCCACCGCCTCGTGCGCGCCCGTCGAGGCCCCGGAGGGGACGGAGGCGCGGCCGAACGCCCCGTCCTCGAGCCGGACATCGACTTCGATGGTCGGATTGCCGCGGCTGTCGAGGATCTCCCGGGCGAGGATATCGACGATTTCGGTCATGCGGGGTTCGAAATGGTTTGGACGGGCGTGGCTCGTTCCCGCTCCCGATCCAAGCGCAAATTCCTCCACCGTAGGGGGAGGGGAACCGCGAAGCGGTGGAGCGGGTGTTCCGCCACGCCGGCGCTGCGGAGAACCCCCTTCGTCACGGCGCGAGTAAGAGCGCCGCGACACTTCCCCCGACGGGGGAAGAGCTGAACATCAGACTCGGGACCGGTGGTGGAGCGCAACATCAACGACACGAGCGCCCTAGTCTTCCTTGGGCGTCAGGACCTGCCTGTCCTTGTACATGCCGGTCTTCAGATCGACGTGGTGCGGGCGGCGCAGTTCGCCGGTCTTCTGATCCTCGACGAAGCTGTTGGCCCCCAGGGCGTGGTGCGAACGGCGCATGTTGCGGCGCGACGGGGAGACTTTGCGTTTGGGGACGGCCATGGCTGGGGAATCTTCAATGGAATTGAAAACGGAAGCGGCGGCCCCTCGGCCGCCGACGCGAGCGGCGTCTATGCCGCAAAAGGGCATTGGCTTCAAGACGGCGCCAACCGGAAGCTTCCGGGCGTTCAAGGGAAAATCCCTCACACCAGCCGGCTCTGCTCGATCGCCGCGGCGATGAAGCTGGCGTAGAGGGGATGGGGGGCGAAGGGGCGGCTCTTGAGTTCGGGGTGGAACTGGACGCCGATGAACCACGGGTGGTCCTCGCGCTCGACGATCTCGGGCAGCAGGCCGTCGGGCGAGACGCCGGTCATCTTCAGGCCGGCCGCCTCGAAGTCCTGGCGATAGCCGATGTTGACCTCGTAGCGATGCCGGTGCCGCTCGCTGATGGTCAGTTCGCCGTAGAGTTCGGCGACCTTCGACCCCGGCGTCAGCACCGCGTCATAGGACCCCAGCCGCATGGTGCCACCGAGGTCGTCGCCCTCGCCACGGAGCTCCCGGCGATTGTCTCTCGTCCATTCGGTCATCAAGCCGACCACCGGTTCGCTGGTCGGGCCAAATTCGGTCGATGAGGCCGCGAGCTTGCCGGTTACGTTGCGAATGGCCTCGATGACCGCCATCTGCATGCCGAAACAGACGCCGAAATAAGGCACCGACCGCTCTCTGGCGAACTGGGCGGCGCGAATCTTGCCCTCGGCGCCGCGTTCGCCGAAGCCGCCCGGCACCAGGATGCCGTGGACGCCCTCGAGGCGGGTCGCCGCCGCCCCGTCCTCGGCCTCGAACGCCTCGCTCTCCACCCAGTCCAGATTGACCCGCACCCGGTTGGCGACGCCGCCGTGAATGAGCCCCTCGATCAGGGATTTGTAGGCGTCTTTCAAGACCGTGTACTTGCCGACCACGGCGATCGTCACCTCGCCGTCGGGGTGCTGAAGGCGCTCGGAAATCTCGTCCCAGCGGGCAAGATCGGGCGGCGGCGCATCGTGGATGCCGAAGACGTCGAGGACCTCCGCGTCGAGCCCCTGGCGATGATAGTCGAGCGGCACGGCGTAGATGTTGGGCGCATCCATGGCCTGGATCACCGCCGATGGCCGCACGTTGCAGAACAGGCCGATCTTGCGCTGTTCCTCGGGTGGGATGGGCTGCTCGCAGCGGCAGAGCAGCACGTCGGGCTGGATGCCGATAGAGCGCAATTCCTTGACCGAGTGCTGGGTGGGCTTGGTCTTCATCTCGCCGGCGGTCTTGATGAACGGCAGCAGCGTCAGATGCACGAAGCAGGCGTGGCCGCGGGGCAGATCCTGCCCCAGCTGGCGGATGGCCTCGAAGAACGGCAGTCCCTCGATGTCGCCGACCGTGCCGCCGATCTCGACCAGCACGAAATCCACCCCCTCGCCCGGATCGGCGAGGACGAAGCGCTTTATTTCGTCGGTGACGTGCGGAATCACCTGCACCGTGGCGCCCAGATAGTCGCCGCGCCGCTCGCGCTCGAGGATGGTCTGGTAGATCTGGCCGGTGGTGATGTTGTCGGCCCGAGTCGCCGCGACGCCGGTGAATCGCTCGTAATGGCCGAGATCCAGGTCGGTCTCGGCGCCGTCGTCGGTGACGAACACCTCGCCGTGCTGGTAGGGGCTCATGGTGCCCGGATCGACGTTGAGATAGGGATCGAGTTTCCGCAGGCGAACACGGTAGCCGCGCGCCTGCAGCAGGGCGCCGAGCGCCGCGGAGGCGAGACCCTTACCCAAGGAGGAGACCACGCCGCCGGTGATGAAAATGTACCGGGCCATGGGAGTTCAGATTAGCGCTGATTCGCCGTTCAGGGGGCGCCGGACTTTGCCGGCGGCGCCGAATCCTGGGCCTTCGCCGCGGGCAGCGGCGGCAGGCTCAACGGCGCGGGCGCCAGATCGATTTTCGCCGGCGGCGGCGCCGCGGCCGCGGCCGGGGGGGCCGGCGCGCGTTGGGCGGCGGTAGGGACCCGCACCCTGGGGGTCGGCGCGGCGAGCGGTGTGTTGGCCGGCCTGGAAGGCGCCGTGATCGCCGCCGGCGGGGGCGCCTGGATCGGCGGCGGGACTGCCTCGCCCGGCGCGGGCGCGGGCGTCTTGGGGGCCGGAAGGGAATCGGGATTGATCGATTGAAGCTTCAGGCGATCGAGGATCGCCTGCGACGAGCGCTCGCGACCGCCCAGGAGGGTCAGCGCCAGGCTGATGGTGAGGAACAAGCTGAACAGAATCCAGGTCGTTCGGGTCAGCAGATCGCCGGCCCCACGCGTGGTGATCAAGCCGGTCGGACTGCCACCCGTCCCCAGCGCGCCGCCCTCCGAGCGCTGGAGCAGGACCACCGCGATCAGGGCCAGGCAGATCAGGATATTGAGGGTGAGCAGCAGTCCGAGCAGCATGAAGTAACCGGCTTTCCTGATCCGCGCGCTTCGGGGGGCTTGAGAAGCGGCCCCTGTAGCATCAAAGGCGGTCGCGGCGCCATAGCGACCGTCTTCGCCTAGACCGCCCCGCATATGGCGGCGAATTCCGTCGCCTTCAATGACGCGCCCCCCACGAGCGCCCCGCCGACCTCGCGCAGCTTCAGGATTTCGCGGGCGTTGGCCGGCTTCACCGAACCACCGTAGAGGATCGGCGCGGCCCCCCCATCGGCGCCGAACATCGACAGAAGCGTGTCGCGGATGGCGCCGTGCACCTCCTCGATCTCGGCCGACGACGGCGTCAGCCCGGTTCCAATCGCCCACACCGGCTCGTAGGCGACCGCGAAGTCGCGCCCGCGCAGTTCACCGGGCAATGAGCCGCGAATCTGGCCGGTGACGATCCTCAACGCGTCGCCCGCGAGATGCTGCCCATGGCTTTCGCCGACGCAGACGATGGGTTCGAGGCCGCCACGGAGCGCGGCAGCGGCCTTCAGGCTCACCAGCCCGTCATCCTCGCCGTGGCCGAGCCGGCGTTCCGAATGGCCGACGATGACCAGCGCCGCTCCGGCATCGGCCAGCATCTCGGCCGAGATGTCCCCTGTGAACGCGCCGCTGGGGCGCGGATGGCAGTCCTGTCCTCCGACCAGGATCGACGATCCCGCCAAGAGATCGGTCATTCGCCGGATTAGCGTGGCCGGCGGGCAAAGGGCGACCCGGCAGGCCGGCGGGCACTCGTCCATCATCGCGCCAAGCAGCCTCGCCTCGGCGAGCGCGGCCTCCAGTCCATGCATCTTCCAGTTCCCGGCGATGAGGCGGCGAGGCGGCGTCACGGGCAGTTCCGGCGGCAACGATTGGCTCGGCGCGGGTTAAGCCAAGCCGGACGCCGTGTCACCCCTGGCTTGCGGCGAGCGAGCCGGCGCCCCTATACCGCGCCACGGCGGGCGCCAACGCCCCTCCCCTTTGATGGAAAGAGTCGCAGCGTCCGACATGACCGGCTCCCTGCGCTCCACGGCCAGAAATCCCGTCGCGGTCGCCCTGATGGGCGTTCTCGTCCTGGTGTTCCTCATCCTGGGGGTGGGCGGCGGAGGCCGATTCCCCGACGCCTTTCGCACCGTCAACGCCGACGCGGTGGTCACCGCCGGCGGCCATTCGATGAGTTCGCGCGATTTCAAACGCATCTTCGATCAGCAGAAGGAGCGCCTCGAGCAACAGGCTCAGCAGCAGGTCCCGATCGACGTTCTGATCAGGAACGGCTTCGACCAGCAGATCCTTTCCAGCATCGGCCAGGATGAGGCCGAGGCGGAACTCCTCACACGCATGGGCATCGTCCCCTCCTCGCAAGTCGTCGATGGCGAGATTCGAAAACTGCCGATCGCCTTCGATCGGGTCACCGGCAAATTCAGCGAGCAGCAGTTCACCCAGTTCCTGGCCAACCAGGGCATGACGCCCAGGCAGGCGCAGGATGCGCTTTCCGACGAACTCGCCCAGCGGCACTTCGGCGCCGCGCTGCAGGCGGCCTTCGAGGTTCCGCGCCTGTTCGTGGCTCTGGAGGCGGTCTCGGCCTTCGAGAACCGCGACATCACCTATTTCGTGCTCGATCCGAAAGCCGTGCCGCAGCCGTCCGCGCCGAGCGACGCCGATCTGATGGGATTCATGAAGGAGCACGCCGCGCAGCTGACGATACCGCAAACGCGGGTGATCACCGTGGTCCGTTTCTCGGCCGCGGCGCTGGCCCCGTCGATGACCGTCGATCCAGCCGCGGTGCAAAAGGAATTCGACTTCAAGAAGGATTCCCTCGCCACCCCCGAGACGCGTACGCTGATCGAGATACCGGTCAAGACCGCCGCGCAAGGCCAGCAGGCCGCCGCCCGGTTGAGCAGTGGCGAAGATCCGGCGGCAATCGCCAAGTCCCTGGGCGCCGAGCCGGTGAGCTATGTCGATAAGCCACAATCGGCGATCCCTGATCGCAAGCTCGCGCAGGCGGCCTTCGCCATGAAGCCCGGCGAGGTTCGCGCACCGGTGCGGGGTGACCTCAGCCTGGCGGCCGTCAAGGTGGTCAAGATCACGCCGGGCGCGGCGGTCAATATCGACGCCGCCCGCGCCAAAATCGAGGCCGATCTCAAGTCCAAGGCGGCCCAGGATGCGGCCTATGCCCAAAGCCAGAAATTCGACGACGCCCGTCAGGCCGGCTCGAATCTGGCCGCCGCCGCCGCCAAAGCCGGCGTGGCCCCGGTCACCGTCGGCCCGGTCACCGCGCAGGGCGCCGGTCAGGATGGCAAACCCAATCCTATCCTGACCGACAAGATCCTCAAGGCCGCGTTCGCCGCCCAGGCGCGCGAGGATGGTGACTTGCAGGACGCCGGCCCCGGCGAATACTTCGCTGTCCGGGTCGAGAAAATCCTGCCCCCCACCCTCCCCGCTCTGGCCGACAAGCGACCGCTACTCGCCAAGGCCTGGACCCAGGAACAGTTCGTCAAGGCGCTCAGGGCCAGGGCCGAGACACTGATGGACGCCGTCCGCAAGGGCGGCAGCCTCGATCAGGCCGCCGCCCAGGTCGGCGCCCGCGTCACCCACCAACTGGGCATGCAACGCGTCCAGGCCCAGCAATATAAGGCCATGGGCCGTGACTTCCTCGAGAACGTCTTCGCCGCCAAGCCGGGCGACGTTTTCGCCGCCTCCGCCCCCAACGGAGTGTTCATCGCCAAACTGGACGCCGTTCGGCCAGGAGACGTCGCCTTCATGGCGCGCGCCGTGGAAGCCAACCGCGCTCGCCTCGCCGCCGACTATCTGCGTGACATCGACGGCGCGGTGAAGACGGCCGCCCAGCAACAGATCAAGGTCACCACCAATCTAACCCTGGCGCGCCAGGCCCTGGGCGTGGATCCGGCTCTGTTCGCCAAGCCATCCACAAAGGCCAAATGACCATCGAGCCGGCGTTCGAAGCCTTCGAACGCGCTCATGCCCTCCGCCGGCCGCAGGTCGTGTGGACCCGGGTCATCGATGATCTCGAGACTCCGGTGTCGGCCTATCTGAAGATCGCCGACGGGAAGGACTACGCCTTCCTGTTCGAATCCGTCGAGGGCGGCGCCTGGCGCGGCCGATACTCGATTCTGGCCATGGCGCCGGACCTGGTTTGGCGTTGCCGCGGCGATGTCGCCGAGATCGCGGAGGGACCGAAGATCGGCGGCGGCGATTTCGCGATTCAACCAGGGGGCGCCCTCGACTCCCTGCGCGATGTGGCCGCCGCGTCGCGGCTCGACCTGCCGCCGGGATTGCCGCCAATGTCCGCCGGTCTCTTCGGCGTGATCGGCTACGACATGGTCCGCCTGGTCGAGCGGCTGCCGCACGCCAATCCCGATCCCCTGGGCTTGCCGGATGCGATCCTCATCCGTCCCGGCGTCGTCGCCATCTTCGACGCCATCGCCCAGGAAGTCATCGTGGTGACGACGGCCAGACCGTCGGCGGTCGGCGCCGCGGAGGCCTACGAGGCCGCGCGCGGCCGGCTGGGCGCCGTGCTGGAGCGCCTGAAGGCGCCCCTTCCGCCAGCCGATCCGGCGCCGGCCCCGTCGGGGATCGCCGAATTCGCCTCGCCGGTCAGCCGGCATGAGTATGGCGCCCTCGTCGAGCGGGCCAAGACCTACATCCGCGCCGGCGACGTCTTCCAAGTGGTGCCGAGCCACCGGTTCCGGACCGCCTTTCCGCATCCGCCCTTCGCGCTCTACCGGTCCCTGCGGCGCACCAACCCCTCGCCGTTCCTCTACTATCTGCGCTTCCCCGGGTTCGAACTGGTCGGCTCCTCCCCCGAGATCCTGGTCCGGCTGCGGGAGGGCAAGATCACCGTCCGCCCGATTGCCGGCACCCGGCGTCGGGGTGAGACGCCGGAGGAGGATCTGGCCCTGCAGTCCGAGCTTCTCGCCGACCCCAAGGAGCGGGCCGAGCATCTCATGCTCCTGGACCTCGGCCGCAACGACGTCGGCCGCGTGGCCATGCTTCGCGACGCGGGCTCGAACGCCGGGGACGGCGCGCCCGCGCCACCCCGCGTTCGCGTCACCCAGAGCTTCACGGTCGAGCGCTACAGCCATGTGATGCACATCGTCTCCAATGTCGAAGGCGACGCGCCCGATGGTCTCGATCCGGTGGATGTGCTGATGGCGGCCCTGCCCGCCGGCACTCTTTCCGGCGCCCCCAAGGTGCGCGCCATGGAGATCATCGACGAGCTGGAGGGCGAGAAGCGGGGGCTGACCTATGGCGGCGCGGTGGGATACTTCGGCGCCGACGGCTCGATCGACACCTGCATCGTCCTGCGTACAGGGCTGATCAAGGACGGCGCCCTCTACGTCCAGGCCGGCGGCGGGGTGGTGGCGGACAGCGATCCGGAGGCGGAATATGAGGAAACCGTCCACAAGGCCGGCGCGGTGCGCCGCGCGGCGGAGGAAGCCTGGCGCTTCGCGTGAAATCCATCGCCCGCGGATGTTCCCAACCCGCCTCAAGCCGTAGAGATACCCGCATGATCCTGGTCATCGATAACTACGACAGCTTCACCTATAACCTCGTGCACTATCTGGCCGAGCTGGGGGCGCGGACCTTGGTTTGCCGAAACGACGCCCTTTCCGTGGCCGGAGCCCTGACGATGCGGCCGGAGGCCGTCGTGCTATCGCCCGGTCCCCGCACGCCGAACGAGGCCGGAATCTGCCTGGGCCTGATCGCCGCCGCGCCCGCCGAGCTGCCGATCCTGGGTGTATGCCTGGGCCATCAGGCCATCGGCCAGGCGTTTGGCTGCGCGGTCGTTCCCGCCAGGTCGATCATGCATGGCAAGACGAGTGCGATCCGCCATCGCGGCCAGGGCCTGTTCGCCGGCCTGGACGATCCCTTCGTCGCCACGCGCTATCACAGCCTGGCGGTGGAGCGAGAGGGGCTGCCCGCCTGCCTGGACATCACCGCCTGGACCGACGATGGCGAGATCATGGGCTTGACCCACGCCAGCCGCCCCATCCACGGGGTTCAGTTCCATCCCGAGTCCATCGCCACGCCCGACGGCCATCGGCTTCTGGACAATTTCCTCGATCTCGCCGGCGTGCGCCGGCTGGCCATGGTCTAGGTCGGTGTCCGAATCCTTCAAGCCCTTGCTGGCCCGCTTGGCCGACGGCGCGACCCTGGTCGAGGAGGACGCCGAGGCGTTCTTCGCCGCCTGCCTGCGCGGCGAGCCCTCGCCGGCTCAGATCGCCGCCGCGGTCACCGCCATGCGTCTGCGCGGCGAGACCCTGGGGGAGATCACCGCCTGCGCCCGCGCGCTGCGGCGCTCCGCCCTCACCCTCGACCATCCCTATGAGGTCATCGACGTCTGCGGCACGGGCGGCGACGGAGCGCACACGCTCAACATCTCGACCGCCGTGGCCCTGGTGGTGGCCGGCGGCGGCATGAAGGTCGCCAAGCACGGCACGCGCGCGGTTTCGTCGCGTTGCGGCTCCTCCGACGTGCTCGCCGCCCTGGGCGTCAACCTCACCGCGACGCTCGCCCAGCAGCGGCGCGCCCTGGACGAGGCCGGCGTCTGCTTCCTCTACGCCCCTGCCCACCACGGGGCCATGCGCCACGTGATGCCGGTGCGCCAGGATCTTGGATTTCGAACCATTTTCAACATCCTGGGACCACTGTCTAATCCCGCGGGAGCGCAGCGGCAGCTGCTCGGCGTGTTCGACACCCGCTGGCTCGAGCCGGTGGCGCGGGCGCTCGGAGCGCTGGGAGCGACGCGGGCGTGGGTGGTTCACGGCGAGGGCATCGACGAGGTCACCACCACCGGTTCTACCCATGTCGCCGAATGGCGCGACGGGGCGATGCGCCTGTTCACCATCACCCCGGAAGCGGTCGGCCTCCCCCGCGCCGCGGTGGCCGACATCCAGGGCGGCGATCCGGGCGAAAACGCCGAGGCGATCGGCGCCCTGCTGGCCGGCGCGGGCGGGGCCTATCGCGACGTGGTGCTGCTCAACGCCGCCGCCGCCTTCCTGATCGGCGAGCGGGTGGAAACCCTGCGCGACGGCGTCGCCATGGCGGCCGGCGCCATCGACAGCGGCGCGGCCGCGACGGCCCTGCGACGGCTGATCGCCGCGACCGCCGCCGGATGAGCGATTTCCTCTCGCGGATCGCCGCCTACAAACGGGTCGAGGTCGCCGACGGTCGGCGCCGCGACAGCCTCGCTGACCTGGAGGCGCGCGCGGGATCGGCGTCTCCCCCTCGCGGCTTCCGCGCCGCGCTCGCCCGCGGCGCCGCCCCGGGCCGGTTGGCGCTGATCGCGGAGATCAAGAAGGCGTCGCCTTCCAGGGGATTGATTCGCCAAGATTTCGCTCCGGCGCTCCTGGCCACGGCCTACGAGCGCGGCGGGGCGTCCTGTCTTTCGGTGCTCACCGACGGGCCGAGCTTCGAGGGTGCGAATGGCGACCTCGCCGCCGCGCGAGGCGCCTGCGCCCTCCCGTGCCTGCGCAAGGAATTCCTGATCGATCCCTGGCAGGTCGCCCAATCCCGGGTTCTGGGCGCCGACGCGATCCTGGTGATTCTCGCCCTGGTCGATGATTCGCTGGCCGCCGACCTGATCGCGGAGGCGCGCCGATTCGGCATGGACGCCCTTATCGAGGTCCACGACGAGATGGAACTTGGCCGCGCCGCGGGCCTCGGCGGCGACCTCATCGGGATCAACAATCGCGATCTGCGCACCTTCGTCACCGACCTCGCCGTGACCGAACGGCTGGCCCCGAAAATCCCCGCAAACGCTTTGCTGGTAACGGAAAGCGGCATCGCCGACGCCAGCGCCATCGCCCGCCTCGAAAGGGTCGGAGCACGGGCGATGCTGGTTGGCGAAAGCCTCATGCGCCAGGCCGATATCGAGGCCGCCACGAGAGCGTTGATCGGAACCTCGCCGGGTCCTGCTTGACATCCGGAAAGAACACTCAGAGAACATCGCCGACGTTTTTGATTTGTTCCGCCGTGGCGGATCTTCATGGTGAGGCGGCGATGCTCACGCGTAAGCAACACGAACTGCTGATGTTCATTCATGAACGGATCAAGGAAACCGGCGTCTCGCCTTCGTTCGACGAGATGAAGGAAGCCCTGAATCTGGCCTCGAAGTCCGGCATTCACCGGCTGATTACCGCGCTCGAGGAGCGCGGCTTCCTCCGCCGGTTGCCGCATCGCGCGCGGGCGCTGGAGGTCACCAAGCTTCCCCAGCAGGCGACCACGTCCGCCCCGGGCCAGGGCCGCGGAGCGTTTCAACCCAAGCTGGTCGAGGGCGCGCATCGTCCCTCGCCGGCGACGGCGGCCAACGATTCCCGGGAACTGCCGGTGCTGGGCCGGATCGCGGCGGGCACGCCCATCGATGCGATCCAGCACGAGCGCGAGCGCATGCGGGTGCCGGAGTCGATTCTCGGCTCGGGTGAACACTACGTCCTCGAGGTGCAGGGCGACTCGATGATCCAGGCCGGAATCCTCGACGGCGACTTCGTCGTCATCCGCAAGGCCGACACCGCCAATTCCGGCGACATCGTCGTCGCCCTGGTCGGCGAGGAGGCGACGCTCAAGCGCCTGCGGAAGAAGGGCGCCTCGATCGCCCTGGAGGCGGCCAATCCGGCCTACGAGACGCGCATCTTCGGACCCGACCAGGTGCAGGTGCAGGGCAAGCTCGCGGGACTCATTCGCCGGTATCACTGAAGCCGGGCGTTTGCGTCGCGGTCGGCGGGATCGCGGGGCGCCGGACGCGTCCATGGCCGATCACCCCGCCGTGGCTGGGCCCAGGCGATCCGCCAGCCGCCCCCCGGGCGAGCGAAGATCTCCGCCGAGCCGCCGAGATCGAAGGCGGCGCGGTCGAGTACGATGGCCCCCCCGCAGGACCGAGGGACCGGCACGGCCGCCCGCAGGATGACGATGTCGGCGCCGGAACAGAGCGCATCCAACCGCTCGGCGCTCGGCTTGCGCTTGGTCCACCAGGCGGCGAGCGCGGGGCGGTAGGCCCCCTCGGGCAGACAGGCTCGCCTGTCGCAATCGAACAGAGCACGCTGGGCCGCCTCGGGTTCGGCGGGCAGGGTGAAGCCGCGGCGCTGGGCCCAGAGCTGAGTGGCATAGGCGCGCATTCCGGGCCTGAGCGCGATCTCCTGACCGGCGCGAACGACGGCGGCGTCGTCGCCGTCGGCGGCGATCCAGGCCACCGGCGGCGCGGGCCTCGGCCACAACGCCACGGCCGCCGACAACGGCACGCCGATCCAGCGCAGGCGGCCGCGCCAGAGGCAGGCGAAGACGATGCCGAGATACGAAAGCGCCAGAGCGATCAGGGGCGCACTGGACAGACTCATACTGGCGCCCGGCGCGACGGCGAAGGTATGGCCGATGGTGATGACCGCCCTTGCCGCCCAGCCGGCGACCCACAGGACCGGGGCCGCCGCGCCGGGTCCCAGGCCGGCGGCCTGCGCCAGCAAGCTGAGGGCGAGCGCTGGCATGAGCACGACGCTGGCCAGCAGATCGGCGGTGAGGTTGGCCGGCACGCCATAGTTGGCGACCCGGTTGAAGTGCTGGATGGCGAAGGGTCCGGTCGCCGAGCCAGCCACGAAACTGACCATCACCAGGGCCACGATCCAGTCTTTCAGGTGCTGCAGCACGGCCAGCGGCCACGGAAGTCCGACCGCTCGCGGGGGACGGCGCCAGAGTTCCGCCAGGGCGACGAGCGAGGCGGTGGCGCAGAACGACATCTCGAAACCCGGAGCGACGACCACCTCGGGTTCGCTGACCAGGATGATCAGGGCGGCCAACGCGAGGGAGTGCAGACTCACGGCGCGGCGATCGACGAGGATGGCGAAGAACGCGACGCTGGCGGTGATCGCCGCCCGGCGCGCCGGGGGATGGGCGCCGGAAAGCACCAGGTATCCCGCCACGGCCACGAGCGCCGCGGCGGCCGCGACCTTCTTGCCGGAAACGCGAACCGCCAACCAGGGCCAGGCGGCGACGGCCAGGCGGACGGCGAAGAAGGCGAAACCGCTGAGCGCCGCGGTGTGCAGCCCGGCGATCGCCAGCATGTGAGCCAATCCGGACGCGCGCAGATCGTCGCGATCCGCCTTGGGCAGCCAGTCCTGGTGGCTGGTGGTGACGGCGACGGCCAGACCCGCCGCGCCGCCGTCGTCGGGTCCCATCACCGCGCCGATGTCCCGCGCCAGGGTCCGCGCCACCCGCCAGCGCAGGGCATTCACCGCCATCTCCAGGCGCAGCCGCCAGGGTGGCGGCGCGAGGTAGATCGCCACCGGCTGGCGCATGGCCAAGCCGACACCGCCGATCCCCTCGAACCAGGCGTCGCGGGCGAAATCGTAGGCCCCGGGCGAGGCGGGTCCGGGCGGGGGGTCGAGCAGAGTGGTGACTCGGATCGCCGACCCGGGCGCGGCGACGCCATCGGGGCCGCCCGGCGCGGCGACGACGATGCGGATCCGGCGCGGCGTCGAATGAAGCCGCAGCCCGGAGACCCAGGTCGGCGCGATCAGCAAGCGCTCGCCGCGCTCGCTCGGAGTTTCGATATCGACCACCCATCCCTCGACGGCCGGCGCGCCCAGGTTCGCCGGCGCGATCGGGGCGGCGATCTGGTCGCTGTGCAGCTTGGCCGTGAACAGGCCGAGGCTGACCACCGCCGCCAAACCGGCCAGGACGATGACCCCGCGGCGGCGCGAAAGGCCGCGAGCCGCCAGGGCGACGGGGCAACAGATGGCCGCCGCCAGGGTCACGATCCACAGCGGTGGTTCGCTCTTCAGGGCGAGATAGGACGCCGAGCCGATCCCGAACGCCACCGGCGTCCATAGCAGGGCGCGGTCGGCTTGACCCGCCACCTCCCGTCCCAGGCCGGCGGCGATTTGCGCCAGGCTAGGAAGCCGCCGCCCACGCGTGATAAGACCGCGCACGCCCCGCCGCGGGCGACCCCGCCCGTCAGCCGGAACCGCGATGCCCGCCTCCGATACGCTCGCCGCGACTTCCGTCGTCACCCGGATCGCCCCCTCTCCCACCGGCTCGATGCACATAGGCAACGCCCGGGCGGCTTTGTTCAACTGGCTTTATGCGCGTCACCGTGGCGGGCGGTTCCTCCTGCGCATCGAGGACACCGACCGGGCGCGGCACAGCGAGGCCTCCGTCCAGGTGATCTTCGACAGCCTGAAGTGGCTGGGTCTCGACTGGGACGGCGAGCCGGTGTTCCAGTTCGCCCGGGCCGACGCTCACCGCGACGTCGTTCGGCGCCTCGTCGAGGGCGGCCACGCCTACCGCTGCTACCTCTCAGCCGACGACGCCGAGGCGGCGAAGCTCGCCGCCCGCGCGGCCGGCCATGCCCTGCGCTCGCCGTGGCGCGACCGCCAGCCCGGCGCGGCCCAGGCGAGCGCTGCCTACGTCCTGCGCTTCAGGGTTCCCGAAGACGGCGAAACCGTGATCGAGGACATCATTCGCGGCACGGTCCGCTTTCCCAACAAGGATCTGGAGGATCTCGTCCTGCTGCGCGGAGACGGCGCGCCGACCTACAACCTCGCGGTCACCGTGGACGACCATGACATGGGCGTCACTCACGTCGTCCGCGGCGAGGAACACCTCGGCAACGCCGCGCGCCAGGCGCTGATCTACCGGGCCATGGATTGGCCCCTGCCCGCCTTCGCCCATTTGCCCCTGATCCTGGGGTCCGATGGCGGCAAGCTCTCGAAACGCCACGGCGCGCAGTCGGTCGGCGAGTTCGCCGACATGGGCTATCTGCCCGAGGCCCTGCGTAACTATCTGGCGCGGCTGGGCTGGGGGCACGGCAACGACGAGATCTTCTCCGACCAGCAGGCCATCGCCTGGTTCGACCTGAAGGACGTGACCAGGGCCGCCGCCAGGCTCGATGCGGTCAAACTCGCCCACGTCAACAACCACTACATCCGCGCCGCCGACGACGCGCGGCTGACGACGCTGGTCGAGGCGACGCTGGCCCGCGCGGGATTCGCAGGACCGCCGGATGCGCGCTCGCGACTGGCGGCGTGCATTCCCCTGGTCAAGGACGGGGCCAAGACCATCGTCGAGCTCGCCGAGCTTTGTGGCTTCGCCCTCAAGTCGCGCCCCCTGGAGCTGTCGGCGAAAATCAAGGCTCTGCTGATCGACGAGACCCGCGATCGGCTCACCCGGCTCGCGGGCGCCCTGGAGGCGCAGGCGGTCTGGGCGCCCCTCGAACTCACCGCCGGTCTGCGGGCTTTCGCCGACAGCGAGGGCGTGGGGCTGGGCAAGATCGGCCCCGCCTTGCGCGGCGCCCTCTCCGGCGACGGCGAGGCTCCCGACCTCGCCGGCGCCCTCACGGCGCTCGGCCGCGAGGAGAGCCTGGGGCGGATTCACGACGCTCTTTCGCGGTCGCGGTAAGGCGCTATAAGTCGCCGGGTCTGGTGGTAAAATCAGGGGAACGGGGATGGCCGACGAAGCCACGCTGTCGCTCGGCGGCAAGGACTATCCGCTGCGGCTGATCAAGGGCTCCACGGGACCCGACGTGCTCGACGTGCGCAAACTCTACGCCGACGCCGACGTCTTCACCTTCGATCCCGGATTCACCTCGACGGCGAGTTGCGAGAGCAGGATCACCTACGTCGATGGCGACGCCGGCGTCTTGCTGCACCGCGGCTATCCCATCGAGCAGCTGGCCGACCAATCGACGTTCCTGGAGGTCTGCTACCTGCTGCTCAACGGCGATCTGCCGAGCGCGGCGGACTACGCCGATTTCGAGCACACGATCACCTACCACACCATGCTGCACGCGCAGTTCGACCGCTTTTTCGGAGGGTTTCGGTCGGACGCTCACCCGATGGCGATCATGACCGGCGCGGTCGGGGCGCTGTCGGCCTTCTATCACGACAGCATCAACGTCGATGATCCCGAGCAGCGCAAGATCTCCGCTCACCGCCTGATCGCCAAGATGCCGACGATCGCGGCGCGGGCGTTCAAATATTCCGTCGGCCAGCCCTTCGTGAGCCCGCGCAACGACCTCAGCTACGCCGAGAATTTCCTGCGCATGGCCTTCAGCGTGCCGGCCGAGACCTGGAGCAACAATCCGGTCCTCACCAGGGCCATGGACCGGATATTCATTCTCCACGCCGACCATGAGCAGAACGCCTCGACCTCCACTGTCCGCCTGGCCGGCTCCTCGGGGGCCAATCCGTTCGCCTGCATCGCGGCGGGCATCGCCTGCCTCTGGGGTCCCAGCCACGGCGGGGCCAACGAGGAAGCCCTGATGATGCTCCAGGAGATCGGCACCGTCGATCGGATCCCCGAATTCGTGCAGGGGGTGAAGGACCGCAAGTACCGACTGATGGGCTTCGGCCATCGAGTCTACAAGAACTACGACCCCCGGGCGACGGTGATGCAGAAGACCTGCCATGAAGTCCTCGACGAGGTCGGCGACGGCGACGATCCGCTGCTCAAGGTGGCCATGGAACTCGAGAAGATCGCCCTGAACGATGCCTATTTCATCGACCGCAAGCTCTATCCGAACATCGATTTCTATTCGGGAATAACCCTCAAGGCGATGGGTTTCCCGATGACCATGTTCACCGTGCTCTTCGCCATCGCCCGCACCGTCGGCTGGATCAGCCAGTGGAAGGAGATGTTCGAGGACCCCCAGCGCAAGATCGGCCGGCCCCGCCAATTGTACACCGGACCCCTGAAGCGCGACTACGTGTCGCTGGAAGATCGGGGCTAGGCTGCCGCTTCGATTGATATGAAAGGATGCGCGTTCGCCGAACTTCCGCGGCCGGAGCGCGGGCTTCCAGCCCGCATCTGCGAAGCCGTGGACGTTCCAACGAAAGTATGCGGGCTGGAAGCCCGCGCTCCGAAAGCGGTGTGATCGCGAAAACCAGCGGAACGCAAGGGGCGCCCGTCAAATAAGCTGACGCTGCCAACTAGACTGCCTCACGCGATCGGCGCAGCGCCGCGATCACGGCGTCGGCGGCCGCGCCGACGGGATCGTCGATGCCACCGCGCATGATATCGAGCGCCGCGTTCTGGGCCGCGATCTGGCCCTCCCTCAACGCCCGGTCGTCCAGTCGCCGCGCCAGTTCGCCGGCCAGGGCTTCGCCGGTGGCGGCGTCCTGGATGAACTCGGGAACCACGAGGCGACCGGCGGCGACGTTGATCAGGGTGATGAACGGTGTACGGATCAAATGCCGGGCCACGGCGTGGGTGATCGTCCCCAAGCGGTAGGCGACGACCATCGGGCAGCCGGCCAGGGCCAACTCGGTGGTCACCGTGCCGCTGCACGCCAGGGCGACGGTTGCGGTTCGCATCGCCTCCAGCCGAGCCGGCTCGCCCAGGATCGCATGGGCTCTCATCGGCCAGCCGGCCACCCGCGCGGCGACCTCTCCGGCCACCGTCTCGGCGCCGGCGACGAGGACGTGAAGACCGGGCCGGCCGGCCTTCAGGCGGGCGACGGCCGCCTCGAACCTCGGCAGCAACCGATCGATCTCGGCCAGGCGACTTCCCGGCAGCACGAGGACGATCGGGTCGCCGGGCCGCGCCCCGATCCGCGCGCGCAAGGCGGCCGGATCGGCGCCGGAGAAATCCCGGGCCAGGGCTGGATTGCCGACGAAGGTCACCGCCAATCCCTCACGCTCGAAGAGAGGCGCGTCGAAGGCGTGGATGGACAGCAGCCGATCGACGGCCCGGGCGAGCGTCCGGGCCCGCCCCGGCCGGCTGGCCCATACCTGCGGGGCGACATATTTGATGATCAGTGGCGCCGGCCGGAGCCCGCGGAGCCGATGGGCGACGCGCAGGGTGAAGCCCCAGGAATCGATCAGCACGGCGATCTCGGGCTTCTCCCGCCGCGCCACCTCCACGGTCCGCGCCGCCCGCTCGACGACCCGCGGCCAGGCGATCACGCCCTCGAACAGGCCGAGGACCGAAAGCGAGCGGATGTCGAACGGGCTTTCGATCCCCTCCTCGGCCATTCGCGCGCCGCCGACGCCGACGAACCGGGCGTCCGCGCCCAAGCGGGCTCGCAGCGCCCGGATCAGTCCGGCGCCCAGGTGGTCGCCGGAGGCCTCGGCCGCCACCACCATGATGCACGGAGCGCTCACCTCATGGGCCGGGCGGCGCGCCGAACACGAACAGACCCAGTTCGTCGGCCAGTTCGATGACGGTTTCCCGCTCGACGATGAGCAGGCGCCCGACCTCGCCGGCGATCCCGGCCAGGCCCGCTTGCGCCGCCGCGCGCACGGTGGCCGGGCCGATGGTCGGTAGATCGACGCGCCTGTCCTGAAGCGGCTTGCAGGCCTTGGCCAGCACGCCGCGCGGCGCCGACGGGCAACCGCGGATGGCTTTCGGCAACAGCGGAATCCTTCCCAGCATCGCGTCGGTGCCTTCCTGCGCCTCGGTGGCCAGGGTCACGCCGCGGCAGCAGACCGCGCCCTGACCGACATCCATCCGGCCGATCTCCCTGGCCACCGCCAGAGCGCGTTCGATATCCACCAGGTCTTCCGGGCTCGGTCGGTGACGGCCCAAAACCCCCGCCGACAACGTCAGACTCTCCATCACCCGGTCGGCCCCCTCGACGGCGAAGCCTTCCTTTTCGAACTCGCCGAGCAGAAATCCCAACAGCGCGTCGTCGCCCCGGCGGGCGGCCAGGATCGCCCCGGGCAGCGCCGCGAGGCCGCGCCGATCAGCTCTGAGGGCGCCGAAGTCGGGCCGGGCCACGCTTCCGGCCAGGCACACCGCGGCGCAACCGGAGCGGCGCAGGGCGGCGATCGCCTTGCCCAATTGCGCCAGGCCGACCTCGCAACCGTCGAACGCCTCGAGCGCGGGATCGGCGAAGGCCGCCAGTCGCAGCACGAACACCTCTCTGCCGACCGCCCGGCAGTGACGCGCGAGACTGACGGGAAGGCCCCCTCCCCCCGCGATCAGCCCGAGCTTGCTCATTGGGCTCGGGCTAGACTTCACGCTGCGGCGTGGTCAGTGGCCGGGACGAGTCGGCGCGGATGAAGTCGATGATCTCCATGACTTCGGGCGAGCCAGCATAGGCGGCGGCGGTATCCTCCAGGCGTTCCTGGAATGTGCCCTCCTCGGCGAACAGCAGCCGGTAGGCGGCGCGCAGGGTGTTGATCGCCTCGCGGGAAAAGCCGCGGCGTTTCAGTCCGACGAGGTTGAGGCCCTCCAGGTGGGCGTGGTTGCCCCATACGTTTCCGAACGGGATGACGTCGTGGTTGACCCCGGCCATGCCGCCGACGAAGGCGTGGCGGCCGATGCGGGTGAATTGATGCACCGCCGAGAGGCCGCCCATGATCACCTGATCGCCGACTTCCACATGGCCGCCCAGGGTCGCGCTGTTGGCCATGGTCACCCCGTCGCCGACGATGCAGTCGTGGCCGACGTGCACGCCGACCATGAAGAAGCCGTCCGAACCGACCCTGGTCACGCCTCTTCCGGCCGAGGTTCCGCAGTGCATGGTGACATGCTCGCGGATGACGTTGCGGGCGCCGACCACCAGGCGGGTCGTCTCGCCCTTGTGACCCGCATGCTGCGGCGGCGCGCCGAGGATCGCGAAGGGGTGGATCACGCAGCCTTCGCCGATCTCGGTATGGCCGTCGATGACCACATGTCCGCCGACCCGCACCCCGGGCGACAGCGAGGCGTCCGGCCCGATCAGACTGTAGGGGCCGATCTCGACCCCCTCGGCGAGCCTTGCCCGACCATCGACGACGGCCGTGGGATGGATGGCGGTCACCTCCTCGTATCGACCAGCATGGCCGCGAACTCGGCCTCGGCCGCGAGCTTTTCGCCGACCAGGGCGCGGCCGCGGAACTTGACCACATCGACGCGCGTGCGCAGCACATCGACTTCCAGCCGCAGAACGTCGCCGGGCCTCACCGGGTGGCGGAAGCGGCAGTTGTCCACCGACATGAAGAGAATGATCTTTCCCTCGGGATCCACCTCCCAGGACTTCGACATCAGAAGGCCGCCGGTCTGGGCCAGGGCTTCCACGATCAGCACTCCCGGCATCACCGGATTGCCCGGAAAGTGGCCCGCGAAGAAAGGCTCGCCGACGCTCACGCACTTGATCCCGACCAGGGTCTTGCCGGAAACGTAACCCTCGGCGCGATCGACCATCAGAAACGGCGGCCGGTGAGGAATCCGCCGCATGATCTCCATGACATCGATCGTGGTTTCGACGACCGCCTCGGGCGCCCCTCGCGTCATGCCTCTTCCCGTCCCTTCCAGTGCCGCTCCGCCAGGCGGCCGATCAGAGCGGCTTCCCGCATCCACCGCCGCAGAGGCCTGGCCGGGGAACCGCCCCACGTCTCGCCGGCGGGCACATTCTTCATCACTCCCGACGCCGCGGCGATCCGGGCGCCGGCGCCGATGGTGACGTGATCGGAGACTCCGGCCCGGCCCCCGAACTGGCAATTGTCGCCGATCGTGACGCTGCCGGAGATGCCGGTATAGGCCGCCATCACGCAGTTTCGTCCGACCGTGACGTTGTGGGCGATGTGAACCAGGTTGTCGATCTTGGTGTTCTCGCCCACCGTGGTGTCGCTCAAGGCGCCGCGATCGACGCACGACCCGGCCCCGATGGTCACGCCATCCTGGATGATAACCCGGCCGAGCTGGGGCACATCGACGAGTCCGCGGGGACCGGCCGCGGCTCCGAAGCCCGCCTCGCCGATCGCCGCGCCGGCGTAGATCCGCACGCGATCGCCGATCAGGGCGAAACCGATCACTGCGTTGGGGCCGATGGCGCAGTCGCGGCCGATCATCACCCCCGGCCCGATCACCGCGCCGGCCGACAGCACCGTCCCCGCGCCGATGGCGGCGCCCGCGCCGATCACCACCCCGGGGCCGACAACCACACCGTCCTCCAACCGCGCGCTGGGATGGATCGCTGGCGCGGTGGGATCATGGCGTCGGGGCCGGTGGAGTCGATCGGCCGCCGCCGCCCAGGCCGCCTGGGGCGAAACACAGACCAGCACGGCGCACGAGGTCGGACTCCCCGCCGCCTGCTCTCGCGCGACGAAAACGGCGCCGGCGCGGGTGGCCGCCAGTTCAACCGCGTGGCGCCGGTCCGCGCAGAAGACGACATCGTCCGGCATCGCCCCGCGAAGATCGGCCACCCGGCGGACCAGCCGGGCGGCGCGGGACGCCTCGCCCAGCGCCGCGCCGGTCAAGGCCGCCAGTTCGCCGACGGTAGCCGGGGCCATGATCTCATAGAACCGGCCGTCGGGCTTCGCCTCAGCGAGCGGCCGCGCCGGTGTCAAGGTGCTCGCGATCGAAGGCGAACTGCTGGATGCGGGCGTTGAGCGCCGTCACCGATTGGGCGGTGATGTCCATCGAAGGGTTGGCCATCATCACCGAACCCTTGTCGAGCAGGGCGCTGCAATGGCCCTGCTGATAGAGCTGCCTGGCGATCGGGTCGAGTTCCTGGGCGATGCGGTTGAGGGACTTCTTCTCGGTGGCCTCGACCTCGCGCTGGCGCAGGTCGGCCTTCTGGCGCAGGGCCTGGATGCGCGTCTGCAGCGCGGTGGCCCGGGTCTGGAAGGTCGCCTGGTCGAGGGTCGAACGGGCCGCCTCAAGCGCCCGGCCTTCGGTGTTGATCGCGGTGTCCTCGGGACCCAGTTCAGCCTTCACCTGAGCGACGATCTGTTGCATCCGCTGGTTCACGTAGCGCCCGACCGCCGACGTGCTGATCGCCTGGTTGACGGAGATAATGCACAGACCCGGGATCGGCGGACCCTGGACGAGGGCCGGCGCGGGGGCGGCGGCGGCGCGGGTCTGGGCGAAGGCGCCGGGCGCGGCGGCGAGAGCGGCGAAGGCGCCCGCGCCGATGAGGAGAAGTTTATAATTCATGAAGTCTAAAACCTTGTTGAGGTGGAAAAATTGAATAACTGAGTCCTGTCGTAGTAGTCTTTCTTGATGATCTGACTGAAATCGAAGCGTAGCGGACCCATCGGTGACTTCCAGAATATGCTTATGCCCGCCGAAGCTCTGAGGCCGAGATCGTCTTGCACCGTGGTCAGCGGCACATTCGTGTTTGGGTCAAATCTGTTGTTCCTGTCGAGGATCCCCAGCGTGCCGAAGTCGGTGAACAGGGCGGCCTTGATGCCATACTGCTCGGGCAGTTTGGTCGGCAGGGTCTCCTCAATCCGGCCGATGGCGTAGAACTTGCCGCCGAGGGCGTCGCCATATTTGGTGTCGCGCGGACCGATGCCGGCGATCTCGAAGCCGCGGAAGGTGTCCCCGCCCTCGTAGAACCGGTCGGAGATGCGGATCGTGTCACCGTTCCAGCCGTCGATGTAGCCCGTCGAGCCGGTGAAGCTGAGGATGAAATCCTTGTTGAACCCGTGGTACCAACCGCCCTTGAATTCGTTGCGCACATAGTGAACCGTCCCGCCGAAGCCGGCGAGGTCCTGGGACAGGTTGAGGTAGTAGCCACGCGTGGGAAGAATCGGATCGTTGCGCTTGTCGTAGAGGATCGTGTAGCCGATCTGCGAGGTCAGGTACGAGCCGCGCTGCTCGCACAGCACGATCGATACCAGCTCCTCTCCGGCAAGGCACAGGCTGTTGTCGACGATGACATCGTCGGTGCGGATGGTGTAGCGCGTGGTCAGAAGCGCGTTCTGGGTCAGCGGAAAGGCTATCCGCGCCGTGGCCCCGACCGAAGCGGTGTTGTAGGAGGTCTGCTGCGAGAAGTCGAACTTCTGGGCGTAGATGTCCCATCCCGCATGGAGATCTCGATCCAGAAAGTGCGGCTCGGTGAACGACAGATCGACCTGCTGCTGCAGTGAGCCCACCGCGATGCGCGCCCGCAGATCCTGGCCACGCCCGCGGAAATTCGATTCGCTGATGCCGACGTCGGCGATCAGCTTATCCACCGAGCTGTAGCCGGCGCTGAACGACAGCTGGCCGGTGGGTTGTTCGGTGACCTTGACCTGAAGATTAGTCCGGTCCGGCGATGACCCCGGGGTATTGGTGATATCGACGTCCTTGAAGAAGCCCAGCGCCCGGATGTTGTTCTTCGAGCGATCGACCAGGACGCGGTTGTAGGCGTCGCCCTCGGCAACGTTCAACTGGCGGCGAATGACATAGTCGAGCGTGGTGGTGTTGCCGACGATGTCGATCCTGTCGACATAGACCCGGGGTCCCTCCTTGACCTCGAAAACCACATCGACGGTATGCTTGGCGCGGTTTGGCGTGTAGCGCGGACGCACATCGACGAAGGCGAAGCCCGCCGCGCCGGCGGCGAAAGTCAGGGCGTCGGTCGATTGTTCGATCTTCTGATCCTGATAGAGCTGCCCCTCGCGGATCGGCAACAGCTGGCGCAGGATATCGCCGTTCAGCTTCTTCAGGTCGGTCTGGACGGTGAGCTTTCCGAAGCGGTATTTCGGACCCTCGTCGAGAGCGTAGGTGACCGCGAAGCCGTTGCGGTCAGGTTCCAGCTCGGCGACCGACGAGATGATCCGGAAATCATAGAAGCCGCGGTTGCGGTAGAACTTTCGCAGTTGCTCGCGGTCGTACTCGATCCGGTCGGGATCGTAGTTGTCGTTGGTGGCGAAAAACTTCCACCACTGGGTTTCCTTGGTCACGATCACGCCGCGCAGATCGTTTCCCGAGAACTGCTGGTTGCCGAGGAAGTTGACCCGCATGATCCCGCTCTTGGGACCTTCGTTGATCTCGAAGATCAAATCCACGCGCCGCTGCGGCAGTTGGACGATCTTGGGGACCACGGTGGCCGAGATGCGCCCGGCCCGGCGATAGAGCTCGATGATCCGGCCGACGTCGTCCTGGACCTTGGCGCGGGTGAAGATGCCGCGCGGCCGGATCTGCACTTCGTCCTTGAGCTTGTCCTCCTTGATCGAGGAATTGCCCTCGAACAGCACCTGGTTGATCACCGGGTTCTCGACCACCCGGACCACTAGGTCCGACCCCTCCAGGTCGATCTTGACGTCCGAAAACAGGTCGGTGCGGAACAGCGTCTTCAGCGCCAGGTCGATCTTGGCCGGATCGACGCTGTCTCCGACCTGGATGGGAAGGTAGGATAGGATGGTTTCCGGATCGATCCGCTCGTTGCCCTGCAGGTCGATCCTGCCCACCACGCCGCTCTGCTGGGCCCAGGCGGCGGCCGGGATCGCCACCCCAGCCACGGCCGCGCCGGTCAGCATCGCCAGGGCCGAAACCAGGGCCGCGCTCCGGGCGCGAGTATGTCTCATCGGGTCAGCCATGGACGGGATGGATCGCCTTACGAAAAGCTGCCGAGGAGGTGAAGGACGCGCGGGAGCTGCAGGTCGTTCCAGGTGGCGAACAACATCAAACAGACCAGCAAAGCAAGGCCCACGCGGTAGCCCATGGCCTGTATGCCGGCCGCCAGTGGCCGGCGCACCACGCTCTCATAGGCATAGAACAGCAGATGGCCGCCGTCGAGAACCGGGATCGGCAGCAGGTTGAGCACGCCGATACTCACCGATATGCCGGCGGCGACCTGAAGGGCGAAAAAGGCGGCCGCCACCAGCCAGCTTATCTTCTCGGTGTGCGCCTCGGACAAGGCCAGCTTGGCGACGTCGCCCGAGGCGTGGGCGATGCCGATGAAACCGTGAAGCTGGTTCGCGTCCACCTGTCCGGTGACGATCCGGCCCATGTAATAGAGCGTGGTGACGGCCATGTCCCAGGTCCTGGCCACGCCCATGCCGACCGCCTCGGCCGGGTTATACCTCTGGAGCTTGCCGCCTCGGGCCATCAGGCCAATCCGCCCGACGGTCTGGCTGCCTCCCGGAGCGCTTTGTTCGGCGGCGATCGGCGTGGCCGTGAGGCGCACGGTCCGACCGGCCCGCTCGACCATGAAGTCGATCGGCACGCCGGCGCGGAACTGGACGTAGAACTGCAGGTCCTCGAAATTGCGCAGCGCCTTGCCGCCGGCGCGCGTCACAATGTCGCCGGACAGGAACCCGGCCCGCCCGGCCGCGCTGCCTGGAACCACGCTATCGACGCGGGTCGATGTCATCGGTTCGCCGAACACGCCGAAGAACACCGAGAAGAGCGCGATCGAGAGCAGGAAATTCGCCATCGGACCGGCCGCCACGATCAGGGCGCGCTGCCACAGCGGTTTGAAATGGAGATATTTCCTCTCCGCGCCGGCGCCTTCCCTGGCCACGATGTCGGCGCGCATCGATTCCAGGTCATTCTGATCGGGCACGCTGGCGGCGTTCTCGTCCCCGGCGAAGCGGACATAGCCGCCCAGCGGCAGCCAGCCGATTCGCCACTCGACGCCGGCGCGGTCGCGCCACGCGACCAGGGCGCGGCCGAAGCCGATCGAGAACCGGTCGATCGCCACCCCGAACGCCCGGGCGGTGAGAAAGTGCCCCAGCTCGTGGATGGTTACGATGACGGTCATCACCAGCAGGAACGGCAGGACGTAGAGAATCGCGTTCTGAAGAAAGGCCATCATCCGCGGTGGTCTCCTTGGCGCATTCCGCCCATGCGCTCGAATCGCGACAGGACTTGGGCGGCGACGCGCCGGGCGTTGGCGTCGATGATCAGCGCCGATTCCACCGGATCGCCATCGGCTTCGCCCAGATGCCCGGCCCCGCTGAGTTGCTCGAGCGTCTCCGAAACCGTGGCGGCGATGTCGAGAAAGCCGATGGCGCGGTCCAGAAAGGCGGCCACGGCGACCTCGTTGGCCGCGTTCATCGCCGCCGGCGCCCCGCCGCCCGCGGTGAGAGCCTGGCGCGCCACGGCCAGCGCCGGGAACCGCGCCTCGTCGGGGGCCTCGAAGCCGAGATCGGCCCCGGCCGCCAGATCGAGGCGCGGGGCCTCCCACGCCAATCGCTCCGGCCACGCCCAGGCGCAGGCGATCGGGGCGCGCATGTCGGGCGGACCCAGCTGCGCCAGCGTCGAGCCGTCGGCGTATTCCACCAGGCTGTGGACCACCGACTGCGGGTGGATCAGGACTTCGATGCGGTCGGACCCCATGCCGAACAGGTATGAGGCCTCGATCATTTCCAGGCCCTTGTTCATCATCGTCGCCGAATCCACCGAAATCTTGGCCCCCATGTTCCAGTTGGGGTGGGCCACGGCTTGCTCCGGGGTGACCTCGGCCATCGCCGCCCGCGTCCAGCCGCGGAACGGGCCGCCCGAGGCGGTGAGGATCAGCCGCCGGACCTGCGCGGCGCTGGCCGGCCGGAAGACCTGGAAGATCGCCGAGTGTTCGGAATCCACCGGGATGACCTCGCCGCCGGCCGCCCGGGCGATGGCCAGCAGGGCCGGCCCGGCGCAGACCAGGCTCTCCTTGTTGGCCAGGGCGATGATCGAGCCGGCCCGCGCCGCCGCCAGGGTAGGGGCGAGGCCCGCCGCCCCGACGATGGCCGACATCACCCAGTCCACACCCTGGCCGGCGGCCTCGATGATCGCCGCGCCGCCGGCGGCGGCCTGGACGCCCGAACCGGCCAGGCGGTCGCGCAGTTCCGGCAGCCGCGTCTCGTCCTCGATCACCGCCACCTTCGGGCGCCAGCGCAGCGCCTGTTCGGCGAGGCGCGCCACATTGCGGCCGGCGGTGAGCGCCGCCAGATCGATCTCGGCCCCGGCGCGCTCCAGCAGGTCGAGAGTCGAACAGCCGACCGATCCGGTGGACCCCAGGATCACCACGCCGCGCGCGGCCATCAGTGCGCCCATCCGTAATGCACCACGAGGCGCGCGACGGCGAAGGCCATCACCGCGAACATCAGGCCATCGACCCGATCGAGAAGCCCGCCGTGGCCGGGAATGAGATCACCGGAATCCTTTACGCCAAATCGCCGCTTCAACATCGACTCCCAAAGATCACCGGCCATCGTCGCCAGGCCGCCGGCCAGGCCAATGACCGCCGCCCCGGCGAGCGAAAGGTGCATCACCGCCGCGGCCACCCCCACCGAGGCCGCCATCGCCCCCGCCAGCCCGCCGAAGAAACCGGACCAGGTCTTGTTCGGCGAGAAGCGAGGCCAGAGTTTCGGCCCTTTCAAGGCGCTTCCCACCACGAAGGCGGCGATGTCCGCCGCCCAGGTGGTCGCGAACAGCATCAGAATCCAACCCCTGCCCTGCGGCATCTCGCGCAGCCAGACGATGACCAGACAGGCCGGCGCGATGTAGAGCACGCCATAGGCCGCGTCGATGGCCCGCGCCGCCGCACCCCTGGCCACAGCCGCCGCCGCCAGCGCGCCCAGGCCGACGCCGAGCCAGGCCTCCGCGTAGTGGCCGCCGTAGGTGAGGAAGATCACCGCCAGGACCGACACCGCCGTGACCACGGCGGCGCGCCCGGGCGACGTCGGCGTCGCCATCGCCGCCCATTCCATCGACAACAGGGCGGCGGCGACCGAGATCAGGATCAGGAAAGGCGCGCGCCAGAGAAACGCCGCACGGTCGTCGAACACCCACACCGCCCAGCCGGCCACCGAGGCCAGGACCACCGCCGAGGCCGCCCGCAGGGCGAAGTTGCTCCAGTCGAAGCCCTTATCCCGCGGCAAGGACGTCATCGACGGCGACCCCGCCGTAGCGCCGTTCCCGCGAGCGGAAGTCGGCCACCGCCGCCTCCAGTTGCTCCGGTCCGTAGTCCGGCCAATAGACGTCCTGGAAAACGAGTTCGGCGTAGGCGCATTCCCAGAGCAGAAAATTGGACAGCCGCCGCTCATAGCCGGTCCGGATGATCAGGTCGGGGGCCGGCAGGGGGGCCGTCGAAAGATGGCGCTCGAACGACACCTCGTCGAGGTCGGCCGCTCTGGCCTTGCCCTGCTCGACCAGGGTGGCGAAGCCGCGCGCGGCGTCGGCGATGTCGGCGCGACCGCCGTAGTTGAAGGCGACCTGCAGCAGAAACCGGTCGTTCTTGGCCGTGCGCGCCTCGGCTTCCTCGACGATGGCCAGGATGTCCGCCGTCAGCCCGGCGCGCCGGCCGACGATGCGCACATGGACGCCCTCGCGCTCGAGCCGGCTCAGGTCGCTGGCGAAATAGCTCTTCATCAGACCAAGGATTTCGGAAACCTCGGTCTGGGGCCGTCGCCAGTTTTCGGTGGAAAACCCGAACACCGTCAGCCGGTCGATCCCGAGCCTGGGCGCCCCTTCCACGGTTCTTCGCAGGGCCGCGACCCCGGCGCGATGGCCGAAGGCGCGTGGCAGGCCGCGCTGCTTGGCCCACCGTCCATTGCCGTCCATGATGATCGCCACATGCAGCGCGTTCGCCGACGCCAGCCGCTCGAGCGGCGGCCGATCGTGCGCGCCGATCACAGGCGACATGGCGGATCCCTCCAGCTCCCTTGGGTGGATGATCACACTTGCATGATCTCTTGTTCCTTGATTTTCAAGGCCTCGTCGATCCGGCGGACGGCTTCGTCGGTCAGCTTCTGGGCTTCCGCCTCCATGCGCCGCTGCTCGTCCTCGCTGATCACTGCGTCCTTTTGCGCCTGCTTGATGTGTTCCATCCCTTCGCGCCGGACATTGCGCACGGCCACGCGCTGCTGCTCGGCGTATTTGCCGGCCAGCTTGGCCAGGTCGCGCCGGCGTTCCTCCGTCAACGGCGGGATCGGCACCCGCAGATTCTGGCCCTCGACGACCGGGTTGAGGCCGAGGCCGGCATTGCGGATGGCCTTCTCGACCGGGACCACCAGGGCCTTGTCCCATACGCTGACGGTGATCGACCGGGGTTCGGGCACGGACACCGCCGCGACCTGGTTGATCGGCATCTGCGAGCCGTAGGCCTCGACGTGAACCTGATCGAGCAGGCCGGCCGAGGCGCGGCCGGTGCGAAGAGAGGCGTACTCCTCCTTCAGGACCGCGACGGATTTGTCCATGCGGCCCTGGTATTTCGACAATACCGGCTTTTCGACGACGGCCATGAGCCCTGTCCTTTCCTTAAAGCTGACGGTTGGGTCTTCAGCCCCGAGAGGCGGCATCCTCGATGGTGGTGTAGACCCCGCCGCCATTGACCACCCGCAGCAGATTCCCCGCCTCGCGGATGGAGAACACCACGATGGGGATGGCGTTGTCGCGCATCAGGGCGATGGCCGAAGCGTCCATGACCTTGAGATCCCTGGCCAGCACCTCCTGATAGCTGAGATGATCGTAGCGCCTGGCCCCGGCGTCCTTCTTGGGATCGGCGGTATAGACGCCATCGACGCTGGTGCCCTTGAGCAGAGCATCGCAGCCCATTTCCGCCGCCCGCAGGGCCGCCGGCGTGTCGGTGGTGAAGAACGGCGCGCCGAGGCCGGCGGCGAAGATCACCACCCGGCCCTTCTCCAGATGTCGCAAGGCGCGGCGGCGGATGTAGGGCTCGCAGATGGCGTCCATGGGGATGGCCGACTGCACGCGGGTGTGGACGCCGCGGCGCTCGAGCGCGCTCTGCACCGCCAGGGCGTTCATCACCGTGGCCAGCATGCCCATGTAGTCGGCGCTGGCCCGCTCCATGCCGCGCCCGGCCATCGAGACACCGCGGAAGATGTTGCCGCCGCCGATCACCAGGCAAAGTTCGAAACCTTCGGCGACCACCAGGGCGATATCCTCGGCGACCGCGTCGAGGGTGGCCATGTCGATGCCGAATCCGGCGTCTCCCATCAGCACCTCGCCCGAGACCTTGAGCAGGATGCGGCGGTAAGGCGGACGGGCGTCGGTCATCGGTGGCTCACCTGGCGAGTCGTGATGCGCACCATAGCCCCTCCCTCCCCTTCATGGGGAGGGTCGCGAAGGCGATCGGCCGGAGCGCGGGCTTCCAGCCCGCTCTTGCTGACGATTCAGCATTACGGTGACGTCAAGAGAGCGGGCTGGAAGCCCGCGCTACGAAAAGAGGAGGAGCCTTTCACATCACCCTCCAATCCAGGGCTTCGGATTCGCCGCGCATACGGTCCCAGTCCCAGTCGGGGCGGCGGCGGGGGTTCGAGGCGCCGGGCGAGACAGGCGTAGCGGGTTTCGTCGGCGATGTGGTCCTCGGTGGCGGTGTCGAGGTCCTCGGGCTTATCGCGGTCGTGCTGCAGCACCGGCACGGTGCGGAGAAAATCGCGGCAGGTGTCGAAGGGGCTGACGAAGGAGACGCCGCTGGTGACGAAGGCCGACCGCGGACCGGGCTGTAGCGTCCACCTTCTCATGCCGCCCCGCCGTCGCCGATCCGGCCCCCGGGGGCGTCGGGGCCGAAGCGGCGGGTCCATTCCTCGTCGCTGAGATCGCGGTCGAGTTCGGCGAGGACGGGGTCGAGCTGGGCGGCCGGCGTCGGGGCGGCGCCCGGCGGACCATCCGGGCGCCGCCCCAGCTTGAGCCGGGCGGCATCGACCAGGCAGGCCCGGGCGACGCCCAGGCCGCGCGGATCGTCGAACTTGCTGGCCCGGCGGCCGATGGCGATCAGTTCGTCGATCAGGGCGGGGGTGTCATTGGCCTTGAGCACGGCCACGCGGGCGGCGATTTCCGGCTGCCGACTGCGCTCTTGCCCACGCCGCTGGGCGGTCTTGTAGCCCGCGGCCCTGGCCGCCTCGACGGGCGCCATGCCCCGGCCGAGGGCCTGGGCGAAAGCCTCCTGGCGCGGCCTGGCCAGCGGCGAGGTCGGAGAACTCTGAGTTTTTGCCATCACTGGAGCTGCCCCCGGCCCTCATCGACGCCGAGAAACCGTTCCCATTCAAGGCGATCGAAGGCCCAGAAGACCTCGTCCAGCAGATCCTCGATGGCGGAGTTTTTGACAGTTTCCGGCAGGTTTCCGCCGGTTTTTGACCGGAAAATGCCGGAAAACGGCGCCTTTCTGGCCGGTCTTTGGAAGTTTCTGATGACTTTTCGCAAGGCCGAGGGGCGCCGCAGCGCCCGCGCCTGGATGCAGGCGGTGACGAAGTCGCTGAACATCGCCTCCAGCGACGGATCGCGCAGCCGCAGAATCCGTCCGCGGATCTCCGCCGCCCGCTCGCCGAGCGCCGGCTCCGGCCCGCGCCAGTGGCGCCGAAGTTCGGCGAGGAAGTCGGTGAGGCCGTCGCCGAGACGGTCGAGGAGGGTGTCGTGCATATAGCATTATGTAACTTACCTGGGCCTGTTTGTCAATATGCAAAATCGACGTCCGTCGGCCAGAAGCTCTCAACTCCCAGGCACGTGCATCCGCCCGAAGCGCCGCGCTTTGTCGAAACAGTCCTCGGCCCGGGCGCGGCCGAGAGAGGCGATCACCCGCCCGGCCCGCAAGAGGTCCACTGTCCACCAGGCCCGCACCGTGTTGAACCGTTCGCGCAGGATCCGCCGCGCCTTGCGGTCGTCGATCACCAGGTCCAGCCCGCGCAACGCGGCCACGGCAATGGCCGCCGCTTCGCCGTCTCCAAGGGCATCGACCGCCGGCGCGCCGACGATCTCGAGGAACAGGTCCAACTCCGGACCCTCCAAGGACAGAATCACGACCGCCGGCGCCATCGCGCGCAACGGATGGCGCTCGGGGTGGAACGCCACGCCGCTGACAGGGTGACGCCGAAGCTCGGCGACGACTTGTTCAGGCGCGTGGCAAGGCACAGCCAATGCGCCGAGGATCGCCTCGATCGCCTCGGTAGCCAGCAGGTTGATCCAGACGCTCGTGTCGAGCACGAGGCCCCCGCTATCGGCCGGATCAGGCATGCAGCGACAGGACCTCCTCGGCCTCGAACGGCGTCAGAGCGTCCCTCAGCTCTGACCGGTCAACGGCCAGCAGGTCACTCAGCTGTCCCTCCGAGAGCACTTCCCGGTCGAGAGCGATCGAGGCGAGATAAGCCAGGCGCGGCGGGATGAGCGGCGGCTTTGGCGGCGCGCCCGCCTCGCCGATCACGCCGCGTTCGAGATCGCCGGCGAATCCCCGCTCTCGGATCGAGTCCCAGGTCCCATGCGGCAGAAGACTGAGTTCCTCCAGGCGCCGGCACATAGCCTCCGTCGCGACGCCGAACTGGTGCGCCAGCAGGATGAGTTCGCGGACCTCAAACCGGTTCTCCACGCCCGCGATCTGGTCGAAACGCGCGCGCACGCCCGAGGCCGGCATCAGAAAGGCCGACCCGAAGCGCTTGGCGAACCGCTCCTCGATCGAGAGCGCGACGTTCGCCTCTTCGAGAATATCGGCGTGCGACCGGTTCGACACGAAATGCCCGGTCTCATGGGTCGCGGTCTGGACCCGGCGTTTCCACGAATGGTTGGCGTTGATGAGGATGCAGGCGCCGATCGCCGGATCGTAAGCGTAGAGCCCGGAGATCTGCGATGGGAGCGGTCGGAAGAAGATCCGCAGGCCGAGTTCCAACTCCAGCAGACTCATCGGATCGGGGATCGCGCCCAAACCCACGCCCAGCCGCGCCCGCAGGTTGTTGGCCGCGTCCTCCGCCTGTTGCAGCACGGACTGGGGGTTAATACGAACCGGCGGCGGGTAGTCGATGCGCTGGGCCTGCCCTAGCAACCGCTCCAGCTGCACGGCGCCCGTGGCGAGCCGGTTGAGGAGGGCGAGCGCCTGGGTGACCGCTTTGGAGGCCTCCTTACCTTCCGCGCGGCGGAACTTCGCCGACAGATCGACATGGATGGCGTCCGGCGACATGAGTTTGCCGGCGCTCACCCCGTAGAGGTGCGCCAGGGCCAGCAACTCATCGGGCTTGACCGGCCGCTGCCCCTTCTCGATGGCCACCAGCGTCGTTCGCGCCATGCCAAGCGGGGCGGCGGCCGCATCCTGGGTCAGATTGACTCCGGACCGCGCGGCTCGCAGCCGCTCGCCCAGCTCGACGAGGGTGAAGCTGGCGCCGCTCATAGCTGGCCGACGATCTCGCGCACCCAGGATTGGTTCGGCAGCGATTCCATGAAGGCGTCCCACTCTGACTTGTGCTGGCGGGGAGCCTGGAAAGCCGGGCGCCCCCCGTAGCGATCGTCGCGCATGGGAAGAGGGTGGCGATTGGCCGAGACAATGTCAATAGAAAATTTGTTCCATCGTTGACATTGTCATTCACCTGAGTCGCGCCGCCCGACGCCCGCGCCCGCAGCAGCGTAACCCCTTGACCAATTCGTTCCGGTTTCGTTCACCCGCGGCATCGCCCACCGCAACCCCGCGCGTGCCGATCGCCCGTTTGGCGCGAAGGGCGGTGATGCGCGAGGAGCAAACGCCGGCGCGGCAATCAATCCGCGACGATCCTGTCATGAGCCGTGATCTCGCTTTCGATCTCGCTCACCAGCCGATCGATGTCGGATTCCTCGACGATGTCGGTCGGCACCGGACTGCGCTCGAGAACGAGGAGGGCGCGCTGGTAGTCCGCGAGGAGTGCCGGATTGCTGGGGCTGCCAACAAAGAAGTGAGGGCGGAAGGCTTCCGACGAGTCGCGCAAACCCATCATGTGGCCGGCCCACCGCGCCGCCTTGTCCCGGATACTGTCCGCGCTGGCCAGATCGAAGGAGAGTGGCTGATAGCAATGCCAGGCGCCATTCTTCCAGGCATGATCGAACAACACCTGATCCGCCGGAGATTCGATCGTCTTGGTGGTCAGGCGGTCAGCGATGCCCTTGGCTAGCAGACGGTCGCGCACCGGGCGCCAAACGGCGGCATCGTCCCTGGCCGGCTTCGCCTCCGCGTCGTAGAGGCCCACGAACCGACCATAGAGGCGACTGAGTTCGGCGGCGGGTTCCCGCGTCATGCCCGAGCCCACCGGCCCCCAGACGAAACTCGAATCGTCGTTGGGCAGAGCCCTTCGAGCGAACGCCAACGCATCCGAACCGGCAGAAAAAAGATCGCCCGCCTCGTGAATGCCGAGCTTGCGTACGCCCCGCTCGATCGAGCGAAGGGCGCTCTTCAGCGCATCGCCGTCAACATTCGGAAAAATTTTCGTGATGCGACCAAGAGTGTGGCGCACTCGGGCGTCCAAAAACCCTGACGTCGGTTCATGAAGCACGACGCCGACGTTGACGCACTCTCCCGCCAGCGGGTCATGGCGGTAGCGCAGCAAGATGTAGGTGAAAGGCCGTCGATCCGTCATGTCAACGCCCGCTCGATCTCCGCGATACACTCCTCGATCCGACCACGAACAGCCTGCAGATGACCTAACGCGTCGGAGACGGCCCCGGATGCGGACGCCCATTCCGGCGGAAGAGCCCTCTGGCAGTCGGCCAGATCGTCGTCGGACAGGGCGGACCAAACCGCCCTGATCGGACCGGTGTCAAGCGTCTTCGCGCGCCGCAGGGGCGTGGCGAACACGTGACCTTCCGGCTTGATGAGCCAGTCCAGGTAGCCGAGCCTCCACGGTTCCGGCCGGGGCCATAGCAATTGGCGGAGCCGGAAGCAGAGCTCGTGGTCGATGATCCGCAGTTCGTCTCCCTTGGCCAGCACGTTGGAATTGCCGGGCCTCCGATCATGGTTTTCGGTGAACGCGTCGAACGCGAGAATCGCCAGCGCGAGCCTCGCGCGTTGCGCCGTGAGCGTATCGCTCGTCATCCACGGCGCCCAACCCGGCCCCGCCGACGTCTATCCGAAGGCAACCGGAGAACTCCGTTCCAACACCGCGCGCGTCTCATCGACGCCCCCTCCCGAGGCGACGCCGCGACGGCCACGTCCCACCGGTGGTAACATATCCTGCTCGCGCCTTGAGTCGGGAAGACGTGTCAATGGACCTATCGGACGACGACAAGGCGCTGATCGGCGATCATCTGGATCGCGGCGAGCCGCTGCCCGATCGGTTCCGGTGGCTGCTGTTCGAGGAGCCGCGCGAGACCGAGCTGATCTGGCCGGGGAAGACGGGCGAGGTGACCAACGTCGTCCTGCCCTTCCAGACGATCGAGCAGATCGACGAGCCGCGCGCCGAGGCTGACCTCGGGGCCTTCGGCTCGGGCGACCTCTTCAGCGTCGGGGCCGGCGGACGCCAGGCCGGCGGCTGGTCCAACAAGCTGATCTGGGGCGACAACAAACTGGTCCTCGCCTCCCTCAAGGGCGGCCCGCTGCGCCGCCAGATCGAGGCGGCGGGCGGGCTCAAGCTGGTCTACATCGACCCACCGTTCGATGTAGGAGCGGATTTTTCGTTCACCATCGAAGTAGGAGAAGGCGATCGTTTCACCAAGGAACCCAGCATAATAGAAGATGTAGCCTATCGAGACACATGGGGACTTGGCATTGATTCGTATTTGGCGATGCTATATCAACGCCTCGCCCTGATACGAGACCTAATGGCCGTTGATGCCGCTATTGTCGTCCATGTTGGGCCATCCGTTGGAAACGTTGTCCGATGTATATTGGAGGAGTTATTCGGATCCGAGAATTTTGTAAATGAGATAGTTTGGCGACGAGCTTTTGCACACAATGATCCAGGGCGCTGTGGCGTCATCCACGATACACTGTTCTATTTATCGAAGAGCCGTGATCGCACTTGGAACCGCATCCTACAGAAACCAAGTCCGGAATATGTTGAGCAGTTCTTCGATCAGTATGACCCGGTCCGAAAGGAGCGGTACGCACGACACCCATTGGACGCTCCTCGCCACGGCGACGGCGGAAATTTGATCTACGAATGGAAAGGGTCTTGGCCAGCCAGAAACCGTACCTGGGCGTACGTGCGAGAGAAGATGGAAGAATTCGATCTTGCCGGCAAACTTCACTATCCGAAAGCGGGTATGCCCCGACTCAAGCGCTATGAGAGCGAGTACGAGGGCACGCCAATTCAAGACATTTGGACAGACATAAACAAGATTCACAATCAATCTTCGGAGCTACTTGACTACGCAACTCAAAAGCCAGAGGCATTGCTTGAACGTGTACTCCTCATGGCGTCTAACCCCAATGACCTCGTCGCCGACTTCTTCTGTGGTTCCGGCACCACCCTCGCCGTGGCCGAGAAGCTCGGTCGCAAGTGGATCGGCGCTGATCTCGGCCGCTTCGCCATCCACACCAGCCGCAAACGTTTGATCGGCGTGCAGCGCGAACTGAAGGCGGCCGGCAAGCCCTACCGCAGCTTCGAGATCCTCAATCTCGGTAAATACGAGCGCCAGTGGTTCGTCGGAATCGACCCGACCTTGCCGGAGGCAGAGCGCGCCGCCCAGAGCGCGGCCAAGGAGGCGCGCTATCTCGATCTGATCCTTCAGGCCTATCAGGCCCGGGGTGTCGAACAGTCGCCGCCGTTCCACGGCCGCAAGCAGGACGCCCTGGTTCTGGTCGGACCGGTGGACGCGCCGGTCACCGAGAGCACGGTCGCCGAGGCGGTCGAGGCGGCGCGGCGGATGGGCGTGGGTCGCATCGATATTCTGGGGTTCGAGTTCGAGATGGGCCTGACGCCGCGGCTCGTCGACGAGGCCAGGGCCAAGGGCGTGACTCTGGCCCTGCGCTACATCCCCAAGGATGTGTTCGACAAGCGGGCGGTGGAGAAGGGCCAAGTCAGCTTCCACGACGTCGCTTACGTCGAAGCCGCCTCCGAGGTGGTATTGAAAAGGGACCGTACAGTCACCGTCGCCCTAAAGAACTTCGGCGTCAGCTATCGCCAGGACGATATCGAGGCCCTGGTTCAGGCCATGAAGACCGGGTCCAAGGTCACCGTCGATGGCGGCCAGGTGGTCAAGGTCACCAAGGACAAGGCCGGCGCCGTCACCCGCGAGGTGCTGACCAAGCAATGGACGGACTGGATCGACTATTGGGCCGTGGACTTCGACTATCTAAGCCGCCCCGAGACCATCATCGAGACCCGGACCCGGCCGGACGGCAGCGTCCATCACGTGCCGCAATGGACCGGCGGCTACATCTTCGAGAATGAGTGGCAATCGTTTCGCACGCGCAAGAACCGCTCGCTGGAGCTGACCAGCGCCGTCCACGCCTATGAGACGCCGGGCCGCAAGACCATCGCCATCAAGGTCATCGACATCTTCGGCAACGACACCACCAAGCTGATCGGGGTCGAGGTGTGAGGGCGCGGAGGATCGATCTACCTCCCTCCCCTTCATGGGGAGGGACAGGCCGCGAAGCGGCCAGGGTGGGGCTGTGTCGTGAAATCAGCGCACGCCGGGGTGGCTTCAGACTGCCCCACCCGTCTTCTTCCACCCGCTTTCGCGGGCGTCGAAGCCACCCTCCCCATGAAGGGGAGGGAGGTTAGTCGCCGTGGCCCTGGACCCGAACTTTCCGGCCGATCCCTACGCCATCCTCCACCCCGACGTGCGCTGGTATCCCGGCCAGGCCCTGCTCGACGGCGTCGGGCGCGACAAGCTCATCCCACCGCTGGTCGAAAAGGTCCGGCGCGAGGTCTGCCGGTGGCGGGAGGAGAACTACGAAGGCGCCAGCGAGACGAGCCGGGCGCTTCTGATCTGGTGGTTCGAGCGGGACCATGTCGTCTATGGCGCCGGCGACCCCACACTCTTTCGATGGTACTTCGCCCAGCGCGAGGCGGTGGAAAGCGCCATCTGGCTCTACGAGGTCGCCCATGCCCGCGACCCGCTCAGCCTGACGCGGTTCGACAGTTCCGGGGCCATCTCCACCGGCATGTTCGACGAGAGCTGGACCCGCTATGTCCTCAAGCTCGCCACCGGGGCGGGCAAGACCAAGGTCGCGAGCCTGCTCATCGCCTGGGCCTATTTCCACAAGCTCTATGAGGCGGGCTCGGCGCTCTCGACCAACTTCCTGATGATCGCCCCCAACATCATCGTGCTCGATCGCCTCGGGTTGGATTTTGGCGGCGGACGGATCTTCCACGGCGATCCGATCCTGCCGCCGAACGGCTATGACGGCCGCGACTGGCAGGCCGACTTCCAGCTCACCATCCACGTCCAGGACGACATCGGCCACGTCGCGCCCACCGGCAACCTCTTCCTGACCAACATCCACCGGGTCGGCGACGTCAGGCGCCGGACGCCGGACTGGGATCTGCGCGAGGAATTCCTGGGGCCAAAGCCGGTCACCAACACCACCGACAGCAAGATCGATCTGGGGGTGATCGTGCGCACCGTGCCCGACCTCGTCGTGATCAACGACGAGGCCCATCACGTTCGCGCCGACACCGACTGGTTCAGGCAGATCGCCGATCTGGACGCGGGCCTCAAGCGCAAGGGGTCAGGCCTCGCCGCGCAGTTCGATCTCACGGCGACGCCCCGCCACAGCCAGGGCGGCATCTTTGTCCAGACGATTTCCGACTATCCCCTGGTCGAGGCCATCGCCCAGGGCGTGGTCAAGACCCCGGTCCTGCCCGACGCCGCCAGCCGGGCCCGGCTCGCCCAGCAGCCGAGTGACGACTTCGTCGAGCGCTACCGCGACTATCTCGACCTGGGCGTGCTGGAGTGGCGGCGCGCCTACGAAGAGCTGGAACGGGCCGGCAAGAAGTCGGTCCTGTTCGTGATGACCGACGACACCGCCAACTGCGACAAGGTCGCCGCGTGGCTGGAGCAGCGCCATCAGGACCTGAAGGGCAAGGTGCTGGTCATCCACACCAACGCCAAGGGCGAGATCGCCGAGGGCAGTCCGAGCAAGGCGGCCAAGGCGGAACTGGACATTCTTCGCCGGCAGAGCCGCGAGATCGACGATTGGGAGAGCCCGTTTCGCGCCGTGGTCTCGGTGATGGTGCTGCGTGAGGGCTGGGACGTGCGCAACGTCACCACCGTCGTCGGCCTGCGCCCGTTCACCGCGCCATCGAACATCCTTCCTGAACAGACCATCGGCCGGGGCCTGCGGCGGATGTTCTTCGGCCAGGACGTCAAGGAACAGGTGAGCGTGCTCGGCACGCCGGCGTTCCTCGATTTCGTCGAGAGCATCAAGAACGAAGGCGTCGAGTTGGAGCACCGGCCGATGGGCGCCGGTTCGGCCGCCGCCGGACCGATGGTGGTGGAGATCGACCACGCCAATCCCGACAAGGACGTCGAGGCGCTCGATATCGAGCTTCCCAAACTGAAGCCGCGGATCGAGCGCCAGTTCTTCCGCTTCGAGGAGATCGACACCGCCGCCCTGCCGGCGCCGCACCTGGCCTTGCGCGCCTACACCGAGGCCGAGCAACGGGACATCGTGTTCCGCAACATCAACACCGACGAGGTCAGCCACACCACGCGGCTCGACCACGGCGGCGTCACCGACTGGCGCAACATGGTCGGATGGTTCGCTGGCGAGATCAAACGCGATCTCCGGCTAGTGGGCGGATTCGACGTCCTGTTCGGCAAGATCAAGGCTTTCATCGAGAACGGCCTGTTCGAGCGAAGCGTCGATCTCGACGACCGCAACGTGCTGCGCAATCTCTCCGAACCGGCCGTGACGCGGGCGCTGTTCGACACCTTGAAGAGCGCGATCAACCATCTGACCGTCCACGACAGCGGCGCGACCCATGTCCTCGACCGGATCAAGCTCTCGGCCACAAGGCCGCAGGTGGTGAAGCGCCGCGAGACCTTCGACGCCTCCAAGTCCCTCCTCAACGTTGTCGCCGCCGACAACGATTTCGAGCTGGAGTTCGCCAGGTTCCTCGAGGCCGCGACCGACGTCCAGTCGTTCTACAAGAACTCCGAGGCGACCAACTTCACCCTGGAGTACCAGGCCGCCGGCGGCGGCATCATCCGCGACTACCGCCCCGACTTCGTCGCCCGCGACATCGACGGCGTGATCTGGATCATCGAAACCAAGGGCCGCGAGGACATCCAGGATCCGCGCAAGTGGGAGCGGCTGAAGCTCTGGTGCGTGGACGCCAGCGAGCAGGACGCGCCCCGGCGGTATCGGGCGCTGTTCGTGCGGGAGGAGGACTGGAAGCCGCTGATCAATCCGGTGCGGACGCTGGCCGAGGCGGTCAGCGTGTTCGGGGAGGGGTGATGGGGTGAAAGCCTGCCCCCTAAATGGATTGGCTCTCTGCCAAGTCGCTCATCGCATTCAGGCATTAAGGTGGCGGCATTAAGGTGACAGGAGCAATATTCCCCTTTTGTTCCGCCCGTGCTACGGTTGCCCATGGGCCGCCTGGCGCGCATCGTCGTCCCGGAGTGTCCGCACCACGTGACGGCGCGGGGCAATCGGCGCGAGCCGATCTTCTTCGAGGACGGCGATCAGGAGATCTATCTCGACCTTCTGGCCGAGCAGATGGGCAGGGCGCGGGTGACGGTCTGGGCTTACTGCCTGATGCCCAATCATGTCCACCTGATCGCCTGTCCCGCGTCGGCCGACGGTCTGGGGACGGCCTTCGGCGCGGCGCACCGGCGATGGGCGAATTTCGTCAATGCCCGAGGTCGCTGGCGCGGCCATCTGTTCGACGGCCGGTTCGCCTCGGTGGCGATGGACGAAGCTCATCTGATGACCGCGATCCGTTACGTTGCGCTCAATCCGGTGCGGGCGGGTCTGGCGCGCAAGGCGGAAGACTGGCCGTGGTCGAGCGTTCAGGCGCACCTGAGCGGGAACGACGACGGCCTGGTCACGGTGCGCCCGGTGCTGGAGCGGGTCGAGCGCTTCGCCGAGCTGATCGCCACCGACCCCGACGACCCGGCGTTCGCCGCCCTGCGCTCGGCGGAGACCACCGGCCGTCCGCTGGCGACCGCGGACTTCGTCGCCGACCTCGAACGCCGGCTGGGCCGGCCCATCGCGCGCCGTGCGCCGGGGCGAAAACCGGCCGCGCCGGCGAGCGATGAGCTACGCTTGCTGTAGCGATGGGGAATGGTGCTCCTGTCCCCGGATTTGCCATCCTATCGACGCAATCCGAAAGAGCTGGCTGGAAGCCCGCGCTACGGTCGCTATTGATCGGCGCCGGTCATGGCGGCGACTTCGGCGGCGAAGTCGCCGGTTTGCTTGTGGACCCCTTCGCCGAGGGCGAAACGGAGGAAGCCGGTCATCGTGACCGGCGATCCCAGCGACTTTCCGGTTTCGGCCAGGAGTTGCTCGATGGTCTGGTCGGGATTGATCACGAAGGCCTGCTTGAGCAGCACGACTTCCTCGTAGAACTTGCGGATTCGGCCCTCGACCATCTTTTCGACCACCGCCGGCGGCTTGCCCGATTCCACCGCCTGCTCGACGAAGATCGCCCGTTCGCGTTCCACCACCGCCGGGTCGAGATCGCCGGTCGACAGCGATTTGGGGTTGGCGTGGGCCACGTGCATGGCGATCTTGCGCCCGACTTCGCGCAAGGCGGCCTGGTCGCCAGCGCTTTCCAGGGCGACGAGGACGCCGATCCGCCCGGTGTCGCCGGTGGGATGGATGTAGCCGCCGATCGCCCCGGCCGCCACCGAGAGCCGGCCGGCCCGCCGCAGCAGCATGTTCTCGCCGATGGTGGCGACCAGATCGGTCACCGCCTCGCCCACCGTCGCGCCGCCGCTCAGCGTGGCCTCGCGCAGGGCCTCGACGTCGCCGCCGATGTCCAGCGCCGCGGCGGCGATCTGGCGCGCCGTGGCCTGGAAGCGCTCGTTGCGGGCCACGAAGTCGGTCTCGGCGTTGAGTTCGATCAGCGCCCCGGCCATGGCCTTGCCGTCGGCGCGCAGAGCCATGGCCACGACGCCCTCGGCCGCCACCCGGTCGGCCTTCTTGGCCGCCTTGGCGAGGCCCTTGGTCCGCAGCCAGTCGATGGCCGTCTCGATGTCGCCGCCGGTTTCCTGCAGCGCCTTCTTGCAGTCCATCATGCCCACGCCGGACTTGTCGCGCAGTTCCTTGACGAGCGTAGCTGTGACTTCGGCCATGATGTTCAACCCTCCTGGTAGACTTCGGCGGGCGTTTCGGTGGCGGCTTCGGCGGTCGTCTCGGGCTCGGCGCCCAACTCCGGCGCGGGCTCGGGTTCGGCGGGCGTCGCGATCTCGCCGGAGAAGGCCGCTTCGAGTTCCGGTTCGGGCGCGGCGGGCGGCTCGGCCTCCGCGCCCGGTTCGGCGGCCGCTTTCATCCGCAGAGCCGGTTCGACCGGCGCCTCGGCCGCGCCGATATCGACGCCCATGGCCACCTGACCCTCGGTCAGGCCGTCGAGAACGGCGTCGGCGACCAGATCGCAGTAGAGCTGCAGAGCCCGCGCGGCGTCGTCGTTGCCGGGGATCGGGAAGGTGATGCCCTGCGGATCGCAGTTGGTGTCGAGGATGGCCACCACCGGGATATTGAGCTTGCGCGCCTCCTGGATGGCGATCGCCTCCTTGTTGGTGTCGATCACGAACATCAGGTCGGGAATGCCGCCCATGTCCTTGATGCCGCCGAGGCTGAGTTCCAGCTTGCCGCGCTCGCGGGTGAGCTGGAGAAGCTCCTTCTTGGTCCGCCCGCCGGTTTCCCCGCCGTCGAGGACCCCCTCGAGTTCGCGCAGGCGGGCGATCGAGGCGGAGATCGTCCGCCAGTTGGTCAGCGTGCCGCCCAGCCAGCGGTGGTTGACGTAGTACTGGGCGCAGCGCTTGGCCCCGGCGGCGACCGGATCGGAGGCCTGCCGCTTGGTGCCGACGAACAGCACCCGGCCGCCGGAGGCCGCGACTTCGCGCACCTTGACCAGCGCCTGGTGCAACAGCGGCATGGTCTGCGACAGATCGATGATGTGGATATTGGCGCGGGCGCCGAAGATGTATCGTTCCATCTTCGGGTTCCAGCGGTGGGTCTGGTGGCCGAAGTGGGCGCCGGCTTCCAGAAGCTGCCGCATGGTGTATTCGGGTAGCGCCATGAACCTTTGATCCTTCTTCCGGTTCGTGCCTCCGCGGGAAAACCCCTCTTCCGAGGGGACCGGAACGGAAAGGCGCGGGGATTTACCCGCGCTTCGCCGAACATCCCGCGTGCGTGATGGCGCCGCAGATAGGCCCGATGGGCGCGAAAGGCAAGGATCGGCGCGGAGCATCCTTCTCCTCCCTCCCCTTCATGGGGAGGGACAGGCGGCGCAGCCGCCAGGGTGGGGCAGTCTCGTGAAGCCCACCGAGCGGGCGGATGATCGACAAAGCCCCACCCGTCCCCGCTTCGCGGCTCCACCCTCCCCATGAAGGGGAGGGAGGTTCACACGTCCTCCAGGAAGGCGACGCCGGGGGCGATCTTGAGGGCGCCGCGGACGGCCGGGTCGAGGTGATAGCGGCCGGGGAGCTTGAGTTCGACCTCGCGACCGCCCCGGAAGGCGGCCAGGACGATGACTTCGCCGCCGCCGCTGGACGAGGGCTTGAGGCGGCTCTTGATCACCGCCAGTTCGGCGGTGGCCGCGGTGACGTGCAGGCGCAGACCGGCGGCGACCTTCTCGATCGCCCGGTCCAGCGGCTCGGCGTCGTCACCGAAGAAACGGACCTCGCCGTCGCTGGCCTTGGCGCGCACTTTGAGCACGATGGCGTTTCCCGGTTCGAGCAGGTCGCGGCAGCGGCGCAGGGTCTCCGGCGGGAACAGCACCTCGAACTCGCCGGTGGGATCGGAGAGTGAGACGAAGGCGAACCGGCCCGTCCCGGCGGCCGAGCTGCGCTCCTGCCGGCGGCGCACCATGCCGACCATGCGGAAGGCCTCGGCCCCGGCCCCGGCGGCGGCGATGGCGTCGATATAGGAGGTGGTGCGGTGACGGCGCAGGACCTCGGCCATGTCGTCGAGGGGATGGCCGCTGAGATAGAAGCCCACCGCCGCCAGTTCCTCGTCGAGCTTCTCGACCGCGATCCACGGCGCGGTCTTGGGCAGGCGCGGCCGCGAGGCCTCCGCCTGCTCGCCGAACAGGCTCTCCTGGGCCGAAGCGCGGTCGGAGGCCATCGACTGAGCGTAGCCGATCAGCTGCTCGGCGGCGGCGATGATCTGGGCGCGGTTGGGATGGATGGCGTCGAACGCCCCGGCCCGGACGAGACCCTCGAGCGCCCGCTTGTTGATCTGGCGCGGATCGATGCGTTCGAGGAAATCGAAGATGTCGGCGAACCGGCCGCCACGGTCGCGGACCTCGACCAGATGAGCCATGGCCTGGCCGCCGACGTTGCGCACCGCCCCCAGGGCGTAGCGCAGGGCGCCGTCCTCGACCTCGAAATCGGCCCCGGAACGGTTGACGTCCGGCGGCAGGACCGTCACGCCAGCGCGCCGGGCGTCCTGGTAAAACACCGCCAGCTTGTCTGTGTTGGAGATGTCCAGGCTCATCGAGGCGGCGAAGAATTCGACCGGGGCGTTGGCCTTGAGCCAGGCGGTCTGGTAGGCGATCAGGGCGTAGGGCGCGGCGTGGCACTTGTTGAAGCCGTAGCCGGCGAACTTGGCCATGCGGTCGAACATCATGTCCGCGTCGTGCGCGGCGAGGCCATGGGCGGCGGCGCCGGAGAGGAACCGCGCCCTCTGCTGGTCCATCTCCTCCTTCTTCTTCTTGCCCATCGCCCGGCGCAGGAGATCGGCCTCGCCCAGCGAGTAGCCGGCCAGGATCTGGGCGATCTGCATCACCTGTTCCTGATAGACGATCACCCCGTAGGTGTCGGCCAGGGCCGCTTCCAGCCCGGGAAGAATGGCCACCGGCCGGCGGCCCATCTTGCAGTCGACGTATTCGTCGATGGAATCCATCGGACCGGGCCGATAGAGCGAGATCAGGGCGGTGATTTCCTCCACCGAGGACGGGCGCAACTTGCGCAGGGTGTCGCGCATGCCCTGCCCTTCCATCTGGAACACCCCGACGGTGTGTCCCGACGAGATCAGTTCGTAGGTGGCCGGATCATCCAGCGGCAGCTGGTCGAGGGCCAGTCCCGCGCCGCGCCGCTCGAGGTGTCCCACCGCCCGGTGCAGGACGGTGAGGGTCTTCAAGCCGAGGAAGTCGAACTTCACCAGGCCGGCGCTTTCCACCCACTTCATGTTGAACTGGGTGGCCGGCAGGCTGGAGCGGGGGTCGCGGTACAGCGGAACCAGCTCGGTGAGCGGGCGGTCGGCGATGACCACGCCGGCGGCATGGGTCGAGGCGTTGCGGTAGAGTCCCTCGAGCTGCAGGGCGACGTCGAGCACCTGGGCCACGGCCTCCTCGTCACGGCGCGCGGCCTGTAGCCGGGGTTCGATCTGGATGGCCTGGGCGAGGGTGGTGGGATTGGCCGGATTGTTGGGGATCATCTTGGCCAGCCGATCGACCTGACCCAGGGGAAGCTGCATCACCCGGCCGACGTCGCGCAGCACGGCGCGGGCCTGGAGCGTGCCGAAGGTGATGATCTGCGCCACCCGGCCCGCCCCATATTTTTCCTGGACGTAGGTGATCACCTCCTCCCGCCGCTCCTGGCAGAAGTCGATGTCGAAGTCGGGCATGGAGATCCGCTCGGGATTGAGGAACCGCTCGAACAGCAGGCCGAAGCGCAGGGGATCGATGCCGGTGATCAGCAGCGACCAGGCCACCACCGAGCCCGCTCCCGAGCCCCGGCCCGGGCCGACGGGGATGTCGTGGGCCACGGCCCATTTCATGAAATCCGAGACGATCAGGAAATAGCCGGAGAACCCCATCGACTGGATGACCCCGATCTCCCGCTCCAGGCGCGCCCAATAGGCGTCCTCGCCCCCGGCCGGCGGCGCGGCCTGGAGGCGGCGGCGCAGCCCCTCGCGGGCCTGTTCGGCCAGTTCCTCGTCCTCGCTGCGCCCGGCGTGGGTGGGAAAGCGCGGCAGGATCGGGTCACGCTTGCCGACCATGAAGGCGCAGCGGCGGGCGATCTGAAGGGTGTTGTCGCAGGCTTCCGGCAGATCGGCGAACAGGGTGCGCATGTCGGCGGCCGGCTTGAACCAGTGTTCCGGGGTGATCCGGCGGCGGTCCTCCTGATCGACGAAGGCGCCGCTGGCGATGCACAGCAGGGCGTCGTGGGCCCGCCAGGTCTCGGCCCGGGCGAAGTGAGCGTCGTTGGTGGCGACCAGGGGAACATCCTCGTCGTAGGCCCAGGCGATGAGGCCCGGCTCGGCCGCCGCCTGGGAGGCCAGGCCATGGCGCTGGATCTCGACGTAGAGACGGCCCCCGAACACCCGCTTCATCTCGGCCAGGGCGGCGCGGCCCTCTCTCGCCCGCCCGGCGGCGAACAGCGGATCGACCGGCCCGTCGGCCCCGCCGCTGAGCAGGATCAATCCCTCGGCGCGGCTCGCCACCTCGGCCCACGGAACGTGCGGCTCGTCACTGGCCTCGACATCGAGAAAGGCGGCCGACGAGAGTTCGCAGAGATGGCGCCAGCCGGCGGCGTTCTGGGCCAACAGGACGATGGTCGGGATGCGCGCCCAGCGCTCCGGCGGTCCCTGGCCGATGCCGCTCACCGGCAGGGCGCAGCCGATGATCGGCTGGACGCCGGCCTTGCTGGTGACCACCGAGAATTCCAGGGCGCCGAAGAGATTGGCCCGGTCGGTCAGGGCCACCGCCGGCATGGCGCCCGCCGCCGCCAGGGCGCCGATGGCGTCGGCCTTGATCGCCCCTTCGAGCAGCGAATAGGCCGAGCGGACCCGCAGATGGACGAAACCTTCCGCCGCCGCCGTCATTCCTTAAAGCTCCTTCAAACCAGCCGGCGCGACTCAGCCCGCGATCCGCGCCATCTGGCAGACCATCCAGACGAAGCCGGCCACCGATGCAAGCGCCAGTGATTCCCGAGCCAACCAAAACATGCCCATGCCTCCAAGTGTTCATGTTTCGTTCTAATCCAATTCGACCTCTTCCGTCAAGCCCGCCCCCCACGATCGTTCGGGCAATGAGCAGTTACCGGTGGACGAAAGAGCACTCTTCTCCCCTCGTTGGGCTGGTCCTCCTGCGTCAAAAAGGGGGACTGCATTGGCTTTTCCGACATGACGCCGTCGCTCTTTTCGGAACGCGGGCTTCCAGCCCGCTTTTTCCTTGGGCAAGCCGGCGCCGCTCGCCAAGAAGACCAGGAAGGTGGGACGCAGGTAGACGAAAAGAGCGGGCTGGAAGCCCGCGCTACGGTTATGGCGCAGTAGGACCAGGGGATGCACACATCTCGGGGCTGGAGCTGAGGTTTTGGCAAGTGACGAGCCGCGTCAACGCCCGCTGGCGGGTTAAGCTCCTCGCTCTGCCACGCTCAGCGAGCGGCGCCATCTTTCGTTCACCGCGACAGTTCACGATCGATCAATTTGTCAAAGCTAAACTCTCGCTGCTTTCAATCCATCGGAGTGGGGACATTGTCGAAACTCATCAACCGCTTCCTTTCGGACGACGGCGGCGCGACGGCGATCGAATATGGTCTGATCGTCGCCCTGATCGCGGTCGTGGTCATCTCCGCCGTCACCTTGGTCGGGACCAGCCTCAGTACCCAGTTTGCTTCGGTCGGCGGCGTGATCTCGTCTGCTTCCTGATCGGTCAATTCCACCGACCTGGTGAATTCAGACCCGCGCTCCGACGGGCGCGGCCGCCGATCGCCGCTCCCTCCATGGTTGAACACTCCCTGACCAACTGGAACGGGTTTTGCAGAGCCGCGCCCCGACCAACGCATTTGTCGGGGCAGGTTCATGTCGGCATCCAACCAGCACGATCATCGGCGCGGCGCGGGCCGCCTCGCCGGCGGGCTGCGTGGCCTGCGCGAGGCGCGGGGCGGACAGGTGGCGGTGATCTTCGCCCTGCTGCTGCCGGTCATCGCCCTGCTCATCGCCGGGGTGATCGACGCCTCCTTCGCGCTCGACGGCCGCACCCAGCTCCAGGATTCCACCGACGCCGCGGCCCTGGCGGTCGCCGCTTCGGTGGCCGAGGATCCCAACGCCACCGTCGCCGCGCTGAAGACCATCGCCGAGAACACGCTGGCCGTGGACTATCGCGGCGCGCCGCCGACGATCACCGACTTCCATGTCTGCGCCCCGGTCCAGAACGACTGCACGGACGGGGCCACGACGCTCGCCAACGGATCGGTCAAGCTCGCCACCACCGCCTCGGCGCCGTGCACCATGGCCTCCCTGGCGCCGGCCTTCTGCGCCACCGGTTCGAGCCAGACGGTCGGCGCCGACACCGTCGCCAGCATCAATCTCGGCCGCACCGTCCAGCTCAACATCGTCATGGACGCCTCCGCCTCGATGATCGTCGGGGCGACACCGGCCGACGTCGATGCGATCAGCACCTGGGTGTCGGGCCACTGGAGTCTGGTGAAACCCCTCGACCCGCTCCAAAACGGCGACAATCCGCCCTGCGCCTTCGCGTGCCACGATATCGACGGCGCGACCCAACCGCTGGATGTCGCAACGGGCTTGACCAACGCCCACAAGGCTCGCGTGACGCTGGCCAACGGCAAGGTCGTCCCGGCCACCACGCGCTTCGAGGTGATGACCGCGGCCGCCGGCGACCTGATCAATCATGTTCAGGCGGTCGGCGGCAATCCGCGGAATCTGAAGAACACCTATCTGTTCAACATCTTCTCATTCGACAAGACCCTGTTGCAGCATGGGGCGCAGGACATTTCGACCTACGCGGCGGCCAATGCCGCCGTCTCCCAGGTGAGCCCCGGCCTGGACACCTACCTCAATGACGCGCTGACCCAGCTGGTCACCAAGGTGGGATCGAACGGAAACGGTACGGCCAAGGCTCCTCTCAAGTTCGTGGTCCTGGTCACCGACGGCCTGCAGTCCGACCGCGGCGCCAATTGGAATGGCCCTTCGACGTACGACGCGAAATGGAACTTCGCGCCGACCTACGAAAGCGGCTTCGACTCGCCGCTCGACCCCACGATCTGCCAGAAGATGAAGAGTAACGGCGTGACCCTGGCGGTGCTGGAAACCCCTTACGTGCCCCTCGATGGCCAGGATCCCCACATCCAGCCTTATGAGAAGACGGTGCGCCACACCATCTATCCAAACGGCCCGAACACGCCGAGCACGGTCAGCGCGGCGCTGTCGGACTGCGCCTCGCCCGGCTACTACTATCAGGCGGTGAATTCTTCCGACATTTCGACCGGCTTCCAGAGCCTGACCGACCAGTTCCTCGCCAGATCCGCGACCCTCGTCCAGTAGCCGCCGGCCCGGTAACCAGGCGGAAACCACGCCGCTTCACCTCTCCTCAACGCGGAGGGTGCATTCAGGCCCCCTGAAGTCCATTCGCTCCCGGGGGCACCATGTTCAGATCATTGGCCGGCGCCGCGCGCGCCATGAAGGCGCGCGGTCCTCGCGCCCTGCGCCGGCTCCGCGAGGCGCGGGGCGGCCAGGTGGCGATCATCTTCTCGCTGCTGGTGCCGGTGATCGCCCTGCTCATCGCCGGTGTGATCGACGCCTCCTACGCCCTCAACGCCCGCACCCAGCTCCAGGACGCCAACGACGAGGCGTCCCTCGCCGTCAGCGTCGCCGTGGCCCAGAACCCCAACGCCACCGTCGCCTCGCTCAAGACCGTGGCCCAGAACGCCGTCTCGGCGAACTTTCCGGCCGCCCACGTGACGATCACCGACTTCCACGTCTGCGCGCCGATCCAGGCCGACTGCACCGACGGC